>Ga0080004_1132470_pt1 | contig 21259 bp, 15 predicted proteins | sample WasSprMetagenome_FD_69207 | JGI IMG/M metagenome (GOLD analysis project Ga0080004, IMG submission 69207) | Sulfidic aquatic microbial communities from Washburn Spring, Yellowstone National Park, USA - WS (SPADES assembly) (version 2) | ecosystem: Environmental > Aquatic > Thermal springs > Hot...
AGGTAGGCTTACCTGCATTTCTAGTTGAGAGGGTTACATACCTGATAGATGGAAGCCTGGTAGAGTTGAGGAAGAGTGTTATAAGGGGGGACAGATTCAAGTTTACAACAGAACTCTACAGGTGAAAGAAAGGTGATGAAAGGGAAAGTAACATAGAAAGCTTATAAAAGACCTAGAAAATATCCAGTCGAGTTAATCCGATGAGGATGATTTATAAAAAATTGTAAAACTTTGAGAAGTTATGAAAAGGAGGATGAAGAAATGAAGAAAGTATATTGGAGTATGAGTTTAATAGTAATATTACTGTTAATCTTTGATGGTACAGGGAGAGCAGTTACGTTAAGGTTCTGGACAGGGCATGGAAGTCCAGATATAGATAAATGGTTCGACGAAGTCCTAATACCCCAGTTTGAGCAGGCACATCCAGGGGTTAAGGTAGAGAGACTAAGAGTACCATGGGGAGAACTTAATGAGAAAATTATGACTGCCTTTGCTGCAGGAACTGCCCCTGATATTGTCTTTTCTGGTACAGAACAGATAATTGATGAAGCAATAAAAGGGCTAGCTAGACCTCTTAATGATTATATAAAGAAGTGGGGAGAATATAAGAATTTCATCCCGATGGCTTGGAAACATGAAACTATCGGTGGGAAAATATACCGAGTTCCTATACATATAAGCTCTAGAGCTTTGATGTATAATAAAACCATTTTCAAACAAGCTGGGATAAATCCTAATACAATTCCAGAAAAGTGGGAACAAATTGCTGAGTTAGGGAAGAAACTAAATCTACGTGATGATAAAGGAAATCTTATAAGGCTTGGAGCAGATCTATGGTATACTCACCAATTCTGCCAAGGATTTTATTATTTTCTCTATCAGAATAAAGGGAAAATAATTGCAGATGATTTCTCTAAAAGTCTATTCAATTCAGAAGCAGGAGTAGAAACCTTACAATATTTTGTCAACCTCTTTAATGAATTGACTCCTCCTAATCTACCAGCTCTCCCTTCTGGCCCAATACCCAACTTCGCTGCTGGTAAGATAGCTATTTATGTAAATACTCCACAAGGCATCTCTGATCTAGAGAAATATGCCCCTAAAGAGTTTGAATTTGGCATTGCATTCCCCTTCCGAAAGTCACGTATAATTCAACTATATGTAAATGGCATCTATATCACTACTCAGTCGAAAAATCCCGATTTAGCCTGGGAGTTTATTAAATTCTTTGCCTCTTCTGATAACCTAAGAGAATTTAATAATACATATTTCACTATAAATCCTAGGAAATTTGGAGCTAAGATAGATGATCCATTTATTAAGCAGCGACCTCTTTTAGTTGCCTTTTATGAACAGGCGCAGAAGATAGGAATTCCCTATCCAATAATCCCTAATTACGGAACTTTACAGAATAGGATTTTAAAAGATGCTATTGATGCTGCTTTATATAAGAAAATGACTCCTAAACAGGCTCTAGAAGATGCTGCTAAAAAGTGGGATGCAAGCCTAGAGGAATTAAGAAAAGAAGGAGTCTTTGAGAAAATACTGGGAACTAAGTAACATGCTTTAATCTAGGGGGAAAGAGAGCATCTCTTCCCCCCTAATACATATAGAGGAGGATATTTTTATGAAAAGCTCTAAACGAGAGGAATTATATGGTTATATCTTCGTGTCTCCTTGGCTTATAGGATATATTCTATTTATAGTATTTCCAGTAGTTTATTCTTTTATCCTTAGTTTTTGCAAGTATACTCTTCCTTTTACTGTAAAGTTCATAGGACTTTTAAATTATAAAGAGATTATTCGTGATCCATTTTTTAGATTATCTTTATACAATACGCTTTATTATACGTTATTCTCTGTTCCTTTGGGAATAGCAACTAGTATTGTAATAGCAATTATCCTAAATATGAGAGTTAAGGGGGTCTCTGTGTTTCGAACTATATATTATATGCCAGCAGTAATTTCTGGGGTAGCAGTATCTCTTTTATGGCTAGTTGTATTAGATCCTTCCTATGGACTTATAAATTATATACTTTCCTTATTACATATCCGAGGACCATTATGGCTTCAAGATCCTAAGTGGAGTAAACCAGCATTAATACTCATGTCTCTTTGGCAATCTGGAGGCAATATGATAATTTATCTAGCTGGTCTTCAGCAGATTCCAGAGCAACTTTATGAAGCCGCTACAATTGATGGGGCAAATAACTGGTTTAAATTTTGGAAGATTACCCTACCACTCCTAACCCCTACTATTTTTCTAAACCTAATTTTGAGCATAATAGGCTCTTTTCAAATTTTTACACAGGCTTACGTTATGACTGGAGGTGGTCCATTGAATAGTACGCTTTTCTATGTTCTATACCTCTACCAGAAGGGGTTTCAATCATTTGAGATGGGGTATGCTAGTGCTTTAGCATGGATACTGTTTATAATAGTTCTTATGTTAACTATAATCCTATTTAGAACTTCTTGGAGATGGGTGTATTATGAGGCGGAAGTCAAGTAGAAGATATATCCTAATTCTTTTAAAATATTTACTGCTTATAACAGGCGCTGTATTTTTCTTACTACCTTTTCTATTTATGCTTTCTATGTCTCTCTCAGATCCTCATGATCTCTTTCAGATCCCAATAAAAATAATTCCGAGGAGGTTAATATGGTCGAATTACCGAGAAGCTTGGGTAGGTTATTATCCATTTAATCTCTTTTTAAAAAATACCATTCTTATCACTGCTATATTCATAATAGGACAGGTCTCTGTATGCTCTTTAGTAGCTTATTCATTTGCCAGATTAAAGTGGAGAGGAAGAAATTTCCTTTTTACCGTTCTTCTTTCAACCTTAATGCTCCCAGCTCAGGTAGTAATAATTCCACAATTTATATATTTTTCAAAATGGGGTTGGATAAATACTTATTATCCTTTACTCATTCCTTGGATATTTGGTAGAGGAGCATTCCCTATATTCTTGTTGAGACAGTTTTACATGACTATACCATTAGAATTAGATGAGGCTGCTAAGATAGATGGGGCTTCATATTTTCAGATCTACTATAAAATTTTACTACCGCTTTCAAAGCCTGCTTTAGGGGTAGTAGCAATAAATGGCTTCATGTTCCAGTGGAATAATTTCTTCGAACCTCTTATATATATAAACGATAAGACTAAGTTTACTTTAGCTCTTGCCTTAAGGATGTTCCAAGCTGGAGAATTTGGTACCTATTGGCATCTTTTAATGGCAGCTTCTGTATTAGTAGCATTACCTTGTTTTGTAATCTTCTTCCTTTTCCAAAAATATCTTGTCGAAGGGACTATAATAAGTGGAGGATTGAAAGGATAAATAATCTTATGAAAGGGGGCATAAATTAAACTATGAGTAAACGATTTAATTTTCTCCTATTTATGCCAGAAACTCTAAGAGCAGATGCGATTGGCTGTTTAGGGAATAGCATTGTAAAAACTCCATTTATAGATCAATTAGCCTCTGAAGGAGTCGCCTTTTCTAAGGCTTTTGTTCAACATACTGTATGTTCTCCTTCTAGATGTAGCATATTCACTGGATGGTATCCGCATACAAATGGACATAGGACTCTTACTTACTTACTTCGTCCTCATGAAAGGAGTCTTTTCAGAGATCTAAAAGAAGCAGGATACTATGTACAAGTATTCGGCAAAAATGATTTATTATCACAAGATTCCATTCCTCTTCATTTTGATTCTATAGATTTATTAGTAAAACCAGAATCTGAAGGCTTTCCATATCAAATTCCTTGGCCAGAAGATCACAAATATTATAAGTCCTTCTATTATGGGGAAATTCCTAAGGAGTTTACAAAGGATTTTGACTGGGCTTGTATTGAAAGTGCCTGTAAGTTCTTAGAAAATCCTCCAAAAGAGCCCTTCTGTCTATTCCTGCCCCTCGGAATGGTTCATCCCCCCTATAGAGTAGAAGAGCCATATTTTTCTATGTATGATCCTGAAGATATAGAAGATCCAATTCTTGTAGATTATACAGACAAGAGAATTTTTATGGGGATATATCATAGAGTACACGAAATAGATAAGTTAGATGTGAGGGATCTCAAAAAGATTAAAGCCACATATTATGGTATGGTTTCGAAACTTGATAGTATGTTTGGAAGAGTTATGGGAAAACTTAAGGAAACAGGTCGCTATAATAATACGGTAATCGTATTCTTTTCTGATCATGGAGATTACACTGGAGATTATGGCTTAGTCGAAAAGTGGTGGATAGGGTTCCAAGACTGCTTAATTAATGTTCCGCTGATTATCAGAATTCCAGATATGGTACCCAAAGGAAGAATTATCAATACTCTAGTAGAAATGATAGACCTTTATCCAACTATTTTAGAATTAGCTGATATAAATCCAAAACATACCCATTTTGGTAAAAGTCTTATTCCTTTAATAAAAGGACAAGTAGATAAGATTAGAGAAGAAGTTTTTGCTGAAGGAGGTCATAATCCTGACGAAGAACATTGTTTTGAGCCGATACTAAAGGGAATATATTACGAAAAAACAATGTTACCCAGAAACTACGGGCCTAAAGTTTTTGCTAAAAGTGTTATGGTTAGGACTGAAGAGTTTAAATACATTTACTGTCCTGATGACATAGACGAGCTCTATGACCTTAGAAAGGATCCAAAAGAAACAATAAATGTTGCTAATGATCCTTTATCTAAAGTTATCATAACTCAGTTAAGGGAAAGAATCTTGAAATGGCTATTATACACTGCTGATACTGTTCCCTTTGATTGGGATAAAAGAGGATGGAGATGATAAGATGTATACCAAACATAAAAGCCCAAATGTTTTAATAATAATGACTGAACACCAGCAAGGAAATACAGTTGATGCTGATTCTCTATGTAAAATGCCAAATATAAAGAGTAGGTTAGTGAATATAGGAATGAAATTTCAATATGCCTATACACCAACTGCCTTATGTGCTCCAGCAAGAGCTTCATTTTTTACTGGGCTTTATCCCTCAGCTCATGGTATGTATAATAACTACCACTCTATACCTGTAATCCACTCGGATCTCTTTGAAGGGATTAGATTATTTTCAGAAGCGCTTAAAGAGGCTGGGTATAATCTTTCATATATAGGTAAATGGCATGTATCTGGGGAGAAGACTCCAGAAGACTATGGTTGGAAGGTTTTGTGGGAGAGCGATTTAGGTCCTCTTAAAGCTCCAGCGCCAGGTAGAAGGAAAGAAAATTTAAAGAGTAAGGTTGATATCTCTAAGTCAGGTTTTATACAACGTCCAGGATGGCCAGATTATCTTCTATATGATACAGTAGATGGTAAACTGGAAGATACGATAGATTATAAAAGAACAGAGATAGCAATAGATGAAATAAAACGCCTATCTAAGGAGAACAAACCTTGGATGATATATGTAGGATTTACTCAGATCCATGATCCGTATTTTGCTTTAGAGAAATATGTAAATATGTACAAATTAGAAGATATACCTTTACCCCGTAACTATTATGATGACCTTGAAGATAAGCCTAGGATATATAAAAGAATGAAAAATCAACTATGGTCTCAACTTACAGAAAAACAAGTAAGAGAGGCTATAAGACATTATTGGGCTCTATGTACAATGACAGATGAATTAGTAGGGATAATACTTGATACGTTAGAAGAATTAAATATGCTAGAGGATACAATAGTTATATACACTTCAGATCATGGGGACGAAGTAGGAGCTCACGGATTATTTCTTAAAGGAGTGCTTCCATTTGAGGAAAGTTACCGAATTCCGCTAATAATAAGCTGGCCTAAAGTTATAAAACCTGGGAGTACATATACAGAATTTGTTACCTTGTGTGATTTTGCCCCTACATTTTATGAAATAGCTAATATCAAGAGTCCTCCATTAACTCATGGAAGTTCTCTTTTAAGTATATTTAAAGGAGATACTCCTAAAGATTGGACTAGAACATTCTATGGACAATTCCTTGGAACTGAATATTACTACACTCAGAGAATAGTAAGAAATAAAAAATACAAATATGTATTTAACGGATTTGATATAGATGAACTTTATGATCTAGAAAAAGACCCATACGAATTGATTAATCTGGCAAATAATAAAGAATATGAGGATGCAAAGAAGGAATTAATAAAGGAATTATGGCAATGGGCAAAGAAGACAGACGATATAATATTTAATCCTTATCCTACTGTAGCACTAGTACCATATGGTCCGCTAATTACAGAAATCTAAATGAAGGGAGATGAACTTAAGATGAAGCCTAATATAATTTTAATTCTTGCCGACGATATGGGATATGGAGATTTTGGAATATTTAGTGATGGGTCTCCGAAGACGCCTGCTTTAGATCAATTGGTAAAGGATGGGGTGTGTCTCACCCAACACTACTCAGCCTCTCCTGTATGCGCCCCTGCCAGGGCTGGTTTACTTACAGGAAGATATCCTCACAGGACAGGAGCTATAGATACTTTAGAGGCAAGAGGCTTAGATCGTCTTTCTTTAAAAGAAATAACTATGGCTGATATATTTAAATCAGCTGGCTATGTTACTGGATTGGTTGGGAAGTGGCATCTAGGAGCTATAGACCCTAGATATCATCCTAATGCCAGAGGATTCGATGAATTCGTGGGCTTTCGTGGAGGATGGAGCGACTATTATCAGTGGTACTTAGATTACAATGGTAAGATAGTTAAAAGTGATGGGAGATATTTAACAGATGTGTTTACTCAGGAAGCTATTGAATTTCTCAGACGACATAGAAGAGAACCATTCTTTTTACATCTAGCCTATAATGCCCCGCACTTTCCCTTTCAAGCTCCAGAAGAAGACTTAAAGCCATTTATAGAAAAAGGTAAGTTTACTAAGGCAGTAAGTCTGATATATGCGATGATATACAGAATGGATAAAGGAATATCTGCAATATTAGAAGAATTGAGAGCTTTAGGTCTAGAAGAAAATACAATCCTTATATTCACAAGTGATAATGGCCCTCAATTTGGAGGAGAGGGAGATATGTGTACTACCAGATATAATGCTAATTTTAGAGGATGCAAGACAAACGTCTATGAAGGAGGCATAAGGGTTCCGGCAGTTATTAGGTGGCAAGCTGGAGGATTAGTAGGTGGAAAGATAAATAGTAACTTTGTACATTTTACCGATTGGCTACCAACATTATGCAGTATCGCTGGGATAGATATCCCTAAAGACCTATCTTTAGATGGGCAGGATGCATCTACTATACTCTTGGAGGAGAAGGACAGCTATCCAATAAAAAGATTCTGGCAGTGGAATAGATATGAACCTATCATTACTATAAATTCAGCTATGAGAGATGGTAAGTGGAAGCTTGTCCGTCCACCTATTCCGAATATCGCCTGGATAACTAAAGAAGATGGAGAAATGGATAGAAGGATCAAATATCATCCAGAAGAGTTTAAAGACATCTATAGGGGACCTTTCCCTAAGATAGACCTATCCTCACCACTTCCCCCTCAGTTATTTGACATCGAAGACGACCCTTATGAAGAGAAAGACCTGGCTCATCAGTATCCTCAGATAGTAGAAAAAATGTTAAGTGAACTGGAAGAGTGGTTTAGAGATGTGGAAGAAGACCGCAGAGCTTCATCTCTGTAGAAAGGGGTGAAAAGATGAAAGATAAAAAGAAAAGTCTCAAGGTGAAGAAAGCTGTAGAAGGTTATCTCTTTGCTTCTCCTTGGATTATAGGCTTTTTTATATTTACAGCAGGGCCTATGATAGCTTCTTTATTACTCAGTTTTTGTAAATACGATGTATTAACCACTTTAGAATGGGTAGGAGTAGGTAACTATAAACAGATGTTTAATACAGATCTTTTTTGGAAAGCTTTATATAATACTCTATATTGGGTGATATTAGGCGTCCCACTAAGACAAGCGATGGCTCTTTTACTTGCTCTCTTAACTAATCAAAAGATTAAAGGGAAGCCTTTATTTAGAACTATATTTTACGTTCCCTCTGTGGTTTCGGGAGTAGCACTTGCCATGTTATGGGTATGGCTGTTTGAACCATCTATTGGTTTGATAAATACTATGTTAAGAACATTGGGCATAAAGAATCCACCATTGTGGTTAGGTTCCGAGGAATGGGCTAAACCTGCACTAATTATCATGAGTCTTTGGGGAGTAGGGCAAGGTATGGTAATATATCTAGCTGGATTACAGGATATACCAATTCAGCTTTATGAGGCAGCAGAGATTGATGGCGCTGGAGTATGGCATAAATTCTGGAAAATAACTATACCTCTTCTTACTCCGTCTATATTCTTTAATCTTATTATGGGTATAATTGGATCATTTCAGGTTTTCACTCAAGCATATGTGATGACAAGGGGAGGGCCTGCATACTCTACATATTTCTATGTTCTTTATATATATGATGAAGGTTTTCAGTATATGCATATGGGGTATGCATCTGCACTTGCTTGGATACTATTTTTGATTATTTTATTCTTTACTCTATTACAATTGAGGTCTTCAAGGAGATGGGTGGTATATGAAAGACTTTAATTTCAGGGTTAAAAGCAAAAAGTTGAATAATATACTAATACAAACAATCCTTTATCTTACAATCTGTTTCCTATGCATACTGTTTGCCTTTCCTTTATTCTGGATGATTTCCACAGCTTTCAAGCCGAATGAACAGATTTTTGCAGAACCTCCTATATGGATCCCGAAGCCTTTAACATTTGAAAATTTTAAAAATGCATGGAGTACACTACCTTTTAGTCTGTTTTTGAAGAATACCGTAATAATTACTATTACAGCAACTATAGGTATAATTCTTTCTTCTTCTTTAGTTGGCTTTGCATTTGCCTATTTAGAATGGCCGGGAAGAGATGTATGGTTTGTAATTATGCTTTCTACAATGATGTTACCAGCACAGGTCACGATGATTCCTGTGTTTATAATATTTACTAAACTTGGATGGGTAAATACTTTTAAGCCGCTTATAGTTCCTGCTTATTTTGGAGGAGGAGCCTTTTATATATTTCTATTAAGGCAGTTTTTCTTAACAATTCCTCGGGAATTATTTGATTCTGCCTCTATAGACGGGTGTAGTACTTTGGATATATTCATTAGAATAGCCATCCCATTAGTAAAACCAGCGTTATCGGCAGTAGCTATATTTTCTTTTATGGGACATTGGAATGACTTTATGGGTCCGCTTATTTATCTTAGATCTACAGAAAAGTATACCTTGTCTCTTGGAATTAATATGTTTAGGGGATATGAAGGAATTACCATGTGGGGAGAATTAATGGCAGTTTCATTAGTAGCTGCTATTCCCTGCTTGGTAATATTCTTCATAGCTCAGAAGTACTTCATTCAGGGGATAACACTTACTGGGTTGAAGGGGTAATAAGGAGGTGAGAATGCTGGGAATTAAGTACAACTAGAGTTATAACTATAAGGTTTTTAGAACATACGAGGTAGAGTTACTAGGGGGCGCACTTTAAAAAGAATTAGAAAAGGAGGCGAATTAGTGTGAGAAAGTTTTGGATAGTTTTTATAAATATAATCCTATGTATAGGTTTAGTTGGCTCGGTGTATGGAGAAATAAAACTAGAAGTATGGAATAGTGACCACAACCCAGATACACAGAAGTGGTATAAGGAGGTACTTGTTCCTGCATTTGAGAAGAACCATCCTGGAGTAAAGGTAGAAATGGTATTTACTCCGTGGCTACCTGGACTTAGAGAAAAAATAACTACAAGTTATGCTGCTGGTTTAGGTCCAGATATATTGATGGGTGGGGCAGCAATGGTTGATGAATTTGTTATTCAGAATATTGTTATAGATATCACTGATAGAGTAAAACAGTGGCCAGAATACAAAAATTTTGATCCTGCAACTACAGAGAATCAGAAGTTTAAAGGTAGAATTTATGGAATTCCACTTACTACAGATTCCAGACATTTTCTTTACAGAAAGGACCTTTTCGAGGAAGTAGGATTAAACCCTAATAAACCTCCATCCAATTGGGAACAATTTAGAATTGCTGCTCTGAAACTGACTAAGAAGGAAGATGGTAGAATTATTAGATTGGGTTGTGATATTGGATTAACTTCTCAACCATTTGATTCTATGGTATATCAAAATAGTGGAAAACTTCTAATAGGGCCAAATAAAGAAGTATATATTAATATACCTGAGGCAATAGAAGCGTTAGAATGGTGGGGGAAACTTTATAATGATATTGCCCCTCCAGGTACAGTTCTTACTGCTCCAATACCATTATTTGCAGCTGGTAAAGTTGCTATGTTACAGTGGGGAGGCACGCCGGCTATAGCTGATGTACGTAAATATGCTCCTCAAATACTAGATAAAGTAGGGATAGCTCCTCCTCTAAAAGGGAAATATCAACTAGTTCTTTGTTTTAATAATTGGTGGGGAATAGGAAGTCAAAGTAAACATCCTGACCTAGCATGGGAATTTATGAAATTTCACTTTAGACCAACATACATAGCTCAATATGCCAAAACACTATATAGACTTCCTGCTAATAAGACAGCATTAAACCTCCCAATTTTAGCAGAAGATCCATTCTATCGTATTTTAGGAAGACAAAGAGCACAATATGGTGTAGCAAGATGGACTGCTCCAGAAGTATTAAATATAACTAATTCTATAGATAAAGAGCTAGAGAACTACTTGAGAGGGAAAAAGCCTGCTAAGCAAGCTTTAGATGATGCCGCTGACGCAGTAAAAAAGATACTAAGTCAATACGAGAAATTTTACAAATAAAGCAAAACTTGGAGAGTAAGGCTTCAGAATTTTGTCTGGGTCTTACTCTCCTGGAGCCAGGAGGCTAGTATGAGGAAGCCAAATATCCTTTTTATACTTACTGATGACCAAGCCCAATGGGCAGTAGGGGCATATGGTAATGAGGATATCTATACCCCAAATATGGATCGACTTGCAGAAGAAGGGATGATATTTACACAAGCTCTTACCTGTCCTGTATGTTCTCCCTCTAGAGCTATGATAATGACAGGGCTATATCCAAATAAAGTAGGGATAGATGACTGGATCTCTCCAGAAGAGACAGAAGGAATTCTACCTGGTAGGCTTACCATTGCAGAAGTTTTAAAGAAGGCAGGATACTTTACAGGACTTATCGGGAAATGGCATTTAGGTAAAGAGGAAATATATCATCCTTTGAATCGTGGATTTGACTATTTTATGGGTTTTTTAGGAGGAGGGAATAATCCAAAAGACCCTGTACTGGAAGTGGAGGGTAAGGAAAAACAGTTAAAGGGATTTACTATCGATATAGTAACGCAAGATGCTATAAGGTTTATTCGAGAGAATAAAGATAGACCATTTGCTCTATTCTTTCATACTAGAGAACCACATATGCCTTATACCCCTACTCCACCAGAAGATATGGCTCATTACATAAACAAGAACCTGAAGGTCCCAGAGGTAGAAAATTTTCCGATAGAAGAATTACAGGAACGATATAGAGGATACTATGCCAGTATAAGCTCAATAGATAGGAATATGGGGTATCTATTAAAAGAACTAGATAATCTTGGCTTAAGAAATAATACTATAGTCATATTTATGGGGGACAACGGTTATATGATAGGGCATCATAATTTGGAGACAAAGGGCAATGCATGGTATATAGGAACCAATATAAGGAGACCAAATATGTTTGAATATTCCATATTAGTCCCCCTTATTATTAGATGGCCTGAGGTGATAGAGAAAAGTAGTATATGTAATGAAATGATCTCGTCACTGGACTTCTTTCCCACATTTATAGACATACTAAAGTCGACAGGGGTAGAGATATCGGAGGATTTAAAACTTGATGGCATAAGTATAATGCCACTTCTTCAGGGCAAATCGCTCGAGCTACATAAGAAGATTTATCTTTTATACGATATGCATCATGGAGCTGAAGCACATATGAGAATGCTAAGGACAGAAGAACAAAAGCTAATATTACACTACGAGGATGAGAGTCAACACGAATTTTACAATCTAAAAGAGGACCCGGAAGAAGAAAAGAACATATTCGACAGAGAAGACATCAAAGGAATTCAGAATGATTTTACTTTGGAAATAAAGAAATGGCAAAAAGAAATAGGAGACACAGTAAGTTGAAAGTTCTCGAAATTCACATTATAAACAGGAGGATATAGAATTATGGGTACTCGTTCACCACTTGATCATCCGAATATTATTCTAATCAACTGCGATGATTTAGGTTATGGAGATCTAGGATGCTATGGTTCTAAATGGAATAGAACGCCATTTTTAGATAGAATCGCAGGAGAGGGAATAAGGTTTATGGACTTTTATATGGCTTCTCCAGTATGCTCTCCTTCCAGAGGCTCTATGTTGACAGGATGTTATCCTAGAAGAATAGGCTTTGGAAGTTTTGAAGGGTTGTCTTACCTCTTTTCAGACCAGATAAGTGGTCTAGATCCTAAAAAAATAAAGCTACCTGTTCTTTTCCCTGGACATAATGTAGGGCTAAATCCTGAAGAGATAACTATTGCCAAACTCCTTAAACAAGCTGGTTATGTTACCAAGATCGTAGGCAAATGGCATTGTGGTGATCAGCCAGAATTTTTACCTACCAGACACGGCTTTGACAGTTACTATGGATTACCTTACAGTAATGATATGGGACGTCAACCTGGAAGAATCAACTACCCTCCACTACCACTCTTAAGAGATGAAGAAGTTATTCAAGAACAACCTGATCAGGCTTCATTAACCGAAAGATATGTAGAAGAATGTGTTCGTTTCATTCGAGATCATAAAGATGAACCATTTTTCCTGTATTTGGCTCATATGTATGTCCACCTGCCAATATACGTACCCTGGCGCTTCCTAAAGTCATCCGATAATGGACCTTACGGAGCTGCAGTTGAGTGTATCGATTGGAGTGTTGGGGTTTTGCTCTATGAACTTAGGAGACTAGAGCTCGAAAGTAATACACTTGTTATTTTTACTTCGGATAACGGTTCACGTGCCAGAGCCGAAGGTGGAAGTAACGCTCCTTTAAGAGGTACTAAGGGAACAACGTGGGAAGGAGGTCAAAGAGTTCCGTGCATAATGTACTGGCCTGGGGTTATTCCTTCAGGAAAAGTTTGCTCAGAGCTGGTAACTGCAATGGATTTTCTACCCACTTTTGCCAGATTAGCCGGAGTAAAAGTACCTGATGACCGAATTATCGATGGTAAAGATATTTGGGATATAATAACAGGTATACCTGGGGCACATAGCCCTTATGATGCATTTTACTATTACTGGCTAGATAACTTGGAGGCAATAAGAGTAGGTCCTTGGAAGCTTCACGTATCGAGAAATGGACAGCCTATATGTGAATTGTACAATCTAGAAAAAGACATCGGAGAAACCACTAATGTTGCTAAAGAGCATCCTGATATAGTTAAGATGATAATGGAAAAGGCTGATCTGATACGTAAAGATATTGGAGATGCGGTAGTAGGTGCAGAAGGAGATAACACCCGACCGATTGGTAGAGTAGATAATCCTAGGCCTCTAACTCAGTACGATAAAAATCACCCGTATATTATGGCTCTTTATGATGTACCCTATGCAGGATGAAGTAACAGCATCTAATCTTATAAAGGTTTTTAAGGTTTTAAAAATTAGGCCAGGGAATGAAAGGAGATGAGAGCGAGAAGAAGAATAAAACATCAATAAATATCTAAAAGATACTTCAGTCAAGTTCACCTGAAAGGGTAGACATTAGAGGACAATTTAGATAGAATTAAACAGTGGAGGCGAATATAAGATTGTTACTTAGAAAGTTGAACCCAAAAGAGGTTTCAGAGTTTTTAAGAATTACATTATTGGTAGGAGGCGATTTATAGATGAGAAGATTGATCTTCTTAGTTTCTTGGGTTTTAATTTTCAATTTAATCTTGGGAGTAGCGCCCACTTTCTCTCAGAAAATTCCTTCTCCTTCCCAGTACAACAGTCCAGTGGAGTATGAGAAATCTACTGGAAAAAGAATTGTTCATTTTAAAGAAGCGCCCCAATTAGCCGATCTCGTAAAACAGGGTAAACTTCCCCCGGTAGAGAAGAGATTACCGGAAAAACCAGTCGTTATTGTTCCGGTAGAGAATATAGGTAAGTATGGTGGAACATGGAGGTTCGTTTTAGCTACACGTATTCATCTACCACATACAGAAAGACTCACTCTTTATGACCCCATTTTACGAAGGTCTCCTGACCTTAAAAGTATATTACCTAACTTGGCAGAGAATTGGAAAGTAGGAAGTGGTGGAAGGATCTATACTCTTTATCTAAGAAAGGGTGTAAAATGGTCAGACGGAGAACCATTTACAGCTGATGATATTCTTTTCTGGTATGAAGATATTATATGTAACAAAGAACTTACTCCAGTATTTCCTGCTTGGCTCTCTATTGGCGGGGTTCCTGGGAAATTAGAAAAGGTAGATACTTATACAATAAAGATTACCTTTAGCAAACCTAATCCTTTATTTTTAGAAGATTTGGCTAGCCCATTTTACGGAGAAATCTTTGCACCCAAACACTACCTGATGCAATTTCATCCTAAATATGTAGATAAAAATAAACTAGAGGAAGCTGCAAAGAAAGCAGGATTTACCTTCTGGTATCAACTCTTCTCAGATAGGAATGACAAATGGGCAAATCCAGAAAGGCCTGTGTTAAGTGCATGGAAACCTGTTAATTCAATCACTGGAGCTACCAGGGTAGTGTGGGAACGTAATCCTTACTATTGGAAAGTAGACACTGAAGGAAATCAGTTACCCTATATAGATAGATTCAGTATTGAGATAGGAGTAAGTGAAGAGACAGCAAAGATGAAGGCTATAAGTGGTGAAATTGATATGGAGAGCCATCCTATCGGAATAGACTTTAAAGATTATCCTCTGTTTTTAGAGCATAAAGATAGAGGGAACTACAGAGTTATACTAGGCTCTCCATTAGAGGCTAGTGCTATAACTATAGTTTTCAATTATGTACATCCTGATCCTGTGTTACGAAAGATATTTAATGACAGAAGATTCAGAATTGCTATGTCCTATGCTATTAATAGAGAAGAAATTGTAGGTCTTCTCTTTACAGCAGGAACTTATAAGGCAGAAGTCAGGCAAGTTGCACCTGTAAGAGAATCACCATTTTATTCTGAAGAATTGGCAAAAGCATATACAAAATATGATCCCAAAGAGGCGAATAGACTTCTGGATGAGATAGGATTAAAGAAAGGTCCAGATGGTTATAGAGTAAGACCAGATGGTAAACCATTAAGCATAACTATAGAGACAACAACTATACAATGGTGGATTGATACAGCCAATTTGGTAGCAGAATATTGGAAGAAGGTAGGTATCAATACTGCTGTAAAACCAGAGGATAATACCTTATGGAGCGTAAGAAGAAGGGGCGCTTTATATGATGTAACTCTCTATGCAGGAGCTCAGGGATTAGGTGCTCTTACAAAATTCCAGCTAGAAACATATACCCTCAGAACATTACCTGAAATATTAGAAAGATATCAGAAAAAAGAGACACAGAAGGATATTCCTCCTAAAATTAGGCATCTCTTGGCTTTGGGTGATCAGATATCTGTGGAGCCAGACTTAAAGAGAAGGGAAAAATTAGTCTGGGAAATTCTCAATGTTCATAAAGATGAACTTTATCTTATAGGTATATGTGAGAGACTTCCTAAGATATGGATAGTCAAAAATACATTCCGAAATGTGCCTTCCACTATTCCTACTACTGACGAACTTGGCGCTACAGGTGGGGTCCTTAATGCCTGCCAGTTCTATATAGAACAATAGAATACTGGTTTCGATTTCGTCCTCAGAGAGCCTCTCTCCATAAAAGAGGCTCTCTGAGGACCTATGAAAGGAGGAAAGAGAATTGCCAGGCGATTTACCTAATATTTTGCTTATCTTTGCTGACCAAATGAGGGGTATGGATATGGGGTGTGCCGGAAATCCCGATGTAATTACGCCTAATATGGACCGATTAGCAGAAGAGGGTATGTATTTCCCTAAGGCTTACGCCAATGATCCTGTATGTACACCCAGTAGAGGTAGCTTATTAACTGGAGTTTATCCCCTGTCACATCTAGCTATCGCTAATGATCTACCGATATCTACGAGCGTCCCAAGTATTGGTAGAATCTTAAAGGATACAGGGTACCGAACAGGATATGTTGGTAAATGGCATCTAGATGGAGTACCAAGGGATAAATTTACTCCCCCGGGTCCGAGACGTCTTGGCTTTGATGATTTCTGGGCAGTCTGGGAGTGTTCTCACGATTATTTTAATGCATATTACTACAGAGATACACCTGAACCTGTTCCAATTAAAGGATATGAGCCTATAGGTCAGACAGATCTGGCTATTGAATTTATTGAGGAGTCACTCAGGAAGAAAATGCCATTTTTCTTGGTCTTGTCCTGGGGACCACCCCATGACCCTTATTGGATGGTACCGGAAGAGTATCGCTCGAAGTATAAACCAGATAAATTGACCCTGAGGCCAAATGTAAAGTTAGATACCAAGAAACTTTTAGGTCCTAAAGATGCTGAGTTTTCACCAAAAGAGACTATAGCTAATTACTATTCAGCGATCACCGCATTAGATGAGCAACTGGGTAGAATTTTGGATTTCTTAGATGAAAATAATTTAAGCAAGAATACTATACTCATATTCACTTCTGACCATGGAGATATGCTTTGGTCACAGGGGATGATGAAGAAAGAACAACCCTTCGAAGAGTCTATAAGTATTCCATTTATTATTAGATGGCCAGGACATATTCCTGCAGGGAAAAAGAGCAATTCTCTCTTGAGCATTGTAGATATCGCTCCTTCAATCCTGGGGCTTATTAAAATTAAAACTCCTACAGGAATAGAAGGAGCAGATCTATCAAGAATAATGTTAGGTTGTGAAGAAAACGGACCAAGCTCAGTATTTTTAATGGAAGTAATCTCTACAGATGAAGGTTATATGCAGGGTATAGGAGAATGGCGGGGGATAAGGACCGCACGTTATACTTATGCTCGATGGCAAAATGGAGAAGGATGGATCTTATACGACAATGAGGCTGATCCTTACCAGCTGGAAAATTTGATTAATTCTCCCAAATATAAGAATATCAAAGAAGAGATGGAGGCTATCCTTCAATGGTGGCTCAAGTATACTAAAGACCCATTCCTCAAAGGAGAGGAGCATATAAGACAGTTAGGATTAGAAAAACTTTGGAATGAGAGAGAAATCTATATGCATCCAGACAATCCCAGATTAGTCTGAGAAAGGAGCTAGAAGATGCCAGAAAAAAAGAATAGACCTAATATCCTATGTTTCATAACAGATCAGCAGCGTGCTGACCATTTAGGTTGTATGGGTAATTCTATTGTTAGAACCCCTAATATTGATCATATTGCTAAAATAGGTGTTCTTTTTCAGCGTGCATATGTATCTAATCCTCTTTGTATGCCTGCAAGAGCAACTTTATTTACTGGTCGGACTCCAAGAGGGCATTTGGTGAGAACTAATGGGATTCCTCTTTCCAGAGATATTCCGACAATGGTCGAAGCACTACGTCAGTCCGGATACAGAACTCATTCTATAGGCAAATTGCACCTGAATACCTTCGATACCCCACGTGGAATTAATCCTGAGGCCCTAAACCCATACGACTTCCTAGAAGCAAGATGGATGTGGATTAATAAAAGGATCAGAAGTATTCCGACCCCATATTATGGATTTGAAACTGTCGAGTTTGTTGGAGGACATGTGGATTATGTGTTTGGGGATTATTTAAACTGGCTTAAAGAAAATTATCCTGAGATGGAGAAATTACTTCTCCCTGAAAATGCTTTGGAAAAGCCTAGTGGTGCAGATCAGTACTATAAAATGGCTCTTCCTGAAGAGTTGCATTATAATCGCTGGATATCGGATCGAGCGATAAAGTTTTTAGAAAAAGTTAAAGACTCTCAACCTTTCTTCCTTTGGTGTTCTTTCCCTGATCCACATCATCCTTATAGCGTTTCAGCCCCTTGGTGTTATATGTATGATCCAAAAGATATACCCCTACCAGTAAGAAGAGAGGGGGAACTGGAAGATTTACCTCCATTTTATAAGAAGATCTATGAAGAAGGTGCTCCTCTAGTAAGTGGACTTCGGGGCCCTTCTAGGATGCCAGATGAGCATATTCGAGAGATTATCGCATTAACTTATGGGATGATAAGTTTCGTAGATAACGAGATAGGAAGGATTATGAAGAGGCTTGAGGATCTAGGCTTAAGAGAAAATACAGTAGTCATATTTATGTCAGATCATGGAGATATGATGGGAGATCATTGGATGATTAGAAAAGGTCCATTTCACTTTGATGGCCTTCTTAAGATTCCATTTATATGGAGCTTCCTTGGAAATTTTCTAGAAAACAAGGTTATTACAAGTCTTGTGAGTCAGATAGATTTTGCTCCTACAATCTTAGATATATGTAATGTCCCTATACCTGAAGGTAGAGTTCCAGGAGAGCCGGAAGCTCCTGAAATGCTTCCACCATGGCCTGGTAAGTCTCTCAGAGAGATACTCGAAGGGAAAGTGGATAAGGTCAATGACTATGTGATAGTTGAGAATGATGAGGACTATTTAGGTCTTAGATTAAGGACTTTTATCACTGATAATTTCAAGATAACTATATATCCGGGACATAGCTATGGAGAGTTATTTGATCTTAAGAATGATCCCCAGGAACTGTATAATCTTTGGTGGAAACCAGAATACCAAGAGATAAAGAAAAGGTTAATTCTGCAATTTGCAGAAGCCTATATACTTCAGGAGAGTACTTTACCAAGGCGTCTGTGTCATGCTTAAAATAGATGATAACTTGAGAAAAATTTCTATAATTTTGATAGGAGGGAGAGAAAAAATGAAAAGGAATTTTATGGGCTTGATAGTATTACTGATGGTATGTGGATTATTTCTAAGTAGTATACAGATGTTATCTGCACAGACAGCAAAAAACTGGAAGCTTATAGGACAGTACAGCACTATTTCAGAATATGAACGGATAAGCGGTAAGAAAATTACTAAATTTAGCGAAGCTCCTGTGTTAGCAGAGTTAGTAAAACAAGGTAAACTGCCTCCAGTAGAGAAGCGATTACCTGAAGAACCTCTAGTAGTTGAACCCTTAGAAGAGATTGGTAAGTATGGTGGCACAGCTAGAGTGGTATATACAGAGTCTAGGAATTGGCAGGATGTTGGTTCTCTGACAGGAGAAGAGTGCATGTTCAGGATAGCAAGGGATGGGAAGACCATAATCCCTAATATAGCAAAGAAGTGGAAACTTTCATCAGATGCCAAGACCTTAACTATATACCTTCGTAAAGGGATAAAATGGTCAGATGGGCAACCATTTACAGCTGATGATATTATGTTCTGGTATGAAGATGTTCTACTGAATGATGAACTAACGCCAGTAAAGCCAACTGCATGGGCTCCTGGAGGGAAATTAGTAAAGATAGAAAAATTAGATGAATATACCGTCCGCTTACAATTTGCCGAATCCTGTCCAGTTATTCTTACCCGTTTAGCTCATAACTATGGAAATCAGGGGAATTTCTTCTTACCTAAGCATTATCTAAAGCAATTTCATCCTAGATATACTCCAAAGGACCAGCTTGAAAAGTTAACTAAACAGGAAGGTTTTGACTATTGGTATCAACTTTTTGGTTCCAAATCATCCTCTTATTACGGTGATCCGATGATAAACCCAGATATTCCCGTCCTTAGAGCATTTAAGATAAAGTCTAGGGTTGGAACAGAAACTTTCTTAGAGAGAAACCCATTCTATTGGAAAGTGGATACAGAGGGAAATCAACTTCCATATATAGACAGGATCTATGCAAAGTTGGTCGAAAGTGTTGAAGTATTTAATATGAAAGTGATAAGTGGAGAGGCAGATTTTGCCGGATTTAGTACTGCGTTTGATCATTACCCAGTCTATAAGGAGAATGAAGAGAAAAGTGGGACCAGAGTCTTGATATGGAATTTAGGATATCCTGCTGTAGTATCATTTCATATTAACTTGACCCATAAAGATCCCGTAATGCGGAAGATATTCCAGGATAAAAGATTTCGCATTGCCTTATCTATAGGTATGAATAGGGAAGAAATAAACCAGGTAGCTTTTCTAGGTTATGGAACACCTATGCAGCTTTGTGTAATTCCTAAAGATTCTAAATATTATGTAGATATGTACGCAAAGGCATACACCAAATATGACCCGGTAAAAGCTAATAGACTTTTAGATGAGATAGGACTCAAAAAAGGTCCTGATGGATGGAGATTAAGACCAGATGGTAAACCACTACAAATAACTGTTGAATTTACTCCAGCAGCTGCCGGTGCTGCTAAAATTACGATATGTGAAATGGTTCAAAAACAGTGGGAAAAACTGGGCTTAAAAGTAGTTTTCAAACAGGAGGACAGACAACTTTATATGGTAAGATGTAGACAGGCTAATGAGCACGATATTGGCCTCTGGCATGCAGATATGCATACTGAGCTCCTTTGGGAAACCGGCAGCTATCTCTCCCCTATAGGAGTAATTCAGGAATGGGCTCCACTATGGAGTCTGTGGTATACTTCAGGAGGGAAGGCTGGAGAAGAACCGCCGGCTGAGATTAAACGGATTATGGATCTATACAAAGTAATTCAGAGCAGTACTGATAAGGTCAAAAAATTGCAGGCAGCAAGGGAAATTTGGCGTTCTAACGCAGAAAATCTCTGGGCGATAGGAACTATTGGACTTGTTCCACAACCTATAGTGGTGAATAAACGTTTAAGGAATATTCCAGAAAAAGGACTTTGGACTTGGGATTATTTCTTTGGAGTACTTTATTCACCAGAACAATATTTCTTTAAGTAAATAGATTAAGGATCTATAGTTTAGAGCAACTACCCAGGGTTGTCTTTTAGATCTAAGACAATCCTGGGTAGTTAAAGAAAAGTAGTTACTCCAAACTTCTTTAGATTCTCATTGACATATTAAACATTTAGTTGTATATATAAGTATATGAGACTACAGATTGGTGGTATTAAGGTTTTAGATAAGAATAGTCCAATACCACTTTACTACCAGCTAAAAGAGATACTTTTAGACAAGATAAGAAACGGGGAGAT
>Ga0080004_1114755_pt1 | contig 21257 bp, 21 predicted proteins | sample WasSprMetagenome_FD_69207 | JGI IMG/M metagenome (GOLD analysis project Ga0080004, IMG submission 69207) | Sulfidic aquatic microbial communities from Washburn Spring, Yellowstone National Park, USA - WS (SPADES assembly) (version 2) | ecosystem: Environmental > Aquatic > Thermal springs > Hot...
AAAGCGACCCATTGCACCCTGCAGTATTTCCTGTAGAACTACCTGAAAGACTAATAAAGCTTTATACTACTATGGGAGAAAATGTGTTAGACCCGTTTATGGGCGTTGGTACTACAATGATTGCCTGCTTAAAAACTAAAAGAAACTTTTTTGGATGTGATGTATCTATGAATTATGTTAATAAAGCATTGGAAAATCTTAATCTAACAAGAAGTTTGTATTATAAGGAGAACAGATGAGTGTAGCAATTGTATCATACGATAGCAATTTTTTAGATAAGGTTCCGAAGGAAGAGGGTGTAGAAGTATACAGCGATACTCTAATGACGATTATCATCTTTCATGACTTCCTATAAAAAATTTACGAAGAAACACAGTGAATCTGATCTTTAGATTTACCTATTGACAAATAAAAGATTTTATGATATAATTATAGTGTAAAATAAATTTTAGGAGGATTTGCTATGGCTAAAATTAAAGTATTAGGAGATTTAAAATTTGAGTTTGATGTCAAGTATGGGCTAAAAGAAGACCTTATAATCGAAACAACTAAAATAAATTACAATGGCAGTGAAATTGTAATTGGCAAAGGAGAAATAGAAAAAATAGATAGAAAATCATTATCGTTTGTAGGAGATAGAATAGAATATTTTCTAAAGAAAAATAAGAATATAGTCGTAGATTTAGATTCAGAAGTGTTTAGAGAAATGTATAACAAGAAAATAAGCCCTGTTTATGAAATAATCCACCTTACATATGTATTTAAATCTGAAGAAAGAAATAAAATTATAGATATACCCCATAGAAGAGAAAAAATCAATGAAGTAAAGAAAGTTAAACACTTAAGAGAAATTGCAGAGAATAAAACATTTATATTAGGTAAAAAAGGAATGGAGTTGTATTTAGATATACTTAAAGAGTATGAAGAATTAAAGAATAGAGAAGATATTTGTTTTATAAGTTAAAATATAAATAGTAGTTAGAATCAGTTCTGTTTATTCTATAAAAATACAAATTTACATTTTTTATTTTCATAATCCCTCTCTTCCCACTTAATACCTTTTACCCCTGTCTCTAACTCTCTTACAAAAGCCTCTATGAACCCCCAACCACACCAACATACGCAATGCTCAATCGGTTTCAGTCCTCTTGGTTTTAAAGCTCCCTCATAAAATACACAATTACAGATATAAGCTTCATTTTTGTTTCTTTCTATTTTATACGCAAAGCCAAAAGCATTTAAAGATTTTTCAAGTAAATCTTCCCACTTTTCTTTTGGATGCTTTTCCATTAGAGATTTGGCAACTTCCCTTCCAAGCTGTCTAATTATTGCGTAACCACCATTTTGACCAAATATGTTCTGAATTTCGTCTGCAAAAGCAAAAACAATATCTCTTCCAGTACAGTTTTCTTTGTTTTTCTCCATGACAGATTTCACTATACTATCTACAGCCTTTTCTCCAATGATCGTTTTAGTCAACTCTATCAAAGTATATATAACTTCCTTGTTTATCTCACCTTTTATCTCTGCCATGTTAATCTGCCTCCAAAAATTATTTTAATAATTATATACACATTAGTATATAAAAATTAGAAAAATATATCAAATAATATATTATCAAGATAAGTTGGAGGACGTTTCAAATTTTATTTTAACATCTTCATTCTGCAGTCGGCGAAGAATTCCATTCCTTTCTTAACCTTTTATTCCTTACTTTTTCTCAATTTTTTAAAAGAGGAGATCCTTGAAACTTATGTACCCAGACTGACAGTCAAAGATTGATAGATGTCGGTTAAAGAGTGGCTTTATTTATTATTCTGCAGCCAGCGAAGAATTTCATATTTTTTGAATTTCTAACTCAATGTATCATCTCAAAAATACAAATTTACATTTTTTATTATCATAATCCCTATCTTCCCATTTGACACTTTTTACCCCTGTCTCTAACTCCCTTACGAATCCTTCTATAAATCCCCATGCATACCAGCATACACAATGTTCAATCGGTCGAAGTCCTCTTGGTTTTAAAGCTCCCTCATAAAATACACAATTACAGATATAAGCTTCATTTTCATTTCTTTCTATTTTATACGCAAAGCCAAAAGTATTTAAAGATTTTTCAAGCAAATCTTCCCACTCTTCCTTTGGATGCTTTTCCATTAGAGATTTGGCAACTTCTCTTCCAAGTTGTCTAATTATTGCATATCCTCCATTTTGGCCAAATAAATTTTGAATTTCGTCTGCAAAAGCAAAAACAATATCTCTTCCAGTACAGTTTTCTTTGTTTTTCTCCATAACAGATTTCACTATATTATTTACAGCCTTTTCTCCAATGATCGTTTTAGTCAGGTCTATCAAAGTATCAATAACTTCTTGATTTATCTCGCCCTTCATCTCTACCATGGTAATTTACCTCCAGAAATTATTCCATAATATTATTTGCATAATTTTGTTAAGAAATTTTTAATAACAAATAAATATCTTCTTAAAAACTTTTCATAAGTGGTATAATTTAAATCATAATGGCAATATTAGGGGGCATAAAGATGGTTGAATTTATACTTCAAAACATTTTGGCAATAGGGCTTTTATTTTTCTTAATCGTTGGTCTTGCTTTAGCATGGAATATTAAGCCTATGAGGTATGGGTTAACTACTGCAATAATCATTGTTATCACGATTGCAGGTTTGGTGAATTATGGTGGGCTTACAGTTGAAAAAATGATTGCTAAGTCTGGATACATTGCTTTATTTTTGGTTTGGCTCACGGTTTTGATAGTATTTGTAGTTGGTATGTATAAGCTCTGGAAAAATTATGGAAATGGTGAAGCACAATGAAAATTTGTACGTTTAATGTTAATTCCATAAAAGCACGAAAAGATTTGGTTATTGAATGGTTAAATCATAGAAACAACGATATAGATGTTTTATGTTTTCAAGAGATAAAGGTAGAAGATAAAAACTTTCCCTCTGAAGATTTTAAAAAGCTTGGTTATGTATATCAAGATATTTCTGGACAAAAAGGATATAACGGAGTTGCTACTTTATCTAAGCATGAAATTTCTCATTATCAAAAAGGTTTAAATCATGAATACTTTGATGTTCAAAAAAGGGTTTTAATTGATAAAATCACAGAGAAGGAAATTTTTGTGATTAACACATATGCTCCACATGGAGACTTGAGAGGTGGAGAGAAATATTATTACAAATTGGATTGGTATAAGCATTTTATCAACTTTCTAAAAGAAAATTTTGATTTTGAAAATCAAAAGATAATATTACTTGGAGATTTGAATATTGCATTAGAAGATATAGATGTTTATGACCCTGTACTACTGAAAGATTCAATCGGAACTATGCCGGAAGAACGAGAACTTTTAAGACAGCTTTTAAATCTTGGCTTGATAGATACATTTAGATACATATATCCAAACAAGCAACAATTTACATGGTGGGATTATATAGGTGGTGCTATTTGGAGAAATGAAGGAATGAGAATAGATTACATATTAGTTTCAAAACCTCTTTTACAGTATATAAGAGATGTTGAGGTTGATTTGTGGCCAAGAAGAAGAAGGTCGCCCAAACCTTCTGACCATGCTCCTGTAATCTTAGACCTTGAAATATGATATCCCAGAGCCATCAAGACCAGAGATTATAGAACTAACTTGAGGCTATTCCAAATTTTAACTAAACCTAAAAATCAATTGACCTTTTGATTGCCATTCTGAAACCGGCGAAGAATCTCATATTTTTCTTTTCAAATCAAAAAAGGAGTTCCTTCGGCCTAAAGTCCTCAGGATGGCACAGGAAGGTAAGCTCACGAGAATTTTGAAACAGTCTTATCGCAAGTAAATGTTTAAGTATTACCGGTTTGTACAAATTCCGATTTGTTTGAATTTATAATATTACAAAAGTATTCTATAGGTGATTTTTTGTTTAAACGTTGATGAGGTCTTTCTAGGTTAGAACGCCCTCAGCAAAAAATTTCATCTGTCATTCTATATCCAATAAGCTTTTATATTTCCTTTCAGCCAATCCCATAAAATCTTTTTAGCAACTCTATCATAATCAATCTCGCCACCTGAAATTTTGTAATTTAACTTTCTGCCTATTTCTTCAAAAGCTGCCATAGGTTCGTCCGGCAATTTTAATTTATATGCTTCTTCAAGTGCATCTTTTTTGTTATTCAATATTTTTTCTATCAATTTTAAAGCAACATCTGCAGGTTGTTCTAATTTATCCGGAATCCAAGAACCTTTTAATGCTAAATCTTCAGGAAATTCCAAGGTTATTATACCGGGAGTGTCTATTAAAAATATATTCTCGTCAAGTTTTACAAGCTTTTCTCCAACGGTCATCCCTGGCTTTGGTGAAGTTGTTGCTACCTTTTTTCTTTTTAATGTATTAATTACAGAAGATTTTCCAACATTTGGATAGCCCAAAACACCAATTTTTATAATTTTTTTCTCTGTAGCAAACTCTTTAACTTTATCAAATAGCTCTTTAACGCCAATATTTTTATGTGCGGAAAAGATTACTGCAGGAAATTCTTTTTCAATTTTTTCTTTAGCTTCTTTAATAAACTCCCTTGGAACAAGGTCTGACTTGTTTAAGACCACAATCAAACTTTTATTCCTTTCTTTTGCTAAACTTTCTACTACGCTATTTCTTGTTTCAAAAGGAATTCTCGCATCAACCACCTCTAATATCAAATTAGATTCTGTAAGAACCTTTTTGGCTATGCTTTTTTCTCTAAGCCATTCTCTTGGTTTGTTTGTCATCTTTTACCTCTTGTATAATATAGTAATATTTTACAATTTTCTGAGGTTATTGTTGGAAAGAGTTCTAATTATTGCAATATTACTTTTGATAACACTATCCTTTGGTCAAGAAAAAGTTATCATAGAATCAGATAAACTTGAAAGAGAAAAAGATAATATTGTAATAGCTGAAGGAAATGTTGTTATTACCTCTGGCGATAAAGTATTAAAATCAGAAAGGGTAATCTACGACTCTGAGAAAAAGATCGCAACCGTTCCGGTAAAATTTTACATAAAAACAAACACTTTTGAAGGAACCGGGTCTCATGGTTGGTATGATTTTGAAAATGATTCAGGAGAAGTTTTTGACTATCAGGGAAAAGTTGAAAATCAATATTATGTAAAAGGTTATTATCTTAAAAAAGAAAAGGATGTTTACTATTTTAAAGACGGTGAATTTTCCGGCTGTCCTTTTGACCAATACGATTGGAATTTTAAAGCCAAATCCGGAAGTTTAAAAGAAAACGACCAACTTAAAGCGTACAATATGTCCTTTAGATTTTGCAGACTTCCTATTTTTTACACTCCATATTTTTCATACCCAACAACAGATAGAAAAACTGGATTTTTGCAGCCTTTGATTGGTCAGGATACTTATAACCCATTTATTTACAGACAACCTTTCTTTTATGTTATAAACGACTCTTCAGACATTACTTTTACAGCAGATTATAGAAATAAGCAAGGACTTGGAACAAGCTTAGAATATAGAAGAGTTTTTGAAAGAGGTATTAATTTTAGAGCAAATATAGATTTGTTTAAAGAGTCTGGAAAAAAAGAGTGGTGGCAAAACAGGCCTGAAAGCCCAAAAACCTTAAGATACAGATTTTCTCTTGATACTAACTATTCTCCGTTTTCAAATTGGCAGTTTTTCACAAAAGTAGACATTCCAAGCGATAGATACTTCTTTGAAGATTTTTATAACTACTCAATATTAAAGTATACAGCTTTCACAAGGTCTTATATTTTTGGAAAGACTGATACAGATAAGTATTTATTAGAGCTCAATTTTAACTATCTTTACGACTTAACGACGCCAAATAATAAAGGTACTTTACAAAGACTTCCTCAGTTAAGGTTTTACTGGAAAGAATCTAAGCTTTTTGACCTTCCATTTTATTTTGATTATCTATCGGATAATAATTACTTTTTTAGAGAAGAGGGAACTACCGGACTTAGAAGTGATAACATTTTTAGAGTTGTTAATTATAGCTACTTTGGAAAAATTCTTAACACTTCTGAGATAACTCCAAGACTGACTTTATACCTAAACACAAAAGGAAACAATGTTTTTGACTCAAGATTTTTAATTCCTTTTAGAAACACTACTCAAACAACATTTTTCAGACCCTACAAAAACTTTAGTCATATAATCATTCCAAAAATCTCATTTGAATATATATCAAAAATTAATCAGTCTTCTTTGCCGTATTATGATAGGTCTGACAGAATCAATGAAAAAGAAGATATTGATTTCTCTTTATTTAACATACTAAATTTTAAGAACAATAACTTCCTAAGATGGGAGATATCTCAAGGATATACTTTTTTAAATCATTATTACATCGGTGAAAATATGTATAACTCACATATTAAACCACTTAAAAACAGCATTTATTTAAACATTGACAAATACTCTGCTGATAGCATTCTCTACTATGATATTGAAAAGAAAAATCTTATAAGAACTATTTCAAGTTTTTCTGCTCCAATTAGAGATAATGTAATCTATTCTGTTGCATACACTTATGATAGAGGAACAAGTAAAGAAGATTCACAAAAGCAGATTTCTAACAGTATTTTTGTTAATTATAAAAATTTTTCTTTTGGAGCAAGTATTTTAAATAACTTAAAGTATGGATACATACAAAATAAAAACTTGACTTTCGATTGGAACAGGGGATGCTGGAGTTTATCTTTTAGCTACTGGGAAGATTACAATATTACAACCCAAAAAAGATATAAAAACATATTTATCATTATAAACATTCTGGATATGAGATATAGAGTTCCATTTGTGAGAAATTAAACATTGTATTGAGTTAATTCAAGTTATATACAGCAAAGCATAATCACTGAGTAACAAACTTGTAACGACACAATCATTGGTATTCCATCTGCACCTTCTTACTTATCCTTAAGAAGATGGCAATTTGAGCTAAGTTTGAAATGAGAATGCTTGTAAAAATCAACATTAACTGTCTAATTCTGAGTGTAGTAAACTATCTCCGCAAGTTTATTTGAAATCTATCATACATGTTTATTTCTTTTAACTTATGCACCAAAGGACCTTGTAAATATTCCACTCACAGTTTGGCTTTGATATGATATTATTTTTACCATGAAAGTTAGCGTTATTATTCCGGTTTATAATGGTGAGAGATATATAGTTCAAGCGATACTATCTGCTCTTGGTCAAACGTATAAAGATACGGAAATAATCATTGTTGATGATGCATCTACAGATAAAACCCCTAATATAATTCAAGAAAAATTTAAAAAAGAATTACAGGCAGGAAAGATAAGATATTTTAGAAACCAATCAAATAAAGAAAGGTCTTATACAAGAAATAGAGGTTTTCAAGAGTCTAAGGGAGAATGTATATTTTTTTTAGACTATGATGACTTGTGGGAGCCTGACTATGTAGAAAATTCTATAAATGAGTTAGAAAACTTTGATATTGTGTATTCTTTTCCAAGGACTTTTATCGATGAAAATGGAAACATAAAAAGAGTTTCTAAAAAGAAAATAGATGCTGATTCAGGAAAGATTATTTTTTCCGGAAATATAGGGTATCCGTCAGCATCAGGGTTTAAAAGAGATAAATTTTTAAAATTTAGAGAAGATTTAAGCTATAGGGAAGACTGGGAGCTTTTTTTAAGAAGCTATTTAAGCAGCTTAAAGATAAAGATTTTAGATAATAATAAAATCAAAATTAGAGAACATACAAATAGAACAAGTAAAAACAACATTGAAATGATGCTTTCCACACTAAAGCTGTATAAAGAATATAAAGATAGAATTCCAAAAGAATATAGAGAATTTTTTTATTTTCATGTGGGCGAAATGTGTTTAAGGTTTGGAAATCTTCCAACCGGCTGGTATCTTGTAATTAAATCTTTTAAAAATCCAGAAATCTTTAACAAAAGAAATATTATCAATCTCTTAAAATGGGGGTTTAGATTAGATAGGTTTATATCCTATCTCATAAGTCGGGTAAGAAAGTCAGTAAAAATAAGAGATTCTTCGCTTCGCTCAGAATGACATCTAAAATTATCCTTCCTCTAATGCTTATCATTCAATCTTTGTTCGGCATTCTGAAGATTTTAGTTCAAAGGATCTCTTTTTTATTGTTATTTGAAAGGAAGAAGAAAAAGCAAAAAATGAGATTCTTTGCCGGCTGCAGACTGACGTCGATTTTTACAAGCAGTCTCTATCACTCGCTAAACGTTAAAGTTCTATATCTGTAAACTTCCAATAGACCGGTCCTCCAAAAATCAGCAGGTAGCCCGGCTTTTAAACACAGATGAGCAAGAAATTCCTCTTTTGAGGGTAACTTTTCCCACACTTCCGGCAAAAACGTTGCTGAAAAATTTTTATATTTAATTATCAACCCATCTTTAAAAGGTTCAATTTTAGACAGTAAATCTCTCCAATCTTCATATTCAACCTTTTCAGGGTAGGTTAAAACAGAAACTTTAACTTTAATAAAATCAAGCTCGTTTAGAGATACTGGATTAAACCTTGGGTCTGAAACAGCGGCAGAGATGGCATTATGTATTACATCTTCATACAAAGGTCTGTGTGGAATGATTGAGCCAATACAACCTCTCAAATCTCCATATTTAGTTTCTAAAGTTACAAAAGATGCACCAAGTTTTTTTAGATTATCATAAGGAATATCTTCAAGCCTAACCGGAAGTGCCTTACGATATGTTAAGTAATACTCAATAGCCTTTCTTGCTAATTTAACTAAGAAATCGCCTTCTTCTTTACTTATAGAAGATATAACTTCCATACCCGACAACACTGCTATAGTCTCCTCCTGTATCGCCTGATGTTTTATAATCAAGGATTTTAGATTTTAATCCATGTCTTTTTGCGTATTTTATCATTGCTTCAAGACCAATTTTTCCACATGCTTCACAGTTTTTAAGATAATTTTCATTTAATTCCAAAACCGCAAGATGGCAATGTCTATCGATTTCTCTTGCTATATTATCCGGATAGTAATGGCTTAAATCTGTACTTATAACTACCACTGTATCATTATCCTTGAAGTATTCTATGATATTCTCAACGATACTGCTATCAATATCCCCATAAACAAATGGTAAAATTTCAAAGTCCTTTAGTACAACTTGCAGAAATGGCACCTGAACCTCTAAAGAGTGTTCTCTTTGATGCGGAAGAGTATTTAATGTTAATGGAAAATCCGGATATTCTTTTAAGAATTTTATAATCATTTCTTTGTTAACTTTTACTTTTCCAAGGGGGGTTTCCCAGTAATCATAAAATCCATAAGAAACTCCATTAAAATATACATGGTGGGAAGGTCCTATCAGTAAAATATTGTAATGTTTGTTTGGGTCAAGGTTTAAAAGCTGCTTATATGAAACTGCTGCAACAGGTCCAGAATACATATATCCTGCATGTGGAACTACTATCCCCTCTGGAACATAGTCATACAGAGGTGCTTTATTCAAATAGTTTTTAATTGTATATAAAAGTCTTTCTTTATCTCCAGTATAAAACATATTCGCAACAGCTGGTTTTCTTACTGTTAGCATGACTAAATTCCCCTTTATCATTTTTGTTTAAAATAAAGTTATGCTGAAATAAACCATTTTCAATAAAAAAGTCAGGTCGCGTTTTAATTTTTATATTTTGTAGCCAAAAGAATCCGGTAATACTTCAAACTGAAAATGTTCCAAAAAATCAGCGTTATCGCTCTGCAGCCGGTAAAGAATATCTTTTTCCTTTTAAATCAAAAAATCAAAAGAGAAGACCCTTTGGCTTACAGCCTCAGGATGACGGAAAGAAAAGCTTACGAGAATTTTGGAACACTTTTTATATCACCTCTCACTTCCTTATCCTCTTCTACTCCTTAGTCGCTAAAACCTTTTACAAAATGTTAACAACTTGTTTATTTTGTGTTTACAATTTCATTTTATATTATTAATAACAAAAATCGAAGCAGCAGAGGATAAAAATGAGAAAGTTAAAAGTAGCAATGTTAACATTAGCACTTGGAGTTGGATTGGTTGGAAATAGTTTTGCTATGGGAGATGAACCAGAAAAGCCATACAAAATGGAAAAAATGGCAGAAAAGCATGAAAGACATCTTGAAAAATTAAAACAAGAGCTTAATTTAACCGACGAACAGTATAATCAAATTAAAGAGATTAAAAAACAAGAAAAAGAAGAAATTAAAAACTTCTTTGTAAAAGAGCATAAAAACCCTTTATTAGAAGCAACGAAAAGCGGAAAATTTGATAAAGAAGTTTTCCAAAAAACTATGGTAGAAAACGCTAAAAAGATGTCTGAAATTAAAGCTAAATACTTGGAAAAAATGTTTAACGTTTTAAATCAGCAGCAAAGACAAAAATTTATTAATCATATGAGAGAAAAAATTGAAAAAATGCATGAAATGATGATGAGTCACTGATAGATGTGTTTTAGCCCTCCTCATGGCTTAACCTCCTCCCCTCCATTATCTGGGAAGGTCGTCAATGACCTTCCCCCTTTTTTATTTTTACAAGAGGTAGGCTAAAATGATTAATGTAATAATGATAGAAGATGATAAAGAATTGGCAGAGCTTTTAACTCAATATTTAGCAAAGTTTAATATATCTGTAAAAAATTTTGAACATCCTAAGAAAGCACTTGAAGAGCTTAAGAAAAACAAAAGTTATGACCTAATGATTCTTGATTTAACACTTCCGGAAATTGATGGTATAGATATATGTAAAATGTTAGCAAAAGAAGGAGACATTCCCATCATCATATCCTCGGCAAGAAGTGACGATACAGACAAAATACTTGCCCTTGAAATAGGAGCGGATGATTATTTGGCTAAGCCTTATAACCCAAGAGAATTAGTAGCAAGAATTCAAGCTGTTTTAAGAAGAAAAAATAAAGCAGTTGAAAAAGTAATTAAGTGTGGTGAGTTTGAACTTGATGAAGAAGGTTATACAATCAAGAAAAATGGAGAACCTTTAAATCTAACTTCAGCAGAGTATGAGCTTCTATCCATGCTTATAAAAAATAAAGGCAGAGTCTTAACGAGAGATTATATCTTAGATAACTCAATCTATTTGAACTATGACAGCATAGATAGAACTGTTGATGTTATAATTGGAAGAATCAGAAAAAAGATAGGTGATGACCCAAAAAATCCAAAATATATCATATCTGTAAGAGGATTTGGCTATAAATTTGAATGTTGAGCGAAACTCAATACTCTTTAAGATTAGCTTAGCTTTTTTACTAATCATGCTTTTATCATCGGTCTTTTTTTATTTTCTGTATAAAAATGCACAAGAAAAAGAGTTAAGAGACTTCATTAGAAAAGCATTGTTGACAGTATCTTCGGAAGGTACTAACTTTCCCCAGAAATTTGAGACAAACTATAAAGTCATAGAAGACCCGGAAGCAATTTATAAAATATATACAAACAGCAAAATCTTGATGGAAAGAGATTTTTTAACAGTCAGAATTATCCTTTTAGAATATGAAGGAAATAAGTATCTTCTTGTAAATAGGTTTGGGATCAGCTATCTTGTAGAGAAAAGCGATGAGTTTGAGCTTCATCGTTTTGTAATAGTTGCATGGATATTTTTCAACATTCTTATGCTAATACTTTATGCAGGAATTATCAGGTCTTTCTATCCCCTTAAAATTCTTAGAGAAAAGATAAAACTTTTAAAGGCTGGTAATCTTGATATAAGCGTTGAAACATCAAGTAATGATGAAATCGGGTTTATAGCAAAAGAATTTAACGAGGCTATAAAGTCATTAAAAAAGAATGAAGAGGTTAGAAAATGGTTTTTAAGAAATATAGCCCACGAGCTTAAAACACCAATAACAAAAGGGAAAATCGCAATAGAACTTCTTGAAGATGAAAAAGGAAAGCAGCATTTTGAAAGGATATTTAACAGATTAGAATTTTTGGTAAACCAGCTTTTGATGATGGAAAAGCTTGCGACAAAAAACCTTGAACTTAAATTAGAATGTCTCTCACTGGAAAACCTTATAAATTCAGGAATTTCTCTACTTCTTTCAGAAGATAAAAACAACGTTATCATTGAATTAAAAGAAAGTATAAAAATAAAAGCAGACAACAACCTCTTTCCGGTAGCCTTAAAGAATCTTATTGATAATGGCTTAAAATTTAGCGAGGATGGTAAAGTTAAAATAGTTGTTAAAAATAAAATGATTGAGTTTAGAAATAAAGGAAGCAAACCATCTATTGATATAGACTTGATTTTTGAACCATTTATAAAAGAAACCACCTTGAAAAATCAATCAGGCTTGGGACTTGGCTTGTACATAACAAAGTTTATTTTAGATTTACATAAAATAAGCATTAGCTATAAATACGAAAATCAAGAGAATGTTTTTATACTTGACCTTTCTCAAGCAGTGTGCGAATAAGATTTGAAGCCCTTTCTATAGCTCCCTTTTCTCCAAGAGATTTTCTGACTATTTCTAAATTTTTCTTTTGAGCTTCGTACAGATTTTTATCTGTCAAAAATTCAAGGGTCTTATTAGCAATATCAAGAGGGTTGCATCTATCCTGTAAAAGCTCCGGTACAATCTCATTACCGGCTATTATGTTAGGAAGTCCTAAGTAATTAATCTTTACAAGTCTTTTACCAATAAAGTAAGTAATCGGACTTACCTTGTAAACAATGATAAACGGATTTCCAATAATAGCAGCTTCTAAGGTTGCAGTTCCTGATGTGATGATCAAAAAAACTGCATTTTTCATTACTTCATATGAAGGATTTTCAAACTTAGGAAGGTTTTTATCTGATAGGTTTGATGTGATCACGGTTATAGGAAGGCTAAGGTCAACTTTTTCTAATACTCTATCGACCATGTTGACAGTAGCCGGAATTACAAAATGCAGGTCATCGAATGTTTTTGTTAGCAGTCTTGCTACTTCTATTAATATCGGAAGGATTACGTTTACTTCGCTTTCTCTACTGCCTGCAAGAAGTCCTATGATTTTCTTATTCTTTGGAATGTTTAATTTCTGCTTAAAGCTATCTTCAGTTTCATAGATTTTGATTATATCTAAAAGCGGGTGTCCTACATAGGCAAATTTGAATCTGTCTGATACGTAGGATTTATAGATCTCTTCTTCAAAAGGTAGGATGGATATTAATAAATCTGTACTTTCTACTATTTCTTTAACTCTGCCGCTTCCCCAAGCCCAAACCTGAGGAGAGATAAAATACACGGTCTTTATCCCAAGCTTTTTTGCTTCTTTTAAAAGTTTAATGTTAAACCCTGGGAAATCTACAACGATTAACAGGTCAACGCCGGATTTTAAAGCCTGGACTGATTTTCTGAATACTTCTTTGATTTTTTTGTATTTACTAAGAGCTTCTGTTAGACCCACAACGGATATATCTTCAAGGTTGGCAATCGGCTTTACACCGACTGCCCTCATTTTTGGACCTGTTATTCCTATAAAATCATATTCTTTTAAATGTCTTGCAAGTTCAGAAGCGTAATTGTCCCCTGAAATTTCGCCAACGCTTAGGAAAATTTTTTTCATTTATTATTCTGGAGAAACCCTTACTAAACATTCGTCAGGATTTACATTATCTCCAACTTTAACAAATATTTCGCTTACTGTTCCGTCTATTGGTGAGTGGATTTCATTTTCCATCTTCATAGCCTCTACTGTAAGCAGTACGTCTCCTCTTTTAACCCTGTCTCCTACGTTGACTTTTACAGATACTACCTTCCCGGGCATTGGAGAACTTACATCTCCAATATTTACAGCTTTTGGTCTTCCGAGAACTGCTTTACCACCTTCTGGCAACGGTAAAGTTTCTGCTGTAGGACCAACCTCGATGACCGTTATCGGTTGGACGATTACTTCTTCTAACCTTCCATCTATTCTGATAAAGTATGGTCTTCTATTTTCTACCGGACTGCCAACCCCTGCAATTCTTACATGGTACTGTTCGCCGTGTACTGTGATATTAAACTCTATTGGTGCTAAGTTTTTAGCCTCTTCAGCCTTGATTTCTTCTATTTCCGGTGGAAGAGCTTCGCCTTTTTCAAATTTTTCTCTCCATTGGAAAAACTCTACGGCTACTTGTGGGAAGAGGCAGTAAGAAAGAACATCCTCTTCATTTCTTGCACCATTCTCGTAAGCTTTTTGAGTGCACTTATCAAGCTCTGGTTCTAATAAATCTGCAGGTCTTACTTGGATTGGTGTTTCATCCCCGATTATTTTCTTCATAACATCCGGTTTTATCGGTGCCGGCGGTCTTCCATAAAGACCTTTCACATAGTCTTTTGTCTCTTTTGTAACAACTTTATATCTTTCTCCCTGTAATACGTTTAAAAGTGCTTGCGTTCCTACTATCTGACTTGTCGGTGTTACAAGCGGTGGATATCCAAGGTCTTCTCTTACTAATGCAACCTCTTTCTTAACATCGTCAAGTTTATCAAGTGCATTATTTTCTTTAAGCTGATTTATAAAGTTTGACATCATTCCACCGGGGATTTGGTGTATTAATACTTGCGTATCCGGCCATTTATCAGTTGTATCGTATTTAGCGTATTTTTTTCTTACTTCTTTTAAGTACTCTGCTACCTCTAAAACAATATCTACATCTACTTTAACTTCATACCCAAACTCTTTTAACGTGTATACCATCGTCTCACAAGGGGGATGGGCTGTAAGCCAAGACCATGTAGAAACATCTGTGTCGATAATATCCGCTCCAGCTTCTACTGATTTTAAAAGCGTCATTTCTGCCAATGCTGCGGTTGATTGCGAATGAATATGGACAGGAAGCTTTATCTCTTCTTTTAGTCTTGAAACCAATTCAAAGGCAACCTTAGGAGATAGTATTCCGGCTTGGTCTTTAATGCTAATAATATCTACGCCTAAATCTTTAAGCTGTCTTGCAACGTTAATATAATAATCGACCGTATGAATAGGGCTTATTGTATAAGAAAGAACGCCTTTTACTATTTTTCCGCATTCTTTTGCAACAGAGATAGCTACTTCCATATTTCTTACATCGTTTAAAGCATCAAAAATTCTAAAAACATCTATTCCATTTTCAGCAGCTTTTTTAACGAATGCTTCTACTACATCATCCGGATAGTGTCTATAACCTACTAAATTTTGACCTCTCAGTAGCATCTCGAGCTTGGTATTTTTTGCCGCTTGTTTAAACTTTTTAAGCCTATCCCAAGGGTCTTCTTTTAAATATCTTAAGCATACGTCAAAAGTTGCACCACCCCATACTTCTAACGACCAAAAACCAGCATCGTCTAATTTTTCTAATGCCGGAAGCAAGTCATCGGTTCTAACTCTTGTAGCAAGTAAGCTTTGTTGACCATCTCTAAGTGTAACATCTGTAAACTCTATTATTCTTTTTGTCATGACCTCACTCCTTGATAGGGGCTTGTAAATTATTAAGTATCTAATCTATCAAAAATTCATAAAATTATATCATAGGTGGGGTTTTATGGATTTTGCTATCTGTGATCAAGCTACTCTGATTCATTTGCTTTTATGGATGTATATTTGCTGTGATTAAGGTCAGATCTATAACCTTGTTTTATTTGAAAATTTATATATAATAAGCTATACTATTAAAGCTACTTCATTAAAAATTCTACAGGAGGTATGTTATGAAGGTAAAAGTTCAAGTAGACAAAGACCTTTGCACAGCTTGCGCACTCTGCTATGACGAAGTTCCAGAAGTGTATGAAGACGCTGGAGATGGAATTGCTCAAGTCAAAGCTGAAGTTGGTGGTGATGGTGCTATCATCGAAGGCGAATTAGCTCAAAGAGTATTAGAAGTTACAGAAGAATGCCCATCCGGTGCATTGGTAACGGAAGTTATAGAAGAGTAATATAAATCTTTGAAGGGGGCTTTAAAGCCCCCTTTATTTTACTTTAATTTATCCTCAGGAATAGAAACTCTAACAACGCCTCTAAAGTCCCCATCCTTATAACCCACAGCCTTATCTGTAGGATATAAAGTTTTTATCTTTTTAACAAGGTTTGGGTCCATTAATGACGGGTCTCCATGACATGTTAAACACAAACCTTCTACCTTTAGAGGTTTGTAGTACCTGTAAACTATTTTATTATCTTCTTTTATAGCTTGAACATAGTAAGCCGGCATTTTACCTGATTTGATTGCTTCTTCAAAGTAGTTTAATGCTTCTTCTTCATATTTATCCGGTTTGTTAGCCGGGTTTCTGTATTTGAAAGTAGTTCTTTTTATGCTATAACCTGTTTCATTTTCTATTTGCTTTGTCAAAGTCATAGCTTTTTTAGAACAAACTTCTGTAGCTTGGTCTGGTCCGCCTTGTTGCATTGCATTTAAAAGCTCACCTCTCAATGTTTTAAGCAGTTTCATAGATGTTGCTTCACCAATTTCTTTTATTTTTGGCTCTTTTTCTTGTGGCACTTGAACTGTTTGCGTTGTTGTACAACCAAGCAATAACCCGGCTGCTACTAAAAATGATAACTTTTTCATCTTCCGCCTCCTTTAAAAAATTTTTAAGTATTAAAATAATCCGTATGCCTGTTAAATGCTAAGTGAAATATTCAAAAAGTAGGATATTCTTCGCTCCGCTCAGAATAACAATAAAGGTTATCTTTTCTCTGGTATTTGCCAACCAACCTTTAACTGTCATCCTGAGAGCGTCAATCTGAAGGACCGTTTTTAAATTTCATAAAAACCACTAATTTTAATTTCTTGTCCCAACGTATTTTAAATATAAAATAATCCATTCTTTTTGGCTTCTTCAATGATAAAAAACATCTCTTGGTCGCTTACTTGATGGAAATCTTCATAAAATGCACCTACTGCAAAAAATGGAGAATCTGATTTTTCATAGCAAAATACATCATCAAAATATTTCTTTACTCTTGGAATGCTATCTGTCGGACAGACTGGAATAGCAAGGTATACATTTTTGGCACCTTTATTTTTTACGTACATCGCTGCAGCTATTGCTGTATACCCTGTAGCTATTCCATCATCAATTATAATAACATCTTTACCTTCTAAGTTTGGCTCTTTTCCATTTAGATATTTTATAATTCTGCTTTTTATCTCTTTTAATGCATTTTCCCTTACATTTTCAAGCTCTGAAGAGGACACCCCCATATATTTCACATAGACTTCATCTATTACTTGACTTGAGTCCGGTGCAATTGCTCCAAATGCCGCTTCAGGCTCTCTAAGAGGAGCTAATTTCTTGGTAATGACTAACGAAAATGGTATCCCAAGCTTTTTAGAGACTTCATAAGCAACCGGAACGCCCCCTCTTGGAATGGCTAAAATAACAGTATTTCCCCTATCAATGTTATATTTCTTTAAAAGCTCGCTAAGTAATTTTCCTGCCTCCTCTCTATCTCTAAACATTTTAAAAGTCCTTTAAATCTTCTAACTTACTTACCCTCTCTTCTGAACCAAGCCATTTATCAACAACCGGTATATCATTACCTTGTATTTTTCCTTTAGCTTTGTCAATCTTGATCAGTAGTGGAATTTTTGTCATATTTCCAAGAATTATAGCTTCTCCTGGGTTAAGGGATGGCAGGTATTCCATTAGCTCAGAGGACAATGATTCACTTGCACTTTGAACATGCTTTTGGTCTTCTGGTTCAACAAGTTTTAGTATTATCATGTTGTTCATCTGAGATAAAATTTCTTTATCTAAACCCTTTGGTCTTTGTGTAACAACGCATAATCCGAGTCCAAACTTTCTACCCTCTCTTGCTATTCTTGTCATCCAATATTTAGCGTCTGTATCAGATTTAACACCTGCAAGAATATGGGCTTCTTCAACAACGATTAAAATTGGATTTGGAATTTTACTATCACTTCCTCTTACTGCTTTTTTTCTTTCTATTAAAGAATGTTTTAAGATGTTAGATGCAAGGGCATCTGCAACTTCTTCATCAACCTCTGAAAAGTCAAAGACATTTACCATAGCCGGTTTTATATTTTCTATAAGGTCTTTTGCACCAATTTTTATTATATGGCTTAGGTCTACCATTGTATCTTCAATTTTATTTATAACTTCATAAAGAGATTCTTCTCTAATTTTGCCTTTAAATGGAGATGATTTTTCTTCATCCTTCCAACTTTCAAGCTCACCAATCAATCTTTCAAAAAAACGTTCAGTCTCTACAAACCTTTTCCAATCATCGCCTTTTTCATCTTCTAAGTCTCTTGTTACCTTATCAACTGCATATTTAAAGTATCTATACTGAATAGTTGCATTTTCTCTAATTCCTATTAGCTTTGCAAAATCTTTTCTATCAAGGGTAGTTGGGTCGACGAGGGGTTTTATAACATTTACAACATTTTTTCCATCTCTTCTAAATTCAGCTCTTGTATACTCTCCGTGAAAATCAAATACAACAACAGTTCCTTTTAAATTAACTATATTGTCAAGTAGTACCGATACTGTGTTAGACTTTCCTGCTCCTGTGATTGCAAGGATTGCAAGATGCCTTAAAACGATTTGATTAATATCAATATACACATTTACATCTTCTGCTTCACTTAAAAGCTTTCCAATTTTTATATAATTTTTTCCTTTTGAGCCAAAAAGTCTCTCTAATATTTCTTTTGGTGGCTTTAAAACTTCTGACGCCGGAAGAGGGGGCGTCCTTTGAAATTCAAGAGTTATTCCGTTATCTCTTTCTGCAATTTTTCCAAGAATTTGAATTTCTCCTTTAACCTTTGTCTCGCTTGAACTTTCTTTTATTAATCTGTCAATTTTTTCATAATTTGGAATATCTTCCGGAATATACTTATTTTCTCTTTCAACTTTATTAATCATCCCAAGAAGTCTTATTTCTTCATCGCTATCAAAGTATTTTAAGATCACAAACTGACCAAGTCTGAGTGGTTTATTAGATAAGAAGTTAACTCTGTTTGGTTTTGTAGAACCTACAACTATTCCAAGCTTTTCCATTTTTTACCGTTATACCATTTGTTTATTTTGAAATTATATCATAAAGTATGTATATATTAAATTTCTTGCTCATATAATATTAGTTTGAGAAGATATAAAAAATCAATAATCATTGAATCCTTTAATTTTCGAAGTAACAGACAAAATCAGTAAAATGATGTATTCTGGATGTTATTAGAGAACTCCAAGATAAACTTTATATTTATATATTTTTTCTATACGTCGGGTGAGAAATTCAATAAAATTATGAGATTCTTTGCCGGCTGCAGAATGACATATAAGGCTACCTTTTCTCTGATGCTTATACTAAACCTTTTCCTGTCATTCTGAGCTTTAGTCCGAAGGATCTAATCTTTAAATTTTACAAAAACTGTTAATTTCTTACCCAAGATATTAATCTTTAGCATAATTCTCTGCAGTATTTGTTAAACTTGATTGCTAATTCTTCTTAGGCAATTCTTTTATCTCTTTATCAAGCTCTTTTCTATTTTTCTAATTAGCCTTCAATTCAGATCAAGGAAGCCAATATGCATCAAAAGAACACATGGAAATATTGGAGAAAAAACGGCATAAAATATCAACGAATGTAAAGGGTAGGGGTATGGATAATATTGTAATAAAGAGGTTTTGGAGAACATTGAAATAAGAGGATGTGCATCCAAAAGGCTATAATACTATAAAAGAAGCGAGAGAAGATATAAATCAGTATATAGAAATTTATAATAGTCAAAGGATACATTCAAGTATAGGCTATAAAACTCCTGATATGGTTTATTACAATTTATCTGATGAAATACTTGGCTCTAAAATTAAAGGTTTATTAAAGCTAGCTTAAAATGTTAGAACTAGAAATTACTATAAATTGGTTTTGACAAGTGAGGACATTTTCGAGGTTATTATTAATCTTTTATTTTTGTTGATAATCATGACCTGTCCTATTAGTGTTTTTTTCTTATTTTTCAACATACCTAAATTTTAACATAAATGCTTTGTGATTCTTAACAGGACTTTTGCAATAACATTAGACGTAAAATGCATTATGCAGATAAAAATCAGAAGTGGTGGAGGAGCCAGAATGCTAACTCTTATATCTTACTAAAATCCAAATCCAAAGTTAAATCCAAAGTCCTCTTGCTTTTTGATTATGTCTTTTTGCTTTCCGTAGAATTCTAATTGTAAGATGTCTCCTTCTACTGGTATTTGTTTTGGACATGAGAAAGTGCAGTATTTACAATGTATGCATGAAGTTATATTATTTTCAGAGGCTATTTGTATTCTTCCGTCATTTAACGCATCGTTTTTATCTTTCCAAAATCTAAAAATTTTAACAAAGTTTATAGGACCGCCAAAATCTTTATCATTTGCAAAAGCCGGACATACACTATAACAAATTCCGCACAAAATACAGTCTGCTTCTCTGTCATACGTTGCCAAATCCTCGGGATAAACCTTTTCTAAAGGTTCTTTTGGAATAAACCATGCCTTGGCTTTTTTCAATTTATTTAAAAATTCATCATGGTCTACAACCAAATCTTTTATAACAGGCATGTTGGATAAAGGCTCTATAACTATTTCATCATTAACCGCTAAATCTTTTACTTTTGTTTTACATGCCAAAACTGTTTGATTATTAACCTTAACTGCACAGGTTCCGCAAATGGAAGCTCTGCATTGGGCTCTGTATGATAAGCTCGGGTCCTTGTAATTTTTAATTTGTTCCAAAACTTCTAAAATAGTAGTTCTACCTTCAATGTTATTTATCTCATAAGTCTGATAATTGCCATTTCTGTTTATCTTAATAATCATATAAAGACCTCTTTAACTGTTTTTGTTTTAAATTTAACAAAATTTTAAATCATTTTCTATGATTAAAGTGAGGAAGTGAAATAAGGGAAATTATATGAGGCTGTTCCAAAAAAGTTTTTTATATAGGTATTATCTTGCCTGTCATTCTGCAGCCGACGAAAAATTTTATTTTTCTCTTTCTTTTTAAAAGAAGAAATCCTTCAGACTTACGTCTTCGGGATGACGAAGGGCAATTCAATGGTGTCATTCTGAGCATTAGCGAAGAATCTCCGACCTTTTTGTCTTCAATATTAAAAAGATGTTAGAATGTTAAATTTATATCTTGATTTTAACATTTGATTATATTAAAATTTCAAAATTAATTTTAATCATAAATAGGAGGAAGGCATGAGAAAACTTGCGTCAATGGTCTTATTATCT
>Ga0080004_1110528_pt1 | contig 21240 bp, 24 predicted proteins | sample WasSprMetagenome_FD_69207 | JGI IMG/M metagenome (GOLD analysis project Ga0080004, IMG submission 69207) | Sulfidic aquatic microbial communities from Washburn Spring, Yellowstone National Park, USA - WS (SPADES assembly) (version 2) | ecosystem: Environmental > Aquatic > Thermal springs > Hot...
TCATCCCTTTTAGGCGTATGGACGCCTTTACGGTCTAGGTTGGGCCGCCGCCGGATAAATGCGGGCAGCTCAACTTCACCAAGATAGATGTGAAGATGTCTCAGCGGATATAAATGTTTCTACTTACCTTGCTTTTTACTATTTATATCCTACTTCCTTTTTCTGAATATTTTTATTCCATCCATGTCTGTTACGTATTCAAAGCCAACCTCTACGAGTCTGCAAGCTTCTTCAACGGTTTTGGCGGTGGCGACGTGAAACTCTTCGTTGGTGTTTTGGAATAATGCTTGTTCAATGTTCACGTAGATTAGGGTGTTCTGGATGTTTTTATGTCCAAGCAGCCTTTGAACATGTAGGATGTCTCGTGTTTTATGGTATTCCATTGTGCCTTTCCAATGGCGGAAAGTGTGGAAGCTTATCTGTAATAGTCTTGGGTTTTGAAGTTTGTGCGCCAGCCTCTTTCTCTGTTTGTAGAAGGCGGTAAGCAGGTTTTTGCGTGTGCTGAATATTCTTCCATCTGGTCGAGGCTTGAGTCTTCTAATCATGGATATTGCCAAATCGCTTATGGGTAATATTCTGGGTAGGCTTCCCTTTTCTGGAGTTATCCTTACATTTTTACGTTCAAAGTCTATGTCTGTCCATTTCAGCTTTAGAATTTCGCCGATTCTGGCTCCGCATTCCTTGAGCAGTTGTAAAGCTGCGCTTACGTTTTTGCTTGTATTGGATATTAACAAGTCAAGCTCTTGTTCTGTGGGGATGAAAGGCAAGGTTTTTTGAGGCTTGTATTTTGGCGGGTTCCATTCAATTCCAACGTGCGTGTAGAAGCTTTGAAGGGCATAGGCGTAATTGCATTTTGTCGTTTCGCTTATAGGCATTTTTGCTAAAGCTTCCTTGACAGCCTCTCCGTCAAGCAAGTTTGTTTTCTGAGACATTGTGCGTAGCACTCGATTGTAAAACTTAACTGTTTCCATACTGTAGCCTTGCTTTTGAAGATGCCAAAGGAACTCTAAGATTTTGCCTTTAACATCCATTTGGCTTGTCTGGTTTGGCGTTGCGGCTCCCGCAAGCCCGCTTGTCGTTTTCCCATTTGCTTCAGCCAAGGCTAATACCGCCTTGCTGGCCAAGTTTTTCGGTAAGCCCGCCTTACCGCATACTTGGCAAACATTATTATTGTCACGTTTTATTTTTAAATTCTTGCCTTCATTGGGCTTACGTTTTTCAGAGAAACGGAATCCGCAATTTCGACATAACCATCGTTGAACGCTTGAACCGTCCGTTAAATAGCGTAACCCATCGCGGTAAAGCTTTGTGCTTCCACATTCGGGGCAGCGGAGCCCGTTTTGGGCTTCAATTTGGAAAGCGGGCTTAAAGGCGGGAGCCTCTTCAACCATTATTTCAAGCCTCGCCTAATTCCGGTTATGAGTTTTGGAGGCCTTCCAGGCGGAAGCTTAAGCGGTTCTTCTTTTCTTTTGCGATGGGCTAGGGCTAACAGCATCAAGTAAAGCCGCATATCGTCTAAGAGGCGTTTGTTGTGGCGGATATAATGTAGAAGCTTGTTGAGGGCGGGGCTTCGCTTTCCAGTTTTAATATACTGCTCTATTACGTCAAGCTCTTCACATGTAAAGATGTAGCTTCTCAAAAAACCACCTTTAAAAGTTCCCGCCATTGGAATTTTCCGATAGGGTTTTTTTAATGAAATATTCAAGCTGTTCAATTTTTGTTTGGAGTTTAAGAAGGTTGTTGGCTGTTTGCGTTAACAATACTATTTCACGTTTTCCCTCAGCCGTCTTCATAAGAGCGTTAATTTTTGTAAGCGAATCGTTTACCAAACTGTGCATTTTAGCCAAAATTTGAAGCGTGTAAGCCTGCTTAAGCCTCTTTTTGAGGGCTGGAGAAAAAGGGGAAGTTGGCGGTTTAGTCAAGGGGCTTAGTCCTCCAGAAGCCTCCGCCTCAAATCGCGTAGTAGCGATGGGTTTAGCAAGAGGGATTCCTCAATGGCTGTTTCCAAAGCGGCTTCACGTTTAGCCCGTTTAACCGCTTCTTGGAACGCTAGTTTTTCATATTTTGTTGGGAAAATTTCGTTGGATAACTCCACTACTTTTTCCAGCATATCTGCAGCGTCGTTCACTGTGGAATCCCATGTAGCTTGCAGTTTCTCCCTCTCGGCAATTTCCCTTTCAAGGGCCTTGATATCCTTGAGAATTCCAAGACGCTCTTTGATTTTGTCTATCCGGTTTTGAAGCTCCAAAAAGCGGCTTTCACTCAACACTTGGAGGCTTTCGCGAATGTTCTCCAATGCTTTCAGAAGTTCCTCACGTTTATTCGGGTTGTATGGCACGTTTATGTAAAGCCCTTCTTTGGCTGCCAATTGCCTATGCGTAGGGTTGAACGCGTTTAATATCGTGAAGGTTTGGCCGTTTGCGTCTGTTAAGCCTGCCTTGTAGGCTCCGGCTGAAAGGTTCACGTTTGCAGGATGGTCGTCGGGCAAGTCGACAGCCCGCACCCATTGTTTAGGAGCCACTTCAACATACAAGTCGAAGCCCGTGTGCAACAACGCGTCAAGAGGTTTGGCGCTTGCTTTCATTTGGATTTTGCTTACATTCCCATAAGCTACATACACATATCGCATATCCGCCACCTCACCATGAAAGCTCGAATTTTTCCATAGCCTCAAGGATTCGCAGGGCTTCTTCAGGCGTTAAGCCGACAGCTTTAGCCTCTTCTGGGCTTAATGGTTTCTCGTCGACATCAACTCTGAAAATGCCGGAGACTGGTGGCCCAAAAGTAAACTTGGCAGTTATAAGGCAGGGAGCCATTTCGCCATTAAGTCCAATGAAAGTTTCTTGTTTGTAGTTTGGCCCTTGGCTTGTCTCAAGAACCATGTGTTTGTAGTATGGCTTGCCATCCAAGACAGTTGTTTTTCCGCTGAATCGCCCATAAGCATAGTCGGTTAAAGCCTTTAGCCATCGCTCCTTAATCTTTTCAAGTTCTTCCTCGTCTTGAGTTTTAGGCTTTGTTGGCGGAGGTAAAGGCACTGGCGGAGGGCTTTGGGCTGCTTGTTCTGTAGGCTTTTCAGCCTTTACAGGTTCAACCCTGCTGATTTTTGCTTCACGTTTAAACAGTGGCATCTAACTCACCTCTTTTGTTGTTGTTTTATGCCCGTCAGCTCTTCGGCCGAACCGGGCCTTCTCCCTCCGTGGGATTTGAACCCATGCGGAGTGTGGAGAAAAAACCTTTAGAAGGATACGAATGATACTCTTCCTGTGGAAACGTAATATGCACCTTCAAGTTTAACTAAACCCAACTTTTCCAAAATACACATGGTTATCCCATTTGGGCTTTCAAAAATCACATGGCCACTATTCTGTCGAAGCCACTCTTGAATCATGTAGGTAGCATATCCTCGTCTTCGAAATTCTGGCCTTACATATATTTGTCCTAGGCATGGTTGCCCCTTCAGTTTATAACTGAAAAAGTAGCCGGCAGCTTCGCCTTCAACCCAAAGAACCGTTGATTTTCTAGGCTCAACTATTTTAAATTCAATGTTTTCCTTTCGAGCCTGATGGTTCAGAATTTTCAGTGTTATAGCGTCTCGTTGTCCCTTGACGGGGTGAAGTCCGCTTCTACCTTCAAATTTAAGGAAGCCTTCTGGAAGTCGCCATTTGCCTTTGTATTCAACGGCTACTAGAACGTTGCATTCTGGACAAATCAACATTGGAGTTTTGCTCCAAAAGGCGAAGTTGTCACTTATACATTTTACACGCCTAAAACATTCTGGACATTCCACAGCGTCAACTTTCACTTTTTTCCATGGAAACTTTTCAGGTTCCGGCCCGAAGTCATAGTGGCAACTGTAGCATAACCATCGCCCGTTTATTGTTGCTAGACTGTAATGTTTTGTTCCGCAACGCGGGCAGGCTAGCATGTAAGCTGTTTCTTTTGATGTTTCAGCTTCCTCTATTTTGTTGAAGGTTAAAATTGTAGGTGCGATTTGTGCGGTTAACATTTCACCACCAACCATTTTCCAATATGCGGCGCTTCAGAAATTACACAGTCATCCTTCAACAACTTGATAGCCTTGGACACGTCGAGGCCAAGCTGCCTAATTCTAGCAGCTAAAGCTTCAGCGTCAACTATGCCGTTGGCGTCTTTGTTTTCTAGAAGCCACGTTTTCAACTGCTCAAGTTTTTCCGCGAGGCCTTCTCCAGGCAACGTTTTAAGACTGTTGTCTGGCAACGTTTTAACGTTCGTGTCAAGGCTGTCAACCCTGTCAAGGGTTTTTCCTATTTTAAATGAAACTCGCAGAAAGCCATCGCTAACTTCAACGTCCCAAAAGTCATTGTCAAAGTCCGCCTTTCTCTCAATTAAAGTATAGAAAACCCTTGACACGCTTGACAGGGTTGACACGGCTTCACTGTAGCGGATTCCCTTGAATGTTACAATTCTTTGGCCGTTTATTTTCGGCCTATGATCTATCACCGCAACGTATTGAGGCAAGTTTTTGAAGAATGTGTCTTTTGTTACGCATGGAATTTTTCTAATTCTGCAATATTCAGCGAAAGTGTTGTACAAGTCTTGTTTTGGAATGAAGGCGTCTGAATCCACAGCCAAGCAGTCCATTACGAAAGCCCCAATGGGACTTGACTTGCGAATATAGTCTTGGCGGATTTCCTCAGTGGTTTTGCTGTAGCTGAACTGGCCTTTTTCTAATAGCCTTTTTAAAACTGGAAGGACAAGGTTTAGTAAACCGCTTAACTCTTCGGGTGTTGTCAACTTTTTTAGTATGTGTGGATCCGCCTCATCGTTTACAAACTGGTTTGGAAAAACCACGATTATCCAACGTCTGAAAAACGCGTCTGTGTCGTCATAGGCTTCAGGAACCTTATTAGCTGAAAAAAGGAGTTTTGCGTAATTTTCAAACGTGAAGCTTTGCTGAAACTTGCGTTCTGCAGCTATCAAGTCTCTTCCAGTCAACATTTTAAACGTGCCGGTTCTCCATAATGCCTTATCCGGCAAATCGGCATAGATGTTTGCAAGTTTATGTTGCAAATCAGCTTTAGCAAAACGGTTTTCCTCCAAGTCTTGGAGGCTTCTTCCAGCCACGTTTTCTTTGCCGAGGAAAGCCTTAACAAGGTTCAAAAAGGTGCTTTTTCCGTTGCTTCCCTCGCCAACCAACATTAAAGCCTTTGCAATAAAGTATTCACGATACAGACAGAAGCCTATCACTTCAAGCAAAATGTCAACGTCTTCTTTGCAGCCGGCAACCTCGTTTAGAAACTTTTCAATGTTGGGACATTTAGCGTTCGGATTATACTCCACAGGCAACAAGTTAAAGAACAGGTATTCTGGCGAGTGGGGTTTAAGCTCCATGATGTTTATGTCTAACACGCCATTTTTCAATGGGATTAGATGCGGTGGCTCCTCGCGTCTATCAGTGAAAGTGCTTGCTTTAATGTAGTCTATAACCTCGCTGACACGGTTTGTCCTGAACTCTTCGCCAAGACGACGTTTGCACTCCTCTTTGATTAAAGTTTCCGCGTAGGGCCTGTAGCATCCTTCTCGCCAAACGTACATTTGCTCGTTATCGCGCATCGTGATAAAATGGTATTCGTTCATCAGCTCTTCAGCTAAAAGCATTGGAACAAACTTGCCCTCAACAAAATATTTAGCCATTACAGGCGATGTTCTACAGTCCGGCCAACTGAACCGTTCACACTTTTCACCTAAACATATTCCTCTGTCTAAAAGCTCATTCCGCGTGAAATGTCCATACTTGCCGTAAATCGACTCAATTTGAAGCTCGGTTTTTTCTCGACTATACTCGGTCTCCCAAGATTTGTTTTCATGGAAAATCTCCATAACATCCTGTTTGCTGTAGCCCTGATGTTCCAACTCGTTAACCAACGCCACACGCTCATCATGGCTTAATTCTGCCTTCTGCATCAGCTTCGCAAAGCACGGCCTAACATGCAATTCATGTTTAATTGTCCGTTCAGGCTTGATGACGCCCACAGCCTTCAAAGCTGATAAAAACTCAGTTTCTAAATCATCTAAAACCGTAGGTAAGTTATCGTTCAGTTTCAAATAACCTTTACTTGGACATACAACGCAAAGTTTGCTTTCACCAAGAAGTTCTAAAGCTGCAGAGTCATGATAAGCGCTTATGGTTTTAACCGGTTTACGGCTCAAGAAAATAAAATGCTCGCCACCCGAAACTGTCCTCTCTCGAGCCGTCACTTTGAAATGTTTTAAAGCTTCCCGCCCTAACGCTTGGGCTTCCGCAGACGTCTTTTTAATGTCAAAGTCAACAACGCCGACACATAATCCTTCCCTGTTTGGCTTGCCGCATAAAACCTCGAAGCCTTCAGCTTCACTCCAAGGTAAACTTTCAAACTCTTGAAGCGTCTGCTCTTGGCTTTGCCACTTTTTCCATTCTGTCAGCGGCTGTTTTCGGATGTCACCATCGTCTTCTTTAATGAACACCATTGGAACGACAACGAAGCCTTTTTGCCACCACTCAAAAGCTGCAGACTTTAAATCAGTTTTTGATTCAACAAACGGCACCAGCACGCTTTCTTCTAAATTCTGCATGCCATCACCTCTAGGGGCATTCGGGCCATTAATCCTCGAAGCTTTATCCTTAAACCGCGGTTGACTGCAATGTGCAGAACAAGCCTTAGAGCCCAAACTCTGTTGGGACAATTGTTAAACGCGCACAGCCCAACACTACCATCATAATAACAGCAGTTTACATAGCCAAGATTATCAACTACTTGAAATGGGCAGCATTGTTTAGCCAAATCTTTCACCTCTTTGCCCCTGGAAACCGTCGGCTAACGCATCTTAGTTTTCCTCAGCTCCACCTTCAATTTCGAAAGCATCTCAAGCCAAAACTTTGTTTTTACAATAATATCCATTAGTTGTTCTTCAGCCTCTTCAAGAAGCCAATGGAGTTTTTCCGTCACATCTGGAAAAGCTTCGCAGCAAATCTTTATCGCAGCATCTTGCACTCTAAGTTCGCCTGCATAGTCAAAGTTCTTCTTTGAAGCCTTATTCAACACTTCGCGAACTCTGTCCATAGAGTCGTTTAGCAGCTTACGCAGTTCCTGTTCAAGCATTTTTTCACCTTCCTGTTCAAACGTTTTTTCACCTTTAGACACCATTATTCCATCGCACCTCCTTCCTCACTTTTAATTGTGTGAACATACCAGAAGTGGAAATCTGAAAAAAATAAAAAATGCTAAAAGCTGGAAAAACGAAAAGAAGACTAATTTAAGGTTCTAAAATTCGAAAAACCGTTTAAAAGCCTTTTTAATACCACAATAACTTCAAAGTTTTAATAGTTCCATCAGGCATCCTTTTATAAAGCCACCACCATTTTGAAGGATCCCTTTCAAGCCTTGTTAATTCTGGCATAGCGTTAGCCAACATGTGCACGCGTTTAACATACCGCAACCAATTTTTAATGGTTTCGTATTTCTTCACGCCAGTTATCTTTTTTGACTCTTCAAATGTTTTACCGTCTATTACGAGGCCCGCGGCAACCACGGCCCTAACCTCACGCACTGTTAAGTCCAGCCCCACGGAAGCAGCAACCTCTAAGAAGTCGATGACTGGAAAAATAACCCATTCCTTCTCGTTTTTAACAACGTTTCGATACATTTTCCATAACTCTGTAAACAAATGATTACTTTCAATAGCCCAATTATACTCTTTCAGATACTTTTTAATTCCAACAGGCCCAAACGGAGCCATGTGCAGAACAGGCTCAAGCTCACCTGTTTCCGGGTTTTCTCTGAAAAGCAACGAGTCCTTTTCGCTTGGATATTCCAACGTTGACTCTTCATCCTCAAACATGGCTGAAAGCATCTTCTTAAACGTTTTTTCAGCTACAACGTCCGCTTTAGTTTTCGGCCTTCCAACCCCGCGGGGCTTGCGGTAGGCTATAATTCGAATGTTTTCCAAAATCGCGTCGAGTTTACTGAAAGTTGAAAGCCTCAAACTAACAACTTTCCCATTTTGCAGGCGGCGAGGCTTTCTTATGAAAGCCCACATGTCAAGTATGCTGTTGAAAACTGGTTGGCCGCATTCAAGGCAAAACTGCAGTTCTAGAAGCGGATGTCCTCGAGGCTTGTCAACCAGTCGTTCGCCATCATGTTTGCATAGTTCTAGAGGCTTCCATTCGGGCTGCATCCATATCACACCTTGCTGACATTTTGTTAAGTTTGCTTTTTTGCGTCTGGTTTAATGCGTAATTCATTGTTGACTTCGACAAGAACGTGTTCGAAATCGCCATGTTCAACCCTTGCAGTCTCAACCCAACTCTTGGGCAAAGTTACCACGTAGCTGCGCCCAAGCTGAAAAATTTTCCTCTTCAAAGGCACCGCATTTCACCCCCTGAACCAACTCAATATTGGTTTGAAGCGTTAAATGGTGATATAAACGTTTCATATATCAACCCCGAAAAAAGAATACGGTTTAATCTACGCTTTCCGCGGATTCTTCCAAAAACTGTGCATAAACGCGGGCTTGCTCTGCCTTGCCAAAATCTTTGTTCTCCTCAAACTCTTCAGCTCTTTTCCGTAGGCGTTTGGCAAGCCTCAACAACTCCTTTTTAGCTGTGCCTTCCATTCAGCATACTTCCAGCAGACTTTTCTGAACGCTTTTAGGCTCCTCTTCCGCGTAGCCCAAATAAACTAGGCAACTCCGGCTTGAAGCCTTATCATCAATGTCAAAGCGGATTCTGTAGCCCTTGTATTTTACCGTGAAGCCCCAGCCGCCCTGGCCTTCAACTTGGCTTTCGTAAGCCTTTATGATGCGCCTTCTAAACTCCTCATCTTGCATCAAGTGTTTAAGGCCATCTTCAACGCGGAACTTTATTAGGGCCGTCATTTGTGTTCACTAGTATATACAAGTGTCATTAGAAATATTTAAATATTTCGGTGAATACAAGTATAAACAAAGAATTAAAAGGAGGGAAAAGAAAAATATGTGTATGCCTCGAACCAAAGACTTTGTGAAACTCCGCAAATCTGGAAACAGCCTTGTAATAACAATTCCAAAAGACATCCTTGAAACTTTAGGCTGGAAAGCTGAAGAAGAACTTTTCATTGAAGTTCAAAACAAAGCCTTAATCGTTAAAAAAGCATAGAGGGCTAAGAGTATGAGTCGAAAATACTACATTCATGGAACGGGCGAGCTACGCAAGGATGGAAAACTTTACTGCACCGTTTGCGGCCGAGAGCTTCCAGGCAACACGCTTAAACAGCCTTTCCCATGCACGGTTAGCCATGAAACACCCTTCGACGAAGACGTGCAAATAAGCGTCTGGAACTGTTACCCGACGGTTCTGTATAAAGGCGCGGTAATTGAAGAAGCTTGGAGCCTAACGGAAGCGGAGAAGGATAGGCTTTACGATTTGGCTGTGGAAAGCGTGGAACAAGCAGGCGGAGCCATAAACATGAGCGGACGGTATCCTCCAACTGAGGCCCTCTGCAGATACATCGCGGAACTTAAACAACGCTATGGACGCGAGTAGCCATTTTTGCAGAGTTTAGGTAGCTAATTTGCGCAAAAACCTCAACTCCTTTTTCTTTCCTTTTTCAGTCGAGCGTATCGCGTTCACAGCCTTAAAAGGCTCAGAGGCCTGGCGCTCATCATTTTAGAGGGTTCATGGAATCGCAAGCCCGTTTTGTGAGAAACGTAAAACAGAAAAAGAGGGGATTGTGCGGGAGATTTCGCCAGAAATCTTTTGAAATGTTTCTTTCCACCCTAATATGTATTGTTATTTCTGAATCAGCAATCACCAATTATCTTTGGTAGTTCTTTCAGGCTTTTCACTATTGCGTCTGGCTTGACGGTTGTGCTGGTTGGTTTGGCAGTGTCTGTTGCCGATGTTCTTCTGAGGATTAAGATGGCTTTCATCCCAACATTTTTGGCACCTTCAATGTCCATGCTTGGCGTGTCGCCCACAAAAACAGCCTCTGACGGCGCCACATTTAGGCTTTTTAAGGCTTTTTGGAAAATTTCCGGGCTTGGTTTTCGCTTGTTAACTTCGGCGGAAATAACAACAACATCGAAGAACCTCTTCAAGTTATATTTTTCGAGGAGTTTCCACACGCATTCTGGGATGGCAAGGTTAGAGACTATGCCAAGCTTGTACTTGCCGTAAAGCCACTGTAAAACACTTGCGGCATCCTCATCTGGTCTGACGTAGTTCATGAACCCCTTGGCGAAACACTCTGTGGCTTTAACTATGATAGCGTCTGAAAAATTGTAATCGTAGCCCAGTCTCTGGAGGGTTTTCCAAACGCGAACATTAAAGTGGGGTTCCTCAAGATTCTTGTTAGCCTCCGCGTAAAGGGCGTCTCTAACCTCAAAATAGACCTTCCTAAACTCTTCAAAGGAAACGTCAACACAGCCATTTTCAGTTAAAAATTTGTGGAGCCTTTGGAGGCAAGGCGTATAGAAGGCTTCGCCGCCCTCGACTAGTAGCAGCGTATCAAATAGGTCGAAGAGTACAGCCTTAACCCGCAAACAGTTCCCCTTTGCAGCGTTAATAATGTTTGGAGGCCTATTTCTTCTCTTTCCTCTTCAGCATGTTTTCCAATATTGGGCGTAGCTTCTCATTTTCCGCCTTTATTCGCTCCTTGCCTAGTGCCCGCATCTGCTCCGTCATCTCCCGAATAAGTTCAGCAAATTTTACGCCCTCTGCTGCTGAAATGTATTCTACTCGGAATCTTTCCGGGCTTAAGCCAAGCTTGTGGAGCATAGGCGCTAAGGCGTCCATTCTTGCTTTCATCTTCCAGTTTCCGCTTATGTAGTGGCAGTCGTAGGGTAGGTGGCATGCAGCCACCAAGACCATGCCAGCTCCAAGCCTAAAGGCTTCAAGTACAAAATCTCGGTCAACCCTCCCAGAGCACATAACCCTTATTGGGCGTATGGTTGGTGGATACTCAAAGCGGCTTGTTCCAGCAAGGTCCGCACCCGCATAGCTGCACCAGTTGCACAGAAAAGCCAAAATCTTGTTTTCTGGGTCTTTTTCCAAGGCTGTTCGTAGCTGAGCCAGTATTTGGGCGTCGGTGAAGTGCATCTGCTGTATGGCGTCTGCTGGACACTCGGCAGCACATGTTCCGCAGCCATGGCACATGGCAGTTATAACCTGCGCTGGCTTCTTCTCCTCGGCTTTTATCGCTCCGTATGGGCAACGTTCAGCACAAATTCCACATTTTGTTGTAACATTTCTGCACTTGCTTGGGTCTACAACGGCAATTATTGGCTCAATCTTCCAAGTCTTCTTTGAAAGAACCGTTGCCGCACGTGCCGCTGCACCACACCCTTGGGAAACGCTGTATGGAATATCCTTTGGCCCTTGGCAAGCCCCAGCCAAGAATATGCCGTCTGTGGGCGCGTCTAAAGGCTTAAGCTTCGGGTGGCTCTCCATGAAGAAGCCGTCTGCACCCCTTGTTAGGTTTAGGATTCTGGCTATTTCTTCGGTGCCCTTCTTGGGGATGGCTGCTGTCGCCAAAACAACCATTTCAGCCTCAACTTCAATGGGCATGCCCAAGTTTGCATCCTCAGCATGGATAATGAGGTTCTTGGTTTTCGGGTCCTCGAATATGCGGCTTACCCTTCCGCGGATGAAGTTTACGCCCAGTTCGCGTGCTCGCTGATAAAACTCCTCGAAGCCCTTAAAGTTGGTTCGCATGTCCATGTAGAAAACATAAACCTCAATGTCTTCCTTGTACTTCTCCTTAAGCTGGACAACATGCTTAAGCGTATACATACAGCAGAAATTCGAACAGTAGGGGTACTTGTTGGTGTCCCGAGAGCCGACACATTGTATGAAAGCCACGCTATGGGGTTTCTGCCCATCAGAAGCCCGCACCACTTTTCCGCCCGTTGGACCAGCCGCGAGGATAAGCCTCTCAAACTCTAAGGAGGTTATCACGTTTGTGTATTTGCCATAACCATAAAGCTGATTGTCATAGGGCAAGTAAATGTCATAGCCCGTCGCCACAATAATTGCGCCAACCTCAAGCTCAATTTCTTCCGGCTTCTGGTCGAAGTTTATGGCTTGTCTGGCACCGCAAGCGTCAACACACTTATAGCATTCTATACAATAATCACGGTTAATCGTGTAAACAAGCGGAACAGCTTGGTCAAAGGGTACTGATATGGCTTTTCTAACGCCAAGCCCCATATCCCACTCGTTTGGATACTCTATTGGGCAAACGTCCTTACATTCGCCACAACCAGTGCAGTTTTCAGCAATAACATAGCGGGGGTTCTTCCTAATCCTAACCTTAAAGTTGCCTATGAAACCGCTGACGCTTAACAAATCGGCATAAGAGATTATCTCAATGTTTGGATGCCGCCCAACATCAACCATTTTCGGTCCTTCAATGCATATAGAACAGTCCAATGTTGGAAATGTCTTGTCCAACTGCGCCATGTGCCCGCCAATGCTCTCGCCCTTTTCCAGTAGATAAACCTTGAAACCCATTTCAGCCAAGTCTAGGGCTGCATTCATTCCAGCTATGCCTCCGCCGATAACCAACGCCTTATTGGTGACTGGCACCTCGATGGTTTGAAGCGGCATCAGAAGCCTAGCCTTCGCTACAGCCATCTTAATTAGGTCTTTAGCCTTTTCAGTTGCCTCTTTTGGAGTGCTTGGATGACACCATGAAGAGAACTCGCGGATATTTGCCATCTCGAAGAGGTATGGGTTTAAGCCAGCCTCAGAAACCGTCCGCCTAAAAGTGACCTCATGCATGCGGGGTGAACAAGCAGCCACAACAACACGATTGAGCTTATGCTCCTTTATGGCTTTTCTAATCTCCTCCTGCCCCGGGTCCGCGCATGTGTAGCGGTTGTCCTTAACATAAACCACGTCTGGCAAGGTTTTTGCAAACTCGACAAGCTCCTTTATGTCGATGACTCCGGCAATGTTCAAGCCGCAGTGGCATATGAAAACGCCTATGCGAAGCTCTTCAGGCTTATTTTCAGCTGGTTTTTCCTTCTCCGCCATTTTACGGCGCCCTCCAACCAAATCTTTTCTCAACAGATTCCAAAGCCTTTTGAGAACCCTTAGCCTTCAACTCCTTAGTTATTTCAAGGGGAGAAGCCAACCTCTCCAAGGCTTTGTTCCAAGCCCCAGAGCGGACAGGAGTATGCATTATCTTAGTCCTCTTAAGCTCCAAAGCCCCCTCTACTGGGCAGACAACCTTGCAGGCTCCGCAATAGACGCAGAAAGTCTCATTCACGTAAACCTTCCTATCCGCTTCGGACAAATATAACGCTCCGGTTATTGGGCAAACGTCAAGGCAGTCCCTACAGCCTTCTGGGCATTTCTCCTGGTTTATGCGTATTTTTCCATAGAAGCTTTTGCGGACGTGGAGAACCCCTTTTGGGCATTTGAACTCGCATATTCTGCAGCATGGGCAATATTCCTTCTTGATTTCAACATTAACCTTCAAATCTTTTCGCTCTTTTTTCGTTAGGGAGCCTATATCTTCAACAACCTTTCCCTCCTGGGTAACCCAAGTCACCTTAATTAGGTTTAGGGGACATGCCTTCTCGCATTCCACACAGTCTATTGGGCACTTGCTGGTGTCAACCTGAATGTCGCGGACAAGCTGTGGAAAACTTTCCTTCTCAACAACGTTTAAGACGTGCTCTCCATTAACTGTGACCCTAATGGCGCCGTATGGGCATAGGATGTCGCATATCCCACAGAAGTTGCATTTCTCAAGGGCTATGTCAACTTTGGCATGCTGCGCTTTGCCCTCTGGAGTTTTGGGCTGCTTCTCAAGTTTTATGGCCTCCTTTGGACATGCAAGAGTGCAGATTTCGCATCCTACGCAGATTTTCCTGTCCAAAGTTAGCCTATAATTCTTCACATGCAAAACCCATTCCAAAGTTAATGCGTCCGCTGTTTCCCTCTTAAACGTTTTAAGGGGCATTGGTTAATCACCAAATCTACATGTTTTCCATTATGTGAGCCATGTAAGAGTATAGCTCTAACCTTCCACTTTCATATATAGTTTAGGCTGTACAATCGCAAAATTTTAACGATGACCGGACTTCTTGCAAACAGCCACATAACACTTTAAAAGCTCGCTGTCCTTTGAAATTTCAATTAAGTTTAAATCAAAATTACGTAACAAGCCTTCAAAGTAGTTCAAAGGAAACTTCTTCTTCAAACCCGTAACAACAATGTAGGCGTCATCCTCCGCAACCCTGCAGATTTCTGCCAAAGTCCTCTCCGGGTTCGGCATGTTCTGAAGCAAAGTTACAGCGAAAACATGGCTGAAGGCAGAATCCCTAAAAGGCTGGTAATCCGCATCAGCCAAAACCAAGCCTACATTGCCGAAGGCTTTAGCCCGCCTTTTAGCTTCCGCCAAAATTCCCCTTGAAAGGTCTATCCCAACAACTATTTCGGCTTTTTCAGCAACATACTCGAAAAGCAGCCCAGTTCCACAGCCGCAGTCCAAAATTAGGCTATTTTCATTAAACTTCACACTTTTCAAGGCGGTTTCAATTTTTAATCTCTGCTCTTCAGCATACTGCATATCGTAGCCTTTTGCTGTTATGTCATAGTGCTGCATATTGTCACGTTTAAGCTCCCACTCGCTCATGGAAGGTCTTCAGAAATTTTATCTAGCATAAAGGGTTCTAAAACTATTTGGCTGAAAACTTGTCCGCTTTAAGGCAACCCACGGTTCTTGTAAGCCCAAACATAGCTGAGGCTGGAGAAATAGTTAGGGAGGCTTTATCCCAAAGAAAAACTATCATCATGGTTGGCAACTGTTGGGTGCATTACTTAGGCAGAGCCAGGTCAAAGCTTGAACCGGGCGAACGCATACTGATCATAAAAGGGGATGGTTCCTTGCTTGTGCACCGCTCAGTGGGCTATGAACCAGTAAATTGGCAGCCGCCGGGCTGCATATTCCACACCCAAGTTAAAGAGGGGATATTGGAGATTCACGCTGTGAGGCGTAAACCACCGGAATCCGTAAGGGTCTTCTTCGACAAAATCCACTTAATTTCGGCTATGGCGCTTGCCGACTCTGGAGAGTTTTCGCTGTACGCAAGTGAGGAGGACATGCACAAAGCCATACTTTTAGAGCCATCCCTATTGGAGGAGGGCTTCAAACCCATAAGCTACGAAAAGAAGGTGGAACCGGGATTCGTGGATGTTTACGGCGAAGACAAGGACGGACGCTTTGTTGTTGTCGAGATTAAACGTAAAACAGCTGGAAAAGAGGCTGTTTTACAACTAGCCAAGTACATGGAGGCTGTTAAAAGCAGAACAAACCGCGAGGTGCGCGGCATCCTGGTGGCGCCGGGCATAGCCAAAGACGTGCAGAGGTTTCTTGAAACCCTTGGTTTGGAGTTTAAGGCTTTGGACCCTAAAAAATGTGCGGAAATTCTGAAAAGGGCTGAAACAAGAAGGCTTGAAGCCTTCTTCGAGGAGGAGCAACCCAGATGATTAGGCGAATAGTGCCCTTAGGCTTTGACAGTTTTGGGGTTCGTTCTATGGCAACCTTTGTGGAAACAGACGACCAGAAAATCCTAATAGACCCAGGCGTTTCTTTGGCGCCCCTACGCTATGGCTTAGAGCCCCACCCGTTGGAGTGGCAGAGGCTGGATGAAACATGGAACATTATAAAGGATTATGCTGAAGAATCCGAAGTGCTTATTGTAACGCATTACCATTACGACCACCACGACCCAGACTATCCGGAACTTTATAGCAGAAAAACGGTTTTCATAAAACATCCAACAGAAAACATAAACATAAGCCAAAGGGACAGGGCCGCTTATTTCTTAGCTGCTATCAAGGGCTTGCCGAAAAAGCTGGAGATCGCAGATGGAAAAAGCTTTACGTTTGGTGAGACCACCATAACATTTTCAAAGGCTGTCTGCCATGGAACAAATCCCAGACTTGGCTATGTGACAGAAACATGCATAAAAAGCGGAGGCGAAAAGTTTCTCCACACGTCAGACGTTGAGGGACCATCGCTTGACGACCAGATAGCCTTCATATTAAACGAGAAGCCAGACATACTCTTCGTTGACGGTCCGATGACGTATATGCTGGGTTACCGCTATTCTTTCAAAAGCCTTGAAATATCCAACAGCAACCTTATCAAAGCCATAAGGGAGACAAGCGTCCATACGCTTGTTTTGGACCACCATTTCCTGCGGGACATAAACTACAAAATGCGAATAAAGCCAGTTTATGAGGAAGCCCAAAAACGCGGCGTTAAGGTTATGACGGCTGCGGAGTTTTCTGGGAGAAAGATAGAGATGCTTGAAGCTTTGAGAAAGGAGCTTTATGCGAAATATGGCGTGGAAGGTTTCGAAGTTAAGAAGCGTCAAATAAAGAAGGAGTGACGAAAACCTAAATAGTTTGGCTGAACAGTTTGGCTCTAGGCGTCCATCTATGAATCTTTGGCGAGATATTCCATGCGGTGATAAGCCTCCAGAAATTTTAAACATGATTATCGAGGTTATCAGCGGCTCAAGGGACAAGTATGAATACAACATTAAATGGGAGACATTCGTTTTAGACCGCATAATACCGTCCTCGGTGGTTTTCCCGGTGGAGTATGGTTTTGTTCCGCAAACATGGTTTGATGATGAGGACCCACTGGACATTATGGCGCTAAGCTACGAGCCCCTAGAGGTTGGATGCCTAGTTAAGGTTAGGGTTATAGGCGCCCTAATAATCGAAGACGAGAAAGGCGAAGACCCAAAAATCTTGTCGGTGCTTGTCGACGACGCAAGATTCGACGGGTACAAAGATATCAATGACATCCACCCCCACAAGCTTAGGGAAATCCAAGAGTTTTTTGAAACCTACAAGCGTCTTGAACCACACAAGTGGGTTCGGTTTAAGGAGTGGAAAAACGCTAAAGAAGCCATGAAAATTGTCGAATATGCCATGAACAGGTTTAAGGAATTGAAAGGGAAATAGCGTAAGGGCGTTTAAGGAACAGTCAGCTTTTGGTTGAAAGCCTCAAATTCCATTTCTGAAAGCCACCCCTCATCCTTCAGCTTCTTCAAACCTTCTTCCAATGGTTTCCGTTTAGGGCTTTCACCGAGCATGTTGGCTTTCTCTCCAAACTCGTGGATTTCCCGTGCTAAGGCTGCATCTTTCTCCATTAAAGCTGGGAGTTTCTCTAGAAGTGACGTTAAAGCCTTAAACCTAGGAGTTAAAAGCTGTTTGATTTTGGCTTTTCCAAGGGCACCTTTCAGCTTTACGGCGAATCCTATACTATTCGCTATTGACGGCGGAAAAACAACATAGCGTTTTTTGGCCTCAGCCTCATAACAAGCCATATAAAAAGGCACATAAACAAGGCTTAAACTCTTATGCCCCTGTTGAATCCCCAATTTTGTGAGGTTGGCTAAATCAGCCTCCCTCAGCTTTATGACATTATCTATTTGCTGAACTATGTTTGCCGTTAAGCTTTCCAGCCTCTCCATTTCCTGCCTGTAAATTTGGATTTTTGCATCTCTTGAAGATTCTAGTTCAAGTAGGCTTTTTCTAGCCTCTTTAATTTTTGCCTCCCATTCCGTTCTAAGCTTGAAGGTTTCGGCTGACTCGTTTTCCTCTATTTCCTTATTTTTCTCCTCTATTTCCTCAAGCCTTCTTTCAATTTCTGAAAGTTCCTTCCTAGTTTCGTAGGCTTTCTCCTTCCATTTTCGCTCTCCCACCTTGTCATTTTTTGCGGCGCATGCCCTTGCCTCTAAATTGTACTCCTCAATTTTTCTAAGCGTCTGCTCCCTCATCTTTTCAAGCTTAACCTTTTCCTTCTGCAGTGGCAAGCGTTGCTTCTCGAAGCCTTTTATGAGCCTAACCCTTTGCTCATCATAATCCTCGTTAATTCTGTTAATCTTCTCTGCTACGGTTTCCTCTTCTTTTCTGATGGCTTCTTCAAACTCCTCTCTGACAGCTCTAATTTTTCCGCGAATTTCCTTGGTAAAGCCTCTTGTAGTCTTGCTGAGGAGTTTTATGCCCTCTTGGAGAGTATGGGCGTCCGCTTCAAAGTCGGCCCTCAACTTTTCAAGCTCTTCTGCGCTTGACAAAACCGTTATCTCATCAATTAACGGGCTTAGGGCAACATTTTCCGATGGCGTAGCCTCCACTTTCTTAGCTTCTGAGAGGTAATTGTTGAGTTCGTTGAGGATGGCGGAGTCGCTAATCAACCCTTCAATTGAAATTGCCTTTTCCCCGCCTAATTTTTGAAAAAGGTTTATGTTGTCTGAAAGGAAAGCCGTGTAAGTCTCCAATGACCTTGTGCTTCTTCTGGCATTTTCAAGAAACTCTTTAGCGTCGGGTATCGCTTTGTAGGTTGCTGTGTAGGCTAACTGTTTAAGTCCGTCGAAGATTAGATTAAGCTGTTGCCATGGTGCAAGCCAAAAGGGATAATAAAACTTTGCTAGGAAAACTGTTTTTTCCTCAGCCTTTTTTAATATTAGCCCTCCGCCTTTCTCCCGTTCGGTTTCAGCAAAACAGTATAGGGCGGCTTTCTCCATTTCTCCTGTAAATGGTTCTGCGCGGTTTTCAGCTGGAACATAGAAGGGAAGCATTAACTTTAAAATTTTCTGCGACAATTCTTCACCGCTATTATGGGTATTGCCTATTTATTTAAATGTCTTGTCTTGCCCGAAACGATCTAAAACTCAACCCTTTCCTGCCCTTCGCCTTAAAATTGGAATGCCTATTGTGGCGATGATGGCTGTTGCAAGGATGGCCAAAACCACGATGTTAATATAGATTTCATAAAGGTGCATGTTGTAAATTGGAGATTGCTCCATGAAAGTTGGATTTTCATTAGAGAATTGAAGGGGCAGTGTTGCCAGCACGGCGGCTGCTAAACCTCTGGTGAGGATTACGCTCATTATTGGGCGTTCTTCGGTGAGTTCGATGCAGCGGGCTGTTGCTATTCGCACAGCTCCAAACCTAACAAGCAGCAGTATGAGGGAGAGGATTACTCCGAGAAGGGCTATTCTTACGTTGCCTATTGTTGATATTAAGCCTATGTAAACAAAGAAGAAGGTTCTTAGAAGAAAGGCCACCTCGGACTCGAACCTTTTCAGTCCAGCATCAATGACGGTTTCAGTTGGCTTTTCCATTCGGAGCATCCTATAAATCTCCTTCTCATTTCCCAACACTATGCCGAAGAGTAGGCAGCATAGGGCTCCGCTGCCACCTAGGGTTTCTGAAACAGCGTAGGCTAAAAGCACAACAGCCAGTGTGAGGATGTAGGCGTATGGCGCCCTTGCAATTCTCTTTAGTGCGCTTAACCATAAGAGCCCGAAGATTGCTCCAAGCACGATTCCAATTGCGAATTTGCTTGCAATTGCCTGTCCAATAGCTAATGGCTCAACGGCGCCGCCGATGGTTATTTCTATTATTGTCAGGGTGAAAACTATGCATAGGATATCTGTTAGTGCTGATTCTAGGCTCAGTATTGTTGAGCATTTTTCGCTAACCCCTATTTTGGAGGCAAGCGAAATCACAATGATGCTGCTGCTTCCACCTAAAATGGTTCCTAACAACATCGAGTATGTTATGGGTTTGTCCGGCATCAGCAGAAAAGCCGAAAAAAGCGTTGTAGCCGCAACGCTTAAGCCGAAACCTATAACGGCTAAAATTGTGGCTCTTGGGCTCTCGGTGAAAACACGGTAGATGTTCATAGCCATCCCACCGTCAAATAATATGAAGACTAGGGCTAAGGCAGCAAAGTACGGAGCCAGTGGCATTATGAATCCAGTATCCACCAATTTGGCTATTGGTCCCACCAGCATACCTAAAACTATTAGGAAAATCATGTCTGGAAAGCCTGTTCGCTCAAAGAAGTAGTTGCCTAAAAATCCTACCACAATTATTGAGCCAGCCAAAGCCAACGCAAGCGTCACAGAGTCCATATCTTAAGCCTTCCATTTATTTTGCAGTTTTAACTTAAAAGAATTTGTTGTTGTACGATTTTGTCTTACATTATTTTTATGCTGGATTTTGAGATGCTTTAACTATAGGATTGCTTGGAACAACACATACGTTATTATAAGGACTATTCCGCCCAGTTGAGTTACTCCACCTTTTGAAAGGTATCTCCAAAGGATCAAGTTTGTTATAAGAACAAAAACTAAAATTTGAGCGAAAATTATCTGCTCGATCATAAATGGTGAGACAGTTAATACTAACCCTAGGACCAAAGTTACCGTTGTGAGATTTGCGCCGATGGCATCGCCTAAGGCGAGGTGAACTCTTCCCCTTTTCATTGCTACCAAGCCAAAAGCGAGTTCTGGAAGGGAAGTACCAACGGCTACAATTTTTGCTCCAATTTCAGGTTGAGAAACGCCCGCCAATTTGACAATTTCAGATGCTGAAATAATGGTAAATCTTGCCATTAGCACAACTATCACAGTCGCAACGAGGATTACAGCGAGAATTGCAAAAGTTCTATGCCTCCTCATTGAACGTTTCTCTTCGATATCGTCGGAAGTCGGGGGACGACGTTTTCTGCTCATTTTATAAAAACTAACAACAAATACGCCGATAAGTAACAACCCAACAATTGGACTGGCTACTTTAAATGCAACAAGAAGTAAAGGAATCAAAGATGCAATAAAAAGTAAATCAATAAGCTCTACCAATGAAACTGTGCTGCAATTTTTCAAAGAGCCGAAAGCCGCTAATAAACCAACCACAATGCCGCTGTTGAAAATATGAGAGCCCAAAATATCGCCAATACTGATTCCAGCAGTACCATGCTGTATAGCAAAGATTGCAACCGTTAATTCAGGCATGCACGTCATAATGGCAAGGATCACAAATCCCGCAGAAACCTCGCTTAGGCGAGTAATTTCCATAAAATCTTCGATGTATTTTATGGCGAAGAAACTGGCCGTCGCTAAAACAGCTAATGAAACAAACAGTGTCAAAGCTGGGATTATAAGCTCTATCATCAAGCACACCAAGTTACGCAGTCTATACATATACGCCAATGCTTATAAATAAAAATTTGTTGCTGTTGGTCACCAGATTTTATCCACTTTAAGATGGGTTAAATATCCGGTTAAGCCATAAAGTGGGAAGACTGGAATTTCAACAAAGTTTCCAAGCGTTATTGGAAATTTTATGAAAGCCAAAAATCCAACGATGAAGAGGAAAATGCAGTAAACTGTTAAGGATTTAAAGTTGTGGTAGGTTTCTGTGGTTCT
>Ga0080004_1102257_pt1 | contig 21232 bp, 20 predicted proteins | sample WasSprMetagenome_FD_69207 | JGI IMG/M metagenome (GOLD analysis project Ga0080004, IMG submission 69207) | Sulfidic aquatic microbial communities from Washburn Spring, Yellowstone National Park, USA - WS (SPADES assembly) (version 2) | ecosystem: Environmental > Aquatic > Thermal springs > Hot...
TAGTCATATACGGGCCTGTTATGAGCAGCGTTAGAGCAATACCTACAGGCGGAGTGCCTTACACAGATTACATAACACCAGGAGTTATGATCCAAACGACAACCTTCGTCAGCATATTCTACGGGTTGATGATGGTTTGGGAGCGGGACATTGGTATTCTGAAGAAACTGCTCGTCACACCAGCTTCAAGATACTCGATGGTGATAGGCCGCTCTATGGCTTCAGGCGTCAGAGCCCTATTCCAAGCCCTAATAATATTACCTGTAGCCTTCGTAATTGGGGTGCGTTTCATACCAAACCCAATCAACTTCATGCTAGCTTTCATAATAATCTTCCTCTCTTCAGGCGGATTCGCAGCCACATCCATATTAGTCGCCTCTTTTCTGAAGACTCGAGAAAGATTTATGGGCGTAGGCCAAGCCATAATCATGCCACTATTCTTTGCAAGCAACGCTTTATACCCGATTCAGATAATGCCTCCAATCCTAAGGGAATTCTCAACATTTAACCCGCTAAGTTATGTTGTAGATGCTGTAAGAAGCTTACTCATCACAGGAAACATTCAAAACCTTCCACTAGATTTAACGGCAATAGCGATCTTTGACACCATAATGTTCATTATGGCGTCAATAAGCTTTAGGAGGATCATAGAGTAAAATGGATGTTATTCGAACAAAACATGATGCGCTCTCAGTTATCATAGATAAACTTCATTATTGCTAGAATTGGCGACAGTAGGACAAATATTTCCTAGTTTTTGTATCTCTTTCATCGTAGAGTGTGAAACAACAAGCCTCTTTTTAATCGCTACAGTAGAGTCTCAGTCAATTTACTGTGGAAAAGGAAAAGCTCTTATAGGACTAATGTAAAAATCTCTTCGAGAAGAAATGGTCGATTTTATCGAAGCGAGAAAAAGAATAGAGCAGAAAGACCATTCGATGAGAGAGAAGGTAATGAGCATAGAAGAAGCTACACGGCTCATTAAAGACGGGGATCACGTTGCTTTCGGTGGGATTCAATTCTCAGGGACTCCAATGGCTATAATCCGCGAGATCATCCGGCAGAAGAAAAGAGATTTAACCATATCCAGAACTATAGTAAGCTTTGAGGGGGATCTTCTGTTAGTCGGGGGATGTGTCAAACGTGCGATAACGAGCTGGTTTAGTGGCGGTGTAACGTATGGGGTCTCTAAAATAATGCGAGAGTACGTGGAAAAGAAAAAGGTTGTTTACGAAGAATGGAGCCACTACAGTATATGCTTAAGGTATAAGGCTGGAGCTATGGGGATTCCATTTATACCAACATTCTCTATGTTAGGCTCGGATTTGCTCAAACACGTGGAAGCTAAAGAAATGATCTGCCCCTTTACTGGGCAAAAACTATGTCTAATACCCGCAATGTTCCCAGATGTAGCTGTTATCCACGTGCATCGCGCAGACCCTTACGGCAATGCTCAAATCGACGGCTTACCTTACGCTGATGCTGATATCGCGAGGGCAGCAAGTAAAGTTATACTTACTGTAGAAAAGATTATCAGCAACGAACAGATCCGAAAGGAACCTTGGAGAACTGTCATACCTTTCTTCTGCGTTGATGCTGTGGTTGAGGTACCGTATGGAGCGTACCCCCACGAGTGCTACGGCATATATGAGCCCGACTACAAGCACTTTGAAGAATACACTAAAATTACGCGTGAGAAAGGAGTTGAAGGGGTAAAAGAGTATCTTGACCGCTACGTTTATGAACCTGAAACGTTTGAAGACTACCTAAGCCTGTTTGGACTCAAGAGAATATTGGAAAGAACAAAGGCTGGGAGGGAGGTGTACCTATGAGTGGGAAGCTGGAGTATACTAGTGCAGAGCTCGTAGCAGTGATGAGTTCAAGGATACTAGAAGACAATAAGATAGTGTTTGCCGGAGCAGGATTACCGTTGATTTCCGCAATTCTTGCGCAAAAAACCCATGCACCAAATCTTGTCATCGTATTCGAAGTCGGAAGCTTGGCTCCCCAAGTTCGAATCGATAAACTTCCATTGTCTACAAACGAATCAAGGGTAACCTATCGTGCAGTGATGCTTCCATCTATCGCAGATAACTTCTCATTTATGCAGAGAGGGTACATAGACTATGGTTTTCTCGGGGGCGCTCAGATAGACAAATACGGCAACATAAACAGCTCAATAATCGGAAGTTATGACAACCCAAAGGTGAGGCTCCCTGGAAGCGGTGGGGCGAATGACATAATCTCGTCGTGTAATAAGATAATTATAGCAGCTCACCACGAGAAGAGAAGGTTTGTGGATAAGGTTGATTTCATAACAAGCCCTGGCTACATTGAGGGAGGGGACAGTAGGGAAAAATCTGGATTGATATTTGGGCGCCTTTACAAGGTGATAACGAATTTAGCCATTATGAGCTTTGACGAAAAAACTCGCCGAATGAAGTTAGAGGCTGTCCATCCAGGGGTATCTGTAGAAGATGTTATAAACAATACTGGGTTTGAACTTATAATACCAGAGAAGGTAAGTGTCACAGCACCACCGACCGAAAGAGAATTAAAGATACTTAGAGAACTCGATCCAGAGCGAAAATACACTGCTCCTGCACAATAAACTCTGATTCCTTCTCTATTTTTGCAAGATTCTGGGTTGACAGAATGGAGCTAGAGTTGTAGCTTTAATGGTATGCTTCTATTATGCTCTTTCTTCTTCTGAAGTTCAGCCAAGCCTTGATGTACTTCTTGATGGCTTCTCTGTAGATTGGGTCTGCCCACATATCCTCGAGCCTCTCACATTCTCTGTATGAGCCTATGAAGCCGAACGCTCTAGACAGCTCTGAATACAGCCCATCCTTCTCAAATTCAGTTAGGTAGATATCTAGCTCCCTGAGGATGCTATCGAGCACCAATATAGACAACCAGCATCCACCACCACTTGATCTACGTAGTCTTATTAGAATCTTTCCAGTTCAGGCCGAAATGAGAGAGCCAAGACCTTAAGGTGATCAGATTATTCCTAACTTGAGTAGGTTTCTCCAAGCACCTGATCAACCTAATCCATGATGAAGCGATCAAATCCATCAGGATCAGACCTCTTAAACTCTATAAGAGACTTCGGGGTTTGACCTAAAGCTTCGCAGAGCCTAAAGCCTCCAACCTCTCCTCAGCCGCAATGACGCTCCCTCTAGCTAGGTTATTGAACCACTGATTAACATCGGATCCTGAAACAACTACTTGTGCTTACTCCTACCAGCCATAACCCTGCTTCGACTATGCTGCGTAATTGTTTTAAACCTAATTAGAGGTGCGGTCGCCGGGATTTGAACCCGGGTCGCGAGCGTGGAAGGCTCGTATCCTAGTCCAGGCTATCCGCTTTGGTGCTCTAGACGACGACCGCTACCAGATGGTTGAGGGCTGGGTGATTAAAAGTGTTAACTCACCTAGAAAGGCTTAATTATGTGGTATTAGCGCTGATTAATTGGAGGTTTTTAAATGATCAAAAGAAACGTGGTTAAACTCTCAGAAAACGTTTACTGGGTTGGGTCAAGAGATTGGAACCGCCGGGTTTTTGACGCATTAATACCGCTTCCAAAAGGAACGTCTTATAATGCATACCTGGTAATCGGTGATGAAGGGAGTGTATTAATAGATACTGTAAACCCTGGCTTTGAGAAGGAGTTGGAGGAAAAAGGTTCGCAGCCTAATTGATCCGGAGACCATCCGCTATATTGTTATGAATCACGCTGAACCAGACCACGCGGGAGCCATCCCCTATATGATGAAGATCGCTTCTAAAGCCAAGCTAATAACATCAAGAAGAGGCGTAAAAATGGCTCAGGTATTTTATCACATTCCAGGAGATAGAATGAAGGTGGTTAGTGACCAAGAAACGTTAAGCCTTGGTGGGAGGACCCTTCGCTTTATCGAGGCGCCGATGCTTCACTGGCCAGAAACCATGTTTACTTATTTGCAAGAAGAAGGGATTCTTTTTCCATGCGACTTCTTTGAATCTCACTTAGCAGGCGGGGTTTATGATGAAGAAGTCGAAGACCTAATGGTTCACGCTCAGAGATACTGGGGTGAGATAATGATGCCCTATCGAGGCATGGCTCTGAAGGCCTTGGAGAAGCTGAAGGGTTTAGATATTAGGATGATAGCGCCAAGCCACGGACCAATATACAGAAACCCTGAGCGCATCCTACAAGCATATAGGAGGTGGGCAAGCGGAGAAACCAAGCGTAAGGCTACAGTAGCGTATGTGAGCAGGTGGGGTAGTACGGAGAAGATGGTCCAGCAGATGGTCGAAACGCTAGCATCAGAAGATATCGAAATAGCATTATATAACTTGGCTGTAACAGACATAGGCGATTTAACAAAAGACCTTGTAGATTCAAAAGCACTTGTTTTAGGTGCTCCTACAGTTTTAAGTGGAGCACACCCACTAGCTATTTACGCAGCATACTTCGTGAGAGCGCTGCAGCCGCCTACGAAATTTGTGGCCCTCCTTACCTCTTATGGCTGGGGAGGAGGTGCAATAAAACAGATACAAGAGATTTTAGGGCAGCTTAAAGTCGAAGTTATCGGCGTAGTGGAGGTGAACGGTCCTCCGTCAGAAGATGATATGAAGAAGATTACGGAAATCGGCAGAGTGATGGCGAAGAAGATTAAGGAAGAGGGCTCAACAAGTGCTTCTTGTGAAGCTAACCGCTCCATTTGAAAAGGTTGATTAGGGCAAGTAGAAGCCGTCTTAAAAGAGCATACACACAGTTGTTGAGAGGAGTTTGCTGAAGATCTTCTATTGTAAGGTCGAGAAAAGTGTAATGGAGGCTATCTTGCGTTCCACGCTTTCCTTAACAAATCAGTTTTAGTATGGCAGAGATTCTTCAGATACCTCACCTATTAGCGTCAACTCCTTATCTTTCTTTGTAGCCACAAAGAGAGCGGCGACAGTAAACACAAGCGAAATTATTCCTGCATACTGTGTTATGTATGTGAGGTTGACTGTTTGTGAAGTTAATTCGAAATCGTAGTTCACCGAGTTGGGTGTTAAAGAAACTCTTCCGTATGGGTCGATAAGAATTATTTGAGTTTTCAATTCCCCAGTACCGTAGATTAAGAAGCCTTCCGCGTCATAGTTCCCAGCAAAGTGCACAATATCTAAGTTTAATGTGATAAGCTGCCTACCCATCCTTATCTGCACTTTAATAGTCTGGTCACTTATACTCTTGCTCTTACCAGCTTTCTCTTGATCGTAGAGAAGATCGGCTGCGTAAAGCCTATTCAATAATATCCGCGTAGAATCTTGAGATATGGTAGCGAGTTGGTTTTCAATGTTTGATAGCTTTACACCAACGTAATCAATATAGGGTTTTCCTTCAAGAGAGTATTTGATTATTATAGATTTTATGTCATCTTGAATCGATAAGCCGCTTGAGGCGTAGGCTGCACCTACAATTAGCGGAATCAAGATCAGTGTGATAATCATCTTAGTAATATGGCTTAAACCATTGGTTTTGGCTGGTGCTGGTACGAAGACCATGTATGTTGGAAACACAGTTTGTCTCGCAAGCTTAAATTGGATGGTTCTTTCCTTATTAGCAACCAAAAGAAGCAGGGCTATACCAGCTATAAATCCTCCTGCGTGGGCGAGGACAGCGGTGCTACCACCTGTTCTCGTGTATCCATAAATGACCTGGGTCGCAAACCAGAAGATTAAGTAGTAAGCCGCCTTCATCCTAAAGAATATTGGGAAGAACAAAAAAGGCCAGCCAAAGATGAGTGAAGTACCTGGGAAAAGAATTAGATATGCTCCTAAAACACCACTTATGGCGCCTGAAGCCCCTATAGCTGGGATTACGTAGGCGGCGTACCCGCCCAAAAAGCTGAAGGCGGTGTGGAATATGGATGCGATTAGCCCGGAAACAAAATAAAGGACTAGAAAACGCTCTTTACCCAAAGCGTCTTCAACAGCTCTTCCGAAGAGATAGAGGAAGTACATGTTAAAGAGGATGTGGAAGAGATCAGCGTGAAGGAACATAGAGGCTAAAATCCTATAAAGCTGTGTAGGTGTGGTGATCAGAGAGGGAACAAAACCTCCGGCGCTAACCCAATAGTCACTTATTGCTAGAAAAAAGTTCTCATAAGATGTTATAGCATAAACAGCAATATTCAACGCTATTATGAGCAAAGTAGCTAATGGTCTTCTCCTAGAAGGAATTACGCCTCCGACCGGAATACCGAAGCTTCTCTTAAGGTTAAACTTAAACATTCAACCACTAACTCCTATACTTCACACTACATATTGTGTTCAAAACGTTGATGATTACGGTTAGAGTATTTATAGATTAAGTTCTCTGGCAAAGTGTTAGAGTAAACACTATATGACCGATTATCTATTTGGTTAGATATCTCCACGAGAGCACGACACCTATCGCACCTAGGACGGCAGCGAATACACCGAGATAGATGAAGTCTATTATTAGAGCTGATGCATCTAATTGGAGTATTGTCAACTGTCTGATAGCGTCTGTTAGGTAGGTAAGCGGGTTAACACGCGCTATGGCTTGAATAAAATCGGGCATCATCGATGTTGGGAAGAAGGTGTTACTTGCAAACATTAGAGGTAGTGTTATTAGGCTTACAAACTGCATAGGTCTTTCCATTCGGGTAGACCTTATGGAGAAAGCTATGAAAATTGATGAAAGCCCGATGCTCACCAGTAAAATTGCGGCGAGTATTCCTAGAACGTTAAGCAAGGTGAAGGTTGAACTTAACTTGAGACCTAACAAGTAAGCAAGTGCTAAGATGACTAGTGCTTGAAACATTGCCCTAAAAGTTGCGTTGAGAACCTTTGCGAATATTATTGCTCCTCGCGAAACTGGGGTACTTATCACCTTATCTAGAAAGCCCAAACGTCGGTCCCAAACTATTGACATGCCGCTGAACATGGTTGTAGTCATAACGATCATTGAGACCATGCCGATCGCCATGTAACTGAAGTAGTCTGTAACACCAAATGTGTTCAGCATAATTTTATCACCTATCTTTGGGAGCATCTGTTGAAGTTGCTGCGCTAATAGTGCACCAGGGATAATTATCGTTCCATTAAATGGAGGGGTTGTAAGGCTTCCTGGTATCTGAATGTTAGGAATATTTAGATTATTGGCCAGATTGCCTACTGAAAATAACCCCTGAATGTTCATGGATTTGCCGAGTAAGCCCATCCATATGAGGGGTTGAATAACAAACATTACCAGCATGACTGGGTCTTTGAGCCACTTTTTGAGTTCGCGGTAGGTTAAAGCCCATAATCCTCTAGTGATGCTTGGCTCGCATTCGTTTATAGCTGTCCCGCTCATCCTCTCCTCGCCCTCCATAAGGTTATTCGCTGGGCTCTAAAGGATTCCTTTGATTCCTCTGTGTCGCGGATAGCTCTCCCGGTGTATTCTAGGTAGACTTCGTTTAAGGTTGGTTCTGTGAGCGAGAGTCTAGTTACTGTGAAACCCTTCTTCCTTAAGGCTTCGATGATTAGAGGGGCTGTTACCTCTCCTTTCACGACTTTGATTCTATAAGCCCCGTTTTCCTTTTGAACCTCTTTAACATTTTCGACGGTTTTGATGATGTCTGTGACGTTAGCGTCTTCTTTAATGGCGATAGTTATTATATCTCCACCTACGCTGTCTTTAAGCTCGCTGGGTGTACCAGTCACTATTATTTTTCCGTGGTCGATAATGGCTATACGGTCACATAAGGCATCAGCCTCTTCTAGATAATGTGTCGTCATAAAAAGTGTCATGCCATACTCTTTCTTCAAGCGTCGAATATATTCCCAAGTGGCGGCTCGTGTCTGCACATCTAAACCCAAGGTGGGCTCGTCTAAGAAAAGCACTTTGGGCCTGTTAATCAGTCCACAAGCAAGTTCTAGTCTACGACGCATTCCGCCAGAATAGGTTTCTACACGCTTGTCTTTGAATTCCGTCAACTCTACGAGCTCCAGAAGTTCTAATGCCCGTTTCTTGGCTATATCGCGAGGAACCCCATATAGGTCTGCACAGAGCATGATGTTTTCATAGCCAGTTAGGTCTTCGTCAGCAGTATATTCTTGAGGCACAACACCTATAACCTTTCTAACCTCATTAGCCTGTTTTACAACATCGTAACCCAGTACCGACGCCGTGCCTTCGGTCGGCTTAAGCACCGTTATGAGCATGTTTATGGTTGTAGTTTTACCTGCACCATTCGGTCCAAGAAAGCCGTAGATTTCACCCTCCAGCACGCTGAAGTTTATGTGATCAACAGCCACTAAGCTTTTGTTAAAAATTTTCGTTAGGTTCTCAGCTTTAATCACTTCCTGCCTCAACCATCTTCACCTCTTAACCTCTTCTCTACTTCTTCAAGCTTCTGAGCGGCTTCATTCAAAATCTTCAAAACCTCTTTCACAGCTTGCTCTGAAAAACGCTCCTCAAGAGTTAAACTTAGCATGACTAACGCCTTAAGAACCCGTCTAAAAGATTCTCTGGCTTCAGCGATTTCCTCCCCAGGGATGTGAAGCCAAAGGCTGCTCATAAACGGCGACATAAAAAACAGACGATCCATGCGTAACTGAGTACAAACTTTGCGCTGTTCTTCAAGAAGTTTTTTGCCCCTTTCGGTAAGCGTGTAACGTTTTATCCCACTTTCCTCACTCGGCACCTCCTTAATATATCCACTGTCCTGAAGCCAAGCTAATAGCGGATAAACAGAACCCGGGCTCGGCTTCCAACAACCGTTAGTGCGCTTATGAATCTCGCTTATTATCTCCGAGCCGGAAAGAGGTTTCTGATCTAAAAGCTCCAGAACCTGATAGCGTAAAAAGCCCTTTGGCACAGCGGCCATATGCCTCAACCAATGCCTGAATGGTGGAGTAGGTCTGCATGTTTGTTCGTTTAGCATCGTATCACCATTGATATCGACTTCAATAGGGTGCGCTCTTATCTATATAAACTTTCTCCTGTTTACGTCCCACTACTATACTCTTAAGGCGTAGCACCAATGGTGAGTCCGCATCACGTCTAACAGCCACCTTAAATATAGCTGAAATCACTCACAACTTTATCGGTTTGGAGAAAAAGATTCGCTCTACAGTCGTTAATTCGCCTATTGGGTTGATCGAGCTATCTGCGACTCAAAAAGGCCTATTTTCGGTTAAGATAGGCTGCACACTCAATTCTAGAGGATGGTGCTGTGATGATGAGGATGTGCGTGAGGTGCTTAAGTCTGCTGAGTGCGAGCTCAAAGAGTACTTTGAATGTAGGCGCAGGGAGTTTAGTGTGAAGTTAGATATTGTGGGCTCTAGGTTTGATGTGATGGTTTGGAGCGCCTTAAGGAGCATACCCTATGGTGAAGTTAGGAGCTATAGGTGGCTCGCTGAGCAGATAGGTTACCCTAACGCGTATAGGGCTGTGGGTAGAGCGCTGAGTAGAAACCCTCTACCGATCTTCCTGCCTTGCCATAGGGTGGTTCGTGCCGATGGAGGGTTAGGAGGCTATAGGGTGGGTGTAGATGTTAAACGCTTCCTTCTTAGGCTCGAAAGGGAGAACCTTGTTAGATCTTAACCACCTCTAACCCCAATTCATTCACAAATCTGAGTACCTTCTGCTTCTCCGTCGACAAACCCTTCCAATCTAAAATAGCATATCCAACCACCTCAACACACCTACTGACCATCGACTTCACGGTCTCTAATGTGAGCTCTGGGAGAGCGTGTTTCGAGGCTACAGCACCCAAAGCATACTCAGAATCTAGTAGGAGCTGAGTGAACTTAGACGAATAGTGTGTGCCACCGAACCCGACACCAACCTTCGAAGCATAGTCAAGGTTGTTTATAGCGGACCAGAGCGAATCAGCAACCACCTCAGCGGCCCTCAAATCCGACCACTGCTCAACCCTAGAGCCTATCTCAACAAATAGGCAGGGCTTCTTGAGGCTAGATGGCCCGTGGTGCATCGGCTCCAAGACGATCTGATAACCCTCAGCTTTGCTTCTTCTGAGCCATAGGGCTTTAAGGTAGCTCTTTAATAGGCTTGGAAAGGTTATGGATGGTTCTCTGGGTCTGCCGCCATAGCTAGCGTCTCCACCTAGATTGCCAGGGAAGTGTGCTGTGAGGCATGGTATACCGGTCTCTGAGCTGTGGCGTGATAGGAAGATGTAGGCCTTTGGGTTAAATACTTCATCTAGGTGGTCTGCGTAAATAATATCTCTTCTTGTATAGGCGAGTTTGACGCTACCACACTTATAGATGCTGCTTCCCTCGAACCGCTCGGAGGTTTCTCTGAAGCCGTATCGAGATATGAGAGCCGATGCTATGTTACAACCAGCCTTATCTTGAAGCGATGCTACGAGAAGAAAACCGCTGTCCTCAGAGGGCATAGATGAGCACGCTACTCCCTCTTAGAGCGCCAGAGCCTCTTGTATGTTCCAGGCTTCATAACAACCCTCTTCGTCTTGAACGCTATCCCTTTCTCACGCTCAACGATCTCTGTGGTTGAGAGGAGCGCCTCCGCTATAGCCACTAACTCGCCTTTAAGTGTGTAGATCGCCACAAGGTCTCCTGGCGATATGTTGCTTGATAGTCTGACTATACCTGGTATCGCTAGCTGCGCTCCGTGGCATATAGCGTCTACTGCCGAGTCTCTAATGTAAACCTCTTTAAGCCAAGCTGTGGCGTATTCTATTGGGCGGACGCACCTCCTCATATAAGTTTCGTCACCTTCTGCTAGCCGCTCTTTAGCGTAGAGAAGATCATGCAGCCTTACTAAGCCGTCCTGCTCAGAGATGTGGCAGACCCTCGTCCTCCTCAACTCAACCATAGTTGCGCCGCACTTCAACACCTCCCCAATATCATAGATGAGCTTGCGAACATAGGTTCCCGCTTGGCAAGACACCTTCAGTAAAATTAGTTTGCCAATCTGCTCAAGCAGCTCTATGCTGTATATCTTTCTGACACGCGTAACCCTCTTAACCGACGATCTTTGAGGAGGCTTCTGATATATTTCGCCAGTAAACTCTTGAAGAACCCTTCTAAGCCTATCCTCGCTCACTGGGTCATGTAGCCTCGCGACAGCAACATACTCTTTAGGGCCAAGTAGTAGTATTGGGAGGGCCTTTGTGCCCTCACCTAGACCCACTGGTAGCAGCCCTGTTACAGGTGGGTCTAGTGTCCCGCTGTGCCCAGCCTTCTCTATACCTAGAATCTTCCGCACGTATGAAACAACCTCGTGGCTCGTAGGCCCCTCGGGCTTATCCAATGGGATTAAGCCGTATTGGAGGAGGACTTCTATGGGTCTTTTGTCGTAGAAGTAGCCGCAGGTTGGGTCGGTCTCTTCTTCAGCAAGCTCTATCAGCGTGGCGCTCTGCTTCTCCATCTTCGCTCACACAAACTGCTTGACGAACGCTTCAACGACCTCGATAACGGCTTCTTTGCTGAGTTGGTCTGTGTTTAAAACGAGGTCGAAGACGGAGAGGTCTTTTCCGAATTCTATGCCGTAGATCTTCTGGTAGAGTTTCCTGTTCTCTTCATCCCTCCTCCTCACGATTTCTAAAGCCTCTTCATACCCTATCTTGTCACGCTCAACCATACGCTTAGCCCTGCTTTCGACGCTAGCAGAGAGCCAGATCTTTATGCCTATGTCTGTTAGCCAAGGTAGGGTGTAGCTCGTCACAACAACGTCGCCTTGCTTCAGCGCCTCTATGAGCCTCTTATCGACCTCCCTATCGTACTCTGGGTTCGCAGCCCTCTCAGCCAAAAAGCGTAGACCCTCTGGGGTATCCCACCAGTCAGCCCCCTTCGGCGTGTAGCCTCTGCTAGCAGCCACCTCTTTCAGCGCGTCTCCGCCTCCATACACCCTCAACCCAAATCGTCTGCCTATCGCCTCAGCTACAGTAGTCTTACCCACAGCCGGAGGCCCCGAGATTATAAAGCTCCTTTTGAGCATAAGCTGCACCTAATCTAAGCTTAAACCGAAGAGCTTTGTTATCATGCCGCTAAAGGCGAAGGACGAGATCATATACCACCAGAATATGTTAAGCTCAGGCCCTATCGGCCCAAAGTTAGCGCCTAGTGGTATTGGTATGGGTATGGGCGAGATTGCTACAGTCCCTGGGCCGATTATGCTGTTAACGAGCCACCAGAGGAGCATAAGTGGGATTAGGAATAGGAATGTAACTTTGAGGTTGTCGGATGCTAGCTTCGCTTGAAGCTTATCCATCTGAGGCTTCTTCTTCATCAGCTTCTCCTCTTTCGCCTTATTCTTGGTCAAAATAGCTTCTTGGAGCTCCTTCTGGTACTCCCTGAGCTCGGCTTGTATGCGCTTCATCTGCTCCACATTGGTCAGCAGCCTCCGGCCTATAGCGTATAAAATGTTCACACCCAAAGCCATGGCTATGACGATGAAGGTCGAGTTCGGGATCTTCGTCAAAGCCTCACCGAATATCTGAAGCATACCCCTTCGCTATAAAAGCAGCAGCGTAGCAAAGGCTAATAAGGGTTATGCAGAAAGCAAATTATAGTTGAATGGAATCCAACCTTCTTCAAACCAGCGGCCCTATTAAAATGGTATCGGTCGATATTTATTGCCTGATCCGTGAGTTGGTTGTGGCATCAAATATGGGGCTGAGATTATATTACCTCATAAGCGCTAGAGCTGCCAGCCTGGTTTCAGAATAGGTTTCTATGTTAGGTCAGGGCTACTTTAGCGATAATCTCGTCAATAGAAATACCCTCTGCTCTTGATACATTCGCATGGAGCATATAGTACGCCGAATTCGCCTCCGATCCTCGTGCTGAGATTTTTCCGCTAACATCAGCCCTAACTATCAAAGATTTATTTGCTTAGGCTGCTTCCCTCATAGCACGTTTAACAGCCTCTTCTTTGGCTGCTCCCTCCGTCAAATCTTTCTAACCCACGATCTTGATTGTCATCCAAAAATGTTTAGACGAACCGTTATATGTGTGGCTAATAGTGGTTGGTGGGTTGCCTAAGGTAGCTGCGGTGGTCTTTGACTTTGACGGCACACTCGTAGATGAGAGCAAGATCTTTGAAGAAGCCATGGTTGTGGCGTGTAAGGCGGTCGGGCTGGAGCCACCTAAGCGACGTATGGTGAAGATGTTGGCTAGGCAGCACCCAGATATCTACTTAAAACACCTGTTTCCTTCTGACTTGACGAATAGAGAAGATCTAGTTAAACAGTTTATGGAGGCGTTCACAGAAGCCTACGATTTAGATAGGCATAGGCACGCTAAGCTCACAAAACACGCAAAACCTCTCTTAAAAGCGCTGAAAGCGGGTGGTGTTAAAGTCGGGTTGATAAGCAGAAGAACAACCCTATGGTATGCGATACGTGAGATACTAGCGCTCTTCTCCATATCGCAGATGGTGGATAAGGTGGTTACTTGCAAAGAAGCGGAGACGAAAAGGGAGCAGCTCAGACTATGCTTAAAAGGACTTGGTGTTGAACCATCCGCCTCTTCGATAGTGGGAGACACCATTGAAGACATCTATGCGGGTAAAGAGTTGGGGTGCATAACTATCGCCTACACAAAGGGCTTTGGCACGTTATATGAACTCTTAACCGCTGAACCTGACTATTTGATCGCCGACCTAATCGATGTCTTGACGATCGTAGCCTCAATAGAGTAAAGCCTAACTCGAACCACTTCCTAACTTTTGCTATGGGTACTCTAAGGCTCTATTGGTTAGACCCCTATACTTACAGATTTAAAGCTCGAGTTGAATCCATAATTGGTAGGGATGTGGTGCTAGATGGAACCTACTTCTATCCGCAAGGCGGTGGGCAGATATACGATACAGGCACGATCTCAGGCATAAGGGTTGTTAGCGTCAGAAGAGAAGGTGATCTAATCTTACATACGTTGGAATCTAAGCCGACCTTTACGGTCGGAAGTGAGGTCGAATGTGTGCTGGACTGGGATAGAAGGTATAAGATAATGAAGCTGCATTCAGCAGCCCACCTCCTCTACTACGCCATGCGAGAGGAATTCGGCGAGGAATGCCGACCAGCTAGCCCAGGCTTGACAGACGACACAAAATCGAGAGAAGACTACCTATTTAAAGAGAAGCTAGATCTTCAAAGGCTTCAAAGGGTTGAGGAAAGGGTCAACAGCTTGATAAAAGCCAAGTTAGACATACACATGTGGAGTGAGGGTGAAGTAAGATATTGGAAGATAGATCCCTACCCAGCCATGCTTTGCGGAGGCACACACCCAAAGAACACGGGAGAAATAGGTGGTGTAAAGGTGAGTAGAGGGAAGAAGCCTGGCACTGGAAAGGAGAGAATAGAAATCATACTGATCCAACGCAACGTTTGACAAACAGTTTATTAAACTCTACTGCAAAAGCCTCTACTTAGGCGCCGCCGTAGCTCAGCGTGGTAGAGCGTCTGGCTGTTAACCAGGTGGGCGTCGGTTCAAGTCCGACCGGCGGCGCCACTTTATAGATTAAGGTTGAGAAGAAGGTGTTGGTTGAAGGGGTTGGCTGAGAGCTGCAGCGCGTCGGCGTGAAAGATCTAGTAGCAAGAGAGCGGCGAAGACGGCTCCGCCGATTATTGATGAGTATAGTTCTGGTAGTAGTAGTAGGGCGGCTGCTATAAAGTAGATGACCCTTTCCCATATTGGTAGTGCTCTTACGCTGTATCCTATGAAGGCCATAGCAAGTGGGAAGATACCGAGGAATACGGTGAGGAAGGTTAAGGCGATTTCTAGCGGAGTTCCGATCAGCAATAGTGCCGGCTTATATATGAAGAAGAAGGGTAGAATAAATAAGAGGAAGCCTAGCTTCATAGCCTCAAAGCCCACTTTAAACGGGTCCTCCTTCGCAATCCCAGCTGCGGTATAGGCGGCTAAAGCTACAGGAGGTGTTATCATCGACATCATAGCCAAGTAGAATGTGAACATGTGGGCACTTAGACGGGGGACTCCAAGCTGGATTAGAGCTGGGGTTAAGATTATAGCTGTGGTTATGTAAACAGCCGTTGTAGGCATCCCCATACCTAGCAAATAGGCCGCTATGGCTGTTAGTATCAATAGTGCTAGAAGGTTCCCACCAGCCAGACTAGTTAATATACTCGTAAACTTCAGGCTTAGCCCAGTTATCGTTAACACACCTACTATCATTCCGGCTGAGGCGCATGCCATGGCTACGTTGCCCATCGATTTCGCGGTGTCCAAAAAGGCTTCTAGCAGATCGCGTGGCTTTACCGATCTTCTGGTGAAAAAGTTTACAACGAGGATGACTATAATTGGTATTGTTGCCACCAAAAGATCTATCCTAAGATACATACAGATTGAAAGATAAGCAAAGACGATAATAGAGAGGACTCTACTTATTTTTCTCCAACCCTGCGTGCACCAAATACCGAGGGTCATTAGGAAAGCGATGTAAGCTGCGGCTGGTACGTCGTACCATAAAGCTATCGCCTCAACAAGCACAGCAAGTGGTAGTAGAAAGTGTAGCGACGCTATTACCTCCTTTGGCTTAGGGATCTCAAGAGCTTTACCTATCTTATGCTTACGAGCCTCTAAGTCCACTGAGACAAAGAGTAAGGCATAGTAGAGTAAAGCGGGTAGCGCGGCGGCAAGAACCACGGTCCAATAGCTCACTCCTATTATGTAAGCCATTAGAAAAGCAGCAGCACCCATAATTGGAGGCATCAACTGGCCACCAGTCGATGCCACCGTCTCCACCGCCGCAGCCGTGCTAGGCTTATACCCTGCGCTTTTCATTAAGGGAATTGTGAAAGTCCCAACCATAGCGACGTTGGCTACTGCGCTTCCAGAGATCGTGCCGAATAATGCACTACCTATTACAGCGGCCTTGGCTGGTCCTCCAGTACTCCTACCAGTCAAAACGAGAGCGAGGTCGGTAAAGATCTTCCCTACACCACTTGCGTGCAGGAAAGATCCAAAGAGAATAAATAAAAACACGTAGGTCGCTGAGACGTAGATAGGTGTTCCGAAGATACCACCATCGGTAAGGAACTGGAATTCAACCAGCTCCGGTAACGGGATCCTTCTACAGGTTAGAAGACCTGGCATATAGGGGCCTAAGAGCGCCGCATATAGCAAGAAGAAGATGGTTAAGATTGCGAGAGGCCAACCAACTGAGACATAAGTGCCAAATAATATTAACCCCATTACTATCAAACCTAAGCATACTTCAAAGCTGGATATGGGGGTTACAAATGGTAGCCTCGTGAGTATGCGCTCTAAGTTAAAGAGATACCAGCCGAGGATCGCCAATGATAATACGACTGCGATTAAAAGCCCCATCTGAGCGATCTTTTTCTTCTTTGACGTTAGTCCCAAGAGTATCACAGATAGTATGATTAATACGTGGGAGACTTGTAGGGCTCTTAGGTCGATTAAGCCTGTTACTGCGAAGAGGATTTGGATGACGACTAAAAAAAGGGATAGTGTGTAGGAGACTTCTTTTATCATCTTCTCCTACCTCTCTTTGTGTTTATCCGAATTTTTCTTTGTAGTATCTTTCTGCTCCTGGGTGGTATGGTATTATTGCGAACTCCTTATACTTTGATGGGTCCCAGCTTCCTTTGGCCGCTGGGTAGGCGGCGAAGAGCTTATCCTTACTCTCAACAAGAGCCTTAGCTAGTGTGTATGCAACCTCCTCAGGCATATCGCCCCTAACAACCAATATTGTATAGAAGCCAACAGTAGCTGCTTCGTTGGAGCCGGGGAACAGGTCTTTTTGAAGTTTATCTACCTTGAGGCCGTATTTGGATACGAGGTAGTTTATCACTTTGTCAGGAAGAGGTATGAACCTCATCTCAGGGTTCACAAAGAGCTCAGACCAAGTTGGGTGACCAGGGTTGACCACCCAACTTATCACATCTAACCTCTTTGCCTGCGCCTCCTTTAGAAGTGTGGTAAATCCAGCGTTCATGAACGAGACGCCTTTGGCCTTTAGAGCATCATACGTTAGTCCGTATGCTTCAAGCATTAACCTCAGTTGGTATTCAGCTAACCCTCCTACTGTAGATGTGCCTATCTTTATCGGGCGCTTAGGGTTCACTATATCGTCAAATGTTTGGATGTCAGAATCTTTAGGAACCGCCAAACCAAACCAGTATGGATCTATAGGAGCTGCTAACAGCCTCAGATTGTCGTATTTGGCAGTATACATTGGAGCGATGCCTTCATACGCCAGCTTAGCTGTTAAGGTAAAGCTAGTGGCTATATCTGCCGAGTAGTTAGCGACCAAAATATTGTTAGCGACCCCAGCTGCATACGGGAGGACATCTATGATAGAGCCCGGTGGTAAGTATTGTTTGAATATCTCTGCCGCAGCCCCCGCTAGCATATACCAAGAAGTACCAACATCATTCGACGCAAACTTCAGCTTAACCGGTTCTTTTACAGTCACAGGAGCAGGGGTTGTAAGATAATAGTACCCTACAGCAGCGCAGATTATCACCGCTACAATCACAACGACCGCAATAACACTCTTCTTCATAGCACCAACCCTATATCAAAGGGCGTTATTTATTTTTTTCGATAGCATCAGGAACGTAGAAAAATTAAGAAAATTACTAAAAAAATGGGAAGAGGAGTAGTTAATAGGACCATGCTAGGCACAGATTACAGCGACTTTTTCGCCTCTTTGATTAGCCTCCAAACCTTCTCAGGAGTAAGAGGAAGCTCTCTAACTTTTACGCCAAGAGGCTTCAGAGCATCCTCAACAGCATTGGCTATGCAAACAGGTGTGGTCTCGCTACTCGCTTCTCCAACCCCTTTGGAGCCCAGTACTGTGTATGGAGATGGGCTCTCGATGTGAGCGATCTTTATGTCTTTAATCATTTCTCGAGCGGTTGGGCAGAGGTAATCTTCGAATGTCGCAGCCAGAAGCTGCCCCTCCTCATTGTAGAATAGCTCTTCGTATAGAGCACCACCAAGCCCATGCAAGATGCTACCGTAGACCTGACCATCTACCACTATTGGGTTTATAATTTTACCTGCATCGTGCACTGAGACAAACTTTAACACGTTAACAACGCCTGTCTCAACGTCCACCTCTACCTTAGCTATCTCAGCCGAAAAGCCATAAGTCGCTGAGGAGTTCACCCTATCGTTTTCATCAGGCGGTTTAAGGGTCGGTATGTCAAAGACTGCGGTGGCTTCCAAGACTGGCTCAATCTCTTTAGGAAGTTGTGAAGGGTTCCACTCGACAGCTCCAGCTAACCTTCTTAGTGGTATAGATCTAGTAGGCTCACCTTTAACACGCACATAACCGTCCTTAAGCTCCAAATCCTCCACTCTAGCGTCCAAGAAGTATGAGGCGATCTTAAGGATTTTCTCTTCCAATTTCTTTGCGGCAAGGGCTACAGCACTTGCTTGAAGAGCTGCGAAACGGCTTGAGTAAGTACCTGAGGACACTGTCCAGAACTCTGAACTATCCATACTACAGTCCACTTCCACATCTTCTGGTTTCAAACCTAGCTCCTCAGCTACGATCTGAGCTGCCGTAGTTTCGTGACTCTGGCCTTGTGGGTTAGAGTCTATTGAAACCACCACCTTACCCGAGGAAGTCAGCCTTACTCTAGCTCGATTCTTCGAGCCTGACTTAGGTAAGTAGTCTTTACGAGCCCTGACCTCTGGAGGTATGGCTACAGTCACGTAACCTATATTTGAGCCAGAGGGGTCTACTCCAACACCAATGCCGATGCCTATGAACCTACCCTCTTTCCAAGCTTTCTTCTGCTCTTCTCTACATTTCTCGTACTCTATGAGATCTAAAGCGAGGCGTAGGGCTTTGGGATAATCTCCGCTATCATAAATACCTCCTGTTGGCGTTACGTAAGGCATTTGTTCAGGCTGTATCATATTTCTAAATCTCACTTCGGCAGGATCCATACCTAGAGTGTCAGCAATCGTATCCATAAGCCTCTCCCAGCCAAAGTACAGGTGTGGGCACCCAAACCCTCTAACCGGACCTGTTGGGCACTTGTTGGTAAGAACTGAATTGGCGTCTATCATCAAGTTCCGAACTTTGTATGGGCCAACAAAGTTACCTAAAGGTCGTAGTATAGTTCCTGGCTCAGGCGCCCTTATGTATGCCCCCACACTATCATATATGGTAGTCTTTAGTCCTAACACAGTACCATCATTCTTCACCGCAGCCTCCAAGTATTGAACCCTGTCTGTGTGGCTCGAGCTAGCCATCAAGTGCTCTCTCCTTGTCTCGATCCATTTCACAGTAGCTTTTGCTTTCATAGCAGCTAATGCTACAAGCACTATGTAGGGGTACATACTGCTTTTTACACCAAAGCCCCCACCTATGTCTGGCGGAACTATGTGCCTAACCTTCTCTTCAGGATAGTTTAAGCTGCTGAGCGCGACCGCATACATGCTCCAAGGCCCTTGGAAGTTCGACCAGATAGTTAGTTTCCCTGTTGTTTCGTCATATCTCGCTATAACACCATAGCCTTCTAGAGGGGTAGCAGTAAATCGTGGAAACCTCAGTTTGAGGCTGATTATGCGGTCTGCTTGGGAGAAAGCCGCATTTACATCACCATATCTAAGAGTCCTGTGCCAGGCGACATTTGTTCCGAGCTCTTCGTGTAGTAAAGGTGCATCTCTACTTGCAGCTCTTTCAGGATCCACTGCCGCAGGCAGAGGCTCATACTCTACATCGATAAGCTCTAGAGCGTCTTCAGCAATGTATCTATCTCTTGCTACGACGGCCGCTACAGGCTCGCCTACATACCTTACCTTATTCACTGCCATACAGTAGTATTTAGGTGGATTCACGACACCGACTGGAATTGGTTTTGTCATCTTAACAACATCTTCGCCTGTTAGGATTGTCACAACACCAGCCTGTTTTAACGCCTTACTAGCATCGATCTTTAAGATCCTTGCATGAGCATAGGGGCTTCTGAGGATAGCTAAGTGAAGCATCGGGCCCAGCCTGAGGTTGTCTATAAACAGACCCTTGCCAGTTAAAAGCCTTTGATCCTCGATTCTCTTAACTGGTTTCCCTATCCAAACAAACTTCTGCTCAGCCAACCTTTTCTCACCTCCTACTTTGCATTTTCTCAGCGGCAGCCTTTATAGCCTTGATGATAGGGGTATAGCCTGTGCATCTACATAAGTTTCCCGCTATTCCCCTTCTAATCTCATCCTCAGTAGGGTTAGGGTTTCTTTTGAGTAGGAAGTATGCAGACATCAACATCCCTGGTGTACAATAACCGCACTGCAGAGCATGATACTCATTAAACGCTTCCTGCAGAGGGTGAAGCATCCCGTTTTTAGCTAAGCCTGCTACAGTCATTATTTCAGCCCCATCAGCTTGGACAGCCAACATTTGGCAAGACTTTACAGAAACACCGTTCATTAACACGGTACACGCTCCGCAGTGTCCTGTATCACAACCTACGTTGACGCTCGTTATATCGAGATAGTCTCGCAGGAAGTGAACCAGAAGTACTCGCGGTTCAACTTCAGCCTCATAGAACACCCCATCAACTTTCACTTTAACTTTCTTCTTCAATACGTATCCTCCCCGCACCCTCTCCTTCTCCTACCTCTAATATAAGGTTAACCTTACCTGCACTCATAAAAGACCTTTACCGTCCTCTCCTTCGTAAAAAGAATATTTGTAAGCGATTAATGCAATTCAGCATCAATCTTACAAGATTATCTTCAATTTGACCCACACCCCTTCCTTCACTCAAACCGAGGATTTGGAAAAGTAATTACGGGACTCACGATAAATAAATTGGCGCGTGTGGCGGGGTTAAGAGAAAGCTTTGAAGCGCGAGTACCCCAAGTATCCCCTAGCAGCTGTAGGTGCCGTGCTAAAGAAGGGTGGGCGTGTTCTTCTAGTGAAAAGAAGATTTGACCCTGGCAAAGGGAAGTGGTCTATTCCAGGCGGGTTGGTTGAGTTAGGTGAACGTGTTAAAGATGCTGTTAAACGGGAAATCTATGAAGAAGTAGGACTGGAAATCAAGCTAATCAAACTGATAGATGTTATTGATAACATAACACGTGATGAGGATGGGAGAATACGCTACCACTACATACTCGTAGACTACCTAGCTGTCCCAACCAAGGGTGTGCCTAGGAGGAATAAAGAGGTTCTTGATTTGGGCTGGTTTACACCAGAGGAGGCGGCTAAGCTTAATCTCACAAAAACATCCAGACATCTTTTAAGGAAGATAGGCT
>Ga0080004_1145713_pt1 | contig 21232 bp, 14 predicted proteins | sample WasSprMetagenome_FD_69207 | JGI IMG/M metagenome (GOLD analysis project Ga0080004, IMG submission 69207) | Sulfidic aquatic microbial communities from Washburn Spring, Yellowstone National Park, USA - WS (SPADES assembly) (version 2) | ecosystem: Environmental > Aquatic > Thermal springs > Hot...
CTTAAGAGGCATGGTGTGACGTGGCAGAAGTTCATGGTAATCGTCAGAGACCACTACCCCTACTTCCTCGACTGGGTGAACGGTAAAGCTCCCTAGCTAGGGAACGTATCAGGTCGAGGTATTCTTGGTAGTTTTTGAAGAGCCCCGGATAGTCGAACGGCGCGTTGTAGTATGGGGGGGATGTAACCATGAGGTGGATGGAGCCGTCCGGCACCTCCCCCATACACCTACAATCGCCGAAGATTACCCTATGCCGAGTCTTCACTCCACATCCACCCCGATCTTCCTCGCATACTCTTTAAGAGCCTCGTGGATTATGTCCGACTTCACAAGCCTAACTGAGCCCTTCATACCCTTACCCAGATGGTTGATCAACTCCTCCAACAGCCTGCTCGTTTTGCTCGAAATATAAATCATAGGCATGATATTATCAATATCATTCATAGCGATATTCTATATAAGTATTTACAGCAGATACATGTGAATGTCATGCCTCGCGTGAGTGTTTCAGGGCAGCTCACACGGCCCCAGAAGCACATGCTTCTGAGGGAGCTTGAGGGTCTTGGAAGTAGGCAGATAACCCCGCATATGTTGAATAGCCTACTACACCCATTACAGGCGCAGCTGATCCAGGATAGAGAGTTTCTATCACGCTACCTCCTACTCGCGGCGACGCTTGATCAGCAAGCCGACTCTAAAAGCGCTAGAGAAACCACCGTGCAGCTCTACACGCGCTATGGAAACGACCTATTCCTCAGACCGGGGAGGTACTTAGACGACCTCTACAACATCGTAGGTTTTTCAACGCAATATTACAAGCCGAAGACTAGGATTCTAAGGATGAAGGCTGAGGGGTTGATACTGTTGAGGGTGGGCGGCTACCTACTCACACTAGTCAACGTTGAGAAGAGGTATGGGGGTCTTCTAGCCTACTTAAGCCAGGCATCCTCCCCAAGAGGTCTACTCAACATGGTCTTGAACGATACGTTGTTGAAGGGGATCCTCTACGAGAAGGCGGCGAGGATGTACACCGGATGGGTCTCCCATCCAAAACTATGGATCAACATATCCTCTGGTGCATGGAGTGTTTACGAAATACCCATGGTGGTTAACGGACACGTCTGCAAGGTTTTAGCGCGCTCAGGCTTCCTACCGGACGTGCTTGTGGAGAGCACGAGTAACATGATAGTGAAAGCGGAGGATGAAAGAAGCAGAATAGAGAGAGCTGTACAGCAATACTCTACCTATGACGGCTTTATGGTAGACTTCGGAGCATTTTACATAGGCATAAGCTACTGTGATGAGAGGAAGCCGAATTGCAACATATGCCCGGTCAACAAGTTATGCATTAAATGCTTTGTGGCTTAATTCTTGTTTTCGTATTTCTTCTCCGTCTTCAGTCAGTCTGTGAAGATGCTTTCGAATAAAACTCCATAGACTATGGACGAAAATCGAACACCACTACACGTAAAGCTTAATTAAGCCACAAAGCTAAAAAGATTTAAATAGTTTTGCAATGACTTCATTTATTGCCACTTTTATGTCGTCTATAACGAGAATTTGTTCATCTAACTCTTTTCCCACCAACCATATTCACGCCTATTGGAACTAGACTTCTCCCTTTAGCATTAAAAACGTAATCCGCACCCAGCCTATACTCTACATACAGTTCTTATGAATTTTTAAACACGTCCATAAAAGAGGAAAGAATAAATTTTATAGATAACTTTTTAGTCTGATTTTGGGTTCATTTCAAATAGATTAAATGATGGAGGAGGAGGAGGTATGTCAGATCCTGTCAAAAAATATTATGATAAAGTCTTGGAATTATTAAGTATAATAATGAAGGACGAGAAAGAGAGGATCGAGAGAGCAGCAGATATTATAACTGAACGGGTGACTAAAAATGAGGGTTTACTTTATGCCCTTGGTACAGGTCATTCTATGCTAATCGTGCAGGAAATGTTTGCAAGAGCTGGGGGATTAATGCCAGTAAATGCTATACTCGACCCTGCGATATCTCCACTTTTCCAATCGAAGGCATTAGAAGTTGAAAGAATGAGTGGATATGCAAGAATCCTTTTGAACTACTATGGGCTTACCAATAATGATGTATTAATGGTTATTTCAACATCTGGAATAAATGCTGTTCCCGTTGAGGCGTGTATGGAAGCGAAGAAAGTAGGTGCTTATGTAATTGGGCTTACATCTGTGGAATGGTCCAGTAAGATCCCACAGGAGTCTGTTAACAAGCGAAATAAATATGGTAAACGACTTTACGAAGTCGCTGACCTCGTCATCGATACTCATGTACCTTTTGGAGACGCTGTTGTTAGAATAGGTGATTTTATTAAGCCGGTTGCACCAGTATCCACCGTAATTGGTTCGTTCATAGTCAACTCGATAGTTGCAAAAGTTGCTGAAAATTGTTATAAGAAAGGGATTGAACCTCCTATATGGGCGAGTTCGAATGTTCCTGGCGGAGATGAAATGGATGCTCCATACTTTAAAAAATATAGATTTAGCAGGATAAAACATTTCTAGAAAGGTGTCAGAGTGTCAAAAACCTTCTGTATTTTGGCCCGTGAAATCTTTACACCATACAAGCGGTTGGAAAACGGTTTCATAGTCGTAGAAGATGGTATGATAAAGGATGTAGGGTCTAGAGGGAAATTCGCAGGAACGGGTATGGAAATCTTGGACTTCTCAGATTGTATTGTAGCCCCAGGCTTAATAGACATTCACATACATGGCATAGCTGGGAGAAATACAATGGATGCAAAAACAGAATCGATAAGGGAAATGGCAAAAGCTCTAGCTACACATGGTGTAACGTCTTTCTCTCCAACGCTTGAGGCCGCCCCGCTGGACGTCTTAAAGAAGTCGTTGAAAGCTATAGCCTCAGTAAGAGAAAATGTGATTGGAGCAAAGATCGTTGGGGTGAACTTGGAAGGCCCATTCTTGAGTACTGAGAAGCCAGGAGCTATGAAGATAGAATACATTAGGCCTCCTAGCATCGAGGAATTTGATGAGTTATACGATGCTTCGCAGAGGACGGTAAAACTTACGACCATAGCTCCTGAACAACCCAAAGCGATCGAAGTTATAAGATACATATCATCACTTGGCGTAACTGTGTCTATGGGACATACAAACGCCACCTATGAAAAGGCAATCGAGGCCATAAAAGCCGGGGCAACCCACGTCACCCACCTATTCAATGCCATGAGAGTTTTCCAGCATAGGGAGCCTGGGGTTATCGGAGCCGTACTGGAAAACCCAGATGTTTCCATAGAGCTTATTACAGACCTCGTCCACATACATCCCGCAGTGATAAAGCTCATTTATAGAGTGAAGCCAATAGAGAGGATTGTAACGGTTACGGACTCCGTTTTAGCCGACGTACCTAGAGGAGCACATAGGTTTTGGGAATATGATGTGATTGTGAGGGACGATGTGGCAGTGCTTCCAGATGGAACGCTATTTGGTAGCGTTTTAGCTTTAGATAAAGCTTTGCACAACCTCGTATTCAAAGTAGGAATACCGATGAGGGATGCTTTAACGACCATGACAATAGCCCCTGCCAGAGTTATAAAACTGGAGAAAGAAATAGGTTCCATTGAAAAAGGGAAACGCGCAGATCTAATAATAATGGATCAAAAATTGAACATACTGAAAACATTTATAAATGGCAAACTAATATATGATAAGAAATCTTGAAGCCTGTTCTATCTTTAAGCATAAAAAGCTAAGTAAAAAATATGTTTAATAAAGGGGGTAAAAGACAGGTTTTAAAAATGGTCAAGTGATTTTGACCACCCAGACTCCACTTGGCTTCAGAGTGGTTGTTAGTATTAGAAAACCGTCCTTGTACTCGCAGGGTACTTTTTTCTCTGCAATCATATCATAGGTCTGATACTCTCTAGCAGGCACTCTAAGCTTTAACGTAGGCGTTACTTCCCTCTCACCATAGTTTATGGTAATAAGCACTTTAAAGCCTTTGCCTTCAAGTACCCTACTCTCTACAAGCTGTTCTTCTGGGATGTCGGCGATCTCAACTGGGGCTTGGATACCGGCCCATTTCAGGAACCCCTTTAAAAGCAAACCGTTATTGGCGTTGCGGTATCTCTCATAAGCCATTCCAAGAAAAGAGCCTATGAAAACTGTCTTGCCTCTTCCATAACTGCCAACCACGATGGCTGGTGAACCATCTGGGAATTCGGCAATAACTTCTCCACCAGGTAAAGCATCTAAGGCTTCCTCGTAGACCATTCCAGTTAATCGGTCGCCGAGCGACAATAGAGGTGTCGATATACTTGCCTTGATAATGCGAATCTCGGTTTTCTCTTGCTCTCTAATTAACCTCTCTTTGCAACAGAATACTTCACTAAGTCCAAATCCAGGGATAACTTTATCGGCACGTTCTGTCTCATCGTTCCATCCTGTCCGCGCCTCGGAAATAACTATTCCGCCGTTTTTAACAAACTCTGCAATCTTTTTGCATGCTTCTGGATATATCATTATAGAGAAAGGCATGTAGAGAAGCTTATACTTCCGTAGTATTCCTTGGATAACATCCTCCAGATGAATAAAGTCCACAGGAATATTTCTTTCAAAGAGAGCTCTATACACACCTATTATTGAATCCCTAGGAGATATAAGCGGCGACCTATTACGCCTTATATAACGAGATACTTTTAAATAAGATAGTTCATTATAGAGAATAGCAACCTCAGCTTTTACTGGCTCTGCTTCCACAAATAAGTCTGAGTATTCGTTGATTTTTCTAGCAGTCTCTCCGGTTGCCACAGCTCTTTCTGTAACGCTTCCGTCTAAGTTGACAATTCCGAACCCAGTCGATTCAGTTCCTATAAACATTGGATAATAGTGGTAAAAGTTGAGACCCTTCGCGCCTCTAGCGATTATGCTCCAAATCCAAACTTGCATATCGTCTGGAGTGACGGGGTCACCGACCCGAAGACCTGAAACGCCAGGTCCACATTGGAATTCGCCGATCCAAAAGGTTTTTCCAGCGGCAGAACTCGCCGATCGTATGGCATCTATTCCAGCCATCCTTTCAGCAGGATCCATCGGCTTAATAAGCCCTGAATGTTTAGGATAGTAGGAGGTTCCCCAAGCATCAAGTGCCTTGGAGCATCGTGCCATTCTCCAGTCGTCAGGAGAGCCGTAGATTGGACCTGAGTATATGCAGGATGAAGCCGCGTGGCTCGTAACATAGCTCTCTGGAGCCACCTTCTTCACGGTTTCTGCCTTCCACCTTAGAATCTCCGCAAGTCTATCCATTAAGAAGAGATTCCAATCGTAGAAATCGCAAGCATAATGTAGTACATTATATCTCGGTGGCTCTACCATCTCCCAGTCTGTGAAGGTTCGTCCAAACCCAATTCTCCAAGCCTTGTTTAAATTCTCAATTGTTCCGTACTTTCGCTTTAGCCACTCCCTGAACTTCAACACCGTATAGCGACAGTAGCAAAACATGGAACCGTATAAGTGCTGAGGCATAGCCCATTGAATGGTATGTGGTTCACTCCATACATCCCAGCCATAGAAAGCTGGCTTATCTTTAACATGAGATGCTAAAGCCACCATCCATCTTGTAGCGACTTCCTTAACGCCCGGGTGGTCAGGGCAAAGTCCAGGGCTAGCCTGAGGGTAAATTGTGTGATCGCTCTCCGTCGTAAATTTGGCATCGGGATAGTGATGGACAACCCAGTCGGGAGCAGCCTCAAGGTAGATCTGTAAGATAACTCTCAGCCCGTTCTTTTCAGCTAGATCCATTAGGAGGTCAACGTCATCAAATATGAATTTACCAGGTTCAGGCTCAGTATGAGCCCAGCTTACCCAGCCTCGGACAGCATTAAACCCCAATTTTTTGATATTGGCAATATCTCTCTCCCAAATATTCCTAGAAAATAAAGGAGTCGCCTCTCCCGAACTATACCAGACACTGATGGGGAAAAACTTATTTTTCATCATTATTTTTCACCATTCGATTCTACGGGTTACTATCTAAAAAGGCTTTTCTAAGATCTAATGTGTAGAGATGGGGGCTTAAGTTGCTGTGTACACGCAAAAAGAAAAACTTATTTATCCTTAAAGAAGTATTCCTTCAATGTGCTTAACGATGTCATTTTGTAGTGAGTGGCTGACGAAAATATATGAAATTATTAACCGTATAGAAGATTCCCAATATAAAAATATAGAAAGTGCTGCTGATGCAATAGCGAAATCCATAATTTCAGAACATGTATGTTTTCTATTCGGTTGTGGGCACTCTATAATACCTGTTATTGAAATGTATCCACGTTATGGCGGGGTCTTGGGTTTCATGCCGATATTAGATCTTCCATTGTCATATTTTACGAGATTAATCGGTGACTTGGGTTTTCCACAATATGATTTTCTTGAAAACAGTGAAGGATATGGAAAGAGAATAATGGAGAACTATGATGTTCATAAGGAAGATTCTATGGTAATATTTTCTCATTCAGGTACTTCTCCGTTGATCGTTGATGTAGCCACTTCATTTAAGGAAAGAGGAGGAGAATTAATAGCGGTTACTTCTCTTGCACACAGTATGAAAGCTAGACCAAGACATTCGAGCGGTAAAAAGCTCTACGAGGTTGCAGATGTAGTTATAGATACTTGTGTACCTGAAGGGGATGTTATGATATCTATACCAGTTGAAAACCAAAAAGTAGGGCCGGGTTCAACTATAGGATCCGTGGTTGTGGCGAATTTACTTACATTGAAAGTGATAGAAACGTTAATCAAAAATGGGTATAAACCATTAATCAACCCCGTTCGAGGATACCATCCTAGGGCTGACGAAATAATGAAAAAAGTCCTAAGTGAATATAGTAAGAGGTTTAGAAATCATATCCGACGGTAATTCTAGCTAACTTCGCTCTTATTCACTAAAAGTTAAGCTATTTTCCGAGTGTTATATCCAAAGTATACTTTGCAACGCCAAGAAGATAGGCATAATGGCCGAGCTCTGAGAACACTATTTCTACATTTTTAGCAGCATATGGTTGCGAGAACTTCTCAACAATCCCTTTAATTATTCTCGATGAATCGATAAGTGCTTTTCCAACACTCCCCGTTATTACAATTATCTCTGGGTTTAAAATGCTTACAATATTGGATATCGCTATTCCAAGACTTACTGCTACCTCTTTAATGATTCTTTTAGCAAATGAATCCCCTTTTTGAGCAGCCTCGAAAACCATTTCGCTTGTAATGTTATCTAAATTACCTCTGCAAAGGTCTAATAGTAACGTTTCAGTCTTCTGCTTTTCCCCCTTTAATACTGTAATAGCTTTTTGAGCTATCGCTGGTCCGGCTATTTTTTCTTCCAAAAATCCCTTTTCCGTTCTCCTATCTAATTCTTCTCTATCCGTTATCCACCATCCTATTGCTCCCGCAACTCCCGTAGAACCAAAGTATGGTTGTCCATTAATTATTATACCCGCTCCCAAGCCTGTACCTATGGTGATCACTACTACGTTCTTTTTTCCTCTAGCAACACCCAACCAGCATTCACCTAACGCAACCGCTACTCTATCATCAATTACTATTACCGGGATATCTACCCCTAGTCTAGACTTTATCAATTCCGCGATAGGCAGATTTTCCCAGCCTCGAATATTCGGAGCCATAATAATAACATTGTTATTGACAGCGGCTGGAACTGATATACCTATCCCTGCAATATACTTCGACCCTTCAACCAGAGCCAGAAGGCTTTTAATCATACATATTATTTGATCAACAACCCTATAACCCCCCTCTTTATTAGTAGATTCCCTTCGGAAGAATTTAATATCTCCACAATCACTCACGATTCCTCCTGAGATTTTAGTTCCTCCTACATCAATTGCGATCACCGTTCTATGCATTTAATCACCCCCAACCGCTAATTTCATTGCCTCGTAAGTCGATTATAAATTTTGATGGTTACTCTTTATTGTTCTCTTAAGAATTATGACGAATGCCTATTAGAACGTGGTTTATCTGTGCACATGTATGGGAAGCTGCGATGTTTGTAAAACACGATGGACAATCTAAGGAATAAAGTACGACTTCTTTTACAAGTCTAACGCCAAGAAATAAGGTTAACCCCAACTTAAAGATGCGGTAAATAATGAGCTTAAGAAAAACTATAAATATTAAAGGAGGGCATAACATGTGTGAGATTGCGGAGGGATCTACGTGGATTGTTATTTTAGGGAAAACGCTGGAGAAGTCTTAGTTGGCAACTCGAAACTGGAGATAGGGATAAGCAAGCGAAATGGGAGGGTGGTTAGCCTCAAAAATAAAGTAACTGGCACAGAATACATTCAAGTTAAACATTTTTCAACAAACTTTGTGATAATATATCCTTTAGCAACTGAAAGTGAAATCGATACTATAGACTTCGATATCCGTGGAGAAGAACAAGTTGTTAGTTCTATAGAAAAGGGAAGAAAAGATGATGGGAGTGTAGTGTTAAATGTAAGTTACGATCATATGGAAACTAGACGGGGACCTATGAAATTAGCTGTAACCTATACAGTACAAGTAAAACCCGATAGTGATGAGACTGTGTGGAAAATAAGCATAGACAATCAAGGTAAATACATTGTCCGTGAAGTTTGGTTCCCAAGAATTAGTGGGATTTATAAGATCGGAAAAGATATGGTCGTCCTACCTTTCTGGGCAGGAAAGATAATTCGAGATCCTATTAACACACTTCCTCCGCTTGAAGATGAGAGGAAAATGAGTCGAATGGATAGGGGAGGCTTTGGTGTGAATTTAGCGAGGTTGAAGCTTCGGGCTCACTATCCGGGAGAAGCGTCAATGCAATGGCTAGATTACTGTAATGAAGATGAGGGTCTATATTTGGCTTCCTATGATAGATCCTTGGCTTTCACAGGAATTCAATTTGAGAAGATGATTAATTTGGATGAGAAGGCACGTTTAACTTCTTACGATCAAGCACTAGGCATGTTCTTTATCAAGTACCCCTTCATTAGGCCTGGAGAGAAGTGGGGCTCTCCAGAATTTATTTTATCATTACATCAAGGTGATTGGCATGTCGGTGCTGATAAGTACAGAGAATGGGCCGGCTCTTGGATGAAAAGTTGCGATATACCCAATTGGGTTAGGGAGGTGAACGGCTATATTCTTCCGACTTTAAAACAGCAATCTGGAAGAATTACTAGAGACTATAGCGACTTACCAGAGATGTGTAAGGAGGCGATAAACAAGCTTGGGATAAATTTACTATACCCATGGGGCTGGAATAGAGGAGGAATAGACACCGATTTCCCACACTATATCGCATGGGACGAAGATGCTCTAAGAGATGCTATTAGAAAAATTCATGAGGAAGGAGGGAGAATAATTCTTCCCATCGGTACTAGAATAGTAAACATAAGGACGAAAGAGTATAGTGAATATGGGAGAAAATGGGCTGTAAAGACCATGCATAACGTAGAGTTAAGGGAACATTGGGAGCATGGTATAGGGATCTGTCCCAGTTACTACCAATATGGTGAAGATTTCGTAGTGATATGCCCCAGTATTAAAGGTTGGCATGAGGAACTGAAAAAGTATGCCTTAAAAATTATTACAGACTATGGAGCTGATGGCGTTGAATTAGACCAAGTTGGGGGTTGCTTTCTCTGTTTTGACTCTGATCATCCGCATGAAAACCCCGCCCTAGCTTATGGTCCAGGGTATGTTGAAATGTTCAAAACCATAAGGGAGGCGGTGAAGCAGGCTAATGATGAGGCTGTACTATTAGAGGAGGGTTTAGTAGATGCTTATACACAGTACGTAGATATCCACTATCAAGTACCAATTGAAAATGCGGAAGTATTCAGGTATACTTTTCCAGAGGTTGTTATATTCGCTAAACCCACGATCGATTACCACCTACTAAACTATGCCTTCTCCTTAGGTCTTCGATTCGACTTCGACTGGATGTATTTAGACGTTCTCGACATTCTGAAGAGATATCCAGATTTTCAAAACTATGTAAAAGAGTTGAATCAGCTTCGCCAATCAGTAAAGGACTATATGATTTACGGCAGATTTATTGATAATGTCGGCTTGAGAAGCTCGGATCCAAATGTTGAGGTTAAAGGCTATAAGAATAAGCATGGAATCGCATTAGTTGTATGGAATAAGGGCTTAAGGGAATCGTATCCAATAATCTACATAGACACTGAAAAGCTAGGCATAAACAAGAGTAGCAAATACATAGTTAAAGATGTGAAGTATGAAGAGCACATTCTTAGTCCGACAGGGTCGGCACTATGGAAGGGGGAGGAATTGAAAAGCATTGCTATTGGAAAAATCCCATCTGAAAGATGCAGGGTAATTCTCATCTATGTGCCAGAGAGTTAAGAATGATAAATGTGGCAACTCAATGCTTATATGTTTTCAAAGTCTTTATGTTGAGTATTGGGTCTTTGGCTGAGGGTCTGGGTGTCTTCGAGAGAGATAAGGTTCTGACTTAGCCTTTTTACGTTCAGCTCTCAAGCCTTAGGAGGGCTGTTAGAACTCTATCTGAGGCACACAAGGTCTATAAGACCGCTGTTTGGAAGTGAATCTGGAAGCTTAGCGAGAGAGTCAATGTCAGATCGTCTAAGACGCCTAGGAGACTTATAACATTGGATGAACGTGTGTTAAGGTTGACGGATTGGAGTACTGTTTTACATAACCATAGACGTCGATAGGAATAAAGCTCTATCGATAATTGTTCACCCACTTAGGGATGCCATTGCCATTGAATATTCCATACGTGATGTTGTATTCTTTATAGACTTTGATTCAGGTTTAAGGAGGTCGGAGAGGAACCAAGGCTTTAAAGGTGTTGAAGAAACTTTGTAAAGTGTCCGCTTAACGGAGAATATTCTTAGAGATGGGTGAAATTCCTTAAAAAGTCTTAAGCCACACATATATACGTGCAGATGCCGCTAAATTGAAGTCTATAGTATTGTATTTGTTATATGCTTCTGAACAATATATTTCTAAGCGTTTTAGGAAGATTGGCATTTACCATTTTAGTTATATATGTTAAGAATTAAAATGTTGGGGATATTTAAAACGGTCTGAAGAATCTTACTACTCCTACTAGGTAGGCTACTAGGTTTAAAAGCGCAACACCAGCTACTCCACCGCTTACAAAAGGTGTGCCAAACTCTTCATAGAGTTTAGTGCCACCTATTCGTAGAGTTAAGTATTTGACTATCCATGCCGCAAGTATAGCAGTCCATATTCGGTCCCAGTTGGTCGCTATACCTGTCGCTAGGAGGAAACCTATTGGATGTAGAGGCCACCATAGAAATCTAGCCCTGAGGAGAGATAGGATAACTGTTATCGTGAAGCCTACAGCTCCAGCTGAAAATATTTCCCCAGCGGGTGGAGCCTGATTATATCTTTCGAAGCTGTTGTCGCACATTTGTGTTATTGAACATACACCGCTTGCTGGCAGGATGTTAGTACCTACTAAGTAGTCAAACCAGATTATTGTAATACTTCTTACCACTACAGCTATTATTACAGCTATCGTAGCCATTATAAACATGTCTCTAAGGTTGACTTTAAGATGATCGCCCATTTTAAGGTTCTGTATTGTGAAATAGGCTCCTGTCTGTGTTCCGAATGTTGGCCCTGCCAATCCTAAATGCATGAATACATGACTCATAATCCAGTTAGCGTCATAGGTTTCAGGTGCGACAGGCCATATAAACCTAAAAGGCCAACCAGGCCACAAACCCCTCTCGTGCACATAAGTAAACCCAGATAAACCCATAATGTAACTGCTTGCTATTGTGTAGATAAAACCTTGGAATATTACTACGATTAAAGCCGTCTCTATACTTAAACCGACTGAGAGGCAAAGCGCTAACAACATTATAGCTGAAACTATCATAAGGGTATAGATTTGCCTGTAGCTAAATGGTTCCTTAGCTTCTTCAGAAGCTTTACTACGCCCACCTCGTATCGCCAACTTTACCGTTTCAGCTAGATAGCTTCTAGCGTGAAACAACGTCATAATGACTATAGCCAGTATTCCACCTACCATACTCATCCAACCAAAGTAATATGGTGGACCGAAGAGCGGTGATATTTTATAACCAGCCCATCCTAAGATCCTGCATTGGCTTCCCATGCCAAAAACCCCTGTGTAATAACCTATAACATAAGCAATTTGAGCCAATACGATCATTACTATGAAGAACGCCCATGTCGAGAATAGAATCTCTAAGGGAGCTAGATAGGCGATGAAAAACCATGCGATGCTCTTATTATAGCCTGGCCACCAGACTAGTACTTGTTCGATAGGGTCTGTAGGAGATAGGCATACGCAGCCCGGAGAACTAGTTGTGCCTCTCCAAGCCAATAGGTCTGGCCACCAAGGTAGCAGGCCAGTCATCAAAATCTGAAGTTCCCAAAGGAAACCTATTAAGAAACCTATAATAAACCACTTCATAGTTTTCTCCAGACCAGGCTCTCCAGAGACTCTTCTTATGGCTTCATAGGTTGTTATTACGTATGGGAATGGAACTTTCTCTATGTCCAGCCATCTACGTCTAAACAATAGCATTATACTCGAACCGAGTAAGTAGAATATTATAAAGTGTAATGATGTGTAAATTATAACTCCAGTCCAAGCATCCCATGGTGGAGCAACCCCACCATATCGTATCTTTGTAACAGCGTCGTATGGAGCTATCCACCACCAATCTTTAATCATATCTCTTAAATCAGGCGGGGTGTAGAGAAGACTGTGGCTTAGGCCTACTGGCCAATGCCTAATAGTTGAGAAGTGTCCTATACCATACCAACTAACAGTCATGCTTAGAATGTACAAGAAAATGATTGTTGTATCTGTTATCTTACCTTTAAGACACCTAAGCGGATATGCTAGTAAGAATACAATAAAGGGTAAATATGTAATGGCCACGCAATGTGGACTTGCTGTACCCCAGCTGAATCTGCACATGAAAACGCCACCTACAGCTGAGTTTATTTGGGTGATTATTGTCCCTATGAATGTTAGTAGAATAGTTGACACAATTAGCAAAATGACAAATGGAAGATTGTTAACCCTAGTTTCGCTCATATAGTTCTTTTTTTATATCTTAACTCTTTAAAAGCTTTACTATAATCAGGGACATGGCTACTGAGTTAAATTTTTATTTGAGGATTTCAAACCAATTTTAAACGCTATGACTAAAGCAGTTGTAAAAGTTGAAAATGATACCCTTTCTTTCTCTCTTGACATGAGCGTAGGAGGAAAACCATCAGTTTTTGATAAGAGAGTTACAAAAATGTGGGATGGTGATCCCGAGAAAGGGGCATCATTTATTGTCACATACTGGGATGATAGAGATAAGGTGGAGGGAAAAGTTATTGCTGGACAGGAGGGTGAAGTAAATTTTGCAAGAAAAGAGAATAGAGTAATTGTTAGCTACTCGTTAGAGAATCTAGATTTAGAATTTCAGGTTATCTACGTCATAAACGGGAATATTTTGGACGTAGAAATACCTGTAAGTAGCGTGAAAGAAACTGGAAAACGTTTCTCTCTTATGAACATAGAGTTTCTTCCGCGTTTTGGTCACATCCCTCCCGGCGATGGAAGGTACATATTCTATCCTCTGAACTGCGGTGTACTTTGCGAATGTACAGAGCAGAAGCAGGGAGAGGTGTGGGCTCCTGTTTACGCGGATGGTCTTACCATGCCCGTCTTTGGAGTGATTGATAATAACGCGGCCTTTCTAGGGATAATAATGAGTGGCGAATATGATTCTGAATTGGGTTTAATTTGTAATCCCCACCCAGAGTATTTGCCTATAAAGATTTGTGCCATATATCCCAAGATGCACTACCGCTATTATCCAGGAGAAGACTTTGACCAGGTAGATAGGAAAGTTAGATACATCTTTCTAAGCGGAATAGATGCAACATACGTAGGCATGGCAAAAGCATACCGTGATTACCTTCTTAATACCCGTGGACTTAAAACACTTAGAGAGAAGATGAAAGATAGGCCCATCCTCCAGTATACAACTCGTGCACTCAATCTGTGGATTCATTTCTCCGCGAAGGATTTCACCATGACAGGAAATGGTGATGGAAAACTTAGAGTGCACACTACCTTTTCAGAGGCAAAAGATATATTGGATACCCTTAAAGTCGCTGGAATAGAAAGAGTTGATGTGACCATTAAGGGGTGGGCTTGCGATGGGCATGACGGAAAATATCCAACAAAGTTTCCTATAGAATCTAGAATCGGTGGTGAAGATGAACTGAAAGATCTGATCAAGTATGCACATAAGCTGGGATATCTGATAACGTTTCATGATAACTATCAAGATGGATACCAGATCTCTCCGGAATGGGATCCTAGCGACTATGTAAAAAATCCCGACGGATCTATTAAAACAGGAGGACTATGGTCTGGTGGAAGGGCTTTCATATTATGTCCAAAAGTAGCTCTCGAGAAATATGCTAAAAGGGATCTTCCGAGAGTGGCCGAGTTAGGTGCAAAGGGCACAGCATATCTTGATGTGTTAACGATCACGCCGTTATACCGTTGTTACGATCCAAAGCACCCTTTAACAAAACGTGAATGTGCTGAGTATAGATGTAAAATATTGCTGTTGGCTCGAGACTTTTTTGGTGCCGTCCAAAGCGAAGGGGCGATGGATTGGGCAAATGGAGTGGTAGATAAAGCCTGGCACCTAAGCATAAGGGAGACAGGACATTGGTTTGAAAGCAAGATAGTCCCATTTTACCAGATTGCATATCACGGGATAGTCCAATATCATGTAATTCTAAGATATCCCATCACATTCACTTGGAAAGATTTTCTCAAGTCTGTTGAAACTGGAGCTTTACCGCTCTTCCTGACGTCAAAGACCGGAAGATGGTACTATTATGATATAGGCGATCTGAAAAAAGCACTTCCACCGATAAAAGAGATGTACACTACCATCTGTGAAGAAATTGGGCATCTCCAGCTCGAATTTATTGAAAATCATCGTGAACTTAAGAATGGTGTCTTTGAAACCGTTTACTCCGATGGAACACGTGTAATTACTAACTATACAGATGAGGCATTTATAACAGAAGATGGCTATTTAGTAAAACCGAGATATTTTACCATAATTCATGGTATAAAAAATCGTGTTAAAAGGTAAAGTCGATAGAAAGTTAAAGAATGAAAACAAGTCTTTTAATAACACTTCTATAGAATTTCTTCAAGAAATACTGGCTTGATTCCATGTCGTGTTAGCCAAGAGAGAACAATTTCAACTTTTTCCTCCGCATCAGGTTGAAAACTTGGTGATGATGGATTAATTGCCCATTCCTCAAACGTTACCTCCATATGATGCCAATGATAGCGGTTCTTGATCACAAATTGTGCAATTTTAGGTATCTCCTCTTTCTCAAGATCATGTAAAATTACGTCGAAACTTGTGAAGTAGAGATTAAGTTCTGGATCCTTCCATATACCTTTTAAATCTACTTCAATTCCCTGCTCCATACTAAGATAATAGTTATAGTAGATTTTTATAATACCAGGTGAGTAATTACGCCAAGATGCACCACCCAACCCCCTAACACCACAATCCCTTAATGCCCGACATCCATCCTTACTCATAGCCGCACCGTGGATTGTGGTAAAAGGGCTTATTAACTCTTCGCCAGCAAAACGCTTGATATGATTTGTTAGTTCAAGGTAATCACTCTTTACCTCGTCATAACCTGAATATTTATACTTGAAATGTTCTTCAACGCACCTCATTGAATGGAAGGTTAGGCGAATCCAATCTGAATTTGCAACCCATTCAGATCGATATACTTCAGGAACTTGACTGATGTAGAATCCCCTACTACTTCCATGAATGTTAAAATGGACTTTTACTCCAAACTTTTCATGCATCTTCTTCCAGAACGCTAAGTAGGGGTGATCAAAAAGGGAATGAAAAGTTTTCTTCGCAAGATCTTCTAGAAAGAGTACGTTATCGTCAATTGTTAGACGATAAGTCCAATCAGAAAGCCCTCCTCCACACATCTACTATCACCTTTTATGTAAAGGTTTAAATTTCTTAAGATTTTCCTCCAATAATAGTACCAATTCGGCATAGGCTATTTTCAAAGCCTTTAATTTAATAATGTCCATAGTTCCAGTGAATTGGATATTGTTTAGGGAAGAGAGCACTCATAAGTTTGATATCCTTATCCGTTAGCCCAATTTTCCGAGAAATCTCAATGTACTGATCTATTTTCTCAAATGTCGTATGTCCTAGAATAAGCTTAACTAAGCTCTTCTTATCAAGAGGGATGTGAACAGCATCCTCTCTTCTGCCCTCTACTTTAACTTCATTATCATATATTGTGATCGTAACATTGCCTATTTCACACTCAATGGTAATAGATCGCTTTAACCCTTTTAAATTTGATCGATTTAACCTCTCCTCAAGCTCTGGAAGTATCTTTTCAAACAATGACTTGACATTTATAAGCCGTACCATCATATTATTGTTATTTCTACATACCGTTTCCACAGGCATCATTTTTAAAATTTTAAGTATTGGATGATCGAGAGGAAGAAAACCAACATTAATATACCTATATTTGTTTTTGATAGCATAGTTTATGATACCCTTCAATATGCTAGATAATATTTGATCGTTCTTCCTATCATAACATATCCAAAGAATTCTTAAACCAGTAGACCCTCCCTCGCAGAGAGAACAAGCTACAGGGTCGCCTTTCTCCCTCCATAGTAAGATAAAATTTGGCTCCTTAATCATCCAGTCTCTATATCTTAACCAATATTCATGTGTTCTTACAGTACTACCTGTTATCTGACGATCATATTTGTTATATAGCTCTATAACGTCATTAAAATCTTTACCCCCTTCAAGTTTTTCCATTTCAAGATTCGGATTCGTCAACTCGGTCTCTCTCCTGATTTCAACGTTTACAATTTTCTCTGGAAATGCCACCCAGCCCATTTTATCGTAGAAATGGTAGACATTATCGCCTCCGAAGAGAAAAGAGATATTGTAACATTTTCTATCCATTTCTCTCAACACATTTTTTATAAGCTCAGAACCATAGCCTAAGTTACGATAGCTAGGATGGGTAGCTACATGTCCTATATCTCCTACTAATATAGGAGATTTTCCAATAAATATTTCCCTTGTAAATAAATCGACATTGCTTATAATCTTCCCTCCTAGTAAACCTATCCATTTTTCACGATTATAACGAAACCAAGGTAAACTCTCATATTCAATGAAGTATTCCCTTGACTTGGAGAAGGCTAAAGCTAAGAAGTCTAGTGCTACTTCATATTCCTTCTCTGTTGCTTTCCGTACCTCATAATCTAAACCTATTGAAGCTTCTCCTATGTTAAAAGCCACACTCCAACCTCCCGCATATATATCATCATGGGGGATTATTAAAACTTCGTGAACATGGTTACTACTGTAAGTCTGTTGAAGTAAATTTTTCTGATTCCACGAGTTCATCATATTAGAATTTGAACTAAAATTTGAGAAGCCCTTCCTTAACCCAACGTGCATGTCTAACAGCACTGGTTATCTTTAGAGCATTATCGATCTCCATTAGTCCGCCAGTTATATCGCCGTATGTGATCAATGCAATACCAATTACATAGTGTATGTATGCGAGGGTCTTGTCGTATGAGAATAGGCGTGCTATAGTACTTTCTGCCGTATCGACTTTTTCACGGACATCTTCCGCTCTAGATTTTGCTTCAGCAATTATTTTCTCCAATAACGTCTTTGCCTCGGCATCTCTCTTAAGCTTCTTAAGTATTAAAGCTTGGAAGACCTTGTGCTCACTCACAAAATCAGTATATCTTTGAAGCGCCTCACTCCATACTTTTTCAGCGGATTCTTTGTCGCCTAAAATTTCATGCATGAGCCCAATATAGTACATTTGGAGTACATCACTTCTATAATTTGGGTGAGGGGCTCCTACGCCGAGGTTTCTAGGATATTTTGTTGCTTCAATGAAATACTGCAGAGCACCCTTTACCTCATTTTCTTTAAGCATCTTAAGACCTTTAGCTAAGAGAGCGTCAACGTATATTTCCCAAAAGCCGTAATATCCTTCTGAGGGCTCGAAGAACGTATTAACCAGTATGTTTAAGGCTTTATCTGGCTCTCCAACATCCACGTATGCTGAGCACAATCTAGCTATTAGAGCATACCCTCTAGCTTCTGCAGGAGCCTTCTCTAAGAGGCCTATTCTTTCGCGAAATAAGCCAATTCGTGAGTATATGTCATCTAACTCAACGTATAACATCTGGTTTTTAGGAGATAGTTCGATGGCTTTTTCATAGGCTTCAATAGCTTTCGCCCATTCATTTGTCAGAATACTATATGCAAGGCCTATATCACGGTATAGGATGGCATTTTGCAATCCATTTTGCAGAGCTTTTTTCCATTCTCTAAGGGCCTCCTCCCATCTACCTTTGTAGAATAGAACATTACCCATTAGGTAGTGCGCCACTTGGCATTCTTGAAGAGTATCAACGACATCTTTCAATATGTCAATTTCCATTAGTCTGTGCGGGAAAACGCGTTCAATCCCCTCTTTCTCACCATTTTCATAGCATTTTCTAGCCTCTTCAATCCGTCCCATCTTCTTAAGAGCATAACCTAGGTAATAGTATATCAGCGGGTTTTTAACCCTACGATTTAAAGCCTCTTTGAGTATTTTTACGGCATCATCAAACAAGCCAGCGAAAATGTACTCTTTTGAAGCTTCGAGAACCTTCTGATAGCCAGCGAACAGAGTTTTTTCAGACGTCTTGTCGGATGATAATAGGTAGCTCTCCGCAAGAACCAGATAGTCTAATGGCATGAGCTCGTAACACTTCTCTAAAACCTCTAAAGCCTCTCTATGCTTCCCCTGTTTTCTTAAAACAGCGGATAACATCGTAAAAGCCCTCAGGTTAGATCCATTCTCCACAATAGATTTTCTGAACATTTCTTCAGCTTCCGCGTAGAGATTTAACCTTGTTTTTAGTACTCCTAGGAGGTAGAAGGCTAAAGACCTATTCTTCGCAAAATTGTAGAGCTTCCAAAGATTTCTCTCAGCATCATGATCTCTGCCCAAAGCCATTAATGCTAGACATAGGTAGTATCGCGCATCTTCATCGTAGGGGTTCCTCCTCAAAGCCTTCCTTAGATAGGCTTCTGCATCAGCATAGAGCCCTGAGATGTATGATATCAGCCCAAGCCATGTTAAGCTTTTAGAGAAATCGGGGTCTTTCTCAAGTGACTTCTGGAAAAATCTCTTAGCTATTTCAAAGTGTTCCCTCTTAAACGAGTCTAATCCCTTCAACCATAGTTCTTCAACGCTACTCTTCCAGCCCCAATCCTCTACTTCACCCTCCCACGATGGGGTTTCAGGAAGGCCCGTTTTATAATCCCTAAAGTCCCATGACAGTATCTCATCCCCATTAGAAGATATTATTTTAAGCATAGGTTGTTCCATTTTCGCGTTTAGCTCCCTAACCAATGTAACGTCAGGAGATAGGTTTATGATTTCTTCGTAGACTTTAACACCTCTCTTTAAATCCGAAATCTCAAGCCTAGCATTTTCATATTTGACCGCTGGCGAGACTGCGACTTTAATCTTTTCCTCTCCAATCTTCTCTACGTTTATGGCTACATTCTCATTTGCAAACGTTAAACCGTTAAGTCCTATAATAGGATACCAGTATTCAGTCCACGGTTCAAAGCTTAAAGGGTTTGCAAGCTCTACTATTCCCTGCGTTAAGAACCTCCCACTCTGTATTTCAATATAGGGAACTCCTCTATCTGAAAGTATATCTTTCCAGAACAGTCCATCTTCGGAGATCCCCCACGTGAAAAACTTCTTTCCAGGAACCATATTGTGATCTGCGACGTGAACCACGCCCATATCATAGTCGTAATTGTATGCAGCGAAGAAGTCTTCTTCAGAATCCAGTATGAAGAGGCTTGTAGGTCTAACGTAGTTTCTATATAAGCTTAAATCAACCCCATTTTCATCTATTGGAAAGGAGCCAATATTGGTCTGATGCCCAGGATAAAATATCTTTAAACCATAACTTGCGGGTATAGCTGCGTTTGACCAAAAATAGTATTTCTCCGGGATTAAACTTATATTAAACGTCCTTATCTCAGTTTCAATCCTCGAAGAATTTGGCCTCAATGTTACAATTACATTATACTCAATATTGTTTGTGAGGTTTAAGTTGCCTAAAATTACTGATGCACTTCCATCACAATTCTCCCTTACAGTATAATCTACTGGTGAGAAGTTATCTACTGTATGAGAGGGGAAAGAACAGAGGTTAAACTCTAAACCGACGGCTATCCATGCGCCCCTAGCTGCTATCAACGTCGGTCTGATCAAATCTATGTAGTTGAAAATATGGCTTCCAGAGGTTTTGTTAAATGCTGAGAATATGCGCGCACCGATGGTAGGAATGAAGATTAACTGGAGGAAATCGTTTTCCATAACAACTTCACCGTATTGGATGTATGTCTGCTCAGGGCTAAACACGTTAAGCTTAGTATAAGGATAATGCCTGCTTTCAAAGTAGGGTAATGGGTCTTCGAACACATTATAAGTGGGTTTAATAACGTCTCTCTCCCAAACTTTCACATTCCCGTAATTCAAATCGACTCCCAACAGTTAATATCAGGCTCATTGCGAAAATATTAACTTTGTGGCTTAATTATTTTGGTTTTGGTTTTCCTTCTAGTTTTAGCTGCCTGTCTTCGATTTAGCTTTTTAGGTTTATTAGCATGTTGTATATGTATGCTTTAGCCGATAGCTCCTTAGATATGTTTTCCATGTTTTTAGCCATGCAGTATTCTCCGTATAGGCGTTTAAACGTTGAGAACGCCGTCTCAGCGCTCCAGCGCCTACCGTAACCCATCACTCTACTCCACTCCTTCTCCCCAAGCACTTTGAACATTATGGCTGAGAAGCGCCTCTCAGGAGGGCCTCTGTCCGTCCTAGCGTTTCTTCTAGGCTTAATGGTGGGGTTTATGCCCATTTTTCTGAGTAGAGCATAGGTCTTAGATGAATCGTATGCCCCATCCATACATGCCTCAGCAATACTCCTATGCCTTGAAGCGTTCGCGATCAGGCTTGGCAGAACCCGTGAGCC
>Ga0080004_1124588_pt1 | contig 21231 bp, 18 predicted proteins | sample WasSprMetagenome_FD_69207 | JGI IMG/M metagenome (GOLD analysis project Ga0080004, IMG submission 69207) | Sulfidic aquatic microbial communities from Washburn Spring, Yellowstone National Park, USA - WS (SPADES assembly) (version 2) | ecosystem: Environmental > Aquatic > Thermal springs > Hot...
GGCGATTACGTCTGGGCGGGGGAAGAACTGGCCGTCATCCATGCCCAGGATCAGGCAAGGGTCGCGGCCGACGCCTTGGCCGCGGAACTGGTCAGCGCCTGGCATCTTTCGCCGGAGCCGCCTGCACCTAGGCCCCTGGTCTACGAAGTTTGCACTTGACCGGTCGCATATTTTGGCCCTCCCGCGGTCAAATTGTAGGTGGTAACCTTTTGACCACCGGGAGGGAAAAGAATTGCGGCAAAGGACGCCGGCCGTCCTGGTAGCTTTGCTGTTGCTGTGTTTGGTGCTCCCCTTCTCCTTCCCGACCCAAGCCTTCGCCCAGGAACTTAAGGTCGAGGGCAAGGGCGCGGTGCTCATGGACGCCGCCAGCGGCGAAGTGCTTTTCGCGCAAAATCCCGATGCGAAGTGGTATCCGGCCAGCGTCACCAAGGTGATGACCCTCCTCCTCGCCTTAGAGGCCGTTAGGGAGGGGCGGGCCGGCCTTGAAGACAAGGTGGTGACCAGCGAGCACGCGGCCGGCTACGGCGGCTCGCAGGTGTGGCTTAAGCCCAAGGAAACCTTTACCTTAAGGGAGATGCTTCTGGCCATCGCCGTAGGCTCGGCCAACGACGCCAGCGTGGCCGTAGCGGAACACTTGGCGGGTTCCGAAGAAGCCTTTGTTGAGCAAATGAACAAGAAGGCCCGGGAGTTGGGCGCGACCAACACCCATTTCGTCAACTCCCACGGCCTGCACGATCCCCAGCACTACACTACGGCCCGGGACATGGCCCTGATAGCCCGTTACGCCCTGGAGCACGTTCCGGAGATCCTTACCTTCACCTCCGTTAAGGAGTATACCTTCCGCGAAAGCCCCAAACTCGTCCTTTACAACACCAACAAGCTCCTCTGGTGGTATCCCGGCACCCTCGGCCTCAAGACCGGCACCACGCCGGAGGCGGGGCGCAGCCTAGTGACGGTGGCCGACCGCGACGGGCTCAGGCTTATCAGCGTCGTCCTGGGCGTCAACAAGCCCAAGGGGCACTTCACGGAGTCCATGAAACTGCTCAATTACGGCTTTGCCCGTTACCGCTGGCAGGGATACTACCGGTCCGGCCAAAAGGTGGCGGAAGTGCGCGTAGCGAAGGGTGCGGCGGATAGGGTAGCGGCCCTGGCCGCGGGCGACGTAGGCCTGGCCGTGCCGAAGGACGGCAAGGCGGCCGTGGAAGTGCGACTGGAAATACCGGACCAGGTGACGGCACCGGTGCAGGCCGGCCAGCCCGTGGGCGCGGCAGTCATTTGGCGCGACGGAAAGGAGATTAAGCGCGTACCCCTGGTGGCCGCCGCGGCGGTACAGCGGGCTTCCCTCTGGCAGCAAACGGGCAGGGTCTTCCGCTGGCTGCTTGGCGGCGGAATTTCTGGCAAAATTTAGCAGGAATTCTTCCTCCCCCGGCGAATAAGTAGTTTGGATAAGCCGCGCACGGGGGGAGAAGGGTGCACATCGATTGCTTTGTCAAGGGAGCCAATTTGGTCGCCCGTCCGGCCGGCGGACTCGACCTCCAGGTGGCCGATGCTTTCCGCTATCTGGAGATCCCCCCTCAGGCACCGCCGGCACCGGCTGCTGCCGCCACACCGGCGGTCCGCGCTCCGGCCGGCGCCGCGTCCGCCTCCGCCACCGGGGGGGCAGCGCCGCCGGGTACCGTGGCGGTACCGGACGTACGCGGCATGAGCATGCGCGCGGCCGCTTCCTGCCTGGAGAAGGCGGGCCTTCGCCTGGTGGCGCTGGGTACGGGCCGGGCGGTGAAGCAGGAACCTGCCCCCGGTGCCGCCCTGCCTCCGGGGGGCGTGGTGAGGGTGGAGTTCGCCCCGCCCCCCGACCTGCCTCCGTGAGCCGGGGCACGTTGTACCCGTGCGGCGCGTCACATAAAATGAACGGGGCTGAGTCACAATACTGGAAAAAGTAGGGGAAAGCGGTGGCTATTGCTATGGAGCTGGGCGAACTGATCCGTGTCCTCCCGGAGAAAGACCTGCGGGGCGATCCCGCCGTAGAGATCACGGGGCTGGCCTACCACTCCGGGGCGGTGCGCCCCGGGTTCCTTTTCGCGTGCTGGCGGGGGCTCAAGTTCGACGGCCACGACTTCGCCCCCGAGGCCGTGCGCCGGGGGGCCCGGGCTCTCCTGGTGGAAAGGGTGCTCGACGTCCCCGGCAACGTGGCCCAGGTGCTGGTACCCTCCGCACGCCGGGCCCTGGCCCTGGTGGCGGCTGCCTTCTGGGGACACCCTTCCCGCCGCCTGCGGCTGGTGGGCGTGACCGGAACCAACGGCAAGACCACCACCACCCACCTGATCCGTCACATCCTGACCGCCTGCGGGCACCGGGTGGGGCTGGTGGGCACGGTGAGGAACGTGGTCTGCGACCGGGAGTTGCCGGTGGAGCGGACCACCCCCGAGTCGGTCGACATCATGGCGCTGCTGGCCCAGATGGTCGAGTGCGGGACGACTTACTGCTCCATGGAGGTATCCTCCCATGCCCTGGACCAGGGGCGGGTGGCCGGATGCGACTTCGCGGTGGCCGTGTTCACCAACATCACGCAGGACCATCTGGATTATCACCCCACCTTCGCCCACTACCTGGAAGCCAAGCTGGGATTGTTCCGCGGCCTGGGCAGGGGATACCTGGGGGAGAGCGTGGGCAAGAAGCTGGCGGTGATCAATACCGACGACGCTTACTCGTCACGGTTCGTAGAGGAGGCTCGCCGGGCCGGAGCGGGCGTGATCAGCTACGGGTTGCAACGGCCCGCTGACGTGACGGCGGTCCAGGTGCGCATGACCGCGGAGGGCACCTCGTTCCTCGTGCGCACACCGGCGGGCGAGGCTCCCGTGACCGTCCCCCTGGTGGGAAGGTTCAACGTGTACAATGCCCTGGCGGCCCTGGCCGTGGCCATCGGGGAAGGCGTGCCCCTGGCCCTGGCCGTGCGCGCCCTGGCCGAGGCCCCCCAGGTCCCGGGGCGGTTCGAGAGGATCAGGGAGGCCCGGGACTTTTCCGTGATCGTGGATTACGCCCACACGCCCGACGGCCTGCGCAACGTGCTGGAGACCGCCCGGGAGATCACCCGGGGCCGGGTGATCCTCGTGTTCGGTTGCGGCGGCGACCGGGACCGGAGCAAGCGGCCGGTCATGGGCCGGATCGCGGGCGAACTGGCCGACCTCACCGTCATCACCTCGGATAACCCCAGGAGCGAGGACCCCGAGGCCATCATCCGGGAGATCGAAAAGGGGGCGGCGGATACCGGCGGCCGGTACCTGCTCGAACCCGACCGGCGCCGGGCCATAGCCCTGGCGCTGGACCACGCCGGCCCCGGCGACCTGGTGCTGGTGGCCGGCAAAGGGCACGAGACGTACCAGATCATCGGGGACCGCACCCTGCCCTTCGACGACCGCCAGGTGGTGCGGGAGTTGCTGGCGGGGAGGTGAAGCTGTGCTCTTCACCGTGGAGGAAGCCTGCCGCGTCCTGGATGCCCGGCTCCTGCGCGCGGACCCGGCCGGGCCGGAGACGTCCGCCGAGGCCGGGGCGGCCGCCCGCCCCGGGAGCGAGGGGCGGCCGATCCTCGGAGTGACCCACGACAGCAGGCGGGTGCAGCCCGGCTTCCTTTTCGTGGCCATCCCGGGGGCGACCACGGACGGCCACCTCTTCCTGGAGGACGCCTTCGCCCGGGGGGCGGCGGCGGCCCTGGTTTCCCGGGAACCTGAGCGCCCGCCGGGGGGACCATGCCTCCTCGTGCCCGACACCGTGCAGGCCCTCGGCAGGCTGGGGCTCTGGCACCGGCTGCGCTTTTCCGACGTGGTGGTGGTCGGGATCACGGGTTCCCTGGGCAAAACCAGCACCAAGGATATGGCGGCGTCCGTCCTGGGGACCCGTTACCGCGTGCTGAAGAACGAGGGCAACCTCAACACCGAGGTGGGGGTCCCCCTCACCCTCCTGCAACTGGATGCCACCCACGAGGTGGCCCTGATCGAGATGGCCATGCGTGGCCGGGGGCAGATCGCCTACCTGGCCGATCTGGCGCGGCCCCGCATGGGGGTGGTCACCAACGTGTCCGAGAGCCACCTGGAACTCCTGGGGTCGGTGGACGAGGTGGCCCGCGCCAAGGCCGAACTGGTGGCCGCCCTGCCTCCGGACGGTACGGCGATCCTCAACGGGGACGACCCCCGGGTGCGGGCCATGGGGGAGGGGTTCTCAGGGGCGGTGGTGTACTTCGGCCTGGGAGAGGGGTGTCAGGTGCGGGCGACGGGGGTGCAGTCGCTGGCCGACCGGGGCACTCGCTTCACCCTCCACCTGGGGGGGGAGACGGTGGAGGTGAGCCTGCCCGTGCCCGGTCGCCACCAGGTACCCAACGCCCTGGCCGCGGCCGCCCTGGGGTGGGTCCTGGGCCTGTCCGCGGCCGACATCGCCCGCGGCCTGGAGGAGCCCGCCATGTCGGGCATGCGCATGGAAGTACTGCGGCTGGGGGAAATTACCGTGCTCAACGACGCGTACAACGCCAGCCCCGCGAGCACCTCTGCGGCCCTGGAGACGCTCATGGAAATGCCGGGGGTTCGCCACCTGGCCGTGCTGGGTGACATGCTGGAACTGGGGCCCCGCACCGTCCCCGGGCACCGGGAGGTGGGGCGGCTGGTGGCCAGGCTGGGACTGGACCACCTGGTGACCGTGGGCGTGCATGCCCGGGAACTGGCCCGCGCCGCCCAAGACGAGGGGATGCCCGCCCACCGCATCACCGAGGTGGACGCGGCCCCGGCGGCGGCCCGGCTGGTCAGGGATCTGGTGAGACCGGGGGACGTGGTGCTGGTGAAGGGGTCGAGAGGTATGAAGCTGGAGCAGGTGGTGGCCGCCTTGCGGCAGGGAGGGGAGCCGCGGTGACCCCGGCCGTGCAGCCGCTGGTGGCCGCCTGGGTGCTGGCCCTGGCGGCCGGCAGTGCCATCGTGCCCGGCCTGCGCCGGCTCAAGGCCGGGCAGGTGGTCCGCAGCGACGGCCCGCGCAGCCACGCCGGCAAGGCCGGCACCCCTACCATGGGCGGGGTGATCTTCCTGCTGGCCCTGTCCGCCGCCGCCCTGTGGTGGGGCCCGCGCACGGGCGCCCTGTACGTCCTCCTCTTCAGCGCCTGGTCCTTCGGCTTGCTGGGGTGGGCCGACGACTTCCTCAAGGTGGTGGTCAGGCGCCCCCTGGGGCTGCGCGCCCGGTACAAGGTGGCGGGGCAGCTGGTACTGGCGGCTGCCATCGTGGCCGCCTCCCTGCAGTTGGGCCGGGGGACCATCGTGGAGATCCCCTGGTACGGGCCCCTGGACCTGGGCCGGTCTTACTGGTTGCTGGGGATGCTGGTGGTGATCTCGGCGGCCAACGCGGTCAACCTCACCGACGGTCTGGACGGCCTGGCCGCGGGGGCCGCGGCCTGCTCCTTTCTGGCGTACGGGCTCATGGCCTGGAGCCTGGGCGAGGACGCGGTGGTGACCTTCTGCCTGGCGGCGGTGGGGTCCCTGGTGGGCTTCCTGCGTTACAACGTGTACCCCGCCCGCGTCTTCATGGGGGATACCGGCTCGCTGGCCCTGGGGGCGGCCCTGGGAGCCTGTGCCATCCTCCTCCGGGCAGAAATCCTGCTTGTGCTGGTGGGCGGACTGTACGTGGCCGAAGCCCTTTCCGTCATCCTGCAGGTGTTCTGGTTCCACGTTTTCGGCCGGCGCATCCTGCGCATGAGTCCTCTGCACCACCACTTCGAGCTGTCCGGGTGGCCCGAACCCAGGGTGGTAGAGTTCTTCTGGGCCTGTTCGGCGGTGTGCGCCTTCCTGGGATTGCTGGTCTGGCGGGGGATGGGATGATGGCGCGCCCCGGCACGGTTGCGGCCCGGGGTGCCGCCGCCGGCGGCAGGCCCCGGCGCACGGTGAGGAGCGTGCGGGCCCGACCCGTCGCCATGCGGGCGGGCAGTCCCGATCCCCTGCTGTTCCTCGCCGTGGTGTGCCTGGTGGCCGTCGGCATAGTCATGGTGGCCAGCTCTTCCGCGGTCAAGTCCATGGAGACCCTGGGAGACCGCTACTACTACCTGAAGCGGCAGGGGGCGTGGGCCGCCCTGGGCCTGGTGGCGGCTCTGTTCACGTCGCGCCTGAAGTACTGGCACTGGATGTCGCTGGCCCGGCCCGCCCTGCTGGTCACCATGCTCCTGCTGGTGCTGGTGCTCGTGCCCGGGGTGGGGCGGGCTTCGCGGGAGGCCCAGCGCTGGCTGGGATATGGTTCTCTCGCCTTCCAGCCTTCCGAGCTGGCCAAGGTGACCCTGACTGTCTTCGCCGCTTACCACCTTTCCCGGCGCGAGGGGATAGCCCGGGACTTCTGGCGGGGGGTGGTGCCCCTCCTGTTCTGGACCGGCATGGCGGCCGTCCTCATCCTCAAGCAACCCGACCTGGGTACGGCCGTGACGGTGGGCGGTACCCTGTTCCTGACCCTGATCGCCGCGGGGGCCCGCCTCTCCCATGTGGCCCTCCTGGCGCTGGCCGCGGTCCCGGCCACCTTCTGGGCCATCTTCGCCGAGGATTACCGCCGGCGGCGGTTTCTGGCCTTTCTCGACCCCTGGGCGGATCCCCAGGGCGCGGGGTTCCACATCATCCAGGCCCTCTACGCCCTGGGCTGCGGTCGCCTGTTCGGGGTTGGCCTGGGGGAGAGCAGGCAGAAGCTCTGGTACCTGCCAGAGGAACACACCGACTTCATCTTCGCCATCATAGGGGAAGAACTGGGGTTGGTGGGCGGCCTGGTGGTGGTCGGCCTGTTCTTCCTGTTCGCGTGGCGCGGGTTCCGTGCCGCCATGCACGCCCCCGACACCTTTTCCGCCTTGCTGGCCGCAGGGCTAACGGGGATGATAGCCCTGCAGGCGGTGATCAACATGGGGGTGGTGACGGCCCTCCTCCCCATCACCGGCATCCCCCTGCCCTTCGTCAGTTACGGCGGTTCGTCCCTGGTGTTTTCGCTGGCTGCTGCCGGCATCGTCCTCAACGTGTCCCGCTACAGCCGTCCTCCCTGAGGGGAAGGTGGTATCATGGGGCAGGGAGAATTGCGCATAGCGCTCACGGGCGGGGGGACGGGCGGTCACATCTACCCGGCCCTGGCGGTGGCCAGGGTCCTGCAGGAGGAGTACCGGGCCCGGCTCCTGTACGTGGGGAGCCGGGGGAGCATGGAGGCCGACCTCGTTCCCCGGGAGGGCATTGCTTTCCGCGCCATCACGGTGAGCGGCCTGCGCGGCAAGTCGCCGGCTCAGGTGGTGCTGGGTACCGGGAGGGCGATGCTGGCGGTGGGACAGGCCCTGGCCATCCTGCGGGAGTTCCGTCCCCACACCGTCCTGGGGACGGGCGGGTACGTCACCGGGCCCGTGGTGCTGGCCGCCCTCCTCTGCCGCACCCCCGCCGTGCTGCAGGAGCAAAACGTGGTTCCCGGCGCCACCAACCGCTGGCTGTCGCCCTTCTGCCACGCCGTGTGCGTCCCCTATGCGGCCTGCCTGGTGCACTTCCCGTCCCGCGCGCGCCTGGTGGTGACGGGAAACCCCGTGCGCCCGCAGGTGGTCGCCCGCACCCGGGAGGAGGGCTGCCGCTCCCTGGGGCTCGATCCCCGCCGCCCCACCCTGCTGGTGCTGGGCGGCAGCAGGGGCGCGCGCAGGGTGGTACAGGCTGCCCTGGATGCGCTGCCCGCCATCCGGGAGGCTCAGCCGGGGATCCAGGTCCTGCTCATCACCGGCCGGGACTATTACCAGGAGGCGCGGACCCGGCTGGCGGACATGGTGCCATCCGGGGACGTACGGCTGGAGCCGTACGTCTACAACATGGAGGACGCCCTGGCCGCCGCCGACCTGGTGGTGGGCCGTGCGGGGGCCATGACGGTGGCGGAGGTGACGGCGCGGGGGCTTCCGGCCGTGCTTATTCCTTCCCCCAACGTGGTGGGGCGGCACCAGGACTACAACGCCCGCCAACTGGAGAAGGAGGGGGCAGCGCGGGTGATCCCCGAGGAACGGCTTGACGGACAGGCCCTGGCCGCGGCGGTCAATGGCATCCTGGGGGATGCCTCTCTGCGGGAGGCCATGGCCGGCAATTCCCGCCGCCTGGGCAAACCCGATGCGGCCCGGCGGGTGGCGGAAGTGGTGGTCGGGGCCGCGCGTTCCGGCCGCCCCCCGGGCCCCGGGACGGGGGATGCCGGGGGCGCGGGATGAAGGCGGGCCGGTTTCGTGCGGCATACTAATGGGATGCGAGGGAAGCAGGTGGACTGAACATGCCCAGAGCACACTTCGTGGGGATCGGTGGGGCCGGCATGTCGGCTCTGGCGGCCGTGCTCCTGGAGATGGGATATGAGGTGAGCGGGTCCGACCTGGCCCCGGGCGAGGCGACCCGGCGGCTGGCGGCGCGCGGAGCCACCATCTTCCGGGGGCACCGGCCGGAGCACGTCGGTGACGCCGACCTGGTGGTGGTCTCCGCCGCGGTCCCCGAGGACAACGTGGAGGTCCGGGAGGCCCGCTCCCGCGGCCTGCCCGTCCTCGGCCGGTCGGAACTGCTCGCCCGGCTCATGGAGGAAAGGCGCGGGGTGGCCATCGCCGGTGCCCACGGCAAGACCACCACGGCCTCCATGGTGGCGGTCTGCCTGGAACACGCCGGATATGATCCCCCCGTGCTCATCGGAGGGGAACTCAACGACTCCGCCGCCACCTCGCGCCTGGGCCGGGGGCGCTACCTGGTGGCGGAGGTGGACGAGTACGACGGAACCATCCTGCTCCTGCACCCTCACCTCGGCCTGGTCACCAACATCGACGACGACCACCTCGAGCGCTACGGTTACTCCATGGACAGGCTGATAGCGGCGTTCCGCCGCTTTCTCGACCAGGTGCGGCCGGAGGGGGCGGCTGTGGTGTGCCTCGACAGCCCCCACCTCCGCCGGGCCATACATGGGTACGAGGGCCGGCTCATCACGTATTCCCTGAACGGAACGGCCGACTACGTGGCCCGGGACGTGCAACTCGTGCCGGGAGGATCCCGCTTCACCGCCTGGTACCGCGGTGAGCCGCTTGGCGAGGTCACACTGTCCGTGCCGGGGCTGCACAATGTCCAGAACGCCCTGGGGGCGATAGCTGCCTCCACCTTCCTGGGGGTGGATTTCCCCTCCCTGCAGGGGGCCCTGGCCCTCTTCCGGGGGGTGAGGCGTCGTTTTCAGGTGCTGGGCGTAAGCAGGGGTATCCGGGTGGTGGACGACTTCGCCCACCACCCCGCCGAGGTGGAGGCCACCCTGCGGACCGCCCGGCACGAGGCGGGCGACGGGAGGGTGATATGTGTTTTCCAGCCCCACCGGTACACCCGCACCGCCCTCCTGCACCGGGCCTTCGGGCCCGTCCTGGCCCTTGCCGACGAGGTAGCGGTCATGGACGTCTACCCTGCGGCCGAAACGCCCATCCCGGGCGTCAGCGGAGAGCTGGTGGCGCGCGCGGTGCGGGAGCATGGTAAGGCTGCCCCGTTCCTGCCCACCCCTGCCGCCGCGGTCGGGTGGCTGGAGCAGGTGGCCCGGCCGGGGGACCTCGTGCTGGTGATGGGCGCCGGCGACGTGTGGAAGGTGGGCAAAGAGTTTCTCGGACGGCTCGAGAACCCGGCGTAGCGCACGGGCGGATCAGGGGGGTTCTTCTTGGACCGGGCGGTGGTGGAACAGGTGCTGGCCCGCCTGCGTAGCATGGTGCGGGGCGATGTCAGGTCCTGTGAGCCCATGAGCCGACATACCTCCTTCCGCGTGGGGGGACCGGCCGACCTGTACGTACGCCCCGCGGATTTCCCGTCTCTGGAGGCGGCGCGGGCCATCCTGGCCGAGGCCGGGCTGCCCGTGCTCGTTATGGGCCTGGGTACCAACCTGCTGGTCCGCGACGGGGGCATCCGCGGGGCGGTGGTGTCCACGGCCCGGCTGAGCGGCTGGCGGGTCGACGGTACCCGGATGCTGGCGCAGAGTGGCTCGCCCCTGGCCGCCCTGGCCCGGGAGGCGGCACGGCAGGGGCTGAGCGGCCTGGAGTTCGCCGCCGGCATCCCGGGCACCCTGGGCGGGGCGGTGGTCATGAACGCCGGGGCCCACGGGATGTGCATGGCGGACGTGGTCGAACGCGTTACGGTGCAGGGGCGGGGCGGTCGGGCGGTGCTCCAGCGCGACGAACTGGAGTTCACCTACCGGAGCAGCTCTCTGCGCGGGCGGGACCTGGTGGTGGTCGAGGCCGTCCTCAACCTGCGCCCCTCGTCGGGGGCCGAGGTCCGCCAGCGCATGCAGGCGCTGCTCGAGGTCCGTCGGCGCACCCAGCCCCGTGGTTTGCCCTCGGCGGGGAGCTTCTTCCGCAACCCCCCGGGAGTGGCGGCCGGCTTCCTCATCGAGCAGGCCGGCTGCAAGGGCATGCGGGTGGGAGGGGCAGAAGTCTCCCCGGTCCACGCCAACTTCCTGGTCAACCTGGGAGGGGCCACCGCGGCCGACATCCTGGCCCTGGCCGCCCGGGTGCGGGAGAGAGTGGCCGAGCGGTTCGGGCTCTGGCTGGAGCCGGAAGTGGAGATAGTGGGAGAGGACCTGACGACCTGACCCCCAGGGAGCACCGGGGGTGAATGGTGTGGAGCAGTTCGTGATCCGGGGAGGGCGCCGCCTCTGCGGGAAGGTCGCCATCAGCGGCGCCAAGAATGCGGTGCTGCCCATGATGGCGGCGGCAGTGCTGAGTCCGGAGCGATGCACCCTCAAGGGCGTCCCCCGTCTGCGTGACGTGGCAGTCATGCGCGAGATCCTGGAGAGGCTGGGGGTGCAGGTGGCGTACCGCGCCGACGGCACCCTGGAGATGTGGGCGCGTGACCTTGCCACGTGCGAGGTTCGGGACGAACTGAGCCGGCAGATGAGGTCCTCGATCTTCCTCATGGGGCCTTTGCTGGCCCGGGTGGGGAAGGTGAAGGTGGCCTACCCAGGGGGATGCGCCATCGGGCCGCGCCCCATAGACCTGCACCTGCGCGGGCTGGAGGCCCTGGGGGCCAGGCTGCGGGAACGCCACGGGTATATCTACGGCGAGGCGGTTCGCCTGCGGGGGCAGGAGATCCACCTGGACTTCCCCAGCGTGGGCGCCACGGAAAACCTCATGATGGCCGCTGTCCTGGCCCGCGGGGTGACGGTGATCAGGAACGCGGCCAAAGAGCCGGAAATCGTGGACCTGCAGAACTTCCTCAACGCCATGGGTGCCCGCATCACGGGGGCCGGCACCGACGTGGTCCGCATCGAGGGGGTGCGGGACCTGGGCGGGTGCCAGCACCAGGTGATCCCCGACCGCATCGAAGCGGGCACCATGATGGTGGCGGCGGCCATCACCGGGGGTGAGGTGCTGATAGCGGGAGTCATCCCCGAACACCTGGAATCGGTGACCGCCAAGCTCCGGGAGGCGGGGGTCGCCATTTCCTTCCCGGAACCCGGCCAGATGCTGGTCAGGGGTCCGGACCGGCTGATGGCCACCGACTTCAAGACCCTGCCCTATCCGGGGTTCCCCACCGACATGCAACCCCAGGTGATGGCCCTCATGTGCCTGGCCGAGGGGACTTCGGTCATCACCGAGACCGTCTTCGAGAACCGCTTCAAGCATGCCGACGAGCTCAGGCGCATGGGTGCCCAGATCAAGGTGGAGGGGCGCGCCGCCGTGGTCAAGGGTGTCCCCACCCTGTTCGGGGCGCGGGTGGAAGCTACCGACCTGCGCAGCGGTGCCGCCCTGGTGCTGGCGGGGCTGGCGTCCGAAGGCGTGACCGTCGTCGAGGACACCTCCCACATCGACCGGGGGTACGAGCAGCTGGAGGTCAAGCTCGCCGGTCTGGGTGCCGAGATCGAGAGGCGTCCGGCGTTGCAACTGGCGGACCCCGACGGGGTAGGGTAGAATTAGTAAGTCGAGGGTGGGATGCGTGCGGGGTGCGGGTGGACAGGCTGGTCGGAAGAGGTTGACCTGGTGCCTTCTCCTCCTCCTGGCGGTGGGCGTGGCCGTGGTGTTCACCCAGTCCCGGTACGCCCAGCTGCAGGAGGTTGCCGTCACGGGGGTCAGTCGCCTGGATGCGGAGCAGGTGAAACAGGTTTCCGGGCTGCGGCCGGGGCAGAACGTGTTCTCCCTCCGCCCCAGGCGGGTGGCCGCGCGCATCGAGTCCCTGGCCTGGGTCAAGGAGGCCCGGGTGGCCTGGGCGTGGCCCGGCCGGGCCGTGATCCGCGTGAGCGAGCGTACGCCGGTCGCCCTCGTGCCCTACCACGACCGCTTTCTGGTGGTGGACGGCGAGGGGCGCGTCCTCACCACCAGCCGGGAGTCGACCCCGTGGGGTTTGCCCCTGGTGACCGGGCCTGTTCCCCCGGACCTGGTGGCCGGTCAGTTCATCACGGACGGGGCCATCCTGGGCGCCCTGTCGTGCGTGGAAGCCTTTCCCCCCGCCGCCAGGGAGAGACTGGGCGAGGTTCATGCCGGTGAGGGAGGCGAGCTGATCGTGTACGACCTCGAGGGGATCCCCGCCCTGGTGGGCGTGGCGGACGCCCACCTGGCCGAGAGGGTCCAGGTGCTCCTTGCCATCTGGGAGGACCTGCGGCGCCAGGGGGTGCGGGCAGAGTACATCGACGTGCGCGATCGCAACCGGGCCGTCGTGAAGCCGGCCCAAGGGGGGGGAGGGGGCTTGCGATCGAAAGGAGCGCAGGCGGCGGTGGCGCTGGTCATGCTGGTCCTGGGTCTGATGCTGGCGCTGCAGTACCGGGTGCAGCAGCGGGCCGCCACCGACCTCGCCCACCGCCGGACGGAAGAACTGGTGGAGCTCCTGCAGAAATCGGAGACGGAGCGGCGCCGCCTGGAACAGGAAGTGGCCGAGCTGCGGAACACCGTCACCGGGCTCACCCAGGGGCAGGCCGCCCTTACGGCCCTCCAGGAAGAGCTGGCCAAGGCTCAGATCCTGGCCGGGCTGGTGCCGGTGAAGGGGCCCGGGGTCACCGTCACCATGGATGACTCCAAGCGGCCCCTGCAGAAGGGGCAGGACATCAACGCCTTCCTCCTGCACGACGAGGACGTGCTCCGGGTGGTGAACGAGCTGTTTGCCGCGGGGGCGGAGGCCATGTCGCTGAACGGCCAGCGGGTCATAGCCACCACGGAAGTACGTTGCGCCGGCCCCACCATCTCCATCAACCGGGTGATGACGGCGCCGCCCATCGTGATCCAGGCCGTGGGCGACCCGGATGTCCTGGAGAGGGCCCTGCGCATGCGGGGAGGGGTGGTGGAAACCCTGTCTTTCTGGGGCATCGAGGTAACCGTAAAGAAGGAAGCTGAGGTGACCATTCCTGCCTACACGGGCAGCCTCAGGTTCCAGTTTGCCCAGGTGGCCCAGTCGGGAGGAAAGTGACATGTGGATTCCGCTGGCGGCACTGGTGGCGGGGGTGCTGCTGGGGGCGAGCCTGCCCCTGCAGATTCCCATCTTCTACGGCCGTTACCTGTCCGTCGCCCTGCTGGCTGCCCTGGACTCTTCTTTCGGCGGCCTGAGGGCGGTGCTCGAAGGCAAGTACGACAACACCGTCTTCATCAGCGGGTTCTTCCTCAATGCCCTGCTGGCCGCGGGCCTCACCTACGTTGGCGACCGGCTGGGCGTTGAGCTCTACTTCGCTGCCCTGGTGGCCTTCGGCATCCGCATCTTCAACAACCTGGGCGCCATCCGCCACCTCCTGCTGGCGGCTTGGCGCCGGCGGTCTCGCTGAGGGACTGCGGGTGGTGCCGCCCCTGCCTTCTCGGCTCCCGCTGGCAGGATTCCCCTGTTGAGGATGAAGCCGGACTGAGCCGGTGTTCAAAGGAAAAGCAGGGGTTGTTGCAGAAATCAACGCCCCGGAGGTGCATGGCTTGCCCAGGCGCGATCTGGCGGTGGGAATTGACGTGGGGACGAGCAAGGTGGCCGCCATCGTGGGAGAAGTGCGCCGGGACGGCACCTGCGACATCATCGGGTTCGGCGTGACCCCCTCGGCCGGCATGCGCAAGGGCGTGGTGGTGGACATCGAGGGAGTGTCCCGGGCCATCGCCGAGGCCGCCGAGAAGGCGGGGCGCATGGCGGGCGTGGAGATAAAGTCGGCATACGTCAGTATCTCCGGCAGCCACCTCTCCAGCGTCAACAACCGGGGAGTGGTGGCGGTGGCGAGGGACGATCGCGAGATCACCGCCGAAGACGTGGACCGGGTGCTGGATGCGGCTCGCGTCCTCAACATCCCTGCGGACCGGGAGATCGTGCACGTGGTGCCGCGGGAGTTCGTGGTGGACGGTTACGATGGCGTGAAGGATCCGGTGGGGATGATGGGGGTACGCCTGGAAGTGGAGGCCCACGTGGTCACGGGGGCGGTGACCTCCATCCAGAATCTCCTCAAGGGCGTGGCCAGGGCGGGTTTGCAGGTGGAGGAGCTGGTGGTGTCATCCCTGGCATCGGGCGAGGCGGTCCTGCTGCCGGCGGAAAGGGAACTGGGGGTGCTGGTGCTGGACATAGGCGGGGGCACCACCGACCTCAGCATATTCGAGCGCGGCAACCCCCTGTACTCGGCGGTGGTACCCATAGGCGGGGACCACGTGACCGGAGACCTGGCCGTGGGCCTGCGCACGCCGCCTGCCGAGGCAGAGAGGATAAAGCTGCAACACGGCCGGGCCCGGCCCTGCCCCGAGGCAGACGAGGACATATTCGAGGTGCCCAACGTGGGCGGCACCGGCACCCACCAGGTGAGCGGGGCGCTGGTGGCCGAGATCGTGGCCCCCAGGTTACAGGAACTGTTCGCCCTGGTCAGACGCGAGATCGGGAGGTCCGGGCGATCGGGGCAGATCCCGGCCGGGGCGGTGCTGTGCGGAGGATGTGCGCTCCTGCCCGGAATAGGGGAGATGGCCGCAGAGGAACTGGGGATGCCCGTGCGGGTGGGCACTCCTTCGGGGCTGGGAGGACTGGCCGACCTGGCCTCCAGCCCGGCCTTTGCCACCACGGTGGGCCTGCTCATCTACGCCACCCGTGGGCACCCGGGCCTGGTGCGGGGCGAGGCGCGCGGCGGCATGCTGACGTCCCTCTGGGATCGGCTGCGCCGCGCCCTGAGCGAGTTCTTCTGAGGGGGGACAGCCCGACCTGCGGGGCGGGAGGGTGCATCTGCGGGAGAGGGAATCGGGAGGTGTGGGGATGCTGGACCTGGAGCTGGAGGGGGAACCCTTCGCGGTCATAAAGGTGGTGGGCGTGGGGGGCGGGGGCAACAACGCGGTGAACCGCATGATAGCCACGGGCGTCAAGGGCGTGGAGTTCATATCCATTAACACCGACGCCCAGGCCCTGGCCGCCTGCCATGCCACCCGCAAGATACAGATCGGGGCCCGCATCACCAAGGGACTGGGGGCGGGAGCCGATCCGGAGGTGGGGGCCAAGGCGGCCGAAGAGAGCCGGGACCAGATCCTGGAGGCCCTCAAGGGGGCCGACCTGGTGTTCATCACCGCCGGGATGGGTGGCGGCACCGGCACGGGTGCAGCCCCGGTGGTGGCGGAGTGCGCCAAAGAGGCCGGTGCCCTGTGCGTGGGAGTGGTGACCAGGCCCTTCACCTTTGAGGGCCGGCGGCGCATGGCGGTGGCCGAGCGGGGCATCGCCGCCCTGCGCAGCAAGGTGGACACCCTCATTACCATCCCCAATGACCGTTTGCTGCAGGTGGTGGACAAGAAAACCTCCATAGTGGAGGCTTTCCGGGTGGCCGACGACGTCCTGAGGCAGGGCGTGCAGGGCATATCGGACCTGATCGCGGTGCCCGGTCTGATCAACCTGGATTTCGCCGACGTGCGTACCATCATGGCGGAGACCGGGTCAGCGCTGATGGGTATCGGGGTGGGTTTCGGGGAGACCAGGGCCGCCGACGCCGCCCGGGCGGCTATCTCGAGCCCCCTGCTGGAGACATCCATAGAAGGTGCCCGCGGGGTCCTGCTCAGCATCACGGGAGGCCCGGACCTGTCCCTGTTCGAGGTGAACGAGGCGGCAGAGATCGTGGCGGAGGCGGCCGACCCGGACGCCAACATCATCTTCGGTGCCGTCATCGACGACAACCTCAAGGACGAAGTGCGGGTGACGGTGATCGCCACCGGCTTCGACGCCCGTCCCAAGGCGGCGAGCGGGCGGGAGAAACTGCCTCTCGAGCAGATCGACCTCAAGGGGTTTGCCGCCGAGGACGACCTGGACATCCCCGCCTTCCTGCGCCGCCGCTCCTGACCCCGGCCCGGCTTCAGGCGCACACGTCGTGGGCAGGGAGGCAGGCGGGCGCCCGAGTGGGGGTGCTGGACAAGTGCTTTGGCGCGCTGACGGCATTCCGGAGGCGGCCACCGGCGACACGAACGGGGATTTCCCGCTCCGGGGTGAAACCATCCTCTGCCTCGCTGCCGCCGATTGGAGCGGTATGTGGGGGCGGGCCCAGCAGTTCATGACCATCTTTGCTCGCGAGGGCAACCGGGTAATTTATGTGGACCCCCCTATAACTTACCTTTCGGTGCTGAAAAACCCGGCTTTGAAACGAAGGCCGGTGGGTAAGGTGCACTCCGTGTCGGCGAATATACACATTTACCATCCACCGGTGTTCTTGCCCTTCGGCAACATGTACCGCCGGATAAACCGGGTGAACCAGCAGCGCCTGGCCGCGGGCCTCAGGGGGGTGCTGCGCGGACTGGGGCTTACGCCCACCATTTGTTGGACGTACCTGCCCAACACCGTGGACCTGTTGCCCCTTCTGCCCCTGCCGTCCGGTGGGGTGGTGGTCTACGACTGCGCCGACGACCACGCCGCCTTTCCGGGGCTCATCGACAGAGAAGTGGTGAACCGGATGGAAGCGGAGCTTTTCCGCCGCGCCCAGGTGTCCCTGGCCAGCGCGGCGGAACTCCAGCGGCGCAAGAAATCCCTCGCACCCAACCTGCTTCTGGTACCGAACGGGGCTGACGTCGGCCATTTCGCCCGTGCCCTAGACCCAGACCTCCCCCTTCCCCCAGACCTGGCTCCCCTGCCCCGGCCGGTGATCGGGTACGCCGGGGCGGTCAGTGAGTGGGTAGACCAGGAACTGGTTGCAGCCGCCGCGCGTGCCTGCTCCCATGGGTCGGTCGTGCTGATCGGACCGGTTAACACGGATGTCTCGTACCTGAAAAGGTTGCCGAACGTCCACCTGTTCGGCTGGCGGGACTACCGGGACCTTCCGGCCTATTTCAAGGGCTTCGACGTGGCGCTGATCCCTTTTAAAATCAACGAGCTCACCAGGGCGGTGAATCCCGTTAAGCTCTACGAGTACCTGGCGGCCGGGCTGCCCGTAGTGTCCGCAGACCTGCCCGAGGTACGGCCTTTTGCGTCGCTGGTAAAACTGGCACGGTCGCCGGAGGAATTCGGCGCGGCAGTAAGATCCGCGCTGGCCAGCGACAGTCCCGGCAAGACCGCGGCCCGTGTTGCGGAAGCGGCGCGGCATTCCTGGGCGCAGAGGGCTCGGCTGGCGGCGGCGGCGGTGGCGCAGTGCAGAAAGTAAAGGGGGCCCACCCCCTCCACTCAGTGGATCTCGACGTGGATTACGGTGCCTTCGATCTCGTACGTCAACGACTTGACGAAGTATTTTTTACCGGAGCGGATTTCCTGGCCGCCCAGGACGATGGAAGCACCGGACAGCTTTGTTTTGCCTTCCAGGGTGACGATGACGTCCAGGTAGTAAGGGTCGGTGGTCTTGACCCGGCGGCCTGCACTGTCGGTGGCGACCAGTTCACACGGCCGCGTCTGGATGTCCTTGATCACCACGTTGGTGTAGCTGGAACCGGAAACCATGCGGTCGCCCACCTTCATTTCCGCCACCACTTCCGGGCGCTGGATGGGGGCCAAAACCACAAACCGGACCGTCTTTTCCTCCCCGGCTATGATCCCGGGCCCTCTGTACTTGTAGTAGGCCCCGCCCAACGCGAGGAGCACGGCGAGCAGCACCAGCAGATCCACCACGTTGATGAGGCCAAAGAGCCGTCCCCTGTCGTCGACCAGCTTCATCCCTCGACCTCCCCGGCTAACAAGATAGGACGGTATCCGGAAAAGATCAACCGCCCGGCACGAGCACAGGTTGATGCACACGCCGCACGAGCACAGTTTGATGCACAAGCCGTCTTCAAACAGGTGAGTCCTCGGCCGTGAGGTGAGGTAGCGCCGCCAGTGAGCCGAGCAGGAGCCAGAAGTAGCAGGCCATCATTGGTACTTCGAAGATGTTTTCCACCACGTTGTGCAGCAAGACGCCGCACAGCCCGGCGATGATGCCCGCGGCCAGGCCGCGCAGGGCGGGGTCTGTCACGCGGCGGTAGGAGTTCAGCGCGCAGCGGAGACCGGCCAAAAACAAGAGAAGCAACGCAGTCAGGCCGACGATGCCTGTCTCCGCCAGGGTCTTCAGGTAAAAGTTGTCGACGTAGTTGCTGCCCGGTATGTGGCGCGCCGCCACCGCACCCCCGTAACGCCCGAAGCCGGCTCCCGTCAGCGGGAAATTCTGCCACACTTCGATGGCCTTGTTCCACCTCGCCACGCGACCGGCCCGTGCGCTGCTCATCAGGTAGGCCGGGGAGAACAGGTAGCTGATACGGGAGGCGATGCCCGGCACCACCCTGGGTACGGTGTAAACCGCCAGGGCGAGCGCCAGCAGGGCCCGCCAGTTGTAAAGCAATCCGTAGAGCACGAGCGCCCCGGCCATGGCCATCCAGGCGCCACGGGAGTAGGTGAAGATCAGGCTCAGGGCCATGGGCACCAGGCAGGCCAGGTAAAAATAGCGGGCGGGCCTGCTCGAGGACGTGAGAATCTGGCTTGCCGCGATGGGGAGCAGAAGCACGAAGAAGCTGCCCAAGACGTTGGGGCTTCCCACGATAGAGTAGACCCTGGTCTTCACCGTCGCCTCCGCCGCGTCCAGCCAGGCTTCCGGGATGGGTGCGCCGATGACGTACTGGTACACTCCGTGAATGCCCAGAAGCATGCCCAGCACCGTGAGCCCCGTGAAGAGGGCATTCACCTGCCTCCTGCTCGAGATCAGGTTCGCCCCCACGAAAAACCAGAGCATGTACTCAGCGTATACCCGGACGCCCTCTACCGCAACGTTCAGGGCAGGCGACCGCACGAAAAACAGGAAGGCGGCCACCGCCAGGTAGAGCAGGATGGGCAGGTCGAGGGGGGTGAGGCGCCAGGTGAGCCTGCCCCGCACGGCCATCTGCAGCGGCCAGGCCAGGACGACGAACAAAAGGAGCACCTCGTCCCACCAGGGGGCCCAAAGGGCGAGGCCGGGGGTGTTACGCAGTCCATAGTCCATCAGGGGATAGAAGAAGACGAGCCACAGGCACGACTCCACCCTCAGCCCGGCCAGCGCGCGCACCACCGCGCTGCCGGACAGGACCGGATGCTTGCCCGATGCCAGGGCACGCGCCGGCTTTCCGAGGAGTCTGCTCTCGGGCAGTGCCCGGCGGACCGCCTCGCCGGCCTGCTCCAGCGGACGCGCCATGGCTCTGACCACGGCGGCTGTGCACCGGCCGAAAAGGGACTCGCGTAGCGCGTGCTGGCGGGCATAAGCGTCCGTACCGAAAAGAAGGCGGTTCAGTGCGCTGTTGGCGGCGGCACGCCTGAGAAAAGCGGCGCAGCGCACGATGGCGCTTTCCTGCCAGGCCCTGGCCAGGGACAAAACCGATCATCCTTCCCCGAGGACGATGGACGGAGAGATGATAGTCATAACACGGAGTCAGCGTGTAAGCCCGGCCTGGAGTATTCTAACCCGGCACCGATCAGAAAGTCTACCACACACTCGCGCTTGTGCGCCCCGGGGGAGCATCCTCACCTGGAAGGGTGCTCCGGACTCAACGCCCTGAGCACGGTCCCCCGCCAGCCGTCGAGTTCGACCGCCCACCCCGGCGGGACGGGGTCGGGCACCGGTATTTTTAGGCCGGAATCCAGCACCGCGTAGTGCCCGCCCCGGGGCGAGCGGTCGCAGCGCAGCACGGTTTGGCGGATCGCGAGCGGGGGCACCTGACCCAGTTCCCGGCTTATCGCGTCTATTTCCTCCCGCAGCGCTTCGGGGAGCGGTCGCGCCGCACCCGCGTTCTCCGTGACCTGTTCGGGCCGGGTGGCCCCGGCCAGGGCCGCCACCACCGCGGGTCGCTCGATCACCCAGCGCAGGGCCATCTGGGCGGGGGTGAACCCCCAGTCCCGTCCCAGGGCGCGCATGCGCGCCACCGCGCGGGCAAGACGGTCCACGTAGGGTACCGGCAGGAGCGCGCGGTGCGGGTCGCCCCCCTGGTCCCCCGGTCGGGGTTCACGGGCCAGGTACCCCAGGAGGAGGGGCATGTACGCCAGCACGCCCAGGCCGTGCTGGCGGGCCAGGTCGAGGACTTTTTCCTCCACGTCCCGCTGCACCAGGCTGTAGGGTGCCTGCAGCGCCACCGGCCGCGACTCCGGCGGCCAGCCGGCCTGCTCTGCGAACCAGGCTTCCAGGTCTGCGGAGGTGAAATTGCACAGCCCCACCGCCCGGGCCTTGCCGTCGCGGACCAGCCGGGCCAGGGCCCGGGCCGTTTCCTCGAAGGGGGTGGCCGGGTCGGGATAGTGCACCTGCAAGAGGTCGATGTAGTCGGTCCCCAGGCGGCGGAGCGAGTCCTCGGTCGCCCTGATCAGGTAGGGTGTGGTTCCGTCCTGGGTGACGCGGGGGCCCGGTGCGTTCGCCTGCCGGGTCCCTTCGGCGCCCGTGCCCCCGGGGAGCATGGTACCCCACGCCGGTCGCTCCCTGCGGATGCCCACCTTGGTGGCGATGACGACGTCGTGCCGGTGCCCGCGTAGCGCCCGGCCCAGCACCTCTTCCGCGGCGCCGCCGCCGTAATTGTCGGCGGTGTCAAAGAGCGTGATGCCCGCGTCCAGGGCGCTGTGCACTACCCGGCGGGCCCCTTCGGGATCCATGCCCGGTCCCGCCAGGCGCCTGCACCCCAGCCCCACCACCGATACCCTCAGGTCTCCCAGTTGCCTGTATTCCACCGGTTCCACCCCCATGCAACTTTCGAGGCCGCCTGGCCGCCCACCTTCCGCAGGCGCTGGGGTTGGCGTCGGCTTGTCAGCGCGGGCCGGGCAGCGTATGCTGTGCCTGACGAAGGGGGGGCTGGCAGTGGGCGGGGGAAGGCTGCCCGGGACGAGGGATGGCATCCTGGGGGGGTGGGGGGGTGTCGTCCGTGGCCTC
>Ga0080004_1128778_pt1 | contig 21192 bp, 18 predicted proteins | sample WasSprMetagenome_FD_69207 | JGI IMG/M metagenome (GOLD analysis project Ga0080004, IMG submission 69207) | Sulfidic aquatic microbial communities from Washburn Spring, Yellowstone National Park, USA - WS (SPADES assembly) (version 2) | ecosystem: Environmental > Aquatic > Thermal springs > Hot...
AAGGACATCTGCATGCTGAAGGCCAGGAGGTTCCAGAAGCCGCCATACCATGCGTCATACACGATCCATTGAAGGTAATTGGTTGCTGATACATTGTATTTCCATGGAGGAAATATCGCCAACACTATGATGAAAGTCGCAAATGTCAGAAGAATAGCGAAGATCAGTGGGTCAGGCATGAGTGGCCTGATGAAGTCCGCGACTTTCTCGGAGTACCTCTCAAGAACAGATTTCCTCTCTGAAGAATACATGTTTTGTTCCCAATGATTATATAAATTACATTTATATTTATATTCATTCATTATTGCCTTGCTAAGCTTGATAATATAGTTAAACTAAGTTAAACTAAGACAAACTGTACATCTAAGCTAAACCTACTGTTTGAGAATGATAGTGATGATGGAATCTGGATAAGCGTTCACCAACAATATGTCCCCGCGCTGTGTGTACCCTGGTACTGGCCTGTAACCTGGTGATTCTAGTCTAGGTAGTCTGGTGTCGTTGCAACGCACGTCTTCTACCTGTGCTTTCACCTTGAATATCAGGGTTATTGGCACGGGGTCGAAGTCTAGCTGTTTAGTTGCCCTTACTATGTATGATGTCGCGTTTACTTGTTCCACCCGTATCATTTTCCTCTCCAACTCGTATCTGTACAGCTCTGATGGCACTGTTATCCACGTCTTATTGTCTTTGACTGCCTTTATCGCCTTGTCAATCGATTTTAGTAGCGACTCGGCGCTTCTCCAGTCATAGCTCGTGGCGTGCGTATATATAATCATGGTCCCGCCAATCACGTTCTCCACTCTGTGCAACATGTGAAGGAATAATCCCCAAGGCAGCTTATCCGACATCTTCACCGTTATATGGACCCTGTCCCAGTTCCTAGGCAAGAGGAGCTGCATGGGTGTGTTCAGCATAATTATCCTGACTCCATGCTGGCTCAGGAGCCTTGCCTCGCCGCTACTTGTCTTCCCGTAGGGAGGTATGTATGTGTAAACCCTGTAACCAGTTATGTTGCCCTCAATATCCATCAGTGCGCCTATAATGTCATCAATGCTTCTGGGAGGCAAAGAGTGATACCTGGTGTGAGGTGCTATTTCCCACCCATACGTTCTCACCAGCATATTCATCTGTTCCCAGAGCTCAGCCCCCTTTGCTCCTGACCCTCCATTTGTTATGAGCCCAACGACCAGCCTTACATCGGGGTATTTACTAATAATGTGGCTGGTGAGCTCCATTTGATAATTAGCGAAGGAGCTGTTCTTGCTCTTAGCGCTAAACGTTATTGTATATATGTTCTCTGGGTTTACAACAAAATCGTCTACCCTGAAGATACACGCCGATGAGTAACCAGCATAGTACTTAGAGATGTCAAGGAACCTGACGGGCTGGTCATCGGCTCTCACCGTGGAACTGACTGCTAATAGTGAGGCTACAATCACTAATAAGACGCATATAGTCGCTATTGTTTTCAACTCCTACCACTTACTTACGTTCTTCTTTACTGCAACCTGATACATGCTTACGGGGAGAGCGATGAGTGTAACCAATGCCTGCACCCAAAGAGTAAGTGGTAAGAACACGACGCTCTTCATGGATGTCCTCAGTGCTGCGCGGACAAATTGGTTATCTCTGTACAGCCTTGGGAGCAACAGGCTTAAGGCAACGCCCTCCGCTACTCCTACCACATAGCTTACTGCTAAGTAGCTCACCGGGTACCTATAAATAAAGGCCAGTATAACTGATAGTGGCGTGAACTGGAATAAGCTATAAGCAATGCTTCCTCCTTCATTGTACACGCCCATATGAACTAGAAGCATGGTTAAGACAATGTTCATCAAGACAAAGACGAAGGGGATGCTCCCAAAGCTTGTGTAGAACCCTGTGAGCATTAAGCTCCATTTTCTCTTCTTAATTATTCTCTTGAAGCGGGTGAAAAACAGCTTCTGCATTCCAAGGGTAATCCTGTACATCTTGGCCAACAGTCTTCTGGGGGAGGAGGGATCGGCTGTAAATGAGACCGCTCCTGGGAGATACGCTACCTTGTAACCCCTCATCTGGAGCTCCCACGCAATAGCCGTGTCATCAGAGTACGTATCCTCCGGTATACCACCTACCTCAACCAACTTTTCCGCCCTGAAAACAGAGCAGCAGCCGCTCAGGCTATTAACGCTTCCAAAAACTGTTTCCGTGAATCTAATTAAGAGCTGATAGCTCAGCGAGCCTATGTTCCTGAACCCTCTCGCGAAGAGCCATGAAGCCTTGCTCCTCCCCTCCGGTCTCCACAGAAGAATCGTGCCGCTTGCGCCAGCAACATCTCTGTTATTCACGAGGAATGAGACGACCTTTTCCACGTAATCTTTCTCCAGGATAGTATCGGAGTCGAGAACAACTATGTAATCATGCCTTGATGCTACCTCTCTGAGAACAGAGTTAATCATTCTAGGCTTGCCCATATGCGCCCTGAATGAAACCAACACGAGCTGAATCACTTGTTTATCCCTTAAAACAATCTCATAGCGCATAACTGTTCTGTCGTTTAGAGCCTCAACGCTTTTCAGTCTGCCTTGCTTGCTTCTGACGATATTTAGAACAATCTCAGTAGTTTGATCAGTGGAGGCGTCGTCCAGAATATATATGGTTCTTGGAGCCAAGCTCTGGTTCAATGCTGAAAGAAGAGAGCCCGCTATGAACCTAGCCGAGTTCCTGGCCGGTATCAGGACAGCCACACTAATCGAGGAGGACTTGCTCCTCGGCAAGCCTTGAACCACTGAGTACCTCTGATAGTTGGCTCTCCAGGACCTGAAAACCATAACCGCCCTGTAAGCAGGGAGAACCCAGATTGAATAAAACAAATATTTGATGTAAGTCAACAGAATTGAGATTCGTACAAAATCGTCAACCTCAATGAACTGCCCCAGATGGACAATCATGCCTTGAAGCCTCGCTCTAACAACTCTCTCTGAAACAAGCATCGATTAAATTTTGTTCTAGATTTGTAATTATCCGTTTTAAATATTTTTCTAAACTCTCTAAAAGCTCTTGCAATGAAATATTCGGTTTTGAAGTCTATGCTGTCCTAGACAGCCAGGTATCTTCCTGATCGTTCTTAAGCCATGGCTCAATCAGTAGTTTGCCGCGCAATCCTTCTGGTATTAATCAATCTTGCCATTCAGAGATTTCTGCTTCATCACTTATCAGTGCTCAGCTAGCTCATCACGAGTAAAGTTACGTACCGGCTAATAATCAAGTTGTGTATTTAGACATTAATCTCATTAAATTAATTTCTTGTAGATGACATACAAGTATATGTAGGGTCAAGCAACGCTATTAACATTTGTATCTAGCCTCAAAAACATAACCTTCAGTACGGTATGCTTTATTGAACACGAGGATTGATAAAATCTATGAATTAACTAGAAAGGTCAGCGAGGTTATCTACAAAGTTCTTCATAGAACACCTCTTGACTACAGCACCTCGTTTTCACGCATGACTGGTTCTCATGTCTACTTAAAGCTCGAGAACATGCAGAAAACCGGTAGCTTCAAGTCGAGGGGAGCTTACTTCAAGATACACAGTCATCTCGACGATGCAAGAAGAATGGGGGTGGTCGCCGCCTCCAGCGGGAATCACGCGCAGGGGGTTGCCTTCGCATCATCCATGCTGGGCGTTAAATCGACTATAATTATGCCTGAAACCACGCCTATCTACAAAATAAACGCTACGAGGAGTTACGGTGCTGACGTAGTATTGTACGGCAGTGTCTATGATGATGCATACAGAAAGGCCCTCGAGATAGCGGAGGCCAGCAAAGCGATGCTTGTCCACCCCTTCAACGACGAGGAAGTGATAGCTGGGCAAGGGACAGTTGGCTTGGAGATAGCGAGCCAGCTACCAGACGTGGACGCCACGATCGTCCCCATCGGCGGTGGTGGGCTGATATCAGGCATAGGAGTCGCGCTCAAGAAACTTAAGCCGAGCATCAAGGTAATAGGGGTTGAGCCTGCTGCTGCGCCGAAGTACTATGAGTCAAGAAAAACAGGAAAAATCACAAGTATATCCCTTTCTCCAAGCCTCGCTGACGGTGTACTGGCCAAGAGCGTTGGGGATATAACGTACGAGGTCATGAGCCAGGTAGTCGATGACGTCGTCGTAGTTAATGAGGACTCAATAGCCAGGGCGATATACCTGCTGATGGAAAGAGCCAAGATAGTTGTTGAGGGAGCTGGTGCTCTTCCACTAGCAGCTATGCTTGAAGGCCTTATAGCTAACACGGGGAAAAAGGTGGCGCTCGTTATAATCGGTGGAAACATTGATTTAACAACGCTGTACAGAGTAGTTATAAGGGGACTGGCTAACGCGGGGCGGGTAGCTATGGTTAAGCTAACTGTGCCCGATGCCCCAGGGCAACTGTACAGAGCGCTCGGAATTCTTTATAGGCATAAATGCAACGTTATTGAGATAAAGCATGATAGGTTCAAGCCAGATATACCCGTTGGATACGCTATTGTTGATGTGGTGTTTGAGGCTCCCAGCAAGGAGGATGTAGATAAGGTTATAGAGGAATTAAGACAAGCTGGGTTCAGGGTTAACTAAAAATCACGGACATGCTTTTAGTTTGGCTATTGCCTCAACCTCTATTTCAACTCCCCTCGGGAGATCGGAGACCTCGATAACACTGCGGGCAGGGGGGTCCTCTGAGAAATACCTGGCATAAACCTCGTTGAAAGCGCCGAACTTCTTTATATCCTTGAGGAAAACCGTTGTCTTAACAACATCTCTGAGCGAGCCTCCCGCCGCCTCGATTATAGCCTTCATGTTCTCGAGAACACGCTCGACCTGCTTCTCGAAGCTTTCACTAACGATGACGCTGGTTGCAGGATCTATAGGTATCTGGCCAGAGATGAATAGCCAGCCATCAACACACACAGCTTGGCTATATGGACCAATAGGTCTGGGGGCTCTCTCCGTGAAAACGGCCACCCTCAACTAGTCTCACCAATTGAATAAGAAGGAAAACATCAATAAATAAGCAACCATAATGCAAAACTAGTGCCCGATAACAAAGACGCGTTATAAAAATAGGGTTTTTGAATTTTTGCTAAGAATTTGCCTGGAATAGGTTACGTGTCTCACCAAATCTTAAATGTTCCATTAACGTTGATGGTTCTTCCTATTCCGAGGATTGCTGGATTACCTACAACCACGCTTACCTCGTGATGCCCCCGTTTCAGCTCGTACTCAAAAGCTACACTTGATGTAAGAGGATCACTGTAAACTTCCTGGCCATCAACTATTACCTTGATGCTCATGAAACCTCCTGTTGAGGACAGATTAATCAGTAGATGTGAGCCTCTGCCATCAATAAGTATGGTTACGGAGGCGCCGGCCTGCAAACTGAAGTTAACTACATGGACTTTTTCTTTCGGGAAATAAAACATATATAATAATAATCCAGAGACAATTATAGCAGCAACTAAGGCAATTATTGGTAAACTGAGGGGGGATTTTCTTTTTGCTGTCTTGTTGGCTACTGTCTCCATTACTAACTCCTTTTTTGTTAATTTTAGTATACATATCCGAGTAAGTTATTTATAAATTCGTAATTTGGTTCTTAAGCTACTACTCAGATGCGTTCTCTCCCTCATTGAGTAGTTTCTAGTTGCATCATCCCGAAGTATCAATATATATAACATTAATTACAATATCGTTGTGAGGTAAGATGGTTAAGTGCCCTTACTGTAGCTACGAGGGGCAATTTAAAGTTCACAAAAAATGGAGATTCAGGTTTTACGATGTAGAGAGGCTTGAGTGCCCCAAGTGCGGCGGTGTATTCAACCATTACTATGGCGTAAGTCCTGGGGGAAAGAAATCTGAGTATGTAATAAGAGTTAAGCCGCGCGCTGCATCAGCAGGGCACAAGTAAGTATCCCATGAATACGTCGTATTGACGGTGACTATCGGCTAGGCTATTCAAGGTGCTAGAATTGGTCTGGAGAAAGAACTACGCGTATTCGTGGGGAATATATGTATCTTTCCTAATTATTGGAACAGTGATAACAATCTCTGTAGCAGGCTTGTCTTTGTACTATGTTTATAAATGCTATCATTTGTGTAGCTTAAGCAATTTCAATCCGTCAGCATGCGTGAGGACAACATGGTGGTGTCGCGCGAGCTATCCTCCATGGAGCATTAACGCGGAGAGCGTTGAGGTTAATTATGTATTCGTGGCTATCTTGGTATTCATTGCTGCTTTCACGCTTTTTGGATTACTGAGATTTCTCCTAACCAACACTAGCTACGTAGAGGTAAGCGAAAAAGGCATCCGCGTTATCTATGGCTTCATTAGGGAGCGTGAAGAGTTCATCGATAAGAGCAGCATAGTTGAGGCTGTTTTTCGCCCAGCTAGAAACGCTTGGGCATACTCAATACTAGGTCTTTTCGGAGGAGCCTTTATTAACTATGTGGGAGCCGGGGAAGCGATTATCATCATGAAAAGCAATCGTAAACTAAGGATTATTCTTCACGCTGAAGATGTGGCGGATTTCTCCAGGGCTTTTGAGAATGAGCTGGGATTAAAGCTGATTAAGAGATAAAGACTAGGGAAAACAAGTCTTATACGTGTGTTTATACAAAAGAGTTTTATGCTAAACTAATAATTCGAATTAGAATGCTATTGGTAGAGTAACCATTTCGTGGTGGAGCCATGCTGGAGAGATTAAAAGTTTGGCTTGCTGCTCTCAGGGTTAAGTTCTTCCTCGCTGGGATCCCCCCGGTTATTCTTGGCTTCCTCGTTGCTTATTACGAGACGGGGCTTTTTGATGCGTGGTTGTTCATGTTAACCTTGATTGGCATAATCGCGGCTATGGCTGGCTGTTACACGTTTAACGAGTACTATGACTACAGGAGCGGCGTTGATGTCGTTATTAAGCCTGAGCATGTCACACCGTTTAATGCTGGCAGCAGGGTGCTCCCTTCAGGCCTGCTTAGACCGAGGGACATTTTTCTGGCCGGCTCCATTGCCTGGGTAGTTATGGTTTTGATTGGCCTATACCTAGCTATGCTTAGAGGAGCCTTAATTCTTGTCTTGATGATTCTCGGAACAATAGCTGCTCTTGGCTACACGACGCCCCCAATGAAGTGGGCTTACAGAGGCCTGGGCGAGCTACTGATAGGCATATCGTATGGCCCAATTATAACTCTTGGAAGCTATGCCGTCCAGACGGGTGGCCTAGGCCTGCAGCCACTGATAGCCTCGATAATGCCCGGCTTCCTCATAACGAATGTTATATGGATAAACGAGTTCCCTGACTACGAGGCTGACAGGGCGTGCGGTAAGAAAAACATGGTTGTTAGGCTTGGAAGGGAGAGGACATCCAGAATATATGTCGCTTTGTTCGCGCTGGCTTACATAAGCGTCGTCGTTAGCGTTGCTACAGGCGCTATGCCTCTGCAATGCATGTTATCACTCTTAACGATCCCCCTAGTGGTTAGGGCATCGCTCATAGCCTTAAAGAATCATAGCTCCCCGCGGGAGCTTGTACCAGCAATGAGGGATACCGTGGTGATATTCGTGGCATCAACCATTCTTTTATCAGCGGGATACGCTTTAGCGAGGCTGATTTAAGACATGGAAAAACGCGATGGCGCGCCTAGGGTACAGCCATTCTACGTTCCCCCAAGCCTTGTCTTCAGACAGGTGGCATCCCTCTTCAGATTTAAGAGCCTGACTGGCTGGCCTGGCCTAAGCAGGTGGACTCCTGATGTGAAAACCCTTTTCCACGTCGCTGCTGGAGCAGTTGGTATTGGGTGCTTCGGCTTCCCAATACACCCCGTATACGAGGTAACGGCCGCCTGCAACCTTAGATGCAAGCACTGCCACGCCAGGGGTGGTAAGCCTCTCCCCGACGAACTAGACACTGAGAAGGCCATGCTTGTTATCAGGAGGATATCCGAGGTACCGGAGTTCAGGATGCTTGTTTTCACCGGTGGAGAGCCCCTCGTCAGGCCCGATATATATGACCTGTTGAGCTATGCCAGGAGCCTGGGGTTCAGCGTTGTCGTGGCTACGAACGCCACGCTAATAACACGAAGCGTTGCCAAGAGGCTTAGAGACATAGGTGTTGAGGGGATAGCTGCTAGCCTGGACTTCATAGACCCAGCTCTGCACGATGATTATAGAGGAGTTAAGGGGGCCTTCCACGCGGCTCTGAGAGGCATATCGAACGCCGCCGCGGAGGGCATGTACATACAGATAAACATTACTCTATCCAAAAGAAACCTAGGTCAGCTCGAGGAGTTGCTCAGGCTGTCCGACAAGCTTGGCGCGCACGTGGTTCTGCTATACCAGCTAATACCTGTTGGGCGCGGAGCTGAAATTATGAACGAGGCTTTAAGTAGAGATGAGTTCATGAAGGTGCTGGAGAAGCTGAAGAAAATACAAAGTGGGGTCAAGCCCGTCGTTGTTCCAGTGGGGCTTCCAGAGTACTTCGCTTATCTACACAATGGCTCAGCTCCCCCCAAGCTGAGCTCAATTCTCTTTAGTGGGTGTATAGCTGGAAGGGGGATGTTTTACGTAAAGCCGAACGGCGATGTATGGCCCTGCGCCTTTATACCGATAAGCGCCGGTAACCTCCTGGTTAAATCAGCACTTGAGATATGGAGGAATAGCCCTATATTCAGGGCTTTAAGGGATAGAAGCAACCTTAAGGGCTACTGCGCTACCTGCAAGTACCGGGACATATGCGGGGGGTGCAGAGCAAGGGCACTTGCCTATACGGGAGACCTCTTTGCTCCTGACCCTATGTGCCCGCTAGTAAAAGAGGAGCTTAGAGCTGAAAGCAGGGAAAAGCACTAGCCATGTCTTGAAGCTTCCCTTTCAAATAAAAGCAACTGATACGCGGATGTTCTTATTCGTATCTGAGCGCTACCGCCGGGGGAACTTTAGCCGCCATGTATGCTGGTAGAAGGCCTCCGAGTATTCCAACTGATATTGTTAGACCTATAGCCGTCATGAAGAGCTGCGGGGTGAAGAGGGGCTTGGCTGTCAGGACAAATGCTTCTGTGCCTGCTCTAATCGTCATTCCTCCACTACCGAAGAAGAAGGCTCCTCCTATCCCTAGCAGGGTTCCGGTCAAAGCGGCTATGATGCTCATTAGCAAAGACTCAGACAATATCATTATTACTACGTGTATGCTTGTGTATCCAATAGCCTTCAGGACACCTATTTCCTTTGTTCTCTCGACAACCGATGTAACCATAGTCGCCGTTGTCCCAGCTACCGCGACAGCTATTGCTGAGAGAGCTGCCACTTGATTAACGTAACTAACAGCAGCTGTGACACTCGAGACTATATCAGCTATAGCGCTGAAACTAATAACGGATACCTTCTCTCCGTAGGTATCCCTAACAGTCTGTACGAAGTCCTTGACATAGGAGGGATCCACCGTCCTTACTAGAACGCCACTCCATTCCCTCAAGCCGAAGATCCTGCTCCCAGCATCAAACTGCATGAATATCGTTTGGTCAGGGCTGAAGAACAGAGCGCCCCCATACTCATCGAGGATTCCCCTTACGACGATGTTCGCTGACTTTACCTCAGGGGACCCCTTCTTTACTGATAAGTAGTACTTAACCGAAACAACATCGCCAACACCATTGACCAGTTGCCCAGAGTCATCATAGGCTACCTTGTAACCTATCAATGCTCCTATTATATCTCCCTCGGGAGGGGAGGATCCCTCCTTTATTTTCAGGCCTCCTATAGACTCGAGGATTAGGTCAACATCAATGAAGTATATGTAGACGTTCACGTCGTCTGCCCCTCTCTTCGCTTTTGCCTGTATCAGGTAGAAGGGTTCGGCTTTATCGACGCCCGGGAGAGAGCGGAAGTAGTCAAGGTCGTCCTGGGTTAGTGTGTAATCGCTTGACGGAGTAATCATGATGTTGTTCTGTCCTAGGCTTGTCACCTGGTTTATAATGTAGGTTGAGTATCCCCCCACAACGGCTCCTATTGTTATTATAACTGCTGGGCCAATTATGATGCCAAGTATCGTCAGGGAGCTTCTAAGCTTCCTTTGACCGAGCGCTCGGATAGCCATTCTGAGAGCCGTGAGAAGAAACCTCAAGTACCTAGCAATGCTCATTGTGGGCTCGCGCTCTCAAGCCTCTTCATGTGGGATTTATATAGCCTAAATATCAGTAACCCAGCAACCATCACGAATATGCCTATCAATGCGATTAACGCGTTAATCCCTATCTTGCTTACAATCGTCTCAGGCTTGGGAGTCGTTGTAGGAACTGGCGCTGAGACCTCGACGACGCTTACCTCCACTTCTCTTGAAAGTTTCTCGTTGAAAGCGTTGTAGTATGTTACCTTAAGCGTAACAACACTTGGCCTCGAGCCAAGGGGGACCTGCTGGTCTATTCTGAAAGCATTTGTTGAGCCTGGATCCACATCGCCAACGTAGAAGCTCGCGGTCTGGTTTCCAACTAAAGCCTGAACGCTCAGCCTGTAGGCTGTTGAGCTCCCATAGTTAATTATCGTCCCTGATATTTTCAGCAATCCTCCCTGAAGCTGTGCCTTAATATCGCTTAGAACAATATCAATGAATGGCTCCACGGCGAGTGCTATTTGGTTTCTGAACGACTTGGAGGAGCCGCTGGGGTCCCTGTAACTAATGGATACATCTAGTGGCACCACCCCGTAGCTCATCATCGTGGATACACCATACATACTCTGCGACACAAGGGGGTTAAACACTAGCGTTAAGGGGATCCTCAGCTCCTCCCCAGGCCCTATGTAATCAACATAATAAGTTGATGGAGTTACTATCAGGATTGTTGCTTGCTGCCCGCTTAGAGGAGCGCTTGGTGGGGTAATCGTTATATATACGTTATATATACTACTGCTCCCGATATTCCTTACTATGAGGGTCGCGTTGTTATATCTGTTCTTAACGCTCATCGAGCCTCCTATACTCACATCTATGTACCTCGAGGAGCCCAGAACAACTATTGGTATCTCCAGGCTTGCCTCCCTCAGGCTACCCCACTGGTCGATGAAGGATAGCTTAGCCCTAGCTACGTAGACCCCTGTCTGGTTAAGCATAAGGTTAAGAGGCAGCGTAAAAGTAATTGTTTCTCCCTTACCGATAACCACTCTCGTAGACTGGGCCTGCTGTTGCTGTAAACTAGTTATGTACTGGATGAGCTCCTGTGGAGTTGTTATGGTCTGTGGGGGTACAGCTGGCTGCGGAGATCCCGGAACAACTGCCGCCACGCTTGTGTTTGTATACGAGAACCTTATTCCATCGGGAAGCTCGACTATGAGCACTGGGTTGCTCATCGAGTCTACTTCGATGTTCCTAAGAGTAATGAGCAGGCTCGCTCCGTATGCATGGACATCGGGGGACCCATCACCCCATCTCGTGTTCACCACCTCAACTGGGGATGACATGCCGGCTACTGTTAGATTGACCTCGCCGTAGTCCACCATTCTCTTCCCAGGCCCGCCGGTCTGAGCTACATAGTCAATAATGACCAGTGCCTTGTAGCTGCCTGGCCCCACGTTTCCTACATCAATACTAAAGGACGCCTGCGCTGAGCCATAAGGCTGCAGTGGATTAGCTATGTAGTACGTCCATGATTTCTTGCCATCAAAGCTGAAGCCCTCTGGGAGAATCATGGTTATATTGACGCCTGCTAGCGTGAAGGGGAGATTATTTGATACCTGCAGCGTCAGCACGGCGTTACTAGTGTTTGGATACACCGCGTAGTTGTTCTGCCACGCAAACGCGACAATGCCTACTCCACAGCTATTGCCTTTTGGGTACGGCTCCAATCTTGGGGCAACAACAGCTTCATCCACCAATACCAAGTAGGCCCCGCTACCAAGCTCAAGAGTGTACCTAGTCTTTACAGTGAAGCTAACGTTATTGCTTAAAACAGAGCTTACGTTTATATTAGCGTAGAAAGACAACGAGGTGGACCCCCCAACACCCATCGGAGCAGATGAGGAGGCCGCTGGAGTCAGGATTTCAGCACTGCTTGAGGACAGCGTAGCGTACAACGAGCTAATAGTGTACGGCCCTTTATTACGGAATGTAATTGATAACTGAGCGTACAACGAGTCCTGGTAAGCTGGCTGGGGCGAGAGGGAACCCCATATGGCTTGTGTAACCTCGAGTTGCCTAACCCATGCGGGAGGCTCCGTGACGGACATAGTGAATTGCAGAGTCGCGTTAGCGCTGTAGGTCACGCCATCATCCGTCATCAGTGACGAGTTAATCGTTATGAAGAAGCCGTAGTTGCCTGGAGCAGCGTTTTCCGGTATATCAATGGGTGAAAATGTGAGGGTTGCTCTCTGACCGGGCTGAAGCTCCGTGAAAGATGCCTCATTGTCCCTGCAAATAAAGGGCTCTGGGCACGTTAGTTTCGCTAACCCGTAGTAAACTGTGGTTTTGCCAGCGTTCTCGAGAATAACTGTTAGGGATGCCCCATATGTACCGTTGTAGCCAGCGGGGCTCCAACGAGCATCCACGATGCTAATGTTCAATGCTGGGTAATCCGAGACAGTTACCTCGAACCACATATAGTACATCCTGGGCTGCCCACTATCGTCGGTAAAGGATAGCTGGAAGTTGAGTAAATAGTTGCCTGGCTTTACTGTTTTGTCAACGTTAATCCTGTAGACGAAGTGAACGGTCTCTCCCTCTCTTACCTTTACTGCATCAGCCCCGTACGCATCCCGCGCGCCGACACTTAGTCCATAGCCATAGCTTGGACTAAATCCCGGCGGAAGAGCGCTCAGCTCGCCCACAGGTCTCGTGGCATTTGTGAAGAACTTTACCTCAACTCTCAGCTCAGCGTTCTTCGACCCAGGATAAACAGGGGTATTAGCGCTTGATGTGAAGCTAACGGCCTCAATCCTAACATCCCATACCTGAGCGCTGGCGAGGTTGCTGTTAATCAGTAAAATCAACAATGCAAGAATCAGTAGAAAAAGACTTACTTCGCGTCCCAAGTGTAGTCACCATGCTAGAAAATAATCACTCTCTATTTCACGTTTTGTTATCTAGGACTGAGTGTTTAATATGCATTTTGAGAAATCGATTTGTTCCTCGACTTTAACTATTCTACCATCCTTTATATACAGTATTTTCTGGGCACAATGTGCTACCTCCGGGTCATGGGTGACCATCACTATTGTTTGTCCCTGCTTATTGAGACCAACAAAAGTGCTCATAACGATTTTCCCGGATGCCCTATCAAGATTACCCGTGGGCTCGTCCGCCAATATGAATGACGGGTTAGTCACGAGAGCCCTTGCTATCGCTACTCTTTGCTGCTGACCACCGCTAAGCTGGAGAGGCTTTTTCCTCAGCCACGATATGTCTCCTCCAACCTTTAATAAAGCTGAAATAACGAGTCTCTCTCTCTCAGCCTTGCTCGATCCCCTAACGAGCAGGGGAAGCTCGATGTTCTCGTACACTGTTAATCTATTGATAAGATTGAAAGATTGGAAAACGAAGCCTATCTTTGTGTTCCTTATCTTCGCCAGCTCAAAGTCGCTGAGCTTTGTTGTATCTAGACCATCTATGAATACTTTACCCGAGGAAGGCCTATCGATAAGGCCCATGATGTTAAGCAATGTTGTCTTACCCGACCCAGAGGGGCCCATAACCGCTACGAACTCCCCTTTTCTTACCTCGAGGTTTACGCCACGCAGAGCCTGGAACTCCGCCTCGCCAAGCTTGTACTTCTTGTATACGTCAACAAGCTTGACGATGGGCTTTTCAGAAATACCTGAACTCAATATTCAGTCACCGAAACTGCTTTGGATTTCATATAGGTTTATGTGGTTTGATGTTAATCTTCCGCTATTATCACTACATGGACTCTTTTACCATATAGCGGCTTTACTTCGGGCTGGTACTTTGCCAAAGGGTATAGTACCACTGTTCCACCTCTGAACTTTATTGCAGAGCATTTTGCGTATCTGACCTCCTCCCCGCCCTAAATGAGCGAAAGTTCCCTTGGTGCGGCTCACTGGTTCCACGCATCTATTCGGGGATACATCTGTCCTCTGCGGGGCAGTCGGGGTGGCCAGAGATCCCCCACATGATGCATTTGCCTAGTGGCTGTGCTCCCCGCATCCCACGCTGGCTTAGGGGCAACCACAGCTTACGATTAACTCATCATCGAGAAATAATTAAATTAAAATGAGAAAGCTTATAAATCCTTCTATCTATCCCCACCTTAAAAGGCGAGGCTTTCGGTTGTAAAAAATGCAGCTTCATAGGAGATAGAGATGTTATTGCAACGATAAACCTCTATAAAAAGTATGTGCTCAAGTGCTCAAGATGTGGGGTCCCTTGGGTGGCCCCGAACGCCCCCAAGCCCGATGAGACCCCAAGCGGGATGCGGAGGAATAGAGATGATGCGATGAAAAACACATCAAATTATATGAATTTATATGAGAGCTGAACCCCACCGAAACTAATTCCTTACTAACATTTCTTAGCTTATCTATCAAATCAGCCTGTTAAAGGCTTATATCTACATTAGGGGGATAGATTCTTAAGTTTCTGGAAGCATGTTAAACGCATCATCGATGAACTATGATTTAACTTGTTTAAGAATAAGTGAGTGATAAAAACTGTTATATATTGAAACCAAGATTGGATTTTTATGAGTCATCTCTCAATGAGTAATGCCAGATATATAACAGAGGTAGCAAGACGATGATGCTACTGAGTATCAAGGATGCGGTTGGTCTGGGGATAGCGATAGCTGGACTGCTGCTTTTTCTAACCAGTTTTCTGATAGTACATAGCCAACCATTAGCAGCGATGGGTATCGGTGTCATCGTATCTGGGTTATCGGTTGTTCTGACTCCGTTACACGTTGCTCCTAAGAGGGCTCTTAGGGAATCACTCGCTGTTTTTTCAAAAAACTTGGACGCTATCCTCGAAAGCCTAAATGTAAAGGGAAAAGCTATCTATACGTGGATTAACGGTAAACCACTATTGATGATTCCCTTAAGGGGCAGTTCGGCCTCCATTCCGCCGAGCTGTAACTTGGGGTTAGAAGTAATCGGTGGGGAGCCATACCTCTGCCTTGAGCCACCGTTGCCTGGAGCCGAGATTTCCGAAGGAAAAACGGATGAGCATGCTTTAACTCTAAGCGAATACCTAGTTGAAAGGATATCAGCAGCCGCGAGCGCGAGCTATACTAGAAGCGGCAACATCATAGTAGCTACAATAAGCAACCCTAAGCTCCCCTTATCGCCGGGGAGAATGAGCGTTGCCACAGGTTCTCTTCCCTCCTTGCTCGCAGGGATACTGATTTCAAGCGAGATAAGGGAGACACTGGTGTTTCTCGAAGAAAGATTTGAGAACAACTCGCTCATAGCTACTTTCGAGGTAATTAGCAAATGAGAGCACTACTCTTCAATGCTATCTTGCCTTTGGGGTACGGATTAATAGTCATGGGTCTCGGTTTTCTCGGAGAATCAAGACTTGACGCGTACCTATCCCTATTAACGCTGTGGTATTTTGTGCTATACCTAATTATTAGGCCGCCGCGAAGGACCTATGACCTGCTTGGCCTAGGCTTGCTAGCAATGTTCTTCTACTTCTTGACCTTAAGAATACTGAGCATAATTTTCACGTGATGAACATGAAAAAGATATTCGCCGTACTAGTAGTTATGGTTTTCCTATGTGGGATTTCAGCAAGCACTTACGCCTCGTCAATCATAACGAAAAGACATGTTTCTCCAATCGAGCTTCCGCAGTACCAGTTATACCCATACTCACTTTACCAACTCACTAAGCTTATATCCTCAGCGCTTGTCGCTGAGAACTACTCTGCTGTTAGTAACTTAACAAAGGCTCTGAAGCTTATACATGCGTCTGGAACTGCAAAGCAATTAGTCAGCCAGTTAGCTGTGCTTATAGAGTCACAATCAAGCACTCTCAATACTAACAAGAATGCTCTCAACGAGATTCAAAAACTCCTTAGCATGGGAGGTATCGAGGATGCCAGAGCTTTACTGGAAGAAATAAAAAGAAACATAACGATATCCGCTTACAATCAACAGGAAATCTACTTGGTAACAAAAAAACTTGATTCAAGCTTTAAAGCCAACACTACACAGCTGGCAAAAATTCTCGATGAACTGCTTGACAGGCAAATAAACGAAACAAGAAACCTAGATGAGAAAATCCAAGCTCTCAGCGAAAAACAATCATGCGTTATACTCATAGAAGGCTATAAGAATGAGGCATGGGTGGGGGAGGAAGCTTGGGTCAAGGTAAAGAGCTATGCATCACCGTTGGTGCAAACAAGCGGGGTGCTCAGACTCTATGCTAAGTATAATGAGGGCGACATTCCTTTACTAGAGATTACAATTCCACTGGACACTGAGGATGAAGTTAGATTCAATTTACCGTACTTATACAATGATTCGATAAGCATATACGCTACTTTGTCTCCCCTGTCCGAAGACTTCAGGCCTTGCGCCTCCAACGTTGTTCATATTAAACTAAAGTGGATTCGTCCTGAAATATTTCTTGGCTTAACTAATTTCACAGCTACTCCAAACTCAAGTTTGTCTTTGCTAATAATTAATCGAGAACCAATTGAACTTGTAGGCACAGTAGAATATCCTTGGGGATCGCAAAACGTAACTTTGGCTTCGGGAGAAAACAGCTTTACAATATATTTGCCACCGTACTTGAATGACGGATTATACTCTATTGCCCTGAGAACCAAACCATTAGGAATAATCGGTCCTGGCAACTATTCATTAACGATAGAAGTAAAAAGAATACAAACACAAATCATGCTTGAAGCACCAAGAATACTTGTATCAGGATTACCCTCTAACATTAAGCTATGCGTGTTTGTTAACCAAGTCACTCGTTTTGAAAAACCTCCTGATGGAGTTCTTGTTCTCAGCGTATCGGGGTGGACATCATCTATAGAGATAAACAATAGTTGTGTGACAGCTAGGCTACATACTCCGTTACTGGTTAGCGGTGGAGGAGCAAACCTCACAGTTGTGTTTAAGCCTTCAAATCCAGCTTATTCCAACTCAGTTGAATCAACAAACATTATTGTTCTAAACCCCCTGGTTCTACTCCTAGGGATCTCTATGCTAGTTGTTTCTGCGAAGAAAAGCTTGTCGATTGTAAGAAATAGGGCCTCGCTAACCATTCCTTCAACGGAAGTAAAAGAAAAATTGTTGCAAGAAAGATATGCCAACATTAGATATGAGACTACTTATAGTCTAGCTTACATACTAGCTGATGTAATGGAGAAGCTAAGCGGTGTGCCCAGGCAGCCTTGGGAGACTCTAAGAGAATACTACGCAAAAATTAAAGATGCCCTCGGGGAAGCATCATCGCGCATCGAGGAATTGATCGCTGAGGTTGAAAAGGTTGTTTATGGTGCCAGTGAAGCTCCAAGCTGGGTAACCGAGAAGCTGAAGGAACTAAAAGGAAGTGAGAAAAAATGAATTCCTGGCTCATAGTGGCATTGCTATTTGCTTTCGGAGCCTTGCTTTCAATCATTATTATCGCTGCTTCCCCATCTAACGTTGATTTCAGCCTCGACAATACGGGGTGGAACGGGTACTCCTGGCTACATGAGCTCAGTGCCCAGCAAATCTACACCCTAGAGGCTTTGCCTAGCTCTGCTAATAACTCAGTCCTTATCATACCATCACCTTCCAGGGAGCCTGAGCGGAGCGAGATAGATTTGATAAAAGCATTTCTGTTGAGTGGCGGGACGCTTATCATAGCTAATGATTATGGTTATGGAAACGCGTGGCTAAAAGCCTTAGATATATGTGAGGCTTTCTTGAGCTCACCAATTCTCGACACAGTTCTCTTCGACTCCGATGTCTATTTACCCAAAGCCCTGGGCTATAACCGCACTGTTTCCTTGAACATAGCTGTTCCCATCAATACATCATGCATAGCTAATAACGCCACTGTGCTGTTACGAACATCCATGTTTAGCTTCATCGATGAGAACAATAATAAGCAGAAGGATGAAAATGAGCCAGAAGGCCCGTTTGTTGTTGCGGTAATGTTCAATTATGGTGAGGGGAGACTTGTGTTGCTCGGGGATCCAAGCATAATGATAAACTACATGATTGAGAGGGAAGGCAACAGGGAGTTTGCTAAATCGCTGTTGCATAGCAAGCAAGTGTACATCTATGGAGGGGCTCTTGAAGAAACGACCTTGATTAAAGCTAAATCGAGTTTAAGCAAAGTGTATAACTTGTTATTGTCCCCCGAGCTTAAGTATACGTTGGGGTTGAGCTTAGTGATAATTTTAACCACGCTGACGAGCAGGCTTTTATTCTTGTATAGTAAAAGAGAAAAAACACCTAGCGCGCCTGATTTCATAGGCTTAAGCGAGGAGGAGCTTTTAATGCTGAGAAAGGATCTTCGGGAAGGCGGGAAGCATGAGTAAACAGGAGCTACTGGAAAAACTCGGGGAGCTGAAGAGCCTTCTCCGCTCACTTCATGTTGGCCATGATGTAGCCATTGACGCATTATTGACGTCTCTATTATGTGAGGGGCATATTCTTCTTCAAGGATACGTTGGGCTTGGAAAGACAACCCTCGCTAAGGTATTCTCAATATCGATAGGAGGCTCATTCTCGAGGATACAGATGACGCCTGACCTGCTACCCAGCGATTTGCTCGGCACAGTTTACTTTGACTTTCAGAGAAGCGAGTGGAGAGTTAAGCTCGGGCCTTTATTTGCTAATGTAGTGTTGATTGATGAGCTTAACAGAGCATCTCCTAAAACCCAGGCGGCTCTTCTAGAGGCAATGCAGGAGAGACAAATTACCATTGAGGGTAAAACCTATCCTTTGCCAAGGCCTTTCATTGTTTTAGCCACGATGATTCCTATATATGGTGAGTCCAGCTACGAGGTCCCGCTTGGAGGGATTGATAGGTTTGCATTCAGTGTGTACATGGAAAACCTAACTAAGCAAGAGGAGCTAGAAGTTTTAGATATAGCTGATGAAATAGAGAAAACAAACTTGAAACCAATACTGGAGCCTCAAGAAATACTGAACATGATAGAAATTACCGGGCAAGTTACGGTTAGCAAGAGCGTTAAGGAATACATCGTTGATTTAGTTAGCTTCATCAGGACGCAGGAAGAGGTGGAATGGCCTCCTAGCCCTAGAGCCTCCATCTGGATTATGCGGGGAGCCAGAGCACGCGCAATGCTTTTGGGAAGAGACTATGTCATACCAGATGATGTCAAGGCTGTGGCTAGAATAGCTCTTAGACACAGAATTGTTATCAAGCCCGAGTATATCATGGACAACGTTAAGCCAGAAGATATTATTGAAAGAGCGCTAAAAAACGTACCAGTGCCCTTATCATGACCACCTTAACTCGTAAAGGAGTATTTGTTTTGGTTCTTTCCTGCTTCATGATTCTATTCGGGATTTTCTTCAGAGATAAGGTTATGGTATTTTCATCGGTAGCTTTGTTCGTAATTATACTCGTGGATACATTAGCTCTGCGCCTCGTGGTTTCAACCTCAATGAAGAATATGACTGTGAAAAAACTATTTGTTAGATGCAGAGCTGGCTCCAGTACAACCATCAAGGTAAACATATATGGGTTGCCCTCCTCGAGAGTAAACATAGTATCTAATAACCCACATGTTGGAATAAGAAACGCGGAAAGCAACGTACTAGAAGCCATTGTTGAGCCGAGAACAGCGGGGAAATACGTGCTGAGACCGTTCAGCGCAGTTTTTTCTTCAAGGCTGGGTTTAGTTGAGTATACGGTTGAGTTGCCATTGCAATTAGAGATACTAGCTTACCCTAGAGTTATTCCTGTTCTCGCTAAGGCTCTTCTTGTCTTGAGGGCCACTGGCAGGAGCTCGGCTCTACTTTCCGGCGGAGCAGCCGGCATGGCCGGTTTTGCACACGGGTGGGAGTTCTCTTGGCTTAGAGAATATGTTCTTGGCGATAACTTTAAGCTTCTTGACTGGAAGTCATCAGCGAGGAAGCTTGAGCTCTTTGTTAAGGAAACAAGAGAAGCTGGAGGAGAAATATCGCTCACGGTCAATCTTGACGTGCATGGCCCCTACACTCTGGACTGGACTCTAAGTACTGCCTTATCATTGTTGCTTGGAAAAATACATGAACGTGGAACAGTGGTATTAAGGATAATTCATGAAGGAGATGTAAGGGTGGTCTCGAAAGCTTCGCTTATAGATGCATTAAAGCTCCTAGTTGGCTATTCGATGGAAGAACTAAAAAGAGGGGCTTTATCCACTTATTCACAAGCTCTCCCCATGCCGTTATCCAAGCTTGAGGAACTATACACAATGATAACTGGTAGCCCAGAGCCCCTGTCAGTAAGGAAGCCTGGGAAAACACAGGGGAAAGCATATAGAAAAGATACCACATGCTTCGTGATTGGGCCAATAACGACTAACACTGAGCTAATTGTTGACCTTGTATTTAGCAGTAACGCTAAGGTGCTTTATCCACCAAAACCATGGCTTGATGCAAAGAACTTATCGGATGCGGTGCGAATATATATGGCACATAAAAAAGCATTGGAAGCTATAAATAAAAGAGTTAAGAGTTAATGCGTTGGCTTCACTCTTCTATAGCTTCTCTATCATAATGCTTCCCTATGCACAAAGGCATCTCAAGTCTCCTTGACGTATATATCAAGATAAGAAGGGTCACAATGAAAGGCAACATTAATAAGAACTGGTACGGGACAGCTACTCTCTGTGCCTGCAGCCAGTATACCAGTACCTCGACTCCACTAAACACTAGAGAGCCGATAATGATTGGTACGGGGTTCCACCTACCGAACAGTGTGATTGCTATGGCTATCCAGCCTCTTCCACTCACTATAGTCTCGGTGAATGTTCCAGTAAAGCATAATGGCAGATACGCGCCCGCCAGGCCCATCAAGGCGCTCCCTATGATACCAAATGTGTACCTCATCAAACCAACATTTACTCCCAACACATCCGCGACACGTGGGGAATCCCCTACGGCCCTTAGTTTTAATCCAAAATGCGTCTTGAACAGTATGTAATGGAACAGTAATCCAAGAATAATTGTTATGTAAACGAGGATGTTCTGCGAAAAGAGCATCGGGCCTATTATTGGTATATCCG
>Ga0080004_1144021_pt1 | contig 21182 bp, 16 predicted proteins | sample WasSprMetagenome_FD_69207 | JGI IMG/M metagenome (GOLD analysis project Ga0080004, IMG submission 69207) | Sulfidic aquatic microbial communities from Washburn Spring, Yellowstone National Park, USA - WS (SPADES assembly) (version 2) | ecosystem: Environmental > Aquatic > Thermal springs > Hot...
CCGCCAGGACCCGGCCGGCCGGCCCGCGCAGGGTGCGCCGGCCGGCGCGGGTGGTCAGGGCGATAAGCACCAGCGCCAGCGAGAAGGGCGCCACCAGCAGTTGCTCATTGGCCCAGTCCAGGAAATGCCCCCACGAAAACATGGTATAGCGCTCCCAGCGCGTGGCGGTCTGCGTCAGCGGCACGAACCAGCGGTGGTCTCCTCCGCCCGGCGCGTCCTCCCCCAGCAGGGCCTGGATGCCGTGTCCGCCGGCCTCCATCAACACTACCACGCCGGCCAGGATGATCAGCATCGGGAGCGCCACGCGCAGGGTCATCGCCAGCCGCCGGCGCAGTCCCCGCTCCTCTATCCAGCGGCGCTGCCACAGCCAGGCCAGGGATGCCTCCAGGCCCAGGATAGTGGAAGGGTGAAAGGTATGGGTCAGGCCCAGCACGCCGGCCGGCCAGAAGATATCGCTTCGGCCCTCCGCGGCGCGCATTCCCAGCCACAGATAGGCCAGGATGCCGATGGTCATCCAGACGTAATTTTCCACGTAGCCGAAAAAGAACTGCATCAGCCCCAGGGTGCCGAGCCAGCCGGCGAAGAGGGCCTTCTCCGCCGGCGTGCGCCCCATCTCGTCGGCCATGCACAGCAGGAGAAAGACGAAAACCACGCCGGCGGCAACGCTCAGCGCCTGATAGGTCTGCATCACATCCCATCCCCACCAGCGGTTGGCCAGCGCCCAGGCCTTGGCGTGCAGGAAGAGGTCCAGCGGGGCCTGCCAGGTGTACGTCAGGCGCACCTCCGGATGGGCGATGGCATTCACCAGGATATAGGCATCGCCCCAGCGGGTGTGCACCAGCCGGCCAGCCCAGAACACCGGCGCCAGCGCCAGGCTGAAGCCGGCGAACCACCATCGGCGGCCGGGACGGGCGGGGACACGCCGGCCCAACCAGCCGAGCGCCGCGCGCACCACTGCGTTGGCACGCGGCACGCATAACAGCGCGCCGGCGCCGGCGGCCAGCCACTCCAGCCAGCGCGGCCAATAGGTGAAGGGGAAGATGCCCCAGCTTTGCTCCTCAGGGAGATAGGGCGCGGCCAGATGGAGAAGGATGAGGAAAAGCGCGAAAAACCGCACCGCCCACAGCGCCTGCCGGGGAGAAAGGGCCGGCAGAGAACGAACCCGCAACCCGCTCATACGCCCCCCGCCGGCAGTTCCACCCGCCCCAGGCTCCAGCGCGCCCATTCCTGGCCGCTGGCGGGGTCGTACAGGATGATAATGGCCTCGTAGGTACCCGGCGGTGCGGCCGGCGGCACCCGCAGGTCATGCCAGTCGGAGACCGTCTCGCCGGCCGCCCAGGCTGTGGTGGGATACGCCTCATGCACCGGCCGGCGGTCATGCTGAGCGACAGTGCTCCCATCGCCGGCCAGCAGGCGCAGGGAGAGGCGCACATCCCGGTCCAGCACGCGCAGGGCCAGCCATTCCAGGGAGATGCCGGCATGCCAGCCGCCCGGCAGGCGGCGCAGGGCAACCCCCCATTTCTGCAGGCACAGCCCGGGGAGCAGTTCGACGCCGGCGCAGGTCAGGTTCTCCGCCGGCGCCGGCTTGGGCCGCACCCGGATGAGGGGGCCGGCGGCATCCAGGTGATAGCGCTCGGCCAGGCCGGCCATGCCGCAGGTGAGATAGGCCTCGCCCGTTTCCCCCAGCGTCCCTTCGATGGCTTCCCAGCGCGCCGGCTCCTGGTCGGCGGCAATGGTGCGGATATCAGGGCGCAGGCCCTGTGTCTCCTGGTAATAGCGCAGGACCGTCATCTCCCCCAGGATGCCGATGACGACGGCATCCGGCGGCAGGGGTGCAGAGAGTGCCTGCACCGCCCAATCGTGCACTTCCCAGTCGTCGGAGCGGTCGGCCTGGGGATAGGCCTGGACGCCGGCCCAGAGGGCCTGGCCGGCCAGCACCAGCGCCAGCAGGACGCGGACCGTTGAACGGAGTGCGCCAGAGGCAGGCACTGCCCCCACCCGGTGAGCCAGCCAGTCGAAGGCCAGGCCAATGCCGGCCGCGCCGGCCAGGAAGGCCGGCAGGAGGAAAACTTCCACGTCTGCCACCCGGTACAGCGCGGCAAAGGCCAGACATACCAGCCAGGTCAACCGCAGGGCCCAGGCGGTGCGCGGCCGACGGCCGGACCCCATTAGCCCCAGGACGCTGACCACCCCGCCCAGCGGGCCGAACTGCTCCAGCCACAGGCGCAGGTAATCGCCGGCGGTGCGCGATTGGGCGAGGGGGTTGCCCGTCAGGAAGGCGCTGTAGTCCAGCGCCAGCACGTGCCGCCAGAACCCCTCCCAGGTGTTGCGGTAGGTGCCGTCCAGGGAGCCGGCACGCGCGCCGACGAGCGGGATGTAGGCATAGAACAGGAGCGGAAGGGCGCAGGCCAGTGCCATCTTCCACCAGGAACACCTCCACCGCGGCCGGCTGGGTTCCCCCTCCCTGGCCGGCAGGGCCAACGCCAGCGCCAGGCCGGGGAGCAGGAAAACGATGGTGCGGTGATGGGCCAGGCCGGCGCCCAAGAGGCCGGCTGCGATGATGAGCCATCGCTCCGCCCCCGTCTCCTCCCAGCGGGTCAGCGCCGCCAACAGCCAGACGGTGAGGCACAGGTGCAGGGCGTACACCTCGGCGATGGTGGCCTGGGACCAGAAGACCGGCGAGACAGCCAGCGCCAGGGCGGACAGCAAGCCGGCCAGCGGGCGCCCGGTCAGCTCCCGCACCAGGACGAACAGGCCGGCCAGCGCGCCGGCGGCACAGACCGCCGACAGCAGGTTGACCCGATAGGCCACATCCCCGATGGGTAATCGGGTGAAGAGCCAACCCAGCAGGGTGTAGAGGGGATAACCGGTCGGATGGGCCACGCCCAGGCGGTAGCAGACAAGCTGGAACTCCGGGCTGTCGTCGAAGATCGTGACGACGGTCGGGGCCAGGGTAGCGATATAGAGGCCCAGGCCGGCGGCAAACACAGCCCAGGGCAACAGTCGCACTGCCAGTCTCTCCAACCGGGTGGCGGACAACGTATCTCCCATCGCCAGAAAGGATTCAACGGCCGCGGGGCCGATCGCATGCATGATACCATAAACCAGGCGGAGGGGAGAAATACGCGGTAGCGGCGCGAGCCGGGTGCAAATTTGCGAAGCCGGCGCAGTTCGATTATAATGGCATTGTCAGCGGGGCGTAGCGCAGATCGGTTAGCGCGCACGGTTCGGGTCCGTGAGGTCGGAGGTTCAAATCCTCTCGCCCCGACTGGCACAAGCGGGCCATGATGGCCCGCTTTTTTATTGGCCGGCGCAAAAAAGTGGTGGTCCCAGGAGGGGCGGAACTCCTGGGACCACACGAAGGTGATGGGATAATGGGAGGTGGGATTCGATAATCAGCGATAATCGGGAATAAACGGGAAAAATTATTGGATAATACCTCCGCTCCGTCTCTTTGCATACCGTCCTTCTGTCTGCCATTATAGCATGGGCCTGCGCCGGCGAAGCTTACAGTTTGCTTACAATCGCCTGGGGGCATATGCCCTTTGACGTCCCTCGCGGCCAGGGGTATAATCCCGCATGTCCGCGCCGGCAGGCTGACTGCCAGGCTGACAAACTATCAAAGGAGAGCACTGTCCCATCATGACTGACTCCATCGAGCAATTCCGCTCCGCGGCGGTGGAAGCCGCCGAGAGCGCCGGCGCCGAACTGATGCGCTGTTGGCGGCAGTACCATCATATCCGCTCCAAAGGCCTGCGCGACATCGTCACCGAGGCCGATATGGCGGCCGAAAAGGCCATCCTCGACATCATTCGCCGGCGCTTCCCCGAGCACGACATCCTGACCGAGGAAACTGGCGCCCACGGCAACAACGGCCGGCGCTCACCCTACCGCTGGATCATTGACCCGCTGGACGGCACCACCAACTACGCCCGCGGCCTGCCCTTCTTCTGCGTCTCCATCGCCCTGTTCGAGAACGGCCGGCCGCTGTTGGGCGTGATTTATGACCCCCTGCGCCGGCAGTGTTACCAGGCGGCACGCGGCCAGGGCACCTACCTGAACGGGGAGCGCCTGCAGGTCAGCCGGCGCACCGATTGGATGGACATCATTATCGCCACCGATTTCCCCCGCCAGGAGGCCCCGCGTCAGCGCATGATGCGCATCATTGACCGCCACAGCCATGATCTGGGGGGATGGCGCATCATGGGGAGCGCGGCATTGGGGCTGTGCCTGGTGGCGGATGGGAGCGCCGACGCGTATCTGCACCTGACGCTGTTCCCTTGGGATAAGGCGGCCGCCGGCATCATCATCGAGGAGGCCGGCGGACGCGTCACCGGCATCCGGGGGGAGGCCGATTGGTGGAACACGCCCACCTGTATGGCCACCAACGGTCTGATCCACGATGCGCTCCTGGCCCGCCTCGCCCCGGACGTGGCGGAAGGTGACGATGCCTGAAGGCCTGCGCCCGGTCATCGTTTCCGTTGAGGACGAGCCGGCATCCTCCTGGTTCCCCCGCAGTTGGCCGGCGGTATTGATGGTTGCGGCCGTGCTCATCGGGCTAGCCCTCAGCACACTGGCCGGCAGGGCGCCCGCTCCGCCGCCGGCGCCGACCCCAGCGCCCTGGCCCGGGACGGTATCCACCGTTATGCCGGCCGCTAACGCGCTGACATCCCGGCGCGCCCTGCTCATCCTCCTGCCCGGCGCGCGCCCGGACTATCTCCACACCTATATCACCGACGGCACGATGCACAACCTGGCCCTGCTGGCCGCCGGCGGCGTCGTGCCGGAATACGTCGCCCCGGTGGAGCCGGCGGTGACCAATCTCAACCTGGAGTGCCTGGTGCGGGGAAGCCGGCCGCGCCTGTCCGACCTCCTCAGCGGAGCGGAACTCCCCGCCCTGTTCACCGCGCCGGCCGTATGGGCATGGGACGGACAGAGCGGGCCGGCCGATGCCGTCCTTTTCTGGCCGGACACGGAGCCGGGCGGCGCCGGCGCAGATATCTTCGTCACCCTGGCGGATGGCTCATCCGCTGTCGAAGGCCCGGACGCACAGCCGCTCCACACTTCCCCGGCCGGCCTGGCCCTGGCCCTTACCGACGCGCTCGGACAGCCGCTGGCTCTTCCCTCCCCCTCGGCCTCCGGGGGCGATTTCGTCGAGCGCCTGTACCGCCGGCTGGACTGGCAAGCCCGCGCCGCCGCCTGGGTGTGGTCCAGCGATTCCCCGCGCACCATGGTCATCGTCTTCGACGCGCTGGCCCTGGCGGCAGAGGCCGGCCTGCTCCACGGCGAGGATGCCTACGACCCGCTGACGCGCGCCGTTTACCGCCGGCTCGATGGGGCATTGGGAACGCTCTTCTCCGTAGTCGATATGGCGCGAACGGCGACGGCGGTCGGCACCACCAACGGCTTACTATCGTATCAGCGCGTGCTGAACCTGGAGGCGGTACTGCGGGACGGCGCGCCGGCCGTGCCGCCGGACGCAATTCGCATCGTCACCGCCGGCGGGACTGCGTTCCTCTCGATTCACCTGCCGGCAGACAGCGCGCCCGCCGTGCAGACCGCCTACGTGGAGGGCGTGCAGAAGGCGCTGGAAGGAGCCGCCGCCGGCGATCAGCCGGCCCTGCGGCGCGTCGCGGCGGGTGATGCCGCCCGTCAGATGGGATGGGCGGATGCCGGCGCCGGGGATTTCTGGGTGCAGGCCGCGCCCGGTGTGGTCCTGCGCGCCGGCGACCCCAGCGGCGAACACCGCGCCTGGTGGGAGGAGGCCGGCGTTGCCGACGGCTATGCGTCCGACCTGCCCGAGATGCGCGGGTTCTTCGTGCTGGCCGGCCCGGGCATCACCCCGTACGGCCTGGTCGGCCCCATCTCCCTGCTGGATATCGCCCCGACCCTCGGCGCCCTGCTCCAGATGCCGATACCGGACTCCGTCCAGGGCCGGCCCCTGCGAGAGTGGATGAACGCAAATTAAACCTGAAAACTGCACAGCCGGCTTGTGCACTTCATTGACAGGGCCGGCGCGCCCCTGTATAATGGCACTGAGGAAAGAGGGCGCCAGAACGATCCATCGTCGTGATGGGATGCGGGTGGAAATAGGTGCGGGAGGTTGCCATGGGTGAGATTGAGCGCGCGGCCAGCTTTTACTTGGGCCGGCTGGTGAACCCGGATACCGGCGAACTGGGGGATATCCTCCAGTATGATGCCCGAGATCTGACCACCCACGCGGTCTGCGTGGGCATGACCGGCAGCGGCAAGACCGGTCTGTGCGTCGACCTGCTGGAAGAGGCGGCGCTGGACCAGATTCCGTCCATTATCATTGACCCCAAGGGCGACCTGACCAATATGCTGTTGACCTTCCCCGACCTTCGCCCGGAGGATTTCCTGCCCTGGGTGAATGTGGATGACGCGCGCCGCAAGAATATGACCGTAGAGGAATACGCCGGGTACGTCGCCAACCTGTGGGCGAAGGGGCTGGCCGATTCCGGGCAGGGGCCAGAGCGCATCCGGCAGTTGAAGCAATCGGCAGATTTCGTCATTTTCACGCCGGGGAGCAGTGCCGGCGTGCCGGTGAACATCCTGCAGAGTTTCGCCGTCCCAGACCTTTCCTGGGAGGAGCACGAGGAGGAACTGCGCGAGAAAATCTCCAGCATCGTCAGCGCCCTGCTGAGCCTGGGACAGGTGCGGGTAGACTCCACCAACGACCGGGAGCATGTCCTGCTCTCCCATTTGTTCGAGCGCGCTTGGCGCGCCGGCGAGGACCTGGACCTGGCCGCGCTCATCATGCAGGTGCAGAAGCCCCCTATCCGCAAGCTGGGCGTCTTTGACGTGGACACTTATTTCCCGCCGGCGGAGCGCATGCAGTTGGCCATGGCGCTGAACAACGTCCTGGCCTCGCCCAGCTTCGCCCAGTGGCTGGAGGGTGTGCCGCTGGAAATACCGCAGATCATCAAGGCGCCCGACGGCCGGCCGCGTGTCGCCATCTTTTACATCGCTCATCTCAGCGACGCGGAGCGCATGTTCTTCGTCACCCTGCTTCTTCAGCAGGTCATCGGCTGGATGCGCACGCTTTCCGGCACCACATCACTGCGCTGTATCCTCTATTTTGACGAGGTGTTCGGCTATTTCCCGCCCACCGCGGAGCCGCCCTCCAAACGCCCCCTGCTGACCCTGCTGAAGCAGGCGCGCGCCTTCGGCCTCGGTGTGGTGCTGGTCACCCAGAACCCCATGGACCTGGACTACAAAGGTCTGACGAACGCCGGCACCTGGTTCATCGGCCGCTTGCAGGCGGAGCGCGATAAACTCCGCATGCTGGAAGGGCTGGATACCGTCTTCTCCAGCGCCGGCGGGCGCTTCGACCGCGCCTACTTCGACAAGCTGATCAGCAGTCTCAAACCCCGCCAGTTTATCCTGCACAACGTCAACCAGGATGCGCCGGTGGTTTTCTACACCCGCTGGGCCATGTCTTACCTGCGGGGGCCGCTGACGAAGGTACAGGTGAAAGAGCTGATGAAGGGGCGGTCGGCCGAGGCGCTCAAGGCCGCGCCGGCGGTGCAGGCTCCGCAAACCGCTCCCGCGCCGGCCGCGGCGGCTGTGACCGCGCCTCCTGCGGCAAAGCCGGCGCCTGGCCTGGACACCGTGCCGCCGGCCCTGCCGGCCGGCATCCCCCAGCACTTCCTGCCAGTGCGCCTGCCGGACATCCAGGCCCGCAAGAAGGTCTCCGGTCAGGTCGCGGAGACGCGGCTGGTATACCGGCCGGCGCTCCTGATGGCCGGCCAGGTGCAGTTTCCCCATACCCCCAGCGGCACCTTTGTCTCCTCCCCCTTCATGTATCTCCTGCCGCCGGAACACATCACGGCCGTGCCGGATTGGGCCGCCGCCCAACCGCTGGAGCTGACAGCCAAAGAGCTGGAGACGCGGGGGGCAGAAGGCGCCCTGTACGCCGATGTCCCTGAGCCGCTGGCCAACGTCCGCCAGTTCGCCCTCTGGAAAAAGGCCTTCGCCGACTATCTGTACCGCACGCAGGCGCTGGTGATCAGCTACCACCCCTTATTGAAGGTGTATGCCCGGCCGGAGGACACGGCGGAGAGCTTCCGCCGGCGGTGCGAGGAAGCCGCCCGCCAGCAGAAAGAAGCCGAGGCGGAGAAAATCCGCGCCAAATACACTGCTCAGATCGCGCGCCTGCAGGAACGCATCCGACGCGAGGAACTGGAACTGGAGCAAGATCGTCTCGAATACGAGGCCCGCAAACAGGAGGAACTGCTCTCCGCCGGCGAATCGCTGGTGGGAATGTTCATCGGCCGGCGCCGCACGAGCGTGCTCTCCTCGGCCAGCCGCCGGCGGCGCATGACCCAACTGGCCAAGGCCGACCTCGATGAGTCGGTCGCCACCATCGCCAAGCTGAAGAAAGAGCTGGAGGGCCTCCAGCGAGCGATGAATGACGAGCTGGAAGCCCTGGAACAGCGCTGGGCCCAACTGGCGGGGAACATCCAGGAGATCCGGGTCCAGCCCCGCAAGACCGATATCGCTGTGGACATTTTCGGCGTGGGCTGGGCGCCCATATGGCAGTTCGTGATGGCGGAATCGGGACAGCGCGTGGAGGTGCCGGCCTACCAGCCGGCGTGAGGAAACGACCCATGGCCTTTTTGCAGGGCAGGAAGCAGGTCGCACGTTTTTCCCCCATACAGGACGCGGCCCAGGTGGCCGCACCGCCGGCGCGCGCCTCGCGGGCGCTCCCCATACTGCTCCTGTTCGCCAGCCTGCTCCTGTCCGTGTGCATGGGCCTGGTGGCATATTTCGAGCTTCAATACCGCGGCCGCATCTACCCGGGCGTGCGGGTGGAACCGCTGGATCTGGGAGGGAAGACGCCGGCGGAAGCCCGTCAAGCCCTCGCGGCCCTTTATGCCAACGCCTCCCCCTGGTGGCCTATCCTGACCTTCGGCGACAAGGTCTGGATCCCCAGTCAGGCGGACCTCGGCATTCAGGTGGACCTGGACAGCGCCGTGGAAGAGGCGTATCGGGTCGGGCGGAGCCAAGACGTACTGCGCTCCCTGGCGGAGCAGTGGCGCGCCTTCCGCGAGGGCTATACCATCCGGCCGGCGGCGCGCCTGGAGCCGGCGCAGGCCCGCCGCTATCTCAGCACTATCGCCCGAGAGGTCAACCGCCCAGTGCGGGAGGCCACCCTGCGGGTGAACGAGACCCGCGTCGAAATCATACCCAGCCAGGTCGGCTACGAGGTGGACGAAGCCGCCACCCTGGAGCTTCTGGCGGAGCGCGTCCGCAACTGGCAGGGAGGCGAACTGCCGCTGGTTGTGCGCGAGGCACAGCCGCTTATCACGAATCTGGAGGGGCTGGCGGAGCGGGTACAGCGCATTCTTTCCGCGCCGCTGGTGCTGGTGGGGCCGGCGGACCTGAACCCCAACCGCTGGGTGCTCACGCCGCAGGAGCTGGCCGGCATGCTGGTGCTGGAACAGCGCGTGGAGAGCGATGGGAGCGTGGCCGGCGTGGCGGTGCTCTCGGAGCCGGCGCTGACCCAGCGGGTTGAGGCCATCGCCGAAGAGGTCAACCGTCCGCCGGTCGAGGGGAAGATCGACTACAACCTGAACACCCGGCAGTTGGTGGTGCTCCAGCCCAGCCAGGCCGGCTACCGTCTGGATGTGGCGCGCACGGTTCAGCTCATCCAGGAGCACGCCCTCAGCCAGATGCGCGAGATCCCCCTGCCGGTGGAGGTCATTACCCCCACCATTGACACCAATAACCTTGCGGCGCTGGGCCTGAACGACATCCTGGTCGAGGCGACGACCAGCTTCAAGGGGTCCAGCAAGGAGCGCATGACCAACATCGCGCTGGCCGCCGAGCGCTTCGACGGCATCCTCCTGGCACCGGGGGAAATCTTCTCGTTCAACAAATACCTGGGGGAAGTGACGGCGGAGCAGGGCTTTGCCGAATCGCTCATCATCTGGGGGGACCAGACAGCGGTGGGCATCGGCGGCGGGATATGCCAGGTTTCCACCACGGCCTTCCGCGCCGCCTTCTGGGCCGGCCTGGAGATCCTGGAGCGCTGGGCGCACGGCTACCGCGTGAGCTGGTACGAGCCGCCGGTGGGCATGGATGCCACCGTCTACAGCCCGGTGGTGGACTTCAAGTTCCGCAACGATACGCCGGCCTACCTGCTCATCAAGACCAAGACCGACCTGACCAACGGCACCATCACCTTCTATTTCATCGGCACCGACACCGGCAGAACCGTGGAGATGGAAGGCCCCATCACCGAGAATGTCATCCACCCCGCGCCGCCGGAGTACCGCGAGGATCCCTCGTTGCCGGCCGGCACCGTCAAACAGGTGGAATGGGAGCGCGACGGGGTGGATGTCACGGTCAAGCGCATCGTCCGCCAGGGCGACACCATCATCCACCAGGACGTCTTCTTCAGCCGCTACCGCCCATGGAGGGCCGTGTTCCTGGTGGGCACCGGCCCCGCCCCGAGCCAGTGATGCCCAGGCCTCTGTCCTGGGCATGGGGAGCGGGGGACGTGGTGTCAGCCGCCTGCCGGCAAATAGGGCGAAGCGCACTCAACACTGCGGCAAAAGGGATTGGAATGGGGTCAGTATGGAGCCTGAAAGAGGCAGAACAGCGGTGCGCGGCCTGGCGCGCCGCCGGCAAGCGCATCGTCTTCACCAACGGCCACTTTGACCTCCTCCACCTGGGCCATGTGGATTACCTGCAAAGGGCCCGGGCGCTGGGCGATGCCCTGGTCGTGGGGTTGAACAGCGACGCTTCCACGCGTTTGCTGAAGGGGCCGGCGCGCCCCATCGTGCCGGAACAGGAGCGCGCCGCCGTCCTGGCCGCGCTGGCGTGTGTGGACGGCGTGGTCATCTTCGATGCGCCGACGGCGGAGGAGCTCGTGCGCCGGCTCCGTCCGGATATCTACGTCAAGGGCGGCGATTGGTCCCCTGACCAGGGGCGCTGGCCGCCAGAGGCCCGCGTCGTCCTGGAATACGGCGGCCAGGTGCACTTCTTGCCCTACCTCCCCGACCATTCCACATCCCGGCTCATTCAGACGATCCTGGAGCGCTATGGCAGAGGAACAGAGTAGCGGCATCGCCCGCTCCGCCGGCATCATCGCCCTGGGCAATGTCGCCAGCCGCCTGCTGGGGGTGGTGCGGGTCACCATCATCGCCCACTACTTCGGCGCGTCCGGGCTGGTGAGCGCCTTCGAAGCCGCCGCCCGCGTGCCGATGATGATTTACGACCTGCTGGTGAGCGGCATGCTCAGCGCCGCCCTGGTGCCGGTGCTCAGCACCTATGTGGACCGCCGCGATGAGCTGTGGCGGCTGGCCAGCATCATGTTCACCCTGATCGCCCTCCTGATGGGCGTGCTGGTCATAGTGCTGGAGGCGCTGGCGCCGGCCGTGGCCTGGGTCATGGTCGGCGGCTTCAGCCCGGCCCTGCTGGCGGTCACGGTGCGCCTCATCCGCATTATCCTGCCGGCCACCCTCCTCTTCGGCCTGTCGGGCGTCGCCACCGGTGTGCTCTACAGCCTCAAGCGCTTCACCTATCCGGCCTTCGGGGCGGCGGTGTATAACCTGGGCATTATCATGGCGGCCCCGTTGCTGGCCGGCCGATGGGACATCTACAGCCTGGGCGCCGGCGTCCTGGCCGGCTCCCTCTTCCAACTGCTCATCCAGCTCCCCGACCTGGAGCTGAAGGCCCTGCGTCCCCAGCTCGATCTCCGCCACCCGGGACTCCGCCGCATCGTCAAGCTGTACCTGCCCATCGCCGCCGGCCTGGTCATCAGCCAGGCGCAGATCATCATTGACCGCCGGCTGGCCTCCGGCACCGGGGAACAAAGCATCGCCTGGATGGCCAACGCCACCCAGCTCATCCAGTTCCCGCACGGCCTGATCTCCGTGGCCATTTCCCTGGCGGTGCTCCCCTCGCTGTCGCGCTTCAGCGCGGCGCAGGATTGGGCCGCCTATCGGCGCACCCTGAGCGCCGGCCTGCGCATGGTGATCACCCTTATCGTGCCGGCCATCGTCGGGCTGTACATCCTGGGCAAGCCGCTGGTGCGGTTAATCTTCGAGCACGGCCGCTTCACCGCCTACGATACCCATTGGGTCACGGTGGCGCTGTTCGGCTACCTCATCGGGCTGTTCTTCGCCTCCATAGACTGGCCGCTCAACTACGCCTTCTATGCCCAGCAGGATACCCTGACGCCGGCGGTGGTGGGGCTGTGGAGCGTGTTCGTTTACCTGGCGGTGGCGCTGGGGCTGGTCGGGCGCATGGGCATGCTGGGGCTGGTGCTGGCCGATTCCGCCAAGCATGCCAGCCACGCCGCCATCATGTGGCTGTTACTGCGCCGGCGCGTCGGCGGCCTGGAGGAGCACGTCGCCGGCACGCTTGCCCGAGCGGCCGGCGCCTCTATTGTCATGGGCGCCGCGGTCTGGTTCTCCTGGCGCTGGCTGGCGGGGATACTGCCGGCCGGCGCACTGGCCGGCCGGGTACTGCACGTTGCCGTGCCGGCGGCGCTGGGCGCCGGCGTTTATCTCGCCTCAGCGCTTCTGCTGGGCATGCAGGAGCTGGCCGCGCTTTGGCAGGCGGTGCGCCGGCGGCTGACCGCCCGCGGGGAGGCCAGGTAGTCCATTTGACTTTTGTCCGCAATGTCAGTATGCTATGGCGGAACGGCTGGGACGCCGCCGGCCCGGTCCCTGCACAGGAGGAAATGTCATGTCCGAACTGCTGGAACGGCGTTATTGGCCCATTATCGCCATCCTGATCTTCCTCAATGTGCTGATTTTCGGCTGTCTCATCCTGCTCATTGAGGGCAAAATCGTCCTGTAACGGACCGCACCGACCACTACCGCCGGCGCCCACACTGCCGGCGCGCATCGAATCCGCAAGGGAAGGGAACTGCAGTGAGACATCATCAGCCGTCCTCGGGGTTCCGATCATCGCCTGAGCGCAGCGCGGTTATCGTGATCCTGTTGTTGAGCGTCCTGCTGACCGCTCTGCTGGCCGGCAGTTCGCCGGCGCTGGCGCGCCGCCTGCTCCAGTCGCCGGTGCAGACGCCGGCGCCGGCCGCGACCCTCACACCGGCGCCGCCGGCGCAACCCACCCCGGTCCCGCCCACCCCTGTCCAGCCGACACCGGCCCAGCCGACGCCGGCCCAACCGGAAGCCTCGCCGACCACTGCGCCCGCCCTGCCGTCGGCGGAGACGCCGGCCCCTGTCCCCTCCGGCGAAGTGCCCCAGCGCACCGAGCCGGCCGGCGGGTTCGACTGGGCGCGCTTCATGGACATCCTCATCCTCATCTTCTCGTACCTCTGGCTGATCTGCGGCATCCTGGTGGTGCTGGCCATTATCGCCGCGGTGATCGTGCTGACCATCCGGAGCCGCCGGCGCGCCGCATCCCCATCGGAACCGCCGGCGCCGGAAGAGCCAGCCCAAGAGGAATGAGGATGTGACAGCAGAACGCCGGCCGGGTGGTAGATTCTCCTCTTACGCGCTGGCGCTGTTGCTGATTGCACTGGGATTCGCCCTGCGGCTGTGGCACCTGGACTTTCAGAGCATCTGGCGGGACGAGGCCGACTCCCTGGAGTTTGCCTCGTCCCTGGTATCTTTGCGGATGCTCTTTACCCAGCCCGGCCACAATGCGCCGCTCTATTACACTATGCTGGCCGGCTGGCAGATGATCGCCGGCCGCGGCCTTATCTCCGCACGCTTCTTCTCCGCCCTGTGGGGGACATGCGGGCTGGCCCTGCTGTGGGCGCTCTGCCGGCGCTTCGTCCACCCGGCGGCCGCCGTATGGGCACTGCTCTTCGCCGCCTGCTCCCCCTTCTGGATATGGTACTCGCAGGAAGCGCGCGCCTACGCGCCGCTGTTGGCCCTCGCCCTACTGGTCTCCTGGCTCTACCTGGACGCGCTGGGGCGCGGCGGGATATGGCGCTGGGCCGGCTATGTCCTCGGCATGGCCGTGCTGGTCTACCTGCATTTTATGGCGCTCTGGCTGGTGCCGGCCCATCTCCTCATGGGCATTCTCCTGCGGCCCAAAGGGCGCGGCGGCTGGCCGGCCTGGGCCGCGGCCATGGCGGCGCTCTGCCTGCCGGCCGTGCCCCTGGCCGGCTGGGGCATGCCGCTCCTGCTCTCATCCTTTCAGACAGGGCACGCGCCGGCGTCCTGGGGCGATATGACCGCAGGCCTGGCGCTGGGGTTCACCCTGGGGCCTTCCGGCCGCCTGCCGGCCTGGCTCGCCATGCCGGCGCTCTTCCTGGCTCTGCTGGGCACTGCCGGCATCTGGCTGACCCCGCGATTGACATCACGGCGCGTCCCCCTGGCCCTGCTCTTGTGGCTGGGCGTGCCGGCCGTCGGGCTGATGGCCCTTTCCACAGTGAAGCCGCTCTTCGCCGAGCGCTATCTGATCGTCACCCTGCCGGCGCTCCTGCTCATGATGGCGCTGGGCACAGCCTGGCTGTGGCGGGCATGGCGCCCGCTGGCACTGGGAGCTGTGGCGGCGGTGCTGGCGGCAAGCTTATTGGGCATCGCCGTCCAGGGCACACAGACCATTAAGCCCGATTTTCGCGGCGCGGCGCGGTATTTCATGGCGCATCGTCAGGCCGGCGATCTGGTGCTGTTCCTCATCCCGCAGGCGCAGGGGGCTTTCTCCTATTACGCGCCGGCGGAGGAGGCCATCTATGCGCCGGCGCCCTTCGCCAACGGCCTGCCGCCGGCGGAGCTGGACGCCGCCATGCGCCGGCTGGTCGGGGAACGCCAGCGCGTCTGGCTGGTGGAGTCGGAGCCGGCCTGGTGGGACCGCGCCGGCGCCGTGCGGGCCTGGCTGTCCACCCACGCAGAGGGCTCCCGCGAAATTGCCTTTCACCTCGTCACGCTGATAGAATATATCGGTGTGCAGAGTTCCCCCTGAGGGAGGAGACAAAGGATGCCGCAGTCACGGGGAAAATGGCCCTGGGGCCGGAAGAAGGTCGGGTTAGCCCTCAGCGGCGGCGCGGCGCGCGGCACAGCGCATATCGGAGTGCTGGAAGTGCTGGAGCGCGAGGGCATTCGTCCGGATGTGGTCGCCGGCGTCAGCGCCGGCTCGGTCGTGGGTGCCCTGTACTGCGCCGGCTACAGCGTCGAACAGCTCAAAGCCCTGGCGCGGGATCTCTCCTGGTCCAGGCTGGTGCGCCTGGGACGCCCCCATCTGGGCCTGTTCGACACCTCCCGCATGGAGGCCTATCTGGAGGAACTGCTGGCCGGCCGCACCTTTGACCAGCTCTCCATCCCCTTCCTGACGGTGGCGGTGGACCTGCTGACCGCGCAAGAGGTGGTGTTGAAGGAAGGGCGCGTGGCGCGTGCCGTGCGGGCGAGCTGCGCGGTGCCGGGCCTTTTCACGCCGGTCGAATGGAACGATCATCTGCTGGTGGACGGCGGACTGCTGAACAACGTGCCGGTGCAGGTCCTGCGCGATTGGGGAGCCGACTACGTCATCGCCGTCAACCTGCTCCCCCCGTACGCCCGCAACGCCCGGCCGCGCAATCTCTGGGAGCTGTGGATGCTGACGCTCTACACCCTGGAGCGGAACGCCCATGCGGAGGCCCAACAGGCGGACTGCACCATATACCCCGACGTCATCGAGTTCAGCCTGGCGGACCTGGAACATGCGGAGGAGATGATGGAGCGCGGCCGGCGCGCCGCGGAGGCCAAGCTGGAGCAGTTGCGCGCCGGCCTGCGGACCTCCCCGCTGGACGAGCTTCGCCGCAAGCTGGGCGGCATGCGCCGGCGCTAATCCCACAGCGGCACGAGGGCGAAGCGCTCCACATCCACCAATCCCATATCCGTGATTTTCAGCGCAGGGATGACCGGCAGGGCCAGGAAAGAGAGGGTCATGGCCGGGTCCGACAGGGTGCATCCCAACGTCTGGGCGGCTCGGCGAACCGCCTCGCCGGCTTCCTGCACCCTCTCCAGCGGCTGGTCCGAGATGAGGCCAGCGATGGGCAGGGGAAGCCGCGCCAAGACCTCCTCCCCATCCGCCACGGCCTGGCCCCCACCCATTTCGGCGACAGCGCGGACCGCCCGGTGCATGGATCGGTCATCAACGCCCACCACCACGATATTGTGGCTGTCATGGGCCACCGAAGATGCGATGGCGCCGCGCCGGAGACCCATGCCCTGCACCAGCCCTACGCCGACGTTGCCCGAGGCATGGTGGCGCTCCACCGCCGCGATCTTCAGCAGATCGCGGGAGACATCGGCCACAATCTGGCCGGCCTCGACCCTCGGCTCCATGCGCAGGGAGCGGGTGATGATCTGATCTGGGATGACGCCGATGACGCGCACGGCTGTTCCCGCCGGCGGCGCCGGCAGGGCGAATGAGACTCTTTCCCAGGCGATGCGCATGGTGGGCGGGAGGGAGGGGGCCGGCGGCAGGGCCAGCTCCTCCACCAATTTGCCGTCCCGCGCCACCAGCCGGCCGTCATGGAACACCATCGCCGGCTGTACCCCTTCCAGGTCCTCCAGCACCAGCAGGTCCGCGCGATACCCCGGCGCCACCGCGCCCAGCTCCCACAGCCGGTAATGGCGCGCCGTATGGATGGTCGCCATCTGTATGGCGGCAATGGGGGGCAGGCCGGCGGCGATGGCCTTGCGCACGATATCGTCCAGGTGGCCCTCGCGCAGTAATTCCGCCGGGTGGCGGTCATCGGTGCAGAACGAGAACATGCCGGCGTGATGCGGCGTCACTGCCGGCAGTAGGTCCATCAGGTTGCGGGCGGCGGTGCCCTCGCGAATATGGACGTGCATGCCGGCGCGCGCCTTTTCCAGCGCCTCCTGCGCCGTGGTGCATTCGTGGTCCGAGCGAATGCCGGCGCCGATATAGGCATGCAGGTCCTTCCCGCTGAGGCCGGGGGCATGTCCGTCGATAGGCAGATCGCCGGCGGCCTCCAGCATCTCCAGCACGGCCGGCAGGCGGAACAGCACGCCGGGATAGTTCATCATTTCCGCCAGGCCCAGCACGCGCCGCTCCCCAAGCAGGGCGCGAACATCCGCCGGCGTAACGCTGGCGCCGGCGGTTTCCATATGCGTGGCCGGCACACAGGAGGAGACCATCACAAAGACCCGCAGAGGAATGCCTTCGCTGGCGCGCAGGATGTAGCGGATGCCTTCCACCCCCAGCACATTGGCGATCTCATGGGGATCGGCGATGACCGCCGTGGTGCCGCGGGGCACGACAGCGCGGGCGAACTGTGCCGGCGTCACCATGGAGCTTTCCAGATGTACATGAGCGTCAATAAACCCCGGGCAGACGAACGCGCCGGCCAGGTCTATCACCTCCCGCGCCTGGTAGTCCCCCCAACCGATGATATAACCGCCGGCGATGGCGATATCGGCAGAATGAATTTCCCCGGTGAGCACGTTGACCAGCCGGGCACTGCGCAGGAGCAGGTCGGCCGGCCGCTCCCCCCTGGCAACCGCAATGTACTCCTCGCGTTTCATAGCATCCTCCACTGGGCGGACGTGTTCGGACGCATCAAAAGTAGCATGAAAATTGCTGTCGGTCAACCGCTGTGACTATTGACAATTCTTTAGAAAAGTGCTATACTATTAGTGGACATAGATGGCAGTATGCCGGCGGCGTACCGCCGGCCCACATGTCTCCATAAAAGAGGAGAGCCGTACCATGTACAGCGCAATCGAGGTCATTCAACAGCGGCGCACCCTGCGCCGATTCACCACAGCAGACATATCCGATGACGACATCCAGCGACTGCTGACCGCGGCGATGGCCGCCCCTTCCCTGATGGGACGCAAGCCCTGGCACTTTGTGGTCATCCGAGACGCAGAGGTCAAAAAGAGGATCGCCGAGGCGTTCCGCGTCCATCCGCAGTTGGCCGAAGCGCCGGTCTGGATCGCCTTCCTGGCCGATGTGAGTGCCTCGCCGGCCTGGCGCATGGACCTCAGCGCCGCGGTGATGAACACCCTTCTGCAGGCCACGGCCATGGGCTTGGGCGCCACCTGGATCGGCACGGTGGATTCGAAATGGACACCGGGGCAGGTGGAAGCCTGCCGGACGCTCTACATCCCGGAGGGATGGGAGCTGTTCGCCTTTGTGGCGGTGGGCAAGCCGGCCGAACAGCGCCCGCCCCATGTGTTGGACCCCTACGTTTTTTCCACCCGCGTGCACGAGGAGAAATGGGGCAACCGCCGGCAGGTTCCCTCCCCGCAGTACCACTCTGAAGGAGGCAAGCAATGAGAACGCGAAAAGGCACGCAAATGCTACGGACCATATTGGCCCGCCGTACCCATACGGCATTCCAGGACACACCTGTCCCGGAGAGCGCGCTGAATCACATCCTGACCGCCGGCATGCTGGCGCCCACGCGGTTTCATCAGCGGCCCTGGCACTTCATCATCCTGCGGGATGCGGAGGTCAAACAAGAGATTGCCAGTGCCCTGCGGCTGAAGCCCTCGCTGGCCGGCGCGCCGATCTGGATCGCGGTGGTGGCGGAAGAGGATGGGCCGGCGGCCTGGGACCTGGATGCCGCGGCCGCCGCCCAGTCCATGCTGATTGCGGCCACCGCCCTGGGCCTTGGCTCGGCCTGGTTGATGCCGTGGCTCGGCAATCCGGATGCGCTGGAGAGAGTGGAGCAACTGCTGGGCCTGCCGGCGAACGTCCATTTGGCCATGATCCTGGCCGTGGGGTTTCCGGCGGAGGAACTGCCGGCGCATCGGGAGGAAGAGGTGTATGAATCCAGCCGGGTGCACCTGGAGCAGGTGCGCCACGCCCCGAGCAACGCGCCGGCGTGTTGATATCGCCGTACGCCTCAGGTGACAGTCACCTATGAGGTGACTGTCACCTGCTTCCGGCGCAAGGCGCGATAGTGGTTTGACATGCATTCCCAAAGGCAGTATACTCCGTGGTGGAACCACGCCATGCCGGAGGGGGATGAATGGGCAATCGCGCCCATGCCAATATACCTGAGAGCCGTCGACACCCGGGCCAGTATGCCCTGGTGTCGTTTCTTGTTCCTCAGCCACGATAGGAGGCGCGGAGATGGATTCGGCGATGGTGAGCAAGATCGAGAAGGCCAAGCGCTACGCGGAAGAGCCGGAGCGGGTGACCATCACGCAGATGACGGTGCGCTTCAAAGGGGATCATGACGTGCATACGGTGTCGTTTGACCAGGGCAAATGGAGCTGTACCTGTCATTTCTTCTCTCAGCGGGGGGTGTGCAGTCACTCCATGGCGCTGGAGCGCATGTTTGGTGAGCGGTTGATGGAAGCCGGCGCATAAGGGAGCGGCATCGTGAAACGCTGGCAGGTCTGGTTGGGCTTCATCATCAGCGCGTTCTTCCTCTACCTGGCCCTGCGGGGCCTCCACCTGCCCGAGCTGTGGCGGGCGCTCCAGGAGGCCCGCTACTGGTGGATTTTGCCGGGGGTGGTGGTCTACTTCTTCGCCGTCTGGGCGCGCACCTGGCGCTGGCACTACATGCTGAGACCCATCAAACGCGTCCCCCTCCAGCGCCTGTTCCCTGTGGTCGCCATCGGCTACATGGGCAATAACGTCTATCCGGCGCGCGCCGGCGAGGTCATCCGCTGTTACGTCCTGCGCCGCAAAGAAGCCGTCAGCATGAGCGCCAGCCTGGCCACCGTGCTGGTGGAGCGCATCTTCGACGGCGTCATCATGCTCCTCTTCGTCTTCTTCGCCCTGCCTTTCACCCCTATGGAAACATGGCTCCAGCGCATCGTCATCGTGGCCAGCCTGGCCTTCTTCGGCGCGCTGGGCTTCTTTTTCATCATCGCCATGCGGCATGACCTGGCCCAGCGCGTGTACGGCTGGGTCATTGACCGGTTGGTGCCGGCGCGCTTCCGGCCCTCCTTGCGCGGCATCATGGACCGCTTCATGGAAGGGCTGGCCTCCCTGCGCAGTGGGCGCGACGTCCTGATGATCTTCGTCACCTCCCTGGTGATCTGGCTGGCAGAGACCGTCAAATACTGGTTCGTCATGCACGCCTTCGACTTTTCCGTGCCGTTCTATGTGCTGATGCTCATGAACGGCGTGGTGAACCTGGCCACGACGATCCCCTCCTCCCCAGGGTATGTGGGCACCTTTGACCTGCCGGGCATCGAGGTCCTGGTGACCTATGGGGTACTGCGTCCCATTGCCACCGCCTACACGCTGGTGCTGCACGGCGCGCTGTGGTTCCCCATCACCGCGCTGGGCGCCTATTACATGTGGCGCGAGCAGGTGAGCTGGCGCGATTTCGGCGCGGCGGCGCAGAGCGCGCCGGCGGCGCCGGCGGCGGACGCCCCGACCAAACTACACGGATAACATTCACGGAGGTTCGACATGCGGTATATCTCGGTCATTGGTGTGGGCTATGTGGGATTGGTGACCGGCACCTGTTTCGCCGACATGGGCAACGACGTGACCTGCATTGACATCAACGAGGAGAAGATCGCCAAACTGCAGGCCGGCCAGATTCCTATTTATGAGCCGGGGCTGGAGGAGATGGTACGGCGCAACATCGAGGCCGGCCGCCTCCACTTCACCACTTCCTACGCCGAGGGCCTCAAAAATGCCGAGTTCGTCTTCATCGCCGTCGGCACCCCCTCCGGCGTGGACGGAGAGGCCGACCTGAAGTACGTGCGGGCCGCCGCCGAATCCATCGCCGAGGTCATGGACCACCCGATGATCATCATCAACAAGTCCACCGTGCCGGTGGGCACCGGCGACTGGGTGGCGGACATTATCCGCAAGGCGCGCAAGAACAATGTGGAATTCTGGGTGGTGTCCAACCCGGAGTTCCTGCGCGAGGGGTCGGCGGTCAACGACTTCCTCCATCCCGACCGGGTGGTGCTGGGGTCCCTGCACCCGGAGGCGGCCAACCAGGTGGCCCAGCTCTACCTGCCCCTGCGCGCGCCCATCATGATCACCGACCTGCGCACCGCTGAGATGATCAAATATGCCTCCAACGCCTATCTTGCCAACCGCATTTCGTTCATCAATGAGATCGCCAACATCTGCGAGGCGCTGGGAGCGGACGTGAAAGAGGTGGCCGCCGGCATGGGCTATGACAAGCGCATCGGCCGCGATTTCCTGGACGCCGGCGTCGGCTACGGCGGAAGCTGTTTCCCCAAAGACGTCAAGGCGCTGGCCCATATGGCCGCCATCCACGGCTGTCATCCCCAGCTCCT
>Ga0080004_1134559_pt1 | contig 21170 bp, 26 predicted proteins | sample WasSprMetagenome_FD_69207 | JGI IMG/M metagenome (GOLD analysis project Ga0080004, IMG submission 69207) | Sulfidic aquatic microbial communities from Washburn Spring, Yellowstone National Park, USA - WS (SPADES assembly) (version 2) | ecosystem: Environmental > Aquatic > Thermal springs > Hot...
AGACACATAAAAATAGAAAATTTAACAGGTATCGAACTCCAAAGAGCAATAACAGAATTACTTTAAATTCTGAGCTCAAATTCTTAAAAATTCGATTAGTATGCTCCTGCGGGGAAGTAAAGAAGGATTTGATAAGTAAGGGATTCGGCATATTAGGACTCAGACTTCATTACCTACACTCTAGGAAGAAGTTTAATAAAATATTTTGTAGAATATTGAAAATATGCTCGCTTAAGGATTTGCAGGCGGTTCGAGATCATTGCAGCCTGTCTTTCCTGTTAAGGCTAAGCGTAGCTGAAGGAACTAACAGATCCACTTTCAAAAGTTCTTATTGGCTGGAACTGGTCTTAGGCTCACTTGCACCGACCTCAATGAACTGGACACCGATGAGCTCCCCCTTTACCTCAGGTCCTTCAACCTCTAGATAGAGCTTCACTGCTTCCTTAATCCTCTCCAAGAGTTCATCTAATGTTCTAGCCTGAGTGTGGCATCCTGGGAGCTCGGGAACGTATGCCACGTAGTAACCATCCTCGTCTCTCTCTATGACCACGCTGAACTTCAAGATCCCACCATTTAACTATCCAATAAGAGGTATTTTAAACTTCCTCTCAGAGAACTTGCCTCAAAATTATCGTGCATGCATCTTTACTGGAATAACTATCCATCTAATTTTTCCTTGATAGTAATGATAAGCTTTAATAGCTGCATCAGTACCATGGCCCTCAGCCTCTGGAGCAAGAGTATAAACTATCAACCCAGATAGTAATCCTCCTATAATAAGAGAAACTGGAATTAAGAAATAGCGATTTGCCTCAAAAACAAAATTAAGCGAGCCGCCTTCTCCTAGGGGCATCGGATAAGAGATCCCAATTAAACTAGTTAGGAATAAATACTCGAAAAAAATGAAGCAAAAGATAGAATGTAGTTGCTGCTAATCCCGCGATTACCCCAAGAATTACTCCTAAAACAAACCACTTTTCAAAGTATGGAAGGGAAGAAAGCTTCATGTAGCTGCGCATGGCGCATCACCCCTCTACCCAAGATGTCCTAGCTCCTAAGAAGCTCAGAGGAGGCAGAACATCCGGCCTTAGAAGGGTCATTTCACCGCCGTTGCTGCTGGTACCGTAGTCGCATTTAAGCTGATTAGCAGAAGGGAGACGTAATAAAAAGTTTTTTCCATGAGAGAAATTTGATGATAATCTGCCCGAGCAAGAAAAGTTACCATGTGAGAACAGAGATTATTCCAGCTAAAAGCTCTAAGGCAGACCTATCCCTGTAAGCAGCATTTGTCCCTGTAGTAAACTAGCCAATTCTTATGTAGAGATCCTTGGAGGCTTCGTGATTTCAAGCAACGTGCGCATTCCAAATGCGCGCACAAAAGGAAAATGTAGATCTTCCTCTAAACCCTTGGCCTTTCCTCGCTCTTCAGTCTAGATAATTCGCTCAAGATCGAGTATGCAGATGAGATATTGAAATTAAAATTATAGCACAAAATAATAATAGATTAAAGCATCCTGCGTAGATAAGGTTCATCCTCCTGTACGCTAGATCGTTAAGGGAGGAGGTAGAAAATCAAGAAGCATAACAAGAATGACGAGAAGAAAGGACAGAATCAGGTCTGTTTCCGTGATCTCGGCATCCAATATTTCAACCGCATTATATAAGAATATAAAAAGGATACTCTCATAAGATCAACGGTAAATGAATGTGGAGGATCTTTACGATTACCCGAACATTTTGATATTAACTCTCTCACCCCTTATGCCTTAGCCCTGTAATAATGCCTAAAGGGCAGAAGGGTGATTAAGGAGAAGCATGCGAGCGGTATCATGAGGCCAATTGAGGAGTAGAGAGCTCCTGATGATATCAAATACATGTCATTGTCATCCCACTCCTTCCTCTCGATAGGGCCCACTACCTTCATCAAAAGAATTGATGTGAGGAAAAGGGGCAAAGCCATGATCTCAAAGCATATGAGAGAGGATGTAACATAGCCATGAAGATAGAGGGATATCAGAAGGGAGAAAATGCACACAACAGTGCTATAAGCAGCTATTTCCTCCACATCCTCTCATCTCTGATTATTACGTTCTGCTGGTAGATAAATCTTTAGGAGGATGTACACCATTCTTCGCATACATCATGGCAGGAGACTGCACAGATAACAATGGAAAACAGTTCACAGAAGAACTCAGCAGGGCCTGTAAAGAGGCAGAGGATAGCAAGATGTATATCGCATAGATATTCGCATGAAAGACTGAAGCCGAGGGTGCATGTAGCCTTGTTTAAAAGCAAGTTATGGGAATTTTCCTAAGCTCTTATGGTAACTTTTGCTTTTCGACAACTCTTCTTGCTGTATAAAAGGATATTGCGATTATGGGAAAAATAAGATACAATAGAAGATTTCCTGCTATGAGCTCAATAGATGCATTTAAGAACTTAAGGAGAGCAAGAAAAAGCAATGCACCAGTAAATATCGCAACTGCGTATACTTCCAGCACTTTTTTACTTACTTCCCTTGGATCTCTTCTCATTATGGGAAGAGAAAGGACAATTGAGAAAAAAGTAAAGAAACTCGAAAGGGCAGTGAGAATATTGTGAAAGAAAATCCTGTCAACTAGATAGCCCGCTATGCCAAGCATAATAGCTAAGATGCCTACTATGAGGATCTCCTCTTTAGCTGTCAACTCCTTTCTCATAAGCTCTTTCATCAAGCTCACCAAGAATATAAAGTTTAGTATGTCTGGTAAGCTAAGCCCAGCTACAGAACCAACTGCATACTCTTTCTGCAATCCATACGCATACAATTCCGCAGAGAACAGTACCAAATCCTCCTGTAATGGTCTCACATATACCAAAACATATCCAAGCAGCGGTGTAGGTACATAGCCATTCGCATACCCAATCATCGGTTATCAAAGCCTTTGCATTCAATACAGGCTTATCGATCCACATGTTCTCAACCATACCAGCCAGATGCCTCAGGTGTCTAGCCATAACCAAGTATCCTGGGACAAGCTGCTCTCTAACTGTTTTATTTCCTTTTTCATACACCTTGGATAGCCTTTCAGCAGTATCAGAAAGCATCTCATACATCTCAGATAGCTTAACAGGACCGCTTATGTTCACAAACTCAAGGGATTCGACTTTCTTGTTCACAGGGGAGTACCTCACGAGAGTGGATGCTATGTATCCATCTTCTCTCGGGAATAGGGTTGTGAATATGCTCAAATTCCCAGATGGATCCCTTACAGTGTAGTTGAGCTCATAGTATTCAGCTGTCAGATTTCCTGTTATTCTGACAAGGTTTATCTCAAGGCCTCTAAACACAGGGGGCTTTCCAGCTTTTGATTCTGTCTGAATCGGTCTTATCGGAACTGGCTCTATCGGGGGCCTTGCTGGAAAGATCGAGATCCTCTGCACATGGACTTGGTATTTTGTTCCGTTCAAATATATGTCTATATCAGCCCCTCTTCCCATTATATTCCCTCTTACATCCACTATAGCCTCATTCTCAACTCCATCCCTCACATATCTTACGGAGAAAACCGATCTGTTCTCCCCCTTCTCGATCAACTTAACTGTGTGATTGCAGGAGCATCCACCCTTAAGGGGGCATTGCATGAGGGATTTTACATCAAAAGGCTTTATACTGACTCCCTTGCTGGCATCTATCTCTATGTTGTGCTCTGTCCCCACTGGCTGCGCCATCAGGATGTTCGGTGCCAGTAAGATCAACGCCAGAAGGACTGAGAGAGACACCACAACATAGGGCCTTCTCATATTATCCCCTTGAAGGGGAAGCTTAACAAAATATTTTTTTTCGATAGAAAAATTGAAAAATGTTACTGCATTCTTCAGATTATAGATGTGACATCCTGCAGTGTCTCAATGCTTCTTTTTGCTATCTCCTCCGCATTGATCCTTCTCTCTATCTCCAGCACTTTATCCAGCCTAGCTTTAGTGACGGGCTTTTTCACGCATATAGTGAGGCTTCCGCACTCCTGAGCAGTCCTCTCCGTGGATATGCTGAAGGTCCCTATCTCCCTCGCTATGTTGGATATCTGGTCCTTGTCCATCGATATTAGGGGTCTGTAAACTGGTAGCTCTGATGCGGCATCTATTGCCATCAGGTTGTCCAGAGTCTGGGATGATACCTGTCCCAGGGAATCTCCCGTCACTATTCCCTTTGCCCCAACCCTTTTAGCAAGCTCATTTGCCACTCTGAGCATTATCCTCCTCTCCAGCACATATGCATACTTTGCAACATCAGCAGGTATTTCGTAATCTGCAGTGTAGGCATATGCTCTCAGCTCCTCCCCTATGTGCCACTCCCTAAGCACTCTGATAACCTTAACAAATCTATCAAATCCCTCTGGAGCGAGAGGAGACATCGCATAAAGAGCTGTTATAGAAGCACCTCTCCTCATCATCATCCAAGCTGCAACAGGCGAATCTATTCCTCCTGAGATCAGTGCAACTAGGTTTCCAGCAGTCCCGAGAGGAAGGCCCCCGGGTCCTCTCTCCCTTCCAACATAGAAGTAGCTCTTATCCCCCCTGACCTCCACAAATACCTCCACATCAGGGTTTTTCAGATCCACTTTCCTTCTTGCAATGGATCCAAGCTTTTTTGCAAGATCAACACTTGTGTAAGGATGATTCCCAACCCTTCTGACCCTTACCGCAAAGCTCTTCCCCTCAGGTATCCAGCTCTCATATCTTTTTGTGAAGAATTCCTCTATATCCCTCATATCCGAGGAGTTCAACCGCTCAGCTCTTGCTATCCATGCTATTCCGAATATCCTCCTCAATTTCTCCGTGGAGGAGTTGTCAGCCTCTATCTCAAGCTTTCCCCCGAGCTTCCTGATAACAGCTCCAGGAATTGCCCTCCTTATGTTCTCAATAAGCTTTCCCTCAAACTTCCTCCTGACAGCATCTGACTTCAGGGAGATCTCCCCGGATTCTGATACAAGGAACATCAGGAAAATAGGAGGGGATTGTTTAATAAGATGTCTGGTGATTACTCATAATTCCACCATATAAACTCCTGTCATCAGATCTCCGTATCTCACATCATACCTTTTAACAGTTGAGAAGTGCTCAGCAGCGTACTTCTCGAATATCCTCATCTCCGATGTTATGACGACCATTCTTTTCCTCAAAACAAGGCTTGCTGACCTGAGAAAACCTGAGTATATCCTCTCTATAATTCCCTTTTTCCCAACTCTCATGCCATAAGGAGGGTTTGTCACCATGTAATCGACCTCACTGATGTACTCATTCATCCTCTCAGCAGCTCCCTGGATAAACATGGGATGAATTCCGACATAATCGGCGATCTTTTTAGCTCCTTCTATGTGTTTTCTGAATTTCTCAACCCCATAAAGCCTCAGTGGAACCTCTCTTTCGCTTATTTCAGGCAGGTAGTCGAAGAACTTCCTGAAGGCAAAGTCCTTTCTATATTTGCATATCGGCGTGTTCTTAGCTATCATCCCTGCCTCAAAAAGTATGGTTCCGCTCCCGCAAAATGGATCTAGGAGGGAGAAATCGGAGCTCCATCCAGATAAATACACTAGAGAGGCAGCTATAGCTGGATTCAGCGGTGCAGGGTGCTGATATATCCTGTATCTTCTCTTGTGCAGTCCATCGTCTCCTGTCATGTCGATGCCCACCGTGAGATCATCGTCTATTAGATCGCATCTTATGATGACATCAGGCTCTTCTAGGTTCACCTTCGGCCTAACTCCTCTCTCAGCCATGTAGCTGTCTATAACAGCCTGTCCGGAAACTCTTGCAATATCAATTGAGGTGAAGTCATGCTCTCCAGTCCTAGTTGGTCTTATGGCAAAGCTCCAATCGGGTTTTATCATGCTGAAATCAAGCTCCCTGACAATTCTGTATATATCATCAAGTTTTTTCGCTTTTCTCCTAGCTAACAGGTACACTATTCTCTCAACAGTCCTGAGAGAGCAGTGCATTGAGGGTATCATATCGAAATCGGATTCAAAGAATATCCTTCCCCTTCTCTCCCTTTTCTCGACAACCCTTCCAATCCCCTTTTTCTCTATCTCCTCAGCGGCAACGAACTCCAGTCCTGGGGCACAGGTTGCATAGAAGGCTGCCATCAGGATTTACTTTGAAATATCAGTTATAAAATATATTCTTTCCTGTCATCCATGAGAGTTATTGCTATCAGAATCGATAGGATGATGAGAAGGGAGCCCACCAGAGTCATGTGAGTGCTATGTCCCAGATAAGTGTAGGATATTCCTCCTAGAGAGGGTGCTATTGCCCTCATGATTCCAGTCAGGGAGGACCAGACCCCTGCTTGGGAGAGAAGCTCCTCTTCAGGAACCCTTTCAGCGATGTATGCCCATGCGATAGGATCCCACGTTGCTATAACAAGGCCCATCAAGATAGAACTTATGAAAAGGCTGATCTTTCCGATGGGATATCCATAAATAAGGACTAAAATTGCTCCCACTAACTCGGAGATTGCCATGAAGAGGCCCCTGTTTCCTCTATCGGAAAGACCACCCATTGCAGGATTGAAGACTATTGCTGTAACCATCATGCCAGCTTGGGCAGTAGCTATATCTAAATCAGTTGCCTTCACGATTTTTGGTGCTGTTACAAGGAAAAAAGGATAAAACATAGCCCAAATGAAGCTATCCATTAGCGATATCAGCATAAACCTCCTGATGCTCCTGTTAACCCGTAAAGAAATAGATCTGATCTCCTTTCTCATCGGAGGAATAAGAGCTATGGAGGAAAGGGAAATTAATGCCCCTGATAGAAGCATAACAGTTCTTCCAGCTAAATTATTAGTCAAAACGCCAAGATAACCTCCAAGAATGACTCCCAGATTACCTGAGGAGACTATAAATCCCAGCTTGAGGCCCTTTCTCTTTCCGCTGCTGAAAAGCACTCTAATACCTATCATTGTAAGGGCAAATCCAGTTGATGAGAAGATGAGGGATAGAAGCACTGTGTAGCTGCTAGCTCCCAGCAGAAGGATTAGAGATGATGCAGCATACATCATAACTCCAGCTGAGAACACAGATCTACTGCTTCCAATGAATCCGACCAGAACTCTTGAGAGAACTGATACGAAACCTGAGATTGAGTTAAATAAACCGTAGCTCTCTGGGCTGATCCCTGCTTCAGCGACTATAAAAGGCCACACAGCCGAATAAAAATTGCCTCCTATGGATGAGAGAACTGCTGATAAGTACCTTCTCATCAATCTCCCTAAGCGATTAAATTTAAAACTCTTAAGAAAGGTTTTAAAGCAGGGGAATGCTGAAAGAGGATGCGTCTGCTACTGATCAGTGGAGATGCCGCCTTCAACATGGCTCTGGACGAGCTTCTCCTGAATTTAGCACCAAAAATAGGTCCAACTGTCAGGTTTTACAAGTTCTCCCCCTCAGCTATCACGATAGGATATTTTCAGAGGGTGAGCGAGACCATCAACTTGGAAGAAGCAGGAAAGCTCGGCATAGATTTCGTGAGGAGGGCAACTGGGGGAGGAGCTGTTTATCACGATGAGAGAGGGGAGCTGACATACTCAGTTGTGCTTCCAGCGAGGGAATCAGTTCTGGAGAGCTTCAAAAGGATATGCAATGGTGTAGTTCTCACCTTAAGGAGGATGGGAATTCAAGCTGAGTTCTCCCCGATAAACGATGTGGTTGTCAACAAGAAGAAGATATCCGGAAGTGCTCAGACGAGAAGATCGGGCTTTCTCCTTCAGCATGGGACGATAATGTATGGAACCGATCTTGATGTGATGGAGAGAGTGCTTCTTCCCCCAAAGAAGCTTGCTCAGAAAGGGCTCAGCTCAATAAGGGAGAGAGTGACCACAGCTGAGATAGAGCTTGGAAGAAAAGTGAGCTTTGATGAAGTTCTTTCAAGTGCAATAGAGGGATTTTCGGAGGCATTGGGTGAAAAACTGGAGGAAACAAATGCGGAGGAAATTGGATTGGAGGCAATCAGGGAGATAGAGGCAAGATATAGGTCTAGAGAGTGGAACTGGATGAGGTGATGCATTGGGAAGGTGCCTGATAAGGAGGGAAAAGGAGGTAGATGTTATTGTGGAGGTAGATTCTGGCGTGATAAAAAGAGTTTTGATAGGAGGAGACTTCTTCGCCTTTCCGGAGGGAAGAATAGATGAGCTCCAGTTCAGGCTTATTGGGGCTCACGTGGAGGAAGTTAGAAGAATAGCTGAATCTGTGCTTAGGAACTGCGAGATAGTGGGGGTTGAGAAATCCGATATAATAGAGGCCTTGGAAAAAGCTTCTTCAGACAACTAATGTATCGGAGGTTCTTTTTCCGTGGCAGAACCTCTCTAAAAGCTCAATTGCCATGTTTACAGCCCTTCTTATCGCTGGGATCTCCACTCCCTCGACACCAGCTCCGAGAACAAGAACCCTCTTTGTGTTCTCATCCACTTTTGTCATATCCGAGTCCCTGTATGGGTAGAGGAACATTATAACCTTTGAATCTGAAACAACAGGTTCCCCTCCTCTCAACTTGATTACACCACCTCCTATCGGATGAAAAACCTCCCCTTCCCTAGCAAGCCTCACTAATATCGGCGGTGAGAGCTTATCAAGGTCATAGAGGCCTATTGGAATTAGGGTGGCAAAACTAGCCATGTTTATCGCATCAACAACATTGTTTATCTTGGGAAATTCCCCTCTTTTGAGAACCCTTCTCAACATGGCCTCATTGCTAGGCCTTGTCTTAGTAGGATCTATCCCTATCCTCCAGTAGAAGCTCCTATATGCTTTTATTATCTCCTCATCTATTCTAGCCGATCTTATGAGCTCCCTTGAGTATTCATCCATCTCATCGGATCTGCTTTCAACTTTGACATCAGCTGTTGCATAGGCAACATGGATTCCCAGAGCAGCAGCATCCTCCAGTATGGAGATCATACAGCATGCAGAGAAGGCTTAATAAAAAAATCATTCGGAAAAAGTTCCGCTAAAGGACAAAAAATACTTTATAAGTAGATGTATTGATGCGAGTAAACAATCGATTTTTATATCTGGGGAATCAGCTTTCATTATGAGCATAATTCTCTGGCTCATCCTGCCTCAACTGATCTCCATTCTCCTAGTGATGCTCACATCCCCCTCACCGGAGCTCTCAATGACAGCTGGTGAGTCAATCGGCCTATCATCTCTTTATGTGGTGCTTGCCTTTGTCTCATCCATCTTCATGGTGTACCTCATAAGGAGAAAAATAGAGAGAGTTCTGAGGATTCTAATTGCTCTAATTATAGCATACAGCTCCATCTTCTCCTTATTTTATATAATACCCTCTCCTATATCGATACCGGCAGGAGCTCTGCTCGCTTACTTTTCCATGAGACAGGGAACTGCTGGAAAAGTGGCAAAGTGCGTCCTTTCATCGATTCTATCATACCTATTTGTCTCCTTCTTTCCAAAGATATTCATATCGATTTTCCTTCTCTTCTTAGCGATATTCGATGCATATTCTGTTTTCAAAGGACCTCTTTCCTCTATATTTGAGTTCCATGCTGAGAGGGTGCTGAGGCCTCTTTTTGTAGAGCATGGAAATGTTGCAGTCGGGCTCGGGGATCTATTCTCATATTCCCTTGCAGCTTCCTCCTCTGCTCTATCTGAATCACTACCTTTGCTTTTTATTCCAGTTTTGTTGCTGAACGCTGGAATAGTAATCACGGTTCTTATGCTAAAGAGGACGAAAAGGCCCCTCCCGGGCCTTACAATTCCCATAATTCTGTGGTTTATGGGAGAATTGCTGATAGGAGCTTTTCGCTAACTGTTTTTTATAATTGTGAATTTTCTTTGGCATCAAGATTATAATATGGCCCGCTTTTACACTTGGATGCTGAGGCTTCCAAGGGGTTTCAGGGACTTCCCTCCTGAGATAGAGATCGTTAGGCAGAGGACTATATCTGCAATAGAGGAGGTATTCAGGAGATATGGATTTGAGCCGATGGAGACATCCTCCATAGAACTATGGGAGACTGTGAAAGGGAAGTATGGGCAGGAGGCGGAAAACAAGCTCCTCTTTGTTTTTCCAGATTTCCTGAGCAAGGAATGGCTCTCGCTCAGGTATGATCTCACCGCTCCTCTCGCCAGGTATGTAGCATCGCATCCAGAGCTGCCATTGCCATTTAAGAGATATGAAATAGGGAGAGTCTGGAGACATGAGGAACCGCAGAGGGGAAGGTACAGGGAGTTCTGGCAGTGTGATGCTGATATAGTTGGATCTCCATACCCTGAAGCTGATGCAGAGATAATAAACCTGATAGACGATGCCATATCCCAGTTTGGATTTGAGATAAAGATAAGGCTGAGCGATAGAAGGATTCTCTCCTCAATACTGTCCAAGATGGGAATAGATCATGTGCAGGTCTACAGAGCAGTGGACAAGCTTGACAAGATAGGATGGGATGGTGTATCGAGGGAGCTCAGGGATCAGCTTAAAGAGGAGGAGATAACAAAAATAAAGGAGATTATATCGATAAAAGAAATTGAAGATGTTGAAAAAATAGGGGGCGATGAGATAAGAGAAGTAACAAGAAATCTGCTCGAGATAATTGACTTGGTTAACAATAAAAGCAAGGTGGTTTTTGATATGAGCTTGGTCAGGGGACTTGATTACTACACAGGCCCTGTCTATGAGGTTGTTCTGAAAGACCAGAGGATAGGAAGCGTTGCTGGAGGGGGCAGATACGACAGCCTGATAAAGATGTACGGAGGCAAGGATGTGCCCGCGACAGGGGCGAGCATAGGAGTTGAGAGGCTGATAGAAGTGGGTCTTGAAACAGGCATTTTCAAAAAGGAAACTGCGTTAACGCAGGCATATTTGATATCCATATCGGATAAGAACAGGGACTTCTGCTGGAAAATCTGCAAGGAGCTGAGAGATAATGGAATAAGGACAGCAGTTGACCTGATGAGGAGAGATCAAAGATCGCAGAGGGAGCATGCAAGAAAAGTTGGCATCAGATTTCTCATATTTGTGGGAGATAAGGAGGAGAAAGAGGGAATGCTTACAGTAGTGGATTCCCTGACAGGGGAGAGGATGTATCTATCAGTGCAGGATACTGTGGCTGAAATTAAAAAGAGGCTGAAAAGCAGCTGATGCAGTTAGGCCGTGAAGAATCTCTGAAACAGGAATTTTTCCTATAAAAAGAGAAGGGGGTTTATTCCTTTATCTCAGCCAAATCTACACCTTTTCTCTCAGGGACAAACAGTATTGCTATGATGCACATTACCGCTCCTATTATTCCTACTATAGCGGGAGAGAGCCATTGCACTTCCCCTTCAATTGCTTGAATCTGCGGGATGCTATGAACCCACCATGTGTATATGCTATACCATGCTCCCACAAAAACACCGCCTGAGTAGCCGAATCCAACTCCGGATGAACGTCTCTTCGTTGGAAAGTTCTCAGCAAGCCATGCAGGCAGCATTCCCCACGTAAACTTTAGAGAGCAGACTATGATTGTGGCAAGAAGAGCTAGTCCTATGATGTGAGAGAGAGCTGCGATATACAGGAGGTAGTATGCAGGAATGCCTATTATTAATATGTATATATTCCATAAAATAGTTAATTTTCTTCTTCCGATATAGTCTGAGAGCCATCCGTAGAATATATAGCCCAATACTGTTATGAATAAGGAAAATCCATAGATTAGAGAGTATGTTGTATAATCAAAACCACGTCCTTTCAGCGTCAGAATATCCGGTATGTAAGAGTAGACCGTGTAATCCCTTATAAAGAGGCCTGACATGAAGACCAATATTATAAGGAATGTCCAGAGAGTCGGCGGCTTGAATAGACTTAGAAATGGATGCTTTTCCAGCTCTCCCTTCTCCTTAGCAAGCTTATACATGGGAGACTCAGGCAGCATTCTTCTAATCACTAGAGCTATAAAAACTGGTATTAGCCCGGTCAGAAATACATAGCGCCATCCAACCGCTATCATGGCCTCTTCGCTCATAACAGCTGAGAATGCTGCAAATACAAAGGCGTTTAGCATGTATCCAAATGGAAATCCGGACTGAATGATTCCGCCCACTCTTCCTCGGATGTCCTTTGGACATAGCTCCATGGCGAATGTATGTCCTACAGCATACTCCCCTCCGAAGATGAATCCCATGAGAAATCTCATCAGGGCAAACAAGACCCAAGCCCATATTCCTATTTCAGCGTACGTTGGTAAGAATGCCGTAACTCCTGCCACTATGCCCACTCCTGCCATTGTTATCAAAAATATGCGTCTTCTTCCAAATTTATCCGCATAATGCCCGAAGAAAGCTGAGCCAAATGGTCTAGCGGCCATTGTGATAGAATAGGTCAGGAGTATCATGACGTACTGCCAAGCCAGACCGGCTTTGCTGGGAGGAACAAAAACATGTGTGAGCACTGGAGCAAGTATTATCACAAGGCCCATGTCATAGGCATCCATTCCAAAGCCGAGAAACTGGGATATCATGGCCAGTTTTCCTTCATGCGTCATTCCCGGGAGACCTATGAGAGGGATTCTCTCTTTCTTAGTACCACTCATAGGGCCCACCTCGCACCTGAGGAGGAAAAAATCTAGGATTAGCTACCGAGTTCTATAAAAATTTTTCCTTTTAGTGCTACAGATATAGTTGATAATGAGAACCAAGGTAAAGCAACTTAGTTTAAAAATTACCGAAATAACCGAAGACATATCAAAAATATGTTACCTAGTTGTCGATTTTGAAGGATTGGGCTTCTGAGGTATTGATATATTTTAATCAGCTTTTAAATAATAATTAATATCATTTAAGAAGAGAAAAGCTTATATAGAATGTGTTGCATGTATTGCATGTGATACCATGTCGGAGGAGGTGAGTGAAAGGATGTCCGAGGAGAAGAGGGATGTGACAATAAGAGGTCTGGAGTCGGAGGTTTACAGAAGCTTCTCCTCTCTTGCCAAGGAGATGGGGAAGACAGTGGGAGAGCTCATGAATGAGGCAATGAAGATCTACATGAGAATCCTTCATCTACCTGGAGAGCTCTCAAAGAGAATTCCGGCATCAATAGGGGGTATTGAGGAGCTTGCAGTCGAGGATAAAGATGTTAAGGAACTGGGAAGGCCAATTATATTTAAAAACATAAAAAAGCTTACGCTGAGGATAAGCAGGGAGTCCTTATCCAATATAATTGCAATAGATGGATGCGAAGAGCTTGTTATTCCGAAAGATTTGCCCAAACTAGAGGTTTTATCGAAATGCAGCGGAGTTAAGAGGATATCCTTCTTGGAAGACACAAGCTGATTCTTCATTGTCTTGGCTTGCATCATTACTACACTTTTTTCTAAATAGCTGCAATAGATTGCGCGCAAAGGATAGGCTAGCAGAGCTATTGAAAATCTTTCTAACACCGTGAATTTTGGTCTAACTCATTGATAGGGACATAACTTCAGGAGATCTTTCAAATCTAAGCTGAAAATTTCCCCTTTATCCGGTTTTTCCTCTCTAAGCTTGGGAACATACAGGTATCTGTTGTTTCTCACAATTCCATCCACTGTCACATATATGGCAGACCCTCTCATCCTGATGTAGGGCTCATAATCCGATCTGCACTTCCTACAGATGATGTTCTCAAGAACAAGCATTGATTTGGATGGATTCACTGTCACATGCCCATAATATGGAGGTATTCTTACGATCTCTCCCTCCTTTGCTCTTATCAGCACTAGATCATCCAGAACCTCATCCCTTCCAGCTCTTTTCTGCAGGATGAAAATAGCTTCCCCCCTCAGGATACCATATATCTCCGGATATGGGCCATCGTGATAGTGCCCCATCGTCTTTATGAACTCCCTTCCCAAAATTCTGGCCGGCATCACTGTTATGTCATACCTGAGAGTCTCGTGAACTGGTCTCACGTCCCTGAACATGTAATAAGCATCTCCTTCCTCGCTCAAGTTATCCATTAAAACAGGTCTCAGATCCTCTATTCTTCTCACATCTCCTCTAAATCTCCTTCCATCCACCAGAATATACGGGAGGTCTATCTCCAGCATAGGCCTCATCTAGACGGCACAAGATAGTTTATGCATGCATAAGGAAGCTTAAATTCTTTTTGTCAGCCTTTCCCAACAGGACCTCTCTCCAAAACTTTCTTTGGCAGCAAATTTCCAAATTTGGAGAGGAATTCCTCGTCCTCCTTTCTGCTTCTCAGCTCATCCGGAAGCATTCTTGGTATTCCCTCGAGCACGGGATACCATCTGCCGCATTTGTCGCAGGTTATTACAGCTTCCTCTATCTCTATGCCGAGACATGAGGAGCAATCTAGATCCTTTAGCTCTGATATATATCCCCTTTTAAGACCACAGTAAAGCTCGCATTTTACTCCTTCTGCTTTCTTTGCCTCTCTTTTCTCCTCCCTTATCACATGGAGATTCAGGGGAAAGGACTTGCATATTGGACATGCAAGCACGTCCATGAGCCTGTAACGCATTTGTCACAACGCATTTGTTATATAAAAAGGTATCTAGATGCAGCTCTCTTCACAAGAGATATAAAAATTCTTATGGATAATCTTAAAAGAGGATTCGCTTTTCTAAGATACCATCTCGCCAAGTCATCAATCCAGAAAAGGTCGTGCCTCAAACAGGCTTTCATAAGATCCATCTGCTCCTGTGTAGGCTGTGCTCTATACCAATTCTTGTCCCTGAGAAGCCCCATTGGAACAAAGTACATCGGAACTATGAGGCTTCTGTAAGGTTTCAGCTCATCCACAAGCTCCAAGCTCTTTGTGACATCCTCCAGCTTCTCCTCTGGGATGCCTGTTATGAGAGTTGCTGCAGGGACTATTCTCAGTTCATGCATTATGGAAAAAGCATCTATAACAACAGATGGCCACTCCCTAGCGCTGTAAGGAAGTGCTTTTGCCGGCATTATTTTCTCAGCTAGATCAGGGCTTCCAGTCTCTATTCCAACTTCAACCCCTACATAATCATCATCTTCAAGCAACATCTCGGAAAGCCTGCTCATCAGCTTGTAATTTTCCTCAGCATACTTCACTGCAGATAAGCTGAAGTGGCTCCATCCAACGCTTTTAAAGTACTTTCTTGCCAGCTCATGTAGCTTTATTATTGGTTCAGGCCTTGGATAAACGCTGTCAGAGCCATATAGAAGGACATCATCCGAGTGAAGAATGCATCCCTCCACCCCCGCTCTTTTGTTCACCTCGAGCTCCCTCTCTATCATCTCCAGAGTGTAATGCCTCAAGGGCCTTAAAGTGACAGAACAAAACCTGCAACGCCTTGGACATCCCCTTGAGATCTCCACAAGACCGTTCACAGATGCCTTCTTTATGAGCGGTATCTGATGGAGGGACGGCACATCCTCCGCTCCAACTTGAATGAACTTCGGAAGCTCCTCCCCAGAAAGAGCTTTTTTTACAATTTCAACTGTTACTTTCTCTCCTTCTCCATCTATTACGGTGTCTACTCCCCATTTATCAATTAATTCCGGCATGTAAAGCCATTGCCAAGCAGCAGGACCCCCAACTATAATTTTTGCACCATTTTTCTTTGCTCTTCTTATTTCAGGTCTTTCCATGAGCTTTCTGAAGCTCTTTGAGTTGACAGGCTCCTTTCCTGTCAGAACCCACCACTCACTGCTTGGGGGTCCGAGTGCAAAGTAGTCGTGATGGCCTATGGCGATTACCTTAGCTTCATCGATGTGCTTTCCAAGATGATCCGGATCTATCACAGCAGCATCTATTCCTGCATCAAGAAGGGCAGCTTCTATCTTCCTAAGCCCATATGGGGCTTGCCATGGCTCTCCTTTCTCATTAACCTTCATTTTAGGTGCAGATATTTTCATCCAGAGCCATTCCGGCATGAATATTGGGGGAGCTGTTGTCATGAAGCCGATGAACTCCTTTCCATGATGGTTTGTCATCATGGTTCTGTCAGTTGTGATGATGACTTCCGTCATTATCGCTCACCACAAACACCTCTATCGATCTCATCGGATATTTCTCTCTCAACTCCTTGAAGATCTCCACAGCCCTTCTCAAATTATCTGCTTTTACCGAAATCCTCATTTTATCGCCTCCAAAATAGCCAGAAATCTTGTCTTCATCCTATGTTTCATGTACTCAAGGATCAGCTTGTTCTTCACCTTCCTTCTAGCTTCGGCATATGCATGAAGCATCTTTTTCACTGATCCCACTGCTTCATCCAGACTTTTGATCTCCTGTTCCTCCAGAGTTCTAACAGCCTCGATTACCTCCTCCTTTATGTTAACAATTCTTCTCTGCTTGTGTTTCTCGTCCTCATCTATTGTAATAAGCCCCATTTCCCTCATTCTCCTCACTTCTCTAAGAAGGACTGATCTCGATACCCTACCCCTCAGCTCCTTGGCAAGCTTGTTCAGTGATATCCCCTCTGGATGAAGGAGGATGGCATCCATTATGCTAGCATGTACTGGTCTAAACATAGACTGGTATATCAGAGAACCAGTATAAACTTTTTCTTCATTTGCTTAAATATTTTATAATCCAAAAACTATATCCCTGATCCTGAACACACCGAGCTTCTCCACCTCGACAAAGCCCTCCATTGCCATTTCAGCCAGATATCCGTTGTCAAGCCAGTCGAAGAGCCACTGATCGATGTACCTCAAATCCCCCTGAGGAACCCCATATCCCGATTTAACAAGCCATCTCAGGTTTGATTCCTCATGCGATCCAATGGGAGGGGATGCTATTATGGGAATTCCAAGGGCTGAGTAGAATGAGAGCTCCGATGGCTTTGTCCAGAGGATATCGGTCTTCCTCAATGCTGAGTTGAATCTCTCGAAGTAATCCTCTATTCTCTCCTCATATATTATGTCGATATAATTGCCCATCAGGTCTTCAAGCTTGAGCTTCTTTATGCAGTTTAAAAAGTATTCCATAACCCATCTCCTTATCCCAGCTGAGAGGATAACTCTTATTTCCCCTCTCCTTATCATAGGACATAGCTTTTTCAATATAGCGGCTCCTATCTCCTTCTGAGCTCCAGCTCCGCCAACTGAGAAGAGTATTGTCAGAGGATGATCTGATCTCTCAGGAAGATTTCCTAGCTTGTCAAAAACTAGATCACCGTACTTCTCCATGTATTTTCCCCTTGGATCTAGGTTTACTAATCTGTTTCTCATGTCCTCCTTCAGTATCTCCATCCTCTCTGAGCCTATGTTCTCCACTGGAAGAGGATATCCGGTCAGAAATATGTTCTCCTCCCTGACTCCGTAAAGCTTCAGCCTCTCGACAACCCTCTGATTCGGGGCAAAATACTTTATTTTAGAGCTTTTTGGACGAAGAGGAGCCCATGTCCTAGAGATATCTGCATCGCAGATCACGCAGTATATCTCCTCTGGATACTCAAAGTGCTCTGCCATGAATGCTGGGACGAAAAAAGTTGATATAATTGGCAGGGGCTTCTCCTTCAGCCTTGATATAAGATCCTTCCCAAAACCCCTTCTCATCATGTAGCTGTACAATCTGAGAGCAAGACTGGGTCTTGAGAGATCCCTCTTTGGGTAGAACTTTGGAACCCTTTGAAATAAATCAAAAAGGGAGAAAGCAATATCACCTGCTATTGGTATGCCCTTTATCCTTGATATAAGCTCGTATCCTGATTTGAGCTGGTTCCACATCCTTCTGTCCTTCTCCGGGATTCCATCATAGTCGTTTGCATTTATCACTTCTCCTAAATGCCTTAGGGAGAAAGCAGTTCTCTGGTGGCCGTATCCCATGCTGACAGATATTATGTATGCCTTCACATCCCTTCTTTGGTAGAATTCTTTTTAAGAAGTTAGCTTGGCATTGGACAAATTGAGCATTTTAGATTAAAGACGAACTAAAAAAACAAATGCCGAAAAAAGAATATTAAGTAGATCTTCAGTATCTCGGGGTATGCATGAGATCGAGCTATAAGCTCGCTATATCGTTGTCCTTTCTGTTTCTCCCCGTGATCTGTGCAACTGGACAGTATGGAGGATGGGCCTATGCCGGTTACAAATACAACAAGGCATCCATCGCTCCGTTTACAACAGGACTATCTGCAAACATCTATACGATAAATCCCGTGGTTTATGATGCTCATCTGGCAGAGTGGATCTCTGTAACATTTCAATCAAATAATCCTCGTACCCCTTATTATTGGGTCCAGTTAGGGTACTGGAAAAGTCCCTCCTATGGACTGCACTATTACTATGAGTGGTGGGATCAAAACGGCTATAGCGGGCCCCAGTTCTTGGGGTATGGGCCCGGACCTGGCACCACGCACCTCTACTTTGTGCAGAAGACCGGCGTTACATTCACAACATGGTACTACTATATAGACTATTATCTTATAGCAAGTAAATATCTTAGCCTTCCCTCGCCTTATGCTGTAGACCTTCGAGCAGAGGCTGAAGTTAGCTATACAACAAATAACCCTCCGAAGACCAGCATCACCGGAACCCATTTCAGTTATCTTGAGTATAATTACGGTGGATCATGGTCTTTGTGGGATCAGCACTCTGTAGTCCTAGATCCTCCCTATCATATAATAGAAGTCTCTGACTATGAATTTTATGCATATGGCCCTTGAGGTGTCATTATGAGGGCGATTTATCTGATCTCCCTCCTTGCGTTTCTGGTCTTTTTGGGAGCTTTTCTGTACAGCAGAATAAGCCAGGAGAGATTTACCAGCCAACAGATTCCTATCTCAAACCAGACATATAAAAACATCACGATCAATCAAAATCAGGCGTATGAGAACCTTAAAATTCATCAAAATCAGACAGTTAATGTAGAGCAGAAAAACGAATCCCAGCAGATAAGCAGGACAGAAATTAGGGTGATATCCCAGAATGGCTCTCATATGTTTTCTCCTGCTGTGGACAGGCTTTCTTGGAGCTTGGACATAGAGGGAATGATAATTCAAATAGACTTGGGAGATGAGAAAATTGTCATGAGATTATATGAGAAGTGGTGGATGACGAAGGATGACTTGGAGAACTTTTTAGCTAGATTAAATGTGAGCAAAGAGAGTCTTGAGTCCCTGAGAAGCTTTTTGACGCACTTAAACTCGAGTGGATGGGTTCTTGCACCTCCAGCAGTAGAGAAAGTGAGATATGAGAACATGTCACTTGAGGAGTACAAGAAGCTTGCAAAAAGTGTATCAGGGATTGATATTCACATACCTGAAGCACTTCCAGGTGGAATGGTCCTTACTATAGTGAAGGTGCCGACTGATTGGAGGGATAAGTGTCCCAGAATTCGACCTCAGGAATTTCCATGTGCTATTGCTTTATACAGCAAGAAGGGGGCTACTACAGAGCAGGAGGCCGAGATAACGGTTGGAATATCAATATGGGAGGGAATAAGCTCAAGTGATATAATTCTGTATACAAAGGGTGCATATGAGAGAGATATGAGAGGGGAGATAAACGCGAGGATTCTGGAGGGAGCTAGGGCTATAGAGGTTCCCAATAATCCTGATGAAGTATTTCCTATGATGAAAAAGTATCTACAGGAGTATAGGAGTGTCACCTTTGTTAATAGCACACTCATTCTGAATATAGTGAAGAGATCGTTCCCGCCTTATGGACTAGATCCACTAAACAGGCCTGGGCACAGTGCTTGGATTGTCAGGTATGACAATGAAAAAGGAATTCCTGTGGCTTACAGCGTGTTCGCAAAGTATGGCACACCAATAGATTACTTTGTCGAGGCAGTCAAGCTCATACTCTCATCCTGATAGAGATTTTCTCAAATTTTTACTTTTTTGAAACTACTAACTTAATATATTATTTATTCTAATTAAATTTTAGAATCAGTTTACGGAACAGGTTTATTAACCCGCACAGCTAATGTTGCTTGTGCCCAGAAAAGTCAAGGTTGGCTATGTGAGGATCAAGGAGGTAAGAGGGAGGATAAGAATCGAGCCAATCAGCCAGGAGGAGGCTAAGAGGATATTGAAAGGAGATATTGATGCCGGTCAGATTGAGAGTAGAGGTTAGACGCAGGGATTTGAACGAGGGAGTGATGCTAACAGCTCTTGTGAACACAGGTTTTACAGGAAAGGTGCCCAGAAAGCCTAGAGCTTTAGCTCTGGGATGAATGGGCAAAGTTTAAATATAAATCCATGATAGTTATGTCGAGCGAGTCGCTCGGATGACCAAAAGCTGGAATAAGGCTCCGAGCTGAAAAAGGGGATTCCAGCGAAGCGGGGGTACGGCTATATGCCGTATCCAGGGGCTGGTAGGGCATTATGCCCTGGTCTTGACACAGCCCTGAACCCGGTAGGATGAGGCCTAAGGCTGACAAACCGGGAATCTCCCGGCTTTAGCCGCGGAGAATGTCAAAAGCGAGGAGCCTGACATCCTCATGCCTTCAAATGCGGCTAAAACGCTTGGCCTCTGGCCTCAACCAGATGGATCTCTATCCATAATATTTACCACAGCTGGCGGTGAGGTTGAGGGATATGAAGTGCCTCAATCGGTATTTGTGAGGGTTCTAGCTGAGGATAGGGCGAGCAAGGAGGTCTTGGCCAACGCTTTAATAAATCCATTGACTGAGGACGTCCTTATAAGCGATGCATTGGCCGAGGAGCTGGGCATACAAATACTTTATCCACGAAGAGGTATCTGGAAGTTTTCTGACGAAGAGAGAGCCAGAAGCAGTGTATAACTACCCAACACATCGAAAAACTCAGCAGACGCAAGCTTCATTTGACAAAATCACCGGATGACGAAGTGATTTCATTAACATAGGAATTTCTTTATATCTCAAGGATTTCGAGAATTCATTTTTCATGAGATGAAATGTGCTATCCTTCTCAGAATTTTTTAGCTGAATGTTTAATCAAACTAATGACAAGAAAACACAAGGAAGAGATACATAAATTTATATTTCAGTATTCACGCTCTCCAGCGGTTAACTTTTTTATCAGGATAAGCTCGGTTTATCGATGAAAGTCTGCACAGTGGAGGAGATCAGAAGGATAGACTCAAGAGCAGCTGAGGATTACGGAATAGGATACGATCTTCTCATGGAGAATGCCGGAAATGCGCTTTATTTCGTCATATTGAGGGAGATCGGCGTTAGTAAAAAGACCTTCACTGTAATTGCTGGGCAGGGGAACAACGGGG
>Ga0080004_1128153_pt1 | contig 21167 bp, 27 predicted proteins | sample WasSprMetagenome_FD_69207 | JGI IMG/M metagenome (GOLD analysis project Ga0080004, IMG submission 69207) | Sulfidic aquatic microbial communities from Washburn Spring, Yellowstone National Park, USA - WS (SPADES assembly) (version 2) | ecosystem: Environmental > Aquatic > Thermal springs > Hot...
CATGAATTAAAAGGTAGGTGTAGATGGCCGCACCAGTCACGGATATTGCGGTAATCACGAAGGTCCACGGGCGTGTGACAATGAACAGGTCCCTGAGCTTCATCTGAAGGCACTGATCTACGGTTCTATATAAATTTTGCTCTTTTCAAAACTATCCATTTAAGTGCATTTTAATATCAGAGAAAGCCCAATAAATTTATTTGGCTCGGTTTGCCGAAAATTTATCTCATAAGCTTAGTGAAAAGCGTAAAAGCAGAATCCAATCAGGTGGAGAATGAGATATGTCTTCGGTCCAGTTCCATCGAGGAGGCTAGGCAGATCCCTGGGGATAAACAACATCCCTCCAAAGAATTGCTCCTACTCCTGCGTCTACTGTCAGGTTGGAAGGACCTCTAACATAACACTGGAGAGAAGGTCATTCTATCCATGGAAGGAGATTGTTGAGGAGGTGGTGAACGCAGTAAAAACACTAGGTGAGGAAAAAATAGACTACATAACCTTTGTGCCGGATGGAGAACCAACTTTGGATGCTTTCCTAGGAAAGGAGATAGGGGAAATTAAAAGGAGAACAAACAAACCGGTTGCTGTGCTTACAAATTCCTCATTGCTTTTCGAGGAGGAGGTAAGAAACGACTTATTCGAAGCTGATCTGGTCTCAGTTAAGGTCGATGCAGCAACTGAGAAGGTTTACAGGAGGATAAACAGGCCGCATTCCAAGCTTTCACTGGACAGGGTTCTAGATGGAATAAGGGAGTTCTCAAAAAGCTATAAAGGGGGGATGATCACGGAGACTATGCTTGTGAAGGACATCAACGACAAAGAGGATGAGATAAAGCAGATCTCCAGCTTCATAGCCGGGCTAAAAACCTACAAAGCATATATAGCTGTTCCCACAAGGCCTCCTGCAGAGGGATTTGTGAGGAAAGCCGGGGAGGAATCGGTTTTAAGGGCATATGAGATGTTCTCCGAGTTGATGGGAAGGGAGAAAGTGGAGCTTCTCATTGGTTATGAGGGGGCAGACTTCAGCATAATTGGAAATCCTGTGGAGAGCTTGTTGAGCATAACATCAGTTCATCCAATGAGGATAGATTATGCATGCGAATTGCTTCAGAAAGTGGGATTAAACCCGGAGAAGGTTCTAGAGGGGCTTGTGAATGAAGGCAAGATAGCCATATTGGAATATGGAGAGCACAAATTTATTATAAAGAAAATAAGTTACCATTACTAAAATTATTCTTCAAAATCTCTCATTTTGCAGGGAATCCCGATAACAGCAGGATGAGGGAGATGATGCATGAAAAAGCCTCTATTCCATAGATCGAGATTACAAGCTGAGGCTCTCTCATCTTCTTAATCCTGAGCAAAACCCCTGCCAAAGACAGATTTCCGGGAGGGCTTATATATCCATTTTCATCAACAGATGCGGGTATCTTTCTGAATGTAGACCTGAAGCTAGCCATCTTAAGGAGAAAATCTGCTAAATATGGGATCATCATTATCCCAAGGGGTATCTCCTGCCCGTTTGAGAGGGCTATTGCCGCAACAACTCCTCCCATCTGAAATGTAGCAGCATTTCCTGGAAATGCCCTAGCTGGATATATGTTGAAGAAGAGGAAGGGCAGATAGCAGGATAGAACAATTAGATATGAGGTTAATGCGGCTTCATTTCCCTGAAATACAGAAACAATTGCCATAAACCCTGATACAATTGATATCAGGCCTGTCTCAAGCCCGTTGTACCCTGCAAGCGTGTTTGTTGCATTTGATGAGAATGAGCCGAAAAGAAATGAGATAACGGGAAAGAGAAAAGCAGGTAAAAAAAGAACTGGATGCCCCTCTATTATGAGAAATGGAATTCCAGCAAGCAAAACCTTTTCCATGTTTTTAAGCCCAGCAACATCGTCAAAAAGGCCTATGAACAATAGATATAGGGATATTAATGCTTCTTTCCCCATTCCGGCCGAAATAAGAGCTAAAGAGAGGATTAAGGAGTTGGGTAGAGCTCCTATTCTTGGGCAGAAGACCTCATATGGCTTGTGGATATCCCTGGCAACAACTTTCTTTCTTTTGGATTCCTCTATCCAGATATAATCGATGGCCAGCAGCAGTACTGAGATGCACAGTAGCTTCAGCACACCACTTTTTCTGATACCTTTTTAAAAGGTCATCGAAACCCCTCCCGATGGAGTACATAGCGGGCTCAATTGCATCATTTCTGCTCACAGATCTACTCATAAGGAGCCTTGCCCCGAGGTTCAGGTCGAAGGGAATAGTTGGAAGGGATGTTCACAAGCCAGAAATGCCTGAGATACCTGAGAGGCTTGGCATCGCAATGCTTCTTTCCTTCTCCCTTGTATGCATCTCAATATACTTTATAAACAGGTCTGAGATCTGCCTCTTTGTCCTTCTCTCCTCCCTTCTTGGCGGAATTATAGGCCTTGTTGACGATGAGTTCGACCTTGGAGGAAAGCTGAAGCCGGTTATATCGTCATCAGCAGCAATTCCAATAATTCTATCTGGATTGGCTGTTCCAAGGCCTCTCTTGCCATTAATAGGCCATGCAAGGCTCTACTACATATACTGGCCTCTTCTTTTTGTTTTCTTTGCTGTGATAATGAATGCAGTGAACATGATGGATGCGCTCAATGGAATGATGCCCTCAAGCCTCTCAGTAGTATTAATTGGAATAATAATTCAATCAATATTAATTGGAAGGCATGATATAGCTGGAATCTCCTTAGTTCTCCTCCTCACTTTAACAGCCTACCTGAGGTATAACCGCTATCCAGCCAAGGTCTTCGGGGGGAATGTCGGCTCTTTATTCCTCGGCTCAGCAGTTGCCTCCTTATCAGCTCTATCAAATTTGGAGATGTTCACAGTTATATCAATGCTCCCCTTCTTCATAACGGGCTTTGTCATAATATCCAGCATAAAGGGGTTTAAGGAGAAGAGGGAGATGGGAGCAAGGCCTACAATAGTTGAAAACGGGTATATAAGGGCAAATCCGGATAAGAAAGCGCCAATGACCCTCATATCTATTTTGACATCCGATTTGCCTAAGAGAGAGGACAGAATAGTGAAAGAAGTATTTGTTCTCGCTGTTATATCTGTGATTTTGAGCATGATCACTTTTCTTTTAACCCCGAGGTGATAACATGGACAGGGGATTTCTCCTAGGCATCACAATGGTGTTCATAGGATGGTTTGTGATCCTCCTATCAATGATCCTCACAAAATTCCTTCTCCTTGTTCTCTCAACTAGGGATTTTCTCCTTGCCCTTCTTGATGTAGCAATATCCCTTCTCATTTTTGCATTTTCCCTTCTGCTGTGGTACATTGCAACCAGAAGGATTTACAGAAGGATACTGTCTGAGAAAAAATTCAGGCTTTAGTGTTCTGTTTCAGGGGATTTGCACGAGGATACTGCTTTCCAGATGACATCGCATGGATCCCCGCATTCCTCAACGAATTTCCTTGCTTTTTTCCTCAGATTTCCCCTTTCCTCATGTCTCAAAAGGAAGTTGATGAAGTCATCAGGATTTTCAGCTCTGTATATCAATCCTTTTTCCTCAAGAAGCCTGTTAACAGCTATTTCTCCGGGATAAGCTGATATAGTTGGAACTCCAAGGAGAGCAGCCTCCCTTGTCATTGTACCTCCACCTCCAACAAAAATGGAAGCTCTTTTCAAAACAGATAGATCCCTTGCCCTCTCCACAACCTCAACTCTGTCTCCATAAAGCCTTCTAAGCCTCTCAATCCACTTATCTCCCTCTCTTGGGAAGTAGACTAGCTTCATATCAGTCTTCTCCATAAGCCTTCTTAACCCAAGGAAGAATAGGGAATCCCATTTCTCAGGCATGTAGGATGCTCCAAATGGCTCAGATCTTGCGGCTATATAGTCCTCTTCCTCCTCCCCATTTTCATCCATTACATGGGCTATCTCAAGCACTCCCTTGAACCTGAACTCAGCGCAATCCCCTTTACATTCAACAGGCGGAAAAACCTCAGGTATCACTATACATGAGGAAAGGGGGAATGTCAGCCTCATTGCTGGGCTTTTCTCATTGTCATTTACTGTTACAACAGGTACTCCTAGGCCAAAAGCTGTTCTTGCAAGCTCTGGAGATGCCTTTGAAAGAGCTACATCGATCTTTTTTCTGCTAACTATCCCAGCAAGCTCCTTCACCCTAATTGCAAACTCATAAAGCTTTTCCTCCTCAGAAAAGCCCCTTCTTCCCACTTTCACCAGCTCATCTGCATCTATGTACATGTTGACGAGATCCTCAAGGTAGCCATAGCTCCTGTATGTGACAAGAATGCTTTCCATTTCCCTCCTTTTCTTCTTGATGAGCCTGCTGAAGAGCCTAACATGAGGAGCGTTTACCAGATCTATCCAGAGGTTCAAAGAACCACCTCAAGAAGTGGGCCCGCGGGGACTCGAACCCCGGGCCTCCCGCTTATCCTCTGGCATGTAACGGGAGGTGCCATATAAGGCGGGCGCTCTTTCTGGGAGCTTTCTTTCCAGGCTGAGCCACGGGCCCCTTTACTATTCAGTGGCAATATAAAAAGATTTTGCGGGAGCAAGCAAAGATATTAGAAAAGTTTTTATTTTTCCTATGTTTTAATCTTTGACCTAAATGAAAAGTGTTGTGTTCCTGCTGTTGATCCTCCAGCTCTCCCTCCTCGGCCTTTATGCGGATCAGCTCTTCTCCATAAATCAGCAGCTCGACAGATCAACCTACTACTCAGGGCAGAGCGGCTATGTCACGGTCAGTGCGTCAAACGGGCTCGGCTGGGATGTGTATGTAAAAAGGGTTGTTGTGAGCTTCAGCTGGAACCAGAACTTCAGCCTCACTTTCTCAACGCCAAAAGTTTTGAAGAGCCACCAGACTGCCTCCCTTGGAGATGTGAAGTTCTCCATACCGCTTGATGATCCGCAGGGGAACAGGTTCTCCGGAGACTACTCCTACATGATATACGTGGAGACATCAGACAACGTCTATGGCACTAGAATTTGGAGCTCCGGTCCCTACCCAATAAGGATACTGAAGGCCATGCCATCTTTATCCCTCACATTGATAAGCTACACTAAAGTAGCGGAGCAGGACAGCTACTTCTGGATAAACATAACACTGGCAAACTCGGGGATGGGCCCCAGCACAAACACAGAGCTCAGGGTTTATGTTGATGGAAATCCGATGTTCTACAAGAGGCTTGATGTAGTTGAGCCGGGAATTCACGGGTATAGCCTGAGCTGGATTGTCCCTGTACCGGATATTGTGGCTGGGGATCACAACTTCGTCGTTAAAATATCATGCAGGGAGCTGAGCGAACCTGTGGTCTCAGATACCCTTAAGATAAAGGTTGAGCCCCCATACAAGGACTATTTCATGAGCCATCTTGGCAATCTGGCGAACAAAGTGGTCAATTACCGGAGGGTAATTGGAGGAAAGGAGGTCACTGTCTCAGTGGACTACAGGGTGATAATAGGGGCAAAGAAGACGAAGTACTGCGGATTGAGCAACATACCGCCTCCATTTGACACTGATAACCAGATATCCCAGTGGAGGGCAGGCTTTTCAGCGAACAGGATGTACAACAGCATAAACGACTGCTGGTACTTGGTTTACTTCCCTGTATCCTACAAGGGCTGAGGGTGCTGGAGCAGGAGTTCTGAGCTATATAGTTGCATAGCTCTGAGAATTCATAGGTCCGGAGCTCATTTGATTTTTTAGTCCCCGCTTGAACAAAGGTTATTGGAATCAAGGGTTCTCCTAAGAGCATAATTAATTCAAATTGACGGCTGTCATTTTGATAAAGCTCACAAAAACTTTCCTTAATGATCAGATAGATTTAACGAAGTCTCCTTATCCTGAATCTCCCTACTTCTACCACAGTAATAGCATTTAGAAGCTCCTCATCTCTTGCTTTCTCCAAAAATGCATCCATTATCCTTTTTATTTTCTCTGCTGTGAAATGATAAGGTAACCTAACCAGAATAAATCCACATCCGTGTCTAACTGAGTGCATCTCTCCGAAACCTAGATCCCTCGTCACTAAAATAAGTTTATATAAATGGGCGCCCAGAAAACTCAGAGCTTTAGCTCTGGGATTAATGGGCAAAGTTTAAATACAAGCCTCCCTGGAATCCATGGCTCGGATGTTCCGGGTCCGTGAGGGAGGTGGGGGAGGCAGGATGCCTTTAGCCCATGCCTTAACGAGAGGCATGGGATGGGGGAGCTGTGGGCCCCCCGAACCAGCAGATGAGGGGACAGGCGTAAAGCCTGCCCTAAACGCTGGAAGCTCCCGACTTTAGTCGTGGAGTAGCTCACAGCTGCGAGTATATCCTCTCTTCTCACACCATACTCCTTCTCCACCTCTTCATAGCTCATTCCACTGGCCAAGCTTCCTAAAATCACCTCAACAGGAACTCTAGTCCCCCTTATGACAGGTTTTCCATGCATAACTTTTTCATCTATTGTTATCCTGTCTTCCATCCCAGAAAAACATGGATCACGCTTAAAAATCCATCCTCCATGAATCTTTTTGAAATATTATCTGAGAACAATTATAAGTTCCAAATACTCTCACTTACTATATAATAAAAATTAGCAGTTAAATATTGGGAGGAAGAGTAAGAGGGGTTGTCGCTCACAGAACATGCGGAGATAGTCCTCATAGAGGACATATTGAGAGGGGATTTTGAGCAACTGGAGCTGGAGAAAGGGAGGCTCTTCAGGCTTCCCTGGGGGATGAGTGTCTCAAAGCTCAGGGTGATGGGGGTTGTCATATCCTCCTTCATATCAGAGGACAGGAACTTCGCAAGGCTCACTATATTCGATGGAAGCGGTGCAATAGATCTAAGGTCGTTTGAGGATGGGGTCAGGCTTCTTATAGATGAGAACGGGGAAGTCTATGGAGCTGGCTCGATACTTGATGTAGTTGCTAGGCCGAGGAGCTGGAAGGAGGAGCTATATCTGCAGCCAATAATAGTGAGAAAGATAAGAGATCCAAATTACATAATTCTCAGAATTCTGGAGCTTCTTGAGAGGAGGTTGAGCAGGGCTAGGATAATGTCGAAGATGGAGAGAGAGGCAGTAGCCGAGGGAAACCTCCTGTACATAGAGAGGACGATAATATCGGCTTTAAGGGGAGGGCCGATGAGCAGAGATGCCATAATATCCATGTTTCCCAAGGAGAAGGCTGAGACAATAATGCATGTTCTCGATAAACTTATTAATGATGGAGTGGTTGAGGAGAGCGGGGATATCTACACGCTGAGGAGATAGGCATGAGGGAGGAATACCTAAAGATGCTTGATGATGCTTATGAATCCCTGAAGGGGATAATAAAGTTCTCAGGGGAGAGGTTCAACCCTCCTGAGCCGATAATAAAGGTTGAGGGGAGGCAGACCCATGTTGTCAACTTCAAGGAGCTCTCATCAGCCCTGAACAGGGATCCGAAGATGTTCGCAAGGTTTCTTTCAAAGGAAGTTGGAAGCCCCTACACTCTCACGATGGATGGGTCAAAGCTGATATTCACCACGCCTGTTAAGCCATCCCTTGTGAAATCGAGGATAGATAAGTTCATAGAGATCTATGTGATCTGCCCTATATGCCACAGGCCCGACACGAAGATAGTGAAGAGCGGGAAGATAATGGTGCTAAAGTGCCTTGCATGCGGGGCTGAATCCCCCGTGAAGAGGATATGAGGTGATGAAATGCCCAAAAAAGAGAAGGATCAGGAGACATCCCTTGATGCTGAGATGGAGGATCTTCTTCCAATGGACAAGGATCTAGAGGTCTTCGGAAGGGTCATGGAGCCCCTTGGGAAGGGACACTTCAGGGTTGAATGCACCGATGGAGCAATAAGGATGTGCAGAGTTAGGGGGAAGCTCAAGGGAAGGAGATCTTGGCTCAAGCCAGGGGATATAGTTCTCGTTTCCATATGGCCCTTCAAGAGGGACAGAGGGGACATAGTTGTTAAGTATGACAGAGCTCAGGTCGAGTGGCTTATTGAGAAGGGATATCTTGACAGGAGCTGGGCGATGATGGAGGATGTCCTTTGACCGCTTTGAGAGGGTAATAGACTCCTTTCTGGAGAGGGAGGACAGGAGAAAGGACAGAGAGGCATTCAAGATAAGGCAATATGTTTTCGATGAGAGGACTGTTAGAAACATGTTATCCCTCTTCAACAAGGGGATAATCTCGGATTTCAACTGGATAATATCGATGGGAAAGGAGGCAGCCGTCCTCTCGGGCAGGGGAAAGCAGGGGGAAATAGCTATAAAAGTATATAAGTATGTGTCAAGCTTCAGAAGGCATCTCGACTACATGGTCGGGGACAGAAGGTTTCCCAGCTCCCCTAGGAAGATAATAGAGATGTGGGCAAAGAAGGAGTACAGGAATCTCGTCAGGATGAAAAAGGCAGATGTAAGGGTTCCTGAGCCATATGGAGTTTCAGGAAATGTGCTGGTGATGCAGTTGATAGGATCGGATGGAATTCCAGCTCCTCATCTCAGGGAGGTTGAGCTGGAGGATCCAGAATCAGTTCTTAAAATGATATTAGATGATGTTAAAAAAGCATATCATAAAGCAAGGCTTGTCCATGCCGACCTGAGTGAGTACAACATTTTATATTGGAGATCCCTCCCTTGGATGATAGATCTCTCACATGCAGTTGTGGTAGATCATCCTATGGCAGGTGAGCTCCTGAGGAGGGATATTCAGAACATAGTTAGGTTCTTTCAGAGGAGATATGGCATAGCCCCGGGTGATTATGTTGCAGGAGATCTCGATAAAGATACCGAGGGAGAGGATAGGTCCTCTAGTGGGGAAATCGGGCTCGATTAAGAGGAAGCTTGAGGAGCTATCTGGAGCAAAAATAGAGGTAAACAGCTCAACTGGAGAGGTTATAATAAGGTTTGATGAGGTAAAGGATCCTTTAATGCCCCAAAAAATCCTTCAGGTTGTCAGGGCAATAGGGAGAGGATTCAACCCGGAGATAGCCATGAAGCTCTTGGATGACGAGTACACGATGGAGGTGATAGATCTGAGGAGATATGTGGGTGACAGCAAGAACCAGATGATGACGAAGAAGGGGAGGGTGATAGGGGAGAAGGGGAAGGCGAAGAAGTACATAGAGGAGAGGACGAACACTCACATATCTGTCTACGGTCACACTATTTCCATAATAGGAAAATATTATGATATAATACCTGCAAAGGAGGCAGTGGAGGCACTGCTTCAGGGAGCTAGGCACTCAACTGCCTACAAGAGGATGGAAAAAGCAATGGCCATGATGAAGGATCTATCCCTCATGGAGCTCTCCCTTAAGAGGAGGGAGAAATTTGAGGAGAGAGAGGATTGAGGAGATAAGCGCTGCTGATTTCTTCTACAGGAACAGGGCAATTGCAGGCTTCGACAACCCTGTCAGGGCCACTTACACCATAGTGAGGGAGCTCGTGGAGAACTCCTTGGATGCAGCTGAGGAAGCAGGAGTCCCGCCCAAGATAATGATAACGATGGACAGAGTGGAGAGAAGGGAGAATGGATCTGATCTGATGAGGATATCAATCAGGGACAATGGAATAGGACTATCTGCTGATGAGATACCGAGGGCCTTCGGAAAGGTATTTACAAGCTCCAAGTACAGGCTAATACAGAGCAGGGGAACATTCGGCCTTGGAGGGACAATGGCCCTTCTTTACGGGCAGATAACAACAAACAGGCCATTCACAATATCATCTGCAAAGAAAGGGGATTATATAAACAGGATGACCATGATGATAGATGTTCAGAAGAATGAGCCGATAGTTATAAAGAGGGAGGTTCTTGGGATAGCTGAGAGATCATTTACAGCTGTTGAGAGCTATTTTGAGGGGAGCTATGCGAGGGCAAAGAGGAAGATAATTGATTATCTATACCAGACTGCTATAGTGGTGCCTTATGCGGACATAATGTTTGTTGATCCAGATGGAGTTGTCTTCCTCTTCCCGAGATCGACTGATGAGATGCCACCGAGGCCAAAGGAATCTCTTTTCCATCCAAAGGGGGTTGATCTAGAGCTCCTTCAGAGGTTGATAAGGGCATCAAGGGCAAACACAGTGAAGGGATTCCTGAAGACATCCTTCCAGAGGATAGGGGATAAGACAGCAGATGAAGTCCTGGCTATAGCAGGGATACCTGCGGATAAAAAGCTCAGAGATCTGAGAAAGGAGGAGATAGAGGCCCTTTACAATGCCCTAAGGTCATATGACAAGTTCATGGCCCCTGATCACACAGTTCTATCCCCTCTTGGGAAGAAGCTCCTTGAGGAGGGGATAAAAAAGGAGCTCAGGCCGGATTTTGTTTACGCAGTCCAGAGACCTCCTTCTGTTTACGAGGGCCATCCATTCATAGTGGAGACAGCGATAGCATATGGAGGCGATATAAAGCCTGCAGGGGAGATACAGCTTTACAGATTTGCGAACAGGATACCCCTTCTCTATGACACAACTGCGGATGTCTCCTACCAAGTTGCAAAGGGGATAAACTGGTCGAATTATGGGATAAGATCGCTTGAGGAGGAGCCAATAGCCCTATTCTTCCACATAGTGTCGACAAAGATACCATTCAAGACTGTTGGAAAGGAGTACATAGCAGCAGTTCCCGAGGTGGAGAGGGAGGTTGAGCTCGGCTTCAGGACCTGTGCGAGGGAGCTTAAGCTCTATCTTTACAGAATAAGGAGGAAGGAATCCCTTGCTAAGAGGGCCTTTCTCTTCAGGAGGTTTTATGAGATAGTTGCCGAGTGCGTTGAGGATATAACTGGGGAGAGGCCTTCCGTTGAAACCCTCCTAAAGATGAGGTTTGGTGATCTTTATGAAGGAGCTGGTGAGGGAGAAGATAATTCAGGTGGCGAGGAAGGTTAAGGAGGATATAGATAAGGGGATGTTCCCAGAGCTTGTATATCCCCCTAACTCAAAGGCAAACATAAAGTTCCTTGAGGAGAAGGGATATTTATTCGAGCCAAAGAGCTTCAGCACGATAAGCGGGGACAGGGTGAAGAGCCTCAGAACTCTATCAGGAGTTCTCTATGGGCTCAGCAGGGCACTAGATCACCTTGAGAATGGATTGACAATGACGAAGAGGGATTTCTACTATCTTCATAAGGTTCAGAAGTTCAAGGGAACCCTGTTCCCTAAGGAACAGAGGGAGACTGATGCGAGGATAATCCTGATGGAGCTCCTCTTGGGCATGCCCAGGGAGGCTTTCTCGATAACAAGCGATCCGAGAGGATGGATATACGGGGATATAGAGCTAATAGACAGGAGCGGGAGGCTGATAAAGGCGAATGAAGTTGGGGAGATGGGATACTCAGTCCCACCGAGGCCTGAGAACATAACGTTCAAGAGGATAGGTGTCAAGGCAGTTGTAGCAATAGAGAAAGTTGGACCAGCAAAGAACATGATAGAGCTGGGAATACCTGAGGAGAAGAAGATAGGGATAGCGATATTGCAGGGACAGGCATCTAGAAACATGAGGAGATTTTTGAGGATGCTCTCAGACGAAGGAGTTCCAATAGCAGTTCTGACAGACCTTTCCCCCTGGTCCCTTAGAATAGCGGCCACAGTAGTCTATAACAGCATAAACTCAGCTCATGTAGATGGCCTCGCTGTTCCAGAGGCCAGGTTCATAGGGATAAAGACGGATGATGTGGAGGAAGGCTTCTTCTCAGATTACAAGTTTGCCCTCGAGCCTTTAACTCAGATGGACTACAAGGCAGCTGAAGATAACAGGCATCTCCCGAATCTTCAGGCCCCCATATGGCAGAAGGAGAACAACTGGTTTTTGGAGAAGAAGATGAAGGCAGAGCTTGAGATATTCAAGGCTATGAGCCCATCTGCTAAGGATCTGAAGAAGCTGTATGTAGAATATCTCTCCATGAAGCTGGAGGAAGCCCTAGGAATAAGCATATGATAGCTCTTCTCAGAGGACAGAGTGAGAAAAATTTAAAAACCTAGCTGGATAAAAAAGTGTCCCCACAGCATCAGGGGATAGCATGAGCTCCGGTGGTGTAGCCCGGCCAAGCATGGAGGCCTTTCGAGCCTCAGACCCGGGTTCAAATCCCGGCCGGAGCACTGCGGGGGTAGCCAAGCCAGGTCCAAGGCGCCCGGTTCAGGGCCGGGTGAGCGTAGGCTCGCGTGGGTTCAAATCCCACCCCCCGCATTAGATTTTTATCAAAACTATTTATTGGTTATTATGTAGTCCTATCATATAGACTTTTTTTTTTTCAGTAGAGTAAAGATTTTTTAATCCTCATATCCTATTTAATTTACGGTGTGCAAGCATGAAGGAAGAACAAGCTTCCCTCCGGTTGGGGGGGGGTGCTCACAATAGAGTCCTTGCTTAAGCCCTTTATCAAGACAATAGTGATAAAGGGCAAGCCAGGTGCAGGAAAGACCACCCTCTCCTTCGAGCTCATGAGGATGGTTGGATCCGGCCTCTATGTCTCCACAAGAACTGCCCTGAAGGAACTTGCCGATCAATATCCCTACATAAAGCCCCTTGTCGAGGAGGGAGCTGTGAGAGGCATATCATTTGAGGATCTGAGGCTTGGATCGGCCGCTGATGTGATGGAATCTGTTTTGAAGGCAACAGAGGAGCTTAAAAATCCAGTTATAATCCTTGATTCATGGGATTCCATAGCAAGAGAGCTTGATCCAATAGAGAGGCTCAGAGCGGAGAAATCCCTTGCTGCGATGGTTGAGCCAACTGATTCAAAGCTTGTATTTGTCAGTGAAACAGCTGAGACAAGATCTCTCGATTATCTGGCTGATGCAATAGTAGTTTTGGAGGACAGAGAGGTTGATGGAGCTAGGATGAGGTATATAGTATGGGAGAAGATAAGGGGAACTCTTATACCTCAGAAGAGATACATATTCACCCTGCATGAGGGAAGGTTCAGGATGTTTCAACCCTTAATTATGAAAAGGCCTGAACCAACGAGGGAGTTCAAGCCATTAGAGCTTGAGGGTGCCTACTCCACTGGAAGCATGCAGCTTGACAGGCTGCTCGGAAGGGGCATGCCGAAGGGATCGGGAACCCTCTTCCTGCTGGGAAGGGAGGTGTTCTCACACGCGATCCTTCCATTCATAGCAATAATGATCTCAAACTTTGTAATGACAGGGGGATCCGCAGTTGTCATGCCGATAGCCGGCATAAGCATGAGAGCAATGACAGAGGCCACAGTAGGACAGCTTCCGGAGGAGCTGAGGAGCAGGGTAAAGGTAGTGGATGTGAAAAAGGAGGAGATAGATCTGACATCGCCCGAAGCAGCTCTTAGGGATCTGAGGAGGATAATAAAAGATGCAAAGGGAGAGGAGGAGAGAAACTGCATGATAATAGCTGGGATGGACTTCCTTGAGTATTACTTCCCCGGAAGGGATCTGAGAGCGATGAGCCTCGATATAATGGGACAGGTGAAGGACACTGAGGACACAGCTGTTTTCATAGCAAGACCATCAACGAAGATAAGGGAGGAGCTTGAGGATCTTGTCGACAGCTCGCTTGAGCTAAAAATGATAGAGGGAGCTCTTGTGCTCAGAAGCAGAAAGCCTCCCTCCATCTACTATCACTTGGATTTCACCGGAGAGAGGGGGATTGAGCTGACCCCGATTGTGTGAGGTGATGAAATGGATCTGAAGAAAGCTGTTTTAGAGTGTGTTGACAGGGGTCTCAGCTCCCTCGGTGAGAACGCAAAGTATGTGATATACTGGCACATGAGGAGCAGCTACAAGATGACGAGGGAGGAGATATTTAACAAACCTGAGAAGTTCATAGAGGTTTTGGGAAAGATGTTCGGAGTGGCAGGAGCATCCCTTCTTGAAAGGGCAATAATGAGGGAGATAAAGAGGACTTTCAATGATGTGACAGCTGATAGCTTCCCCGAGGCTGTGAATGAGCTGAAGGCGAAATATAAAAGCTAAAACTTCATTATTTTTGAATTAAATGCTTAAATTCCATCCTCTCTGAGTTTAGAGAAGCCCCGTGGTGTAGTGGTCAAGCATACCGGGCTTTGGACCCGGTGACGCCGGTTCGAATCCGGCCGGGGCTATCAACTTTTTTATCAATGCGGCCGCCGGGATTTGAACCCGGGTCGGAGGCTCTCCCCGGTCTCATGGGGGGCCTCCATCCTATCCAGGCTGGACTACGGCCGCCGCTTATTGAGGGGATGAACGGATTTAAATCTATTTTCCCATTAACAAAATATATTCTAAAATTGTAGATCTTATGAACAGAACTGGGTTATGTCGCTGATTCTATAGAACAATCTGCTGGGAAAGAAGCAGGTTAAAATTAAAAATTGCACAGAAACGGGCCCGGCGGGACTTGAACCCGCGACCTACGGCTCCGCAAGCCGCCGCTCTAATCCTTGCTGAGCTACGGGCCCGCTCACTTCTTCACAAGTTTTGCATGTTTAGGCCTCAAGTTGTAGCTCTTGCACCTTCTGCACTTCTCAGCTGACATCGGATTCCTAGCACCACAGTTTCTGCATATTTTATACTCCAGCAAGGCCTTCATGGCAATCCTTCTCTTCAGGGGATCATCGAGCGGCATCCACGAACACCACTTGCAAAATCATCAGCAAGATTTAAGGATAACTGATGTCACTATATATTATGGTCACCAAGGAGGCTGTGATAAACCTGCTCAGGGAGAACAGGGACAGAGCTATAAGCCTTAGGGAGATAATTTCCAAGCTAAAGGCCCCTTATAATGAGGTAAAACCAATTTTGGATGAGCTTGAAAGATCGGGATATGTGAGGACAATGTCTCATGGGGGCTACAAGTTCTACATCCTAGTTGAGGAGGCTATCTCCTCAAAACAGCCTTGAGTAGATCGGCAACCTCATCTGGTTTTCTTGCAACAGGCACGTTTGCTGATCTCAAAGCCCTCTCCTTGGACTCAGCAGTTCCCTGCCCTCCTGTTATTATCGCTCCAGCATGCCCCATTCTCTTCCCCGGAGGGGCCATTCTCCCAGCTATATATGCGACAACGGGCTTCTTATACCCCTTCTTTATGTATTCAGCTGCCTCCTCCTCAGCATTCCCCCCTATCTCCCCCACTAGGACAACAGCCTCTGTTTCATCATCCTTCTCAAATTCCGCCAGGACATCGACGAAGTTAAGCCCTGTTATCGGATCCCCTCCTATTCCGAGCGTTGTAGATGTTCCGAATCCCTCCTTGGATATGGCTTCAGATATCTCATACGTTAGAGTTCCGCTTCTCGACACTATCCCAATGCTTCCCGGGGAGAAGGAGTCGGATGGCATTATCCCTATCTTTATCCTCCTGCTGGGAGCTATTATTCCCGGTGTGTTCGGCCCTATTATCACTGAGCCCTTCATCCTGGCATAGTTCACGAATTTTGCTGTATCATGAACTGGGATGTGCTCTGTTATCACAACTATAAGGGGTATCCCGGCATCTATCTCCTCATAAACTGCGTCAGCTGCATAAGCAGCTGGGACAAAGATTATAGAGGCATCTATCTCGCCTACATTTGAAACAGCTTCTCTAACAGAGTCGAAGACAGGGACTCCTAAGACATCAGATCCTCCCTTTCCCGGCGTGACTCCAGCCACTATCTTCGTTCCGTATTCGAGCATCAGCTTTGTATGCAAGCTGCCCTGTCTTCCAGTTATCCCCTGAACAAGCACTCTGGTGTTCTCCCTCAGGTATATCATAACGAGCTCAGATCCTCATCTCTTAAAAATTTTTATTGATGATTGACTGCAGGCCATATGAGGTTGCTAGAGCACGAGGCAAAAAAATTAATGGAGAAATATGGAATACCTGTTCCAAGGGGCTTTTTGGCCAGAAACCCTGAAGAAGCCAGGGATGCCGTCGAAAAACTGGGTGGAAAAGCTGTTTTAAAGGCCCAGATACCGGCAGGAAGGAGGGGAAAGGCTGGAGGTGTCAGACCAGTGAGCTCCCCTGATGAGGCATTCTCAACAGCAAAGGAGATACTCTCATCCGAGTTCTATGGACTTAAGCCAAAAAGCCTGCTTGTAGAGCAGTTTGTCGATGTGAGGAGGGAGTACTACATAGGGGGAATAGTGGACAGGACTGCAAGGGGCTTCACATTCATCTCATCAGCTCATGGAGGAATGGATGTTGAGGAAATGGCCTCAAAATATCCTGAATCTGTGATAAAAGTTCCGATAAACCCTCTAATAGGGATGATGCCCTATCAAGCCAGGGCACTTGCGAAAAACATCGATAAAGAGAGGGAGAAGGAGATAGCTGAGATAGCCCTGAAGCTCTGGAAAATAGCATCTGAATACGACGCCTTCATGCTCGAGATAAACCCGCTTGCTCTCTCATCGGATGGAAAGCTCATTGCACTGGATGCTAGAATAGAGGTGGATGACAACGCTCTCTTCAGGCATCCAGAGCTTTCAGTGGAGGAGGAGGGAAGAGAGGGGGAGGCAGCTAGGAAGGGACTCTCCTATGTGGAGCTGGATGGGGATATAGGCACTATGGCAAATGGAGCTGGGTTAGCTATGGCCACAATGGACTTGGTGCATTTAATGGGCGGAAGGCCTGCTAACTTCTGCGACATAGGGGGAGGAGCATCATCTGAGATGGTCTATGCTGGATTGGAGATGATATCATCAAATCCAAGGGTTAGGGCAATTGTTGTGAACACCTTATGTGGAATAACAGATGCTGTTGAGGTTGCAAATGGGATAAAGAGGTTTGTTGAGAAAGGGGCAAAGATTCCGCTCTTTGTAAGGCTTTCAGGAAACAGAGCAAGAGAGGGATCTGAGATACTTGAGAAAATAGGGGTTAAGACCTACAAATCAGCGGAGGATGCGATAAAAGCAGCAATCCTCAGCTCTAGCTGAGCTTTCCAAAAGCTTTATCATAATTTGAAAGAAAAACCTTTTATACTCTATCCTACTATTCTCGGGGCCCGTAGCTCAGTATGGTTAGAGTTATGTTTTTAACGTAGCTCTATCTAGTTTCTTTCATCGAATTCGTATAAAGTTTGAATACCGTAATGCCAACAGCGAGATTTTGATAGTGTATTTAAGCTTTTCTTGAGCACTGCACGCATAGGACTATGCTGTGCCATGGTGTCAAACGATAGGTTTAAATAATTCAGGCTCCCATTATTACCTGACAACTCTGGATATTCCCGCCCTCATCATATGCCTCTTTGGCCCTTTTTTATTATGGAACTGTATTATAAAATCAAAGGTCTCTATTTCAGCCATGAGGATGTTAAGCAGCTGAAAAAGAAAAAAGGAGAAAGGAAAATCAGCCTGAAGGATAGTAAAGGTACTGTGCCTGTGTGTTCCCTGGACCATAGACAACTATGCTGTGTTGCTTGGTTGCATCGAATGTGCCACTACTAGGTGGTGAGCATCCTACTGTTACTACCTCGTCCTTGCCCCAAGTGTCAGTAGAGGTGACAGCTGTATCTCCTTTCTTAACGCCATTCACGGTGTACGAAGTTCCATCCACATACACTTTAAAATCATTCTCAGGGGTGCTACTGAAGGTGATCGTCCCAGGCCCTAGGTTCTTGATATCTATCTTCAAAGTTTTTTGGGTATCGTCTACCCACTGTGCATTTAATACCTGTATCTGGGCAGCTCCTCCTACTGTAGAAGTCCTCCCCAGTGAACCGAATATGTACCCTGAAATAGGGGAGAATATCAGAAGTGCCAGTGCTACTGCTATCACAAGTATTATTATCTCAACAACCACTCTTGATATCCCTGGTCTCATGGCATCACCAGCTAGTAATACAGCAGTTAATATATAAAGCTAATAGTGCGCGTTTCAACAGTGTAAGGATGGAACGATAGTATAGGCTCAATTTTTAGATTTGAATATATTAAAAACAGAATATAAGACCAAAAAGTTAAATTAAACTAAGGGGCATGAAAGGAGATGATACAAAATGAGGCTGACTAAACATGTTTTAATTCTGATTCTACTTGTGGCTGTTATATCTGTGGCTGGAGCCGCTGTTGCATCTTGGTCTATCAAGTTTTCATGGACCGTTGTCCCGCCTAAGACCAGCAGTTTAGTATGCTATGAACTCAATGGAAAAACGCTGCTGGGGACTATAAACTGGGGGGAGCTGGAGCAGGGGAAAACGTACACCTACAGCTTTATCGTGAAGAACAATGGAACAACTGCTTTAACTCTGCACTTGAACATACCGAACGATGCTTGGGTATCGGGGAGCTATGGGCATCTATCCTGGGATCGTGAAGGCTATTCCTTAAGCCCAGGAGCCACAGTTACAGCTACTCTCACATGGGAAATCTCCTCCATCGCACCCACTGGAACCCACACAGAAGAGCTCACCATTGGTATTGAGGGGAGCTAATCACGTGCGCGCGCAAATTTGTGGTGCATCTGTTGGGGCATTCTACAATGTTATAGCGAACGCAGCAGGAAGCAGCATGATATAACACCTGACACTAACTATCATAATTTTATAGTGCTACCGAACGGATCATTAGCGCTACATCAGGACAAGCGGTAGGTTTAAATAATAGGTTCCGCTGTTATTTTAGGCAACAGCTCTGGATATTCCCGCTCTCATCATATGCCTCTTTGGCCCTTTCCAGGGTTGTTGCCTTTTCTCATTATAACAACAATGAACTGCAGACCCTTCTGACATTAAAAATCCTTATCTCATGTTTCTAAACGGGATACAGACAGTGTTCCCTTAAAAACGTAGTTACACCGTGGTGACCGTAAAATGCTTTAGGAAGCCGTTGGGATTTATTGTTAGCTTTCTGAATCTACTGTAAACTTCAGGAAAATTCTTGGCTAAAAAGAAAGAGAAAGAGGAGAGAAGGAAGGTCAGCTCGGAGGTGGGTAGTAAAGGTACTGTGCCTGTGTGTTCCCTGGGCCATAGACAACTATGTTGTGTTGTTTAGTCGTATCGGCCGCAGTAGAAGAACTTCCTGTTATCGTAATTGTCTCATCCTTTTGCAATGGACTTGTATGAGAAGTGTCAGTACCCCAAGACACTCCGTCAACATATATCTGCCAATCCCCGCCTGGTATCGTCCCAGGCCCAAGGTTCTTCACATCTATACTTACTGTTTTATAACTATCAGTAAATTTAACGTTCAGTATCTGTATCTGAGAAGCTCCTCCAACAGTTGAAGTCCTCCCCAGTGAACCGAATATGTATCCTGATATCGGAGAGAATATCAGAAGTGCCAGTGCTACTGCTATCACAAGTATTATTATCTCCACAACCACTCTTGATATCCCTGGTCTCATGGCATCACCTAGTCAGTAATACAGCAGTTAATATATAAAGCTGATGTAATATTCTCACACGATCCCGAGGCATGCGCACGTTTTTGAAAGTTGATCAGGATGGCATGCTCTTATCATCTCTTCAGATATCTCTCTGCGAAGGAGAGGAATTTTTGCTGAACCTATAATAATGGTTGGGGAATATGCTGTTGAGAAAAAGAAAAACACCCGAAATGTAAAAATACTTGACTCCGAAGACCTCCAGTTTATTATAGATGAATTAAGAAGGGGGATTATCGAAGAAGCTAAAAGAAGAATAATGAGTAAATAATTCATTTTCATTAAATTATTATATTGCACTTGTGCATGCATTTCCTCATATCTTTCTCCGCTTGCTTGTTGTCTTCTTCTCCCTTCCATGATCCTCCTCAATCTCAGGCTCAAGTTCCTCAAGATCCTCCAACAAATCCATCTCCTCAGAAACCCTTGCCATCCTCTCCTTCATGGCCTTTCTTGCCTCCAAATAGGCTTTTATAGCCTCATTTATGATTCTGTTTACAGCCTTATTTTCCTCCTTAGCTGCTCTCTCTAGCTCCTTCTCAATTTCAGGAGATATGGATATAGTCCTTATCACTCTAGGCATGTAGGTCACTAAGTAAGTATTACTCACCTACCTAAATAAAAGTTTTTTCTTAAGCTGCACGTCCATAATAGCTCATGCGCGCGCTATTTTAGACATTGGATTTCGCGTGCATTCTCTTATGCATTAAGAAGAAAGGATATGAGATTAAATATTAATATCGGGCTATCTACTGTGCAGGACATCTCTGATATTCTAAAAATGTTCTGGAATCTAAAAGAGCCTATACAGCTCATTATCTCCTTAATAACCCTCTACCTTATCATCTGGTTTAACAAGATCCCCAAAGTCAAGGATAGGGAGGAGCTCCTGAGGAACAGGTTGATGGAAGGAGGAGTTTTCCGGCCGGGGCTAAAAACCAACCTGGGAACTTTTTTGATATATATGGTTCAGATGAGAGAGTCAAGGGGATACAAATATTGGATGAAGAAGCTGTTTCTCTGGAAAGTGGAGGGTCATACGACGATTTATATGCACTCGGATACTCTGTACTCATCTGTCGAGAATCAGCTTCCTGAAGTCAAGAAAGCTGTGGAAAAGGAATGTAATATAAGAACACGCTTCTTTAAGTCAAAAGATAGGTATCTAGGGATGTTCTTGGAAATTCCATCCACAGATCCAGACAAATGCATGGACATCTTGCTGGAAGTAGGGGATATTTTGAAATCAGAGAGCAGATAAATCTAATATAAGCACGTGCATGAGAAAAGATCCGTGCAAGAACCTTGTGTATCAGTGAGAATAACTACTACATCCATGAAGTTCATGCATGCGCGGAATCTCAAAAAAGTGGCGGCGTATTCTCCTCAAATTCAAAAAAAGATCTTCTGAAAATGATGTGATCCTCCTGAACAGGACAGGTGATCCAAGCATTTTCAACAGGACACGCGTGCATCATATCTGAACGTTATTCGTGATCTGTATTTTGCTCCTCTTTTTCTAACTCTTCTATTTTTGTGGCAACTTTCTGTTCTCCAACACTATCGGATAACCTCCAGATTTTCCTAATCAGCTCTTTTCTTTGCCTTGCCTTCTCCTTGAATTCTTTTATGTACTCCTCTCCCATCACCCCTAGCTCCACTTTTCCTTCTTTTAGACCCATATAGTAACTCTCACCGATAAACGGTCCAACAGCAGGGTCTATCTCGCTTACGACGTCTATTATGAAAGTTGATAAAGCTCCGAGATCCAGCCCGTAGCTTTCCTCTGGACTGTAACCTAGAAGCATGAGGAGAAGGTTTCCGCC
>Ga0080004_1150216_pt1 | contig 21160 bp, 15 predicted proteins | sample WasSprMetagenome_FD_69207 | JGI IMG/M metagenome (GOLD analysis project Ga0080004, IMG submission 69207) | Sulfidic aquatic microbial communities from Washburn Spring, Yellowstone National Park, USA - WS (SPADES assembly) (version 2) | ecosystem: Environmental > Aquatic > Thermal springs > Hot...
ATAGTTTACGACAGGGGAGGCTTCTTCGAGGGAGTGCTGAGGAGGGCTCAAGGCGCTGGGGGCCGAGAGGAGGAGGCTGGGCAAGCTCTGGTACTGGGCGTTGAAGAGGGACTACAGGCCCGGCGAGGTCATCGAGGTATGAACAACGTGGCGATGGCGAGGGCGTACGTGGTCCAAGCCGTCGAGAGGATAAGGCATAGCGAGGAGGCGATGGAGCAGGCTGTTTCAGCTTTCATAATCATTCACAGCGCTCGTATTTATTGATGTCCAAGCAACATTTATAAAATTTCTGCAATCAATTTTTTGAGAGGGATGAATCCGATGAGCTGGGCGAGGGGGACTTCTATGAAGTCGCCTTCGCCGATGGGAGTTCGATGAAGCCTCGGGCGACCGGGGGGATGGGCTCCCGCAGGTCGGGGGCTGGCGGATTGGAGAGCCGTTGAGAGGTAGATGGTGGGGAGCTCGAAACTGAACATGAGGGACGATGAACTACCATCTGCTGAGAAACGGCAACTACCCTTACGTCCTCAGGCAGTGCCAAGAAGCCGTCGAGTTGCTCCTCAAGGCAGCCCTCAGGCTCGTGGGGATTGAGCCGCCTAAATGGCACGACGTCGGAGCCATCCTAAAGAGGGAGGTCGAGAGGTTCCCCGGTTGGTTTAGGAGCGAGGTGCCAAAGCTCGCAAGGATCTCTAGGAAGCTCAGAAGGGAGCGAGAGCCAGCCATGTATGGGGACTAGGAGTCGGGCCTGCCGCCGAACGAGCTCTACGACGAGGAAGACGCCAGAGAGGCGCTACGATGGGCTACTCAAGTCTTTCAAGCGGTCTCTAAGCTCTTTAAAGAGCTTACAGGCACGGACGCCCGATGACGCCCTCGCTCAAGCTTCTCGACCCTTCTGACAAGCAATGCCAATTGGACACCTATTCGCCCGACTTCTCTCAATAGCTGATAGACTCTATCCGTTAAGTGCTTGCCCTTTCCTCGAGCCCCAGCTCTTGCTTGTTTAGAGTCTTCAGCGCTAGATCTTTCACGTATGCTGGTACTACAACTACATGGCCCTCGTCCCTTCGATTGATTTCATCAAGACATCACTGTCTCCGAATCCTTGAAGAGGCTCAAAATGACGGAAAGCAAAAACGTGCGCTGTTTATCGCCGTTTACACATATCTTTACGCAATTTCCATTTTCGGGCCTAGGAAGGTTCCAAATGCCTTGAAGTACTGCTACTCACATAGGCGTTCTGAACCTCTAAGCAGTCGTCCGAGGGCTGCCAAGGTGGGAGCTGAGACATATACCTTGAAAAATCTTTAATGCCCGCGGGCTGTTAAATGATCTAGAATGCTTATCTTAAATGGTCAGCATTCTCCTTTTTTATGTTTGATGGACGATGCTGGCTCTCTAAGCCTCTGTTCGATTTGGTGGATTTAAAGCCTATTCATGAGATATTGTTGATCGGGCTACGCCTAGATGGTCCAGGAAGGCCTGTTGTTTGTGATCCTGAGTGGAGATTTGAGGGGCTTTAATTCTGAGGATGCTTTTACAGCTCAGATACGTAAAGGGCTTGGTTAGGCTCTTGAGGAAAACGCATATTTCAGGTAAGTTTGCAGATACAGGGATAAGGTGCTCACTAAAGCTCATTTCAGCCAGATGAAGAAGCACATGGAAAGGATGGTTTAAGGCTATTAAACGTTACCTGCGTGGGGGAGGCTAATAGGATTAGGCCCAAGTATCCACTTTAGGCTTTAGGCTTAACACAGGTAGCATGCTTTGAGAGGACAGACCTTAAGGCTTGGAGTCGCCGAAACCTGAAAGAAAACAGGAGAGGCCTAGGGTCCAGAGGCTATGCTGGAATGGGCCCTGAAGGCTACTATTTGCTACAGAAGCATGCTACTAGTAAACATGGAAGGCTTACCATTGGGGCATGCGAAGCTCTGGCGAGCGTCAACGAGAAGAACATTGTTAAACAGGTCCTAAACGATGCTTTAGGCGATATGGAGGTTGGAACTGGTGGCTGGAGACGGTCAGCTGGGGGTCGGAAAGGATTTTCAAAGCTCATGAAGCCAAGAAAATCGCATATGTCACCCCATGGAGGAAGGTCAAGGGAAGAAGAACCCCCAGACGTCTTAACAGTTAAGGATAAGACCGGTGTTAAAGGCCCTGAACACCTAAAGATCATTTATGGACGCCTACGGGCAACGGCTAAAGAGTTCATATAAACCCTGAAAAACCCCAGCTCGGCTACGACAACTATTCATGGAAAGGCTTAGAAAGCAAGCATTCACACAAGCCTAGCCGTATGCCTATTTTACGCAGTAACAGGAGCGACATATAAAATGGGAAAACCAGAACAAGCAAGAAGCATACTTCAAATAACAAGCGAAGGATAGGCCTTAAACCCAAAACTCAGACAACCAAGACTGATTACTTAACAGCCCCACGCGATTGGCGTGCTAGAGCACGAAGGGCGGGATGATAAGAGAGAGGAAAATTATATAGTGTAGTAGTCAAAAAAATTATATAGTGTAGTAGTCAAACAGGTATTCGTACAGGGGGTTCAAGAATTGCCTCTGAAAACGTTTGAGGAATATGTTGAGAGCCTAAGGGATGGAAGGGTTGTTTACTTTGATGGGAAAAGAGTTCCCGATGTGACGCAACACCCATATTTCAGAAAGGCCATTGAAAGAGCGGGTACCGATTACAAGCTTGCTCACGACCCGAGGTTTAGGGATTTGTTTTTAGACAAGGACGAAGCAGGCAACGACGTGTACTTCGTCTACAAAAAGATGAAAAATTCAAGGGATCTGCTAAGAAAAAGGGCTATAATTCAGTTTTTGCTTCGCATGGGAGGTTTTGGCTCAAGATTCACCGGAATAGACGCGATCCAAGCTTTATGTGCCGTTACCAAAATAATGGATGAAGACTTAGGAACTGATTACAACAGTAGGATGGAGAAATACCGCAGGTACTTTATGGAGAACGACTTAGCAATAGCTTTGGCTATGACAGATGTGAAGGGTAATAGGCGACTACGGCCTTGGGAGCAGGAACAGCACAAGGACTTTTACCTAAGAGTGGTGGAGAGAAGAAGTGATGGGGTAGTGGTTAGAGGGGCTAAGGCACACATAAGCTTTGCCCCCATCGTGAACGAATTGCTTGTGATGCCCACAAGGGCTATGCCTGACCCCAAAGGTAAAGACTACACAATAGCGTTCACTATTCCGGTGAACGCCAAAGGTATTATCCTGGTTAACCCTGAACCACCTGAAGGCGAGGAATACTTCCCAACCGACTGCCTAGTTATCTTTGATGACGTCTTCGTTCCCGAGGATAGGATTTTCTTGAACGGGGAGTGGCAGTACTCTGGAATGTTCGCGAGAATGTTCGCAAACTTCCACAGACTTAGCGCTGGTGCCTATAAAACCGTTGAAATTGAGAGGATAGTCGGCGCTGCAAAATTGATGGAAGAATACAATGGTTTGGAAGGCGTAGGACACGTCAGGGAAAAGCTTGCTTGGTTGGCCTGGTGGTATACCACTGTAGAATCCCTAAACAGAGCGGCATGTGAACGATGCATATACGATAAACGCGCTGACATGGCCTACCCAAACCCTATCCTCGCAAACGCGGCAAAGTACATGTACGCGGAATTCTATCATCAAGCGATAAAGTATGTTCAAGACATAGCTGGAGGCATAGTTGCAACCATGCCTTCATTCAAGGACTATGAAAACCCCGAAATACGACCTTACATTGAAAAATATCTCGCTGGGAAGGCAGGAGTGCCAACAGCTCATAGGCTCGCCGCCATTAAATTGGTTCAAAAATTAAGTAGCAGCAGAAGTGAGGTCACAACCATACATGCAGAGGGCTCCCTTCAAATGCAATTGCTTGAAATTTACTTCTCCTTTGACTGGGAAAGAGTTAAGAATACCGCTAAAATGGCTGCCGGAATAAACCCAGAAGAGGAAGGAAGAAAGTGGATCGAATACGCTATTAAAGACGTCAAAGAGACAACAGGCATTGAGTTAAAAATTTGAGTCTAAGGAAAGGAAGTCATAACCTAACTTTTTAACTCTATGTTGCCAAACGGGTGTAGACTAGGGGTGTCCAATTACTGGACAACATTGAAGGGGATTACATTAAGTGGTGCGTGCTAGGGACATCCTCAAAACGAGAGTTAAGTACGTAAAGGAAAGAAAAGTATTTGGAAGACCAATTAGCGACTATAACCGCTAAGTCCACATCTTCCGGAACCTTTACAATGCCGGAATAGACTTTTAAACCAGCAATCCTCTCCTCTTTAGTGTTGACCAGAGGAATTTGACCTTTATACTTGCTTTTAAGGGATTTGTTTATCATTCTGTAGCCTCATTTAAAAGGGTTTGTTAAATGCCCTGATTACGGCTATCGATTTGAGATAGAATATTGAATCGATCTTCGCTCTAACATTTTCCATCTTATCTTCTCACTTTACATCGCATTTTTATAGCCTACGACCCTCATTTAAGCTGGAAACGACCCTAAAACCTCATCAATAAGCTCCGTTAGACGCAAAAAACGCATACCATTTGATAAGATCACTATTCAATAAAAAGAAAAGGGGTAGTCTCACCTGCCCTTCCACTGAGGTTGCCTCTTCTCAAGGAATGCCCTTATTCCTTCTCTAAAGTCTTCTGTTTGTACAAGTTTAGCAACGAATTCTTGCTCAAGCTTCAGTCCCGATTGAAGGTCCATATTCATGCCTTTGTTCATTACTTCCTTTATAGCTTTGACCGCTAACGGTGCCTTGCTTGCGAGTTTTTTAGCGAATTCCATTGTTACCTCTTCTAATTTTTCCATGGGTGCAACAACGTCAACCAAACCTATCCTTTCGGCTTCACGTGCACTTATCCTCTCCCCCGTAAGTATCAACCTCTTCGCTTTGGGCAACCCTATTCTTCTAGGTAGTCTTTGCGTTGCTCCCCAGCCAGGCATGAAGCCTCTATCTATTTCAGGAGATCCAAATTCAGAATTTTCAGAGGCAAATATGAAATCGCAGGCCAGCGCCAATTCGAGGCCCCCTCCCAAGGCGTAGCCGTTCACCATAGCTATCACGGGCTTCTCATAATTTTCGATATAGCTCATCAGATCTATTTGAGGAGCGCCCTCGCCACTTGGTCTCTGCATGGCCTCAGTCATGTCCCAGCCCACAGAAAAGGCGTATCTGATTTCTTTAACCCCTTCCTTCTCTCTGATCCTGGGCGCACCCGTTAAAATGACAACTCGCACAGAATCGTCTTTTTTAAGCTCCTCAAGAGCGTTATACAACTCTGTCCTCATTGCTGTGTTTATCGCGTTCAGGACCTCAGGTCGATTTAACGTAATCTTTGCAACTCCATCAATTTTTTCAACAATTATAGTTTGATAGGGCAATCGCATCACCATCCTCTCTTCTAAAGAGAAGACTTCGCTTTCTTCTATTTAAGTTTTTTTTATTAAGTTTTGGATCTGGCAACCTAGGATGTCAGACGTAACATGTTAAGTTGCCAGGTCCTAAGTTTTTATAAAATACGCAGGCCTAACAACCAAAGTCTTCATACATACGATTTAAAGATTAAAGGTAACCCGGGGGGTTTAACGCTTAGATGCGATAAGGGAATGTTCTTCCCCATAACCCCTTCATGATGAATGAAGGTGAGCGTGTTCATTGTTTGGGGTAAACTTTTTATGTAGCCTTCTCCTAGGCACTTTGGAACGACAAATGAGCAGCTACGGACCTTAACCCGAAAATACTCGGTAAAACTTATAAGCAGTAAGCAATTCATTTCTCTACGTCTCTGGGGGTTGAGGCGGAGTGGTGTTGGATTTTGAACTAAGTGAGGAGCAAAAAGCTATAATGAAAGCGGCAGAAGAATTCGCGGTGAAAGAGACAACACCAGAACTCCTCGATAAGGTCTGGAAGGAAGGATATATACCGTGGGACGTGCTTAAAAAGGCCGGAGAACTAGGATTCATATGCCCGCACTGGAAGGAAGAGCACGGCGGTGCAGGTCTTGATAGAATGTCAGCCGCGTTGGTATCATATGTGTTCGCCAGAGTTGGCGGACCCCCAATGCCAGCCAACTTTGCACAAGATATACCCTATTACTATGGACCAGATTGGATGAAGGAGGAGATCTGCGTAAAAGTAGCTCGTGGCGAAGTTGTTCACTGTGGGATGTTTACGGAGCCAGCTGGAGGTAGCGACCTTGGAGTAACTAGATATCTTGACACTAAAGCCGTATTGGACGGAAATGAATGGGTGATAAACGGCACTAAAACGTTTATAACTTCTGCTCCGCTCGCAAGATATGGCGCGGTATTATGCCAAACGGATCCTAAGGCGGTTCCCCCGTATCGTGGACTTACATGGATTGAAGTGGATATGAAAACACCAGGAATAGAGGTTACACCTTTGCCCGAAGTCGGATGGCCACAATCACCGTTTGGCCAGGTGACATTCGATAATGTTAGAGTGCCTAAGGAAAACACCATAGGGGAAATAAATAGAGGATTCTACCTCGGCATGGAGTTTCTTAACGAAGCACGGGCTACTATTGGGTTGGTTTCGTGTGGCGCGGCTAGGGGCATTCTCGATCTGACGATTAAGTACGTAAAGGAAAGAAAAGTATTTGGAAGACCAATTAGCGACTATAACCATGTAAGGTTTACCATCGCGGACCTGTTATGTAAAGTGGAGGCAGCAGAGTTGCTCTGTTTGAAAGTCCTTTGGATGTGCCAGAAAGGTGGAGAGAAGGTGTTTGGACGTGACGAGATGCGCAGGTATTCCTCCATGGCTAAGCTCCTTGGTTCGGAAGTCCTTGTAGAAACCGCTAATAAATGCATAAGGTTCTTTGGCGGATACGGCTTCACTACCGACCAGCCAATAACGCGTCGTTGGTTAGCTTCGCTGGCCAACGTCATAGTTGAAGGTGTATCGGATCTACACAGAGATGGCATAGCGCGAACAATATTTGGTCCATACGAATTCGAAAAGATGCTGATGGCACGCGCGCGCTCTTGATCCTCTTTTTCTTAGTTGATCTCCATAATAGCCATGAATAATCTACTTAAAAGGATTATGTGCACGGCTCTTAATCAAGAAACTGGCTAGAGCATTAGCAAACTCAAGTTACGCAGTAGTGCTGGAGTTTTAACAGAGCCCAAGATCCCGTATTTTAGGGGGACCTTCTGGGATATGGACGAGAGGTCCTGAAGTTGAAAGAAGAGCTTATCAAACTTATAGTAAGTTTCTTGCTGACCCCGCTGGATATCGAAGAGATGTTATGGATAGACTATCCTCATTGTTTGAATTATTATAAAAAGCTAAACCTAACCCTTCGCATCACGCAGCTGAACTCAAAGCATGGAGATAATTAAGTGCGTCATCACTTAAAATATTGATAATTTACACTGAAAAACAGGAAGCAAAATGTCCTCGCATTTCACGGCAACGCTTTCAAATTAAGGTGCATCTCTCATAATTTGAAGTATAATCGCGACGAATACTATTTGAAAAGAACAAAGAATAGTGAAAGAGGGAGAAGGTTCTCCTTCGCAGAAAATGTGGAGATGTGCTGAAATTCGGATATCGTTTTCCTTACGAAACCAATTCTAGGGGATGTATACATTCAGGGCGTTGATGAAGTGTTAAGGCGTGATTTAATGCTGATCGGCGAGACTTCAGCTGTTGTCTACTCTTTCGCGAACTTGCCGAGAATCGCTAAACAGAAAACTCCACTCCCAACGATCATAGAAGTTAATATCGAACCAACATCACCTAACAGTTGAAGGGGTCTCGGACTTTCTAATACAGGGTAAAACCGGCGAAACTCTTCCGAAAATGGTTGAGGAACTAAAAGATGGAGAATGAATCTATGCGCGTCATGACTTAACTTTTCAGCAATCCCTAGTAGGTTGAGAGCTACGTTTCTCTCTCAATTATTGTGGCTATCCCCTGACCTAGGCCCACGCACATGGTGATTAGGCCGTATCTTAGGTCTCTGTCTTCCATGCCATTAATCGCTGTAGCTAATAGTTTGACTCCAGTTTCACCTAATGGATGACCTAAAGCTATGGCCCCTCCATGCGGGTTTAATCTTTCCTCGTTCCTCCAGTCTATTCCCATTTCTCTAGCCCAAGCGATAACGACGGAGGCAAAGGCTTCGTTGACCTCGAACCATTCGATTTTGTCTAATGTTAAGCCGGATTTCATCAAAACCTTTTTAGTAGCTGGTATGGGTCCTAGTAGCTGGTATGGGCCGGGGTCAACCCCTAGCACGCACATTCGGTCAGCCTTCAGGACGGCGCGAGGTTCAAGGCCGAGCTCTTTTGCTTTCTCCCTGCTCATGAGTAAGGCGGCGGCAGCACCATCCGACACTGGCGCTGAGTTCCCGGCGGTTACCCTTCCTTCCGTGATCCCCATAAAGGGTGGGGGTATGAAAGCCGGAGGTAAGGCTCTCATCTTTTCCCTATCAATATCAAACCTAATGGTTTCGTCCACATCAACTATTTTAACACCACTTTCCGTCTTCACCGGGATAGGCACTATTTCCTTTTTAAACTTTCCTTCTCTAGTTGCTTTTATTGCTTTTTGATGGCTCCAGAATCCAAAGTCATCCATCTCCTCCCTAGAGATGTTGTATTTATGAGCTATAGCCTCTGCCGACTGTCCCATCGTAACAGGTGCGCCAGTGGGGGAATACTTCTTCCACACTTCTACTAGCATCTCAGGTACATAGTCCGGTGGAACAGGAGCCCCGCGCATCGACTGTGTTGGATGTATTTCACGCTGAACTTCAAAATCTCTCGACATGGATTCAACACCGCAAGCAATTGTAACCTCTGCGTATCCCGTCATAATTTCCATGGCTGCAAAATGGAGAGCACTATGCGCGCCTGCGCATTGCCTATTAACTTGACAGCCTGCAACACTTGGGGGGAAGCCTGCCATTAGAGCGGCAATTCTACCCGAATTGTGTGGGCGATCCGATGTTCCGCAAATGACGTCGTCCACTATAGCTGGGTCTATATTGTTACGTTCAATTAAGGCCTTCAAGCAGTAGGCCAGAAGCTCATCCGGCATCACTCTACATATGTCTGAATACCTTCGCGATGTTCTGATGCCGCATGGGCTTCGCACAGCGTCTATTACAACAACATCCCGCATATACTCACCTCTCACTTTTTTTCCTTATAACCCTCTTAAGCTTTACGGTTAAAGAGCAGGCACCACTTAAATAAATCATCAACCGCCCTGCGATGGACAACGTTAAACATCGGGGCGTTCGCGCCAAAGTAGGTGGAGACCTTACGCCTAACTTGAGAAATCTGTGGAAATGCGTTCCTAAGCTTCCAAAACTCACCATTAAAATTTAGCGTCTCCCTGATTAAAGCCTACGCATGATCATGACAGCTTTAAGAAGTCTAGCGACAGGCCTCCTTTTCCATTCGATTCCGAAGGTGTCGAGATTCATTGCCTCACCAGCGCCCAAGCCCAAAATTGCACGGCTCCCTAATATTTGACCCACTATCGCGACTTTCTGTGCTAAATATGATATTCTATGGGATCGTTAACGCAAGTTCCTAATAGCGCTTTATATGTTACTGTGGCGATCGCGGCTAGCATTGACCAAGCTTCCGGAACTATTTCTCGCCGAAGAGAATATGATTGGGGGCATCAGCAAGTCAAAGCCAGCTTCTTCACTAGCCACAGCGATTTTTAAGAACTTATCAACGGGGAGTTGTTGGAACTGACAGGTAACAGCCGGGTTTTACTTTTACAGCCATAGCTTAAACCTCCAGTACCCATCATATCCTACGAGCCCCTTTACCAGCCTTTACAGTAGTACCATCCACGGCTTATCTAGGCTGAGCCTTCCAGTAAAGTACCCCCTATGGATATCAAGGCTTCAAGAACCTTAGACCATAAGCCTCTAACGCTTCACTTCTCAAAAATTATTCCAGTAGGTCTTGTATGAGCCATACTTAGCGGAGAGGTTCATCCAACGGCACTAGTAACAAGTATATGGTATCCCCTTTATAATCAGCCCGAATCAATCCTGGGTCTTCCAACACTAACCTTAGGGAGAGGCTTTATAATCCCCCACTCCTCATAGCTTAACCCTCTAAACTCCATGACAAAACTAAAGAGAGAAAGACTTAAGTATTGTTTAGACGAAACTTTTTTGGTCATTTCGTATACCAATTACTAGCTAACCTTAAACAATAGCGCGCGAAGTGGATGGTGGGTTATCCATGTCGGAAGATGTTAGACGTAAGCTTGACCCCATATTTAAGCCGAAGTCAATAGCGGTAATAGGGGCCTCCAATAACCCTTGGAAATGGGGATATAGGATGATAACCAATCCTCTCCGAAGCGGATACAAAGGGCATATTTATCCGGTAAATCGGAAAGAGAAGACTGTTGCAGGTATTGAGGCTTATCCCAGTATCCTCAAGGTGCCGGAGGACATAGATCTTGCGGTTATAGTGGTCCCCGCGCCAACCGTTCCGGAGGTTATGGAAGAGTGCGTAGAAAAGGGAGTGAAGGGCGCCATTATAATTTCCGCTGGTTTCGCTGAAATAGGTGATGAGGGGAGAAAGCTACAAGAAAAAGTAGTTAGAATTGCTGAAAAGGGTGGCATTCCCTTTGTTGGGCCGAACTGCAATGGAATTTGGAGCGCTGATGTAAGGCTAAACCTTGCATTACATGGTGCTACATTATTGGCGGGTCCTATTGGTTTCATATCCCAAAGCGGAACTTTCGGAGGCTACTTGGCGACGATGGCTATGTCCCATGGCTTCGGAATTAATAAGTTTGTGCACATGGGTAACGAGGCAAGCCTCGTAGAGACAGACTATCTACAATATTTCGCGGAAGATCCGAATATTAAGGTAATTGTAGGCTATATTGAAAGCTTTAGAAACGGAAGGAAATTCTTCGAATTGGCAAGGGAGATAGTAAAAAAGAAACCTATTGTGTTATACAAGGCTGGTCAAACGGAAGTGGGTGCAAGGGCTGCGCTTTCACACACGGCCTCCATAACAGGTAGTGATGAGGTCTTTGAGGCTATATGTAAACAAGCAGGCATAATCAGGGCGTATGAAACCTTCCATCTCTTCATCATGGCGGAGTCCCTAGCTAAACAGCCCCTTCCTAAAGGGAATGGAGTTGCAATTATTGGAGGAGGCGGAGGTTATTGCGTTAGCACAGCAGAGGCATGCGTTAAACTAGGGCTTTCTTTACCGGAATTTGATGATGAAACCAAGAAGAAACTTAAGAAAATCTTACTTCCACATGCTCCTACACCACGAAACCCGGTAGATACGGCTGCGGATTGGAGACCTGAAGTCTATGGAGAGATAATCGAGATAGTCGCACAACTTGAATATATTCATGGAATAATAATCTCGCCTCCAATAATCCCGCATTCTCTAAGTGACTTCGGTTCCTCAGTTGACCTAAGCTATGCTGTTTCAAGTCTTAAAGGAGCTATCTACGCAGCTGAGAAGATAGCGAGCGTGCCCATAAAGTACGGTAAGCCAGTTATTGCTACTGTTCGTCGACTGGAAGAAAGCCCGTTTCTAAACTTATTAAAGAGTGCTGGCATACCGCTATACGAAACACCCGAAGATAGTGCAAGAGCTATGAGCGTACTGGTCAGATATGCAAATATTTTAAAGCGCTCTAGCATTTTATAGAACCTTACATAGGTTTGTGCGCAACTTTTCAGCTTGGCTGTACGCTAGGCAGAAATCGAGCCAAAGTCAGCTTTAATATGTGTATGAAAATCTTATATACTTGTGCCATTAATAAAAAGGCGCGCGTGACAGGCGACCATGTTCCCGAAGACATAACTCCCAACATTTCTCCGTGGTCAGATCAAGGGAATCCTCTAAAAGAACATTAGCGAGTTTAGAAAAAGTGTATAATTTAGATGTAAATTTTTCTTCCCGGCCATAGACACGTTTTCAGAGATATTAGAGAAAGAATCAGAGAGCGAGAAACATCAGAAGAAAGGGCCAAAGAGATAGTAAATATTCTAAAAAGCAGAAAATGCTTATCAAATAGCAACAGGAATGGAATTGGACATAGATTATGGTTCATGGGAGTTATTTCCCGAACGCAAAATGGTTCTCTACGGAGGAAGCCCTTGCCTATCTGAAATACCTTGAGGAAAAGGGTTAATGCGAAGAGATTAGAGGACGAAGTACTGCTATCTGAGGTTTGAAACGCTTTAAACTAGTAATGGCGTGAGAATTCTAACCTCTCATCGGAGGCGCATAAAAATGGAAAAAGTGGTCATTCCGGCGGCAATAACAGGTGTTAACAAGCAGATGACCTCGTATGCGTCTTGTACAGTAGAAGGTAGCTAAAGGAAACTTATAAGTGCTGGGAGGAAGGAACTAGTGGCAAGAGTCATTCCAGTAACCAAAGAAATAGGCAGAGAAATAGGCTACGCCGGACTCGCAATAATCGTGATGGTTCTCACTAATGTAAAAATATGATGTAAAATGTGAAGAATCATTAAAATGTCACGTTACCGCTTAATTGATGCGTGTGCCAGGATGTTTCTAAGTTGGTTAAAATGGTGTTAATTCTTATTCTAGAATTTGGGGACAGTTTCGGTTTCGCATTTTCGTTTAGCTTTCTTGTAGTATCCGCCCTTCTCAAACCTGCATAGATGTCTCAGCCCTTGGAATGTTAGGCTGACGATTTTTCTTCTTTAATTGTTTGGGCTATCTTATGGCTTATTTTTGGAGGTAATGTGTGGAGGAAAACTGGTCTTCCCGCCTTTCGATGGGCTTTTTTATCCTTGCAATAAGGCCTTGCCTCTCCAAGCTGGCTAAATGCATCCTCAAAGTGTTATGAGAAAGTCACCGGAAATCCCTAGGTCGCCCATCCTAGGCATACTTAATATCCAGCTCATTACAAAATAGGAAAGAATCGATGTTCGATATTTTTTCCATACTATGTCTCTCCCACTTTTAGGCCAGTTTGCTATGCTGTAAGAGCTTATAATTCTTCATTTTCTGTTTTAGCACGAAAACTTATAAACCTCTACTAGGACACATAAAATGTTACACGGGTGTGTTAAAAAAATGGGACCTTACCCTGAGTTTAGTAGTCGTTATCCGCTATTGCTGAGATCATTTATGCTTAGACCCGCAACTCTTCTTCCTAGAAAAATTGGGGTTGTTTACAGAAACCCCATCAGCGGTCAGTACTTTAGGTTCACGTGGCGCGAATGGTACGAACGAACATGCCGCTTAGCTAATGCGTTAACAACTCGCCTTAACGTAAAAAAGGGTGACATAGTAGCAACAATGGCTCTTAATCACCATAGACATTTGGAGCTTTATTATGCCGTTCCATGTATAGGGGCAATTTTGCATACAATTAACGTGAGATACTCCGTGGAGCAAATAATATACGTAATAAAGCATGCTGGGGACAAAGTTCTATTCTTCGACGACGTATTCCTTCCTTTGGTGGAAGCAATATATGACAAAATAAAACCTCCTGTTGAAAGCTTTGTGTATATGTCGGATCCACCGGCGCAGGTGCCGAAAACAAAGGTGGAGCCAATTTATGATTACGAAAGTTTATTAAGCGATATGCCTGCTGAGTTTGAATGGCCCTACTTTGATGAAAATACATACGCAACCCTGTGCTATACCAGTGGCACAACGGGTCTCCCGAAGGGAGTTATGTTTACTCATAGACAACTCTACCTGCACGCCCTGCATAGCATCGTCGCTAGCACCTCAAACGCAGACCCAGCGGCATCACGGCTAGGCGAAGCCACCGTCACCATGATTAACATACCCATGTTCCACATTCACGCTTGGGGGGCGCCTCACACCAGTGTCCTCTTAGGTCATAAAGTGGTGTTGCCAGGAAGGTTCACCCCTCAAGGCTTCTGCGAACTTGTCCAGACGGAGAAAGTAACCCATACAGCGTTGGTCCCAACGATGTTGGCTATGCTTGTCGAATATCCTGACCTTAAAAAATACGACTTAAGTAGTCTTAAAGAAGTTGCTGTTGGCGGAGCCGCGCTACCGCCGGGTTTGAAGTCGAAAGCTGAGAAGTTAATTCCGGGGTTCACCGCCACGGCAGGGTACGGTATGACTGAAACAGCTCCGGTAATAAGCGGCTCATACATAAAGTCTTACATGAGGGAGTGGCCTAAAGAGAAACTCGATGAAGTCAGAGTTAAAACTGGATTACCTTTACCCGGGCTTGAAGTGCTAGTAGTTGACGAGGAAGGCAAACCTGTACCTTGGGATGGAAAGACTATAGGAGAGATAGTTGTTAGAGGACCATGGGTTATGGAGGAATATTATAAGGACCCTGAAAGAACTGCTGAGGCTTGGAGGGGTGGATGGTTCCACACGGGAGACTTAGCTACGGTCGACGAGGAAGGATATTTGACAATTGTGGATAGAGCCAAAGATGTCATTAGAAGCGGAGCAGAAATGGTCCCAACCGTGCTGCTTGAAAATGTAACTATGACCTCAGACCTCGTCTTAGAGGCGGCGTACGTAGGGGTACCCGACGAAAAGTGGGGCGAGAGACCCTTGGCACTAGTTAAACTTAGACCAGGCGTTTCATGCAGTGAGGAGGATATATACAAGTTCCTCTTGGAACAGTGTGAAAGGGGTAAGCTGGCTAGATGGATGCTTCCAGATTACATAGCAATCGTCGACGAGATCCCCATGACAAGCGTGGGAAAATTCGACAAGAAGGAGATTAAAAAGAGGCTTAATGAGTATCTAGCCAAAGCCAAGAGAGTTCATAGAGCTTAACCAGTCATGCGTGCATCGCCAAGCAAGGGGGACGTTCAGGGCGCTAGAATGTTGCTAAATTGATGTTTTTATTTCAATCTCATGTTAACTTTGTTATTGGTCTTGTTTGTTCCGTTTCTCGTGTTTCTATGGCTGTTAAGGCTTGCAGACAAACCCCTCCAAATCATCCAAACACGCCAAAACATCCTTTAAACGAACATCTACCTCCAAAAATCACCAATAAACAAGAAAATGTCAAAAATAAAAATTCAGCAACACCCCAACGCAGACCTTCAGTAACCTCCTTTTTACACACCTTTTAAGTTTCGCTTACTGGGGCGTTACTAAACTCCTTGTCTTGACATTTTTGATGTTTTTGCGAGTGTCTTGTGAAACGAGAGGAGGGGTATGCCCAGAAACTTCTGGAAAAAGCCGTTTGAAGCCACATGGTCTCTTCGTGCACAGGTCAGAAACGCTTTAGAAGTCATGGATTAATGGAGGACTTGGACTTGATCATTATTATTACTGACTCTTTGGCGATAAAATTTATATACTCAGAAAATGCCAAACAAAATTCGGTGGTTCAAATGAGGATAGAGGATGTTAAAAAGATAGGGGTTCTTGGCCTAGGTACTATGGGAAGTGGTATTGCACAGGTCTGCGCGACATATGGATACCAGGTCATAGGAAGGGATGTTAGTGAGGAAATCCTACAACGCGCCAAAGATACGATCATAAACGGACGTTTCGGCTTAAAAGCTGGTCTAGAAAGAGGAAAGATCACTAAAGAGCAATATGAGCAGGCGATCAGAAACCTTACTTTCACAACCAGTATGGAGGAACTATGCAAAGACGTTGATATAATTATAGAGTGTGTGCCTGAGATCCTCACGTTAAAGATAAAAGTTTTCAAGGAAATGGACGCCCTCTGTCCTGAAAGAACCATTTTGGCATCAAACACTTCTGGATACAGTATAACTGCCTTAGCTGGAGCTACCAACAGACCTGATAGGGTGATTGGAATGCACTGGTTTAACCCGGCACCAGTAATGAGACTAATCGAAGTTGTTAGAACAGAGTGGACGTCGGAGGAAACTGTTAACTGTATTAAAAGTTTGGCTGAAAGGCTTGGAAAAACACCTATTGTCATAAAGGATGCTCCGGAAGCTTATGGTTTCGTTGCAAATAGGGCTTACATGGCTTTGGTGCGTGAATGTCGAGCCATAGTAGAGGCTGGAATAGCTACTCCAGAACAAGTCGACACAGCCTTAAAGCTGGGATACGGCTTTCCGATGGGCCCCTTCGAGCTCTTTGGCTTAGTTGGGCGTTTAGGCAGAGAAGAAAAGCGATGAAGTAAGTGGACTGAAATGACAAAGGCAGCCTTGCTAATAGTGGATATGCAAAACGACCTTGTAAAGGATGAAGAGGGACCCTTTGCCTTACTTGCAAAAAACGTTAGAGAGGCTGAAGTGATCGAGAAGATCCAAAAGCTGCTGAAATGTGCTAGAGAAACAGGTTTGCCAATCTTTCACATTAAAACTGTCCACCGAGCAGACGGTGCAGACGTATGGACTGGCGGAATAACAGACCTGATGAGCGCGCTCGATCCTGAGCTTATTAAAAGAATGCGGACGAGGCTAGTAGAAGGGACTTGGGGGGCAGAGTTTGTAGACGAGCTTAAGCCGCTTCCAGGAGAGTTCGTGATTGAGAAAAGGCGGTCAGACGCTTTTTATCAAACTCCACTTGAATTGTTTCTCCGAAGATTAGGTGTAGATACATTAATCATTGCAGGTGTGATAACGTCCGGTTGTGTGGAAGCGACGGCGAGAGGGGCAAGGGATCGGGACTTCAACGTAATCATAGCCGCTGACTGTTGCGCAGATATAAATAAGGAGGCGCATGAGCTTTCGCTAAAGCTTGTATTCCCTTCTATCGGTAGGGTAAGGTCCTCAGAACAGATTATTCGCGCCATGAGGGAATCTAAAATAGAGAGTATCTAAAATACTCTAACCTGCGCGCATGGTGTGAATAATTCCATTTGAATTTTAAATTTTTGTTGTGGACTTGTTCTAGTTTGCCTGCTTTATAGGCTGTTATGGCTATTACTGGGATGACTGAGTAGCATAGGGTGACATGTATTCTGACTTTGGCTACCTCCTTCACCTTAGGTCGTCTAGGTTTAGGCGTTTCTTTCAGTGTTTGAAGACTTGTTCTACCATCATCCTCATGCGGTAAAGCCTCACCAGCTCGCGCGCCCTCATAAAGCCAAAACAATGCGTAGCTTTGCCTTAAGCTTGGCTCTCTGCCTCATAAGAAACGCTTACGCCTAACTTTCTCTCACAAAGCCGCAATGTCAGGTGGAAGCATATAACTCTGCGGCAAGGCGTCCAGCCTCACAAGCTCAGCAATAGCCTTAGAGTCTACGCGATCGCTTTTAATCCTTGCTCAGCAATACCGCGTCTTTTTAGGATGGCCTACCTCAAACCTTATGATTTTTAAAGGTTTGAAGTCTGAAGGAAAAAGCCAAAACTATAGAGGGGTCCCCCTTGAGTGGTTTTACGGAAATGGCGTGATTCTTGATTTTAGACATAAAAATTCCAGGGGAGCTGATAACTGTTAAGGACTCAAAGAAGCTTTAAAGGAAATAGGTTACGAAATAAAGCCAGAAGATATAGTGCTTTTAATGACAGGTGCAGACAAGCATCGGAGTTCCTCTAAATATCTTAATGTTCATCTTGGTTTAAGTAGAGAAGCCGTTTTGTGGCTTGTTAAAAAAGGTTAAAGTTATAGGAACGGATGCCTGGGGTTTGGATAGAGCTTTTTCAGCAATGGCGAAAGAGTACAAAGAAAAAATGGTAAAATTATTTGGAAGCACATTTTGCAGGGATAGAGAAAGAATACTGTCAAATAGAGAAACTTGTAAACCTAGATAAAATACCCAAACCTTATGATTTTAAAGTAGCGGCTTTTCCGGTTAAAATCAGGGGAACGAGTGGCGCTGGACTAGAGCTGTAGCTATTATCGAAGAGAAAGGAGGATGAAAACATTCAAACCATATTACCTGTTTTCTGTTTTTGCCCTCTTCCTTCCATGTGGGTGTGCACGTGCACGCAAAAGATTTATACTTCAACAAGAAGAAGCGAATAGTCGATGGTGTTATGTTTAAAACTCGGGTCACAGAACTCTTTGGTATTAAATATCCTGCATAATTCAAGGTGGGATGCAGTAGGTTGCTAGGGCAGAGTTGGCAACTGCAGTTTCCAACGCTGGAGGGCTTGGCATTTTAAGTGCGCTCACTTTCCCAACTCCAGATGAGCTTGCAGCCAAAATAAGAAAGACCAAAAACTTAACTGACAAACCCTTCGGCGTAAACATTACCATGCTTCCCACCTTGCGCCCTGTGAATATAGATGGCTACATCGACGTTATCATAGAAGAAGACGTAAAATTGTGGAAACTGCTGGTAGAAATCCTGAACCATACATGGAACGCTTTAAATCCGCTGGGATTAAGGTCATACATAAATGCACAGCTGTCCGCTTTGTCCGCGCCGCTGAAGAGTTGGCTGCGATGTCGTAAGCATAGACGGTTTCGAATGTGCTGGGCACCTCAGCGAGGAGGACATAACCTCACTAATCCTTACCCCATTAACCGTTGACACTGTAAAAATTCCAGTCGTTGCCTCGGGAGGCTTCGGCAATGCACGAGGCTTTGTGGCGGCTCTAGCGCTTGGCGCAGAAGGGGTTAACATGAGTACAAGATTCATGGCTACGCAGGAGGTCCCAGTTCACCCGAAAGTGAAAAGAGCTGCTGGTTCTATCCTCCGAACGTGACACCATGCTAGTATTAACGTCACTACGCAACACATTACGTGCATTCAGAAATCCGGTGGCAGAAAAGTCGCCGAAATGGAGAAACGCGGGGGCTTCCATAGAAGAACTAGCACCGCTAATTAGCGGACTAGCAGGGAAGGAAGTGTAAAAAAAGAAACAGACGAGGAAATTTTAACCTGTTGACAGGTAATGGGCCTCATCCGCGATATACCCACGGTCAAGGAACTCATAGACAACGTAATCTTAGAAGCTAAGGAAATTATTCAAAACCGCTTACACAATTACACAATTTAATTAAGTAAGGGAAGGAACAGCGTTTATCATTTGTAATAAAAAATATGTGCCCGGAAAGACCGCGTGACCGGTCAATATTTTAATTTGGCAAGAGAACGCAGAAATTACGGTAAACGCTTTTTCATAAAGGTCGCTAATTTAACATATACATTTAATTTGTAAAATCTTTTCCATGAAACCTTAGTCTATTGAATACTAAGTAGGCGACGAAAAATCCAACAACCAGGATAAAAGTCTTTAATATTACATGGAAAGGCGCAATTAGGGATTCACGCTCCGCTATGGACATGACTACCAACGGAGACAACATTCCACCTAGGTCAAAAAATGTTCTCCAGATTCCCATTGAAGCGCCCAGCGATTTCGTGGCCGCTGCTGCTGCCAGAGCTGGAGTCGTGGAGTAAACGAGGCCGAAGCTCAACCCCATCAAAAATACTGAAAGTGCTAGTATAACAAGAACATCTGTTCCAACGAACAAAAATATTGCCAATTCCATTGCTATGAAAGCAAATACGTAATTGAGAGGGTGCCATCTTGGGTAAAACCTGTCGAAAAGAAAACCGCCCAAAACGGCCCCTATACCTATCCCAACACCACGCGTTGCCAGCATAATACCCACATCTGCAAGGTTCATCTTTAAAGTTTGCATTGCATAAAGTGGAGCGAGAACTGTTATGAGGCATTCGGGAAATTGGGCTATGAAAATCGAAAAGCTCGCGATAGACAAGCATTCATATGCTAAACTCTTCGATACTTTTTGTGACCGGTGAAGATCGGAAGGTGCAGTTGGGGTTTCCTGATACTCTATGGATTTTTGCCTTGAAAATGGCTTTAATATTGTTGTTGGTATGAGAGCACATAGAAGGATGATCCCTCCAATCATAAAAGTCGGTCTGAAACCCAAAGCCGCCCCAAGCCACCCCCCTAATGAACTTGCTGCGCTAACAGTTGTAAATTCTATAGCTTGCAGTATCCCCAGGGCCTTTCCCCGTCTTCTGCTTGGGAAATGCTCAGCTATATAGGATAGACTTGCCAAGAAAAAAAGGACACTACCTGCAGCGGCGAACACGCGAAGCACAAACAATTCAAAAATGCTGGATACAAAAGAAGTTAATGTAGTTGTAACACCAGAAATGAATATTCCTGTCATTACAAGTTTAATTTTTGATATTCTATCTGAAAGAAAACCTATTGGAAATTCGGATATCATGCGGGAGGCCCAATATGCCGTTGAGACAAGGCCTATTAGCACTAGTGAATTGGTGAGGGTTCTAGCAAAAGGTGACATTAATGGAAGTTGCATGCCTTGGATCAACATCAAAACAAAACCTAGGATGCACAAACAAATGTACTCAGGACTCTTCAACTCCATAAGCAGTCACCAGAAATTTGAAATGGTTTAATTATGAAATATACTTTTTGCGAACATACTGATTGTCCCTACTTATTTCCCACGAAACCCATTTAACTCTCGGTGGCGTTCCAGTCCTTTCTATAAGGATTAGCTGGTATAACGAATTTTCCAAGGAAAGGCTCGTCAACCTCAATGAATGACCCACGGATTTGCCAATGTGGATTTTTAATAACTGACCCTAGAAATTCCATTTTCACGATCATCGGCGTGCCACCTCCTCTCCAAAATGAGCGAAGTGCCTTTGCGGAATATTCCATGCCTTTTTCCACGAGGTCATCTGCTTTCTATTGAATTGTTTTATTCTCTATTTCCTTGTATAGTTCAAGAGCATTTTCTATAACATCTGGAAGCCTATCGACGCCCTTGACTACCTCATGAAACTCCCTCTCCTCTAAGCAACGCAGGGCCTTCGAGACGACCTCGTCCGAGGTCTTCCTCAGGCCTCGGAGGTAGTAGGAGAGGGCGCTTCTGGAGATGTCGAGGGCGCTCAGCGCCTCGTTGAAGCCCAGCTTGGCCTTCACCCTCTCCAAGATCGCCCTCCTCACGTCGTCGCTCAGCCCTCTTACATCGATCGTTTCAAACCAGAGGGGGTCGGGTCGCTCGCTTGTGAGTTCATTCATGAGTTCACAGCACCCAAGTGAGGGGTGAACGCAGGTGGCTGAAAAGGGTTTCGGAAGGAGAGGTGATGGAGGTGTGATGCGGCCGCCGGGATTTGAACCCGGGTCGCAGGCTCGGGAGGCCTGTGTCCTAGATCCAGGCTAGACGACGGCCGCCGTGTTTCCTGTGCTTGGGGGGGGTTTAAGTTTTACTTTGT
>Ga0080004_1114110_pt1 | contig 21158 bp, 19 predicted proteins | sample WasSprMetagenome_FD_69207 | JGI IMG/M metagenome (GOLD analysis project Ga0080004, IMG submission 69207) | Sulfidic aquatic microbial communities from Washburn Spring, Yellowstone National Park, USA - WS (SPADES assembly) (version 2) | ecosystem: Environmental > Aquatic > Thermal springs > Hot...
TTTACTCTTCATGCTTTCCTGGGTTATAATATTAAAGTGTTCATATTAAATTTGTTTTTTCTGGTTTTGAATAGTTTTTTTCTTGCAGGAATTTTTGACACATATTGTTTTGTTGAATTTTTATCTGTCTTAATAATTTTTTTCTATTCACAAATCCTTGGAATTTCAATAACTCTTGGTCTATTAAATCTACTCTACCCCAAATACATACTCATCTTTTCTTTCTTTATTTTTCTCTCAATACTCCCATTTATAAAAAAATTCAAAATACCAAAAATAAAAAATATATCTCCTCAAATTTCTTTAATCCTTTCTTTTTGCTTTTCTTTCCATATACTCAATATATTTTCTCTTTTAATTATGCCTCCTTTAACAACAGATGGTCTTTTATATCATTTGCCATTTGCAGTCCATTATTATAAAACAGGTAGTATCTCCCTTCCAAATCTATATTTTACTGATATTGCAATGACATATTATCCTATTGGTGGAGAGATTTTTTATTTATTTTCAATTTTTTCAGGTAAGGAATTTTTATTTAAATATACACAGTTTCCATTTTTAATTCTTTCCTGTTTAACTTTATTTCTCCTTTTAAAATCATTAAATTTTTCTGACCTTTCTTCTGTTTTATGTGCATGCATTTTTTCTCTTATAAGACCAGTTTTTAAAGAATCATGTATGGAATTTGTTGATTTAATTATGGCAGGAACTTTTATTTCAAGTTTATATTTCTTCAACAAAAAAGAAAAAAAATATTTAATCCCAGGACTTTTATCACTCTCAATTCTTCTATCAACAAAAACATTATCTTTAATCTCTGGAATTTTAACTTTACCATTTTTATTTTTTAAAAAAGAAGGAAAAACTCCTAAATCAATCTATTTTTTAATAATTTATCTCTTATTCTTTGGTCTTTTTTCATACTGGAGAAATTTAATTCTTACAGGTAATCCATTTTATCCAGCAGAAATATCAACAGGAAATTTTGTTATATTTAAAGGTGCTTATATTTACCCAAAAATTCCTATTTTCCAGAGATTAAAAACCTTATCACATATTCTCTCTTTTCCCTTTTCACATATTGACCCACCTGTAAATAACAGAATTTTATTCCTTCTTTTTTTCATTATTTCATTAATTTCTTCCTTTAAAGAAAAAAGATTATTCATTTTATTTTTGTTTTTACCTTTAACAATTTTCCTTTATTTCCTTTTGATTCCAGCCACTTATTTTCAGATAAGACATTTTTTACCCCTTTATTCAATAATCTCAATTTCCTTAATTTATCCATTTAGAAGAAAAGAATATTTCTGTATTCCTGTATTTCTGTATATATGTATTTCTGTATTTCCATCCATTATGCTACCAAAATTTTTAATTATATTTTTACTCCTTTCTATTTTCCTTTTCATTCCATCTTATTTTAAAAAAAGAATCCTGTATTTAATCTCTCTTTTCTTCTTTCTTTTTATCCTTATTTTTGAAATTGGAAAAACAGAAACTATCTACCCTGGTTTAAAATTTGAAATATGGAAGGCCTTTTATAAAGAGGAAGGTAATTTATGGGAGTTTGTTCAGAAAAATTCAATAAATGGGAAAAATATAGCATATGTAGGTCCTTTTTTTATTTATCCTCTATATGGAGAAAAATTTAATAATAATGTCTTTTATCAGTCAGTCAATTCAATAGATTCTTTTCCTGTTTATAAATATAAGAAAAAAATAAAATTCCCTGAAGAAAATCCTGAAAATTTATATAGAGAAAATCCTTCATTTCAGTTATGGCTTAAAGGAGTAAAAGATAAAAAAATTGACTGGATAGTAGTTAAAAAAACTGGTTATATTGAGAAAAAATGGATTGAAGAAAATCCATCAATTTTCAAACAAATCTATTCCTTTCAGAATTTTTTGATTTATGAATTTTCACAAAAATTTTAATGTGTAAAATAAAATTCAACAATATCTCCATCAGAAATATATGAATTTGGTCCAAGAAATTTTAAAATACCCATATTTTTTGCTTTATGCCAGTCACCAATTTCAATAAATTCCTTAAAATTTAAAGTTGCTGCCTTAATAAAACCTTTTTCAATATCCTTATGAATTTTCCCTCCTGCCTGTTTTGCAGTTAAATTTCCTGGAATAATCCATGCCTGTGCTATATCTCCTTTTATTGTGTAAAAAGTTATCATTCCAAGTTTTTCAATTACCTTTTTATAAATCTCATTTATATCATAGATAACAGGAACTTCTGCCTTTATTTCTTTATTATTACCATTTGAAAAAATTAAAAACTCCTTTAAAGTTATAAGTTCTGCTCCAAGTAATTTCTTTTTATCTATTTCCATATCCTTTAAAAATTTCTCTTTTTTTAAAAATTCAAGGCATTTCTCCCATATCTCAATATCTCCTTCTTCTTTTTTTCTTGCCTCAATAATATTTTCTACCCTTTCTATATCATGATAAATAAGTTCCATAATTAATGAAGCCATCTCTTCTTCTGGATTAAACTCATCACTGAAATTTTTTATAACAAGCAAAAGAATATCCATATCAAATAAATTTTTGAAATATTCAGGAGGAAAACCTTCAGATTCAGGAAACCCTTTAAAATCATTTATTTCAAATTCAGGATAAACAACCTTTTTTGGCTTTATAATTTCAGTTATTTTTTCAAGTTTTTCATCTTTATAAATTCCAATTCCTATATTTGGTTTAAATGGGTCAAAAATTTCTGTTTCCTTTCCTGTAAGTTTTTTAAAAATATATGTCTTTCCACTTCCTGAATAACCGAAAAGAGCAATTTTTATCATTTTTATTCAATAGGTCCAAATTCCTTATAAATATATTCAGAAATTTTTTCTATTTTTTCTATCTCTCCATAAGGAGGAAGTTCATCAGAGACACCAAGTATAATTCTGGGATAAAAAAATTCAATAACCCTTTTTGTAAAATCAAGAACAAATTCAGTTTTATATTGAGGAAGAAAGAAAATTGCTGGTATTAAATCAAGAACAACAAATTCATTTCCAACCGCTTCCTTTATTTCTTCAAGAGTCATATCACATTGGGGGTATGGAGTTAATGCTTCAATTCCAGAAAGATTTGAAACCTTTATATATTTTAATATCAATCTTGAATTTCCATCCCAGTGACTGTGAACAAATCTATTATTTTTCTTCATAATTTCACCTATTTTCTGCCATCTGGGTAAAAGATATTTTTCAAGTACTGGAGGTGGAGTAAATTCATTTGTTGCATGGTCTCCAAGATTGAAAATTCTACAATCGGATTTTAAAACTTCTTCTATCATCCTCTCATCTCTTTCATCACAGGCATCAAGATATTCTTCAACCTCTTTCGGATAATCATTAAGTAAATAAAAAGTATTTAAAAGTCCTGCATAAAATTTAATCAAATCAGTAAAACCTGAACTTGAAAGGAAGATTGTAGGTGCTCCTCTATTTCCAAGTTTTTTATCACTCTCTTTAAAAATTTCTTCAACAAAAACATATCTTTTATTTCTGATTAAATTTGTAAGAATTTTTAAATCTTTGACATTTTTAACAGGAAATTCCACAATTCTTTTATTCCCGGTATCTTTCACAATTTGATAAACTGTTCTTAAGTCCCCCCATTTTGTCCTGTAAACTTTTTCTGTATGATTTTCATCAACATTTTTTTCAAAAAATTCAACTGGTTCTTCATTATATTCAATTAAACCACTTGATGCACCATATCTGACAGAACAGCCAAGTTCATCATAAATTTGAAAATCAGAAAGGTCTTTAAATCTATCAGGCAATGAATTATTCCATCTGTTATAATATATCCATGTTTCAAGTCGTGGCTGCCATAAAATTTTATCTGCTTTTCCTTCAAAAATTCTTATATTCAATTCTCTTCTTGTCATTTCATTTAATTTTAAAGCAAAATTTCAAACTTGACAAAAATTTTTTAAAAGGGTATTTTATTCATTATCAAAGCCGGGGTAGCTCAGTGGTAGAGCGCAGCCCTGAAAAGGCTGGCGTGGGCAGTTCGATTCTGCCCCCCGGCAATAAAAAATTAAGTAAATCTGTAAGTTTTTTAATTTGAAAAAATTTGAAAGGTTCCGGTATTAATAAATTTTGAAGTCCAGCCATAAGAGAGGGTAAAAATGAATTATTATGAAGATTTGCTATCCAGATTAAAAAATTTAAATCCAGGAACAAGAAATTTTTTAAGCAATTTATTAAATAGAGAAAAGGTTCTCTTTCTTGAAAATTTGATAGAACTTTTAAAGAAGATAAATGAAAAAGAAGATGAAATAAAAATCTTAACAAGAGAAGAGATGATAAAAAAGACAGAAGAAATAAGAAAACTTATTTCAGAAGGAGAACCACTTGATAATTTTATAGTAGATGCATTTGCACTTGTCCGGGAAGCAGCAAAAAGAACTTTAAATATGAGGCATTTTGATGTCCAGATAATTGGAGGGATTGTTTTACATTCAGGGAAAATAGCAGAAATGGCAACAGGAGAAGGAAAGACCCTTGTTGCAACTTTACCTTTATTTTTAAATGCTCTTGAAGGAAAAGGTTGCCATCTTGTCACAGTAAATGATTATCTTGCCAAAAGAGATACACAGTGGATGGGTTCAGTTTATCATTATTTAGGTCTTTCTGTTGGTTGTATTGTCTCTTACAGAGAAACAAAGGATAGGTATTCATCAGTTGCATATAGGTTTGATCCTTCCCATTTACCCCCGGATTCAAGATTTTTATATTTAAAACCTATAAGCAGAAAAGAAGCATATATGTGTGATATAACTTATGGAACAGGAAGTGAATTTGGTTTTGATTATTTAAGGGATAATATGGCAATCAGAAAGGAAGACCAGGTTCAAAGGGAACTTAATTATGCCATTATAGATGAGGTTGATTCAATTTTAATAGATGAAGCAAGAACTCCTTTAATAATATCAGGTCCGAGCGAGGAAAGCCCTTCTTTATATTATGAAATTGACCGTCTTGTAAGAAAACTCTCAAAAGATAAAGATTTTTTAGTTGACGAGGAGAATCAAACAGTAACTTTGACTGAAGAAGGCATTAAAAAATGTGAAAAACTTTTAAATATAGGAAATCTTTACGATGGAACACACACAGAACTTATTCATCATATAAATCAAGCATTAAGAGCCCATAATTTTTTCAAAAGGGATAAAGAATATGTTGTCAAAGATGGACAGGTTATTATAGTTGATGAATTTACAGGAAGATTAATGCCTGGAAGAAGGTGGTCTGATGGACTTCATCAGGCAATTGAAGCAAAGGAAGGAGTAAGAATAGAAAGCGAAAATCAGACACTTGCAACAATTTCCTTTCAGAACTATTTTAAATTATATAAAAAAATTGCAGGAATGACAGGAACTGCAATAACAGAAGCACTTGAATTTAAAGAAATTTATAAACTTGATGTGATTGTAATACCAACAAATAAGCCATTAAACAGAAAAGAATATGATGATGAAATTTATGGAACAGAAAGGGAAAAATTTAATGCAATAGTGAAAGAAATTGAGGAACTTTATAAAATTGGTAGACCAATCCTTGTAGGAACAATTTCAATAGAGAAAGCAGAAAAATTAAGTAAAATGCTTGATAAAAAAAATATTCCTCATAAAGTTTTACATGGAAAAAATCATGAAGCAGAAGCTGCAATTATTGCACAGGCAGGAAAACCAAAAGCAATAACAATAGCAACCCAGATGGCAGGTAGAGGAGTTGATATTATTCTTGGTGGAAATCCGGAAATTATAGCAAGAGAAGAAACGGTGAAAATTTTATGGTCAAGAAAGAGGGAAAAGAAACACATAAAAACAGATTTTATAGATATAATAAATGAAATTGAAGAAAAATATAAGAAAAGACAGGAAGAAATTGAAAAAACTACAGGAGCAAAAATTAAAGAACTTAATGAAAAACTAACAGAAACTGAAAAAAGTTTATACCAGAAAGAAAAAGAGGTTAAAGAAATTTTTGAAAAGGAAATATTTGAAAAAAAATCAAATGGATTGTTCAGAAGATATGAAGGGAAACTATTAAAATTAAAAAAAATATATGAAACAAATAATGAGAAATTACAGGAATTAAGTATTCAATTCAAAGACAAACCGGAAAAAACTAAAGAAATAAAAGAACTAACAGGAAAGGCGTTCAGAGAATATATGAATTATAAGAACTATTTAAAGACCCTTTTTGAGATAAAAACAAAAGAAGACATAGAAGAAAAAAGAAGTAAATTTCTGGAAATTATTGAAAATCAGCAAAATGAAAAAGAAATAAAAAATGATATTATCTCTATCTTAGAAGAAATAAAAAAGGCAGTCTTTTTTTGCCTTAAAATCATGGAAGAAGTTTATCCTGAAATTCTTTCTAAAGAGGAAATAGAAAAAAACAAAAAAAAGATAACAAAATACATTGAATTTATTGAAAGCCTGAAAGCCCAGATAATTGAAAAAGGTTCTATTGAAGAGATTTTAACTGATTTTAAAAACAGGGAATATTCTTTATATAAAAGCGCAGAAGAGGCATTTACAGAGATTGAAAGAGAAATTTATAAAAAATATTCTTCTGATTACTTTGAAATTGAAAAAGAATATGAAAAGATTTTAAGAGAATATGAGAAACTCCAGAAAAAATATGCTGAAGAATTAGCCCTTGCAAGGGAGGAATATGAAAGGGAAAGAAGTCAGTATGAAGAAGAATGGAAAAAGATAAGGGAGGATATGGAAAAAAGTCCTGAAGAATTTAAAGAAATATATCAGGAATTGCTTGAAAAATATAAAAAACCATGGGAAGAAGACCATAAAAAGGTAGTGGAATTGGGAGGACTTCATGTAATTGGAAGTGAAAGATATGAAGCAAGAAGAATAGATAATCAGTTAAAAGGAAGGGCAGGAAGACAGGGAGACCCTGGCTCTTCAAAGTTTTTTCTTTCTCTTGAAGATGACCTCTTAAGAATTTTTGGAGGAGAAAGATTAAAAGTCCTTATGGGGAAATTACCCGAAGGAGAGAAAATAACACACCCTTTAATAACGAAAATGATAAATAATGCACAGAAAAAAGTTGAGGGAAGAAATTTTGAAATAAGAAAAAATCTTCTTGAATTTGATAACGTTTTGAATGAACAGAGGAACATCATCTATACATTAAGGCAGAATATACTTGAAAATAGAAATCTTGACGAATATTTAAATGAATATATAGAGGAAATCATTGATGGAGTTTTTGATGAATATTGTGACGAAAAAGTAAAACCATATATGTGGAATATAGAAGGACTTGTAAAGTATTTCAAAACATCTTTTGGAATAAATATTGAAACAGAAAGTCCTGACAATATCCAGAATTTTATGAAATGGAAGGATAATTTTAAGATGCAGTTAAAGGAAGTTTTTATTTCAATAATTGAAGAAAAGAAAAGACAACTTGGAGATTTTTTTGAAGAATTGAAAAAATTTATTTTCCTTCAGGTTATAGATAGTAAATGGAAAGCACATTTAAGAGCAATGGATGAATTAAGGGAAGGTATAAGTTTAAGAGCATATGCCCAGAAAGACCCTTTAATTGCATATAAACATGAATCTTTTCAATATTTTCAGGAAATGTTAAAATCTATTAAAGAGGAAATAATTAGCAATTTATTAAAAATTCAAATTACAGAAAAGGTTGCTCTTAAAGTAAGAGAGACAGAGAAAAAGGAATTTGTGCATCAATCATATGAACAATTTGCTACAGCGAAAGAAAAAGAACCTGTTTTTGTTTCTCAAAAAGCAACCGGTGATTTATACACAGAAAAGGAAATTAACACTTCTACAATGCCAGTAAAAAAACAGAAAATAGGGAGAAATCAACCTTGTCCATGTGGAAGTGGTAAAAAATATAAACATTGTTGTGGAAAAAATGAGTGAAAAAGAAGGAATTTCTTTGTTAAAAAGTTGTGGAAAAAATGGAAAAAGAAGTTTATAACCTGTGGAATTCTGTATTAAATAGAGTGGAAGAAAGAATAAATAATTCAAGAACTTTTGATTTATGGATTAAACCGGTAAAACTTGTAGATATAAGCGAAAATATTGTGAAAATAGAAATTCCAAATTCAAGTTTTGAAAAGAACTTTTTGCCTTATATAGAAATTTTAAGGGAAGAAATGCAGAAAATTTTTGGTTTTAATCCTGATTTTGAAATAATTTATTCATCAGAAATGCCTTTGGAAATAAAAGAAGATAATTTATTTGAAATCTCATTAAATCCAGAATATACTTTTGAAAATTTTGTTGTTGGTCCCTGTAATCGCCTTGCTCATGCAGCATGTGTTGCAGTGGCTCAATCTCCTGGAGTTGCTTATAATCCTCTTTTTTTATACGGTGGAGTTGGTCTTGGCAAAACACATTTAATGCAGGCAATAGGTCATTATGTAAAAGAAAAAAGTAATGCTAAAATTGCATATGTACCTTCTGAATATTTTGTTAATGAATTTATAACAAGTATAAAAAATAAAACAACTCATCTATTCAGAAATAAATTCCGGAATCTTGATTATCTTTTAATAGATGACATACATTTTATTGCTGGTAAAGAAGGAACACAGGAAGAATTTTTTCATACTTTTAACTTTTTATATGATAAAAGAAAACAGATAGTCCTTTCAAGTGATAAGCCACCTAAAGAAATAAAATTTCTTGAAAAACGGCTTGTATCAAGATTTGAATGGGGACTGGTTGTTGATTTACAGATCCCGGATTTAGAAACAAGAATTGCAATAATAAAGAAAAAAAGTGAATTAAGAAAAATATTTTTTCCTGATGAGATTGTTTTTTATATTGCTGAGAAAATAAAGGATAATATAAGATTAATAGAAGGAATTTTAAATGGCCTTGTGGCAAACATAACTTTACTTAATAGAGAACTTAACAAAAATCTTATAGACGAAATAATAGAGGGTGTTTACAGTTCAGAAAAAAAAGAAAAAAAATTTGTAAATATTAAACAGATAATAAACGCTGTTTGTGAATATTTTGGATTATCTCCAGAAGAAATTAAAAGTACAAAAAGAGTTAAAAATATAATTCTTCCAAGACAAATTGTAATGTATTTAAGCAGAGAATTAACAGATACTTCATTAAACTCTATTGCTTCAGAATTTGGTGGAAAAGACCACACAACTGTTTTACATGCATGCAAGAAAATTAAAGAATTGATGGAAAAGGATAAAAATTTAAAAAATATAATAGAAAACATAAAGGAAAAAATAAATGAACAATAAATTCACAAATTTTCCACATAGAAAACCTTTTAGAAATAAGATATTTTCTGTTTTTTATTTTTCTTTTCCACAATTTTACTTATATTGTAAAATATATAAAAAGGAGGAGTATAAATGAAAGTAAATATAAATAGTGATGTTTTAAATAAAGGGCTTGAATATATGTCAGATGTCTTACCTGCGAAACCATCAATGGCTATTTGTGGAGGAATATTTTTGGAAAGTAAAGATAATAATTTAACAATGATTGCAACAGACCTTGAAAATACAGTTAGGATTTTTTTAGAATGTGATGTAAAAGAAAAAGGTCAATGTGTAATACCAGGAAAACAGTTTATCGCTCTTTTGAAACAATTTAAAAATAAGGAAATAAAAATAGAAAAAAGGGAAAAGTTTATTAATGTAATAGAAGAATCTTCACAATACTCTTTTATAGAAATGGAAACAGAAGATTTTCCAAAAATTCCTAAATTTACTTCTGATATTACATTCAAAATTAAAGGAGAAACAATAAAAGAAGGTTTTAAAAAAGTGATTTTCTGTATAGACCCTGAAGAGCCAAGGCATCAATTCAGAGGAGGGCTTTTTGATATTAAAGAAAAGGTTATAAATATAGTGGGGACAGATACAAGAAGATTGTCTCTTTTTTCAATTTTATTTGATGGACCTTTTAAGAAAAATATGAAAGTTTTATTATCCTATAATCTTATAAAAAAAATGATAAATCTTTTAAATGAGGAGGAAGTTGAAGTTCTTATCGGAAAGAATAATATATCTTTTCAAACAAATTTTTCAATTAAAATAGATGAAAATAAAAATATTTCTGGAAGTGCTTTGTTTATATCTCAATTTCTTGCAGGAGCAGATGAATTCCCTGACTATGAGAAAGTTATTCCTGATATAAAAAAATCAAAAGTTTCAAGGATTAACACAAATTCATTTTTATCTTCTCTAAAGAGAATTTCTCTTTTTACAACAGAAAGAAATAATAAGGTAAAAATCAGTTTTAAAAAGGGAATATTAATTATATCTACTGCAGGAGAACTTGGAGAAGCACAGGAAAAAATTAATATTCCTTATAATGATGAAGAAATTGATATTGCTTTTCCTCCTAATTTTTTAATTGATTTCTTACAGGTTATTGAAAAAGAAGAGTTTATTTTTTCTTTCACCGCTTCTTCAAAACCAGTTTTAATGAAACCAGATGAGGAATCTAATTTCCTGTATGTTTGTATGCCATTAAAGATTGATTAAAAAATGGAAATAGAAAGGATTGATTCTGTTTTGAAAAGAGTTTTAAATAAAATTGAAACAGAAAATGAAAAGAATAGAAATATTGATATAACTGTTCTATGGCCAAGAATAATAGATGAAAAAATAAGAGGGAAAAGTTATGTCCTTTATGAGAAAGAAAAAAGACTTTATGTAAAGGTTGAAAATGGATGTTTTCTTTCAGTTTTAAAAATGAACAAGAAAAAAATACTTACAAGATTAAAGGAATTTGGTTTCAATTATACTGATATAAAATTTTTAATCTGAAAAGGAGGGTTCATGTTTAAAGGAGCAATAGTAGCAATTGTAACACCAATCAAAAATGATAGAATAGATTATGATTCCTATAAAAAACTTATTGATTTTCAGATAAAGAATAAAACAAATGGTATACTGGTAGCAGGATGTACAGGAGAACCCGCGACTTTAAGTTATGAAGAGCATAAGGATTTAATAAAATTTACTGTTGAATATGTTAATAAAAAAGTCCCTGTTATAGCAGGGACTGGTTCAAATAATACAAAGGAAGCAATAGAACTTACAGAATATGCAGAAAGAGCAGGTGCAGATGCAGCACTATTGATAACTCCATATTATAATAAGCCAACACAGAAAGGACTATATCTTCATTATAAGGAAGTGGCAAAATCTGTATCAATTCCTATTATTCTTTATAATGTACCTTCAAGAACAGGGATTTCTATAGCCCCTGAAACAGTTGCAGAACTATCTGAAATAAAAAATATTGTTGGAATAAAAGAAGCAGGAGGTTCTCTTGACCAGGTTAGTAAAATACTCACACTTATAAAAAGAGAGGATTTTGTAGTTCTTTCTGGAGATGATTCACTAACTTTACCAATTATGGCAGTTGGGGGAAAAGGAGTTGTTTCTGTTGCTTCAAATATAATTCCTTCTGAAGTTTCAAAAATGGTTGAATATGCTTTAAAAGGTGATTATGAAAATGCAAGAAAAATCCATCTTAAACTATTTCCTGTTTTTAAAATTCTCTTTATAGAAACAAATCCAATTCCTGTAAAAACCTGTCTTTCTTTAATGGGAATGATTAGTCCTGAATGGCGGCTTCCTCTCTGTGGCCCTGAAAATGAAAGTATAGAAAAAATAAAGAAAATATTAAAGGAGTTTGGACTTATATGATATTCAGAAGGAAAAAATATATTGAAATTTCGCCAAAAGAAACAGTAGAAATTAAAAAGGAATTATGGGTAAAATGTGAAAAGTGCGGAAAATTGATTTATACAAAAAAACTTGAAGAAAATTTAAAAATCTGCCCGGAATGTAATTTTTATTTCAGAATGAATGCAAGGGAAAGGATAAATTCTTTAATAGACCCTGGTACTTTTATAGAAAAATGGGAAAATTTACTATCAGATGACCCTTTAAATTTTATAGGCGTTAAATCTTATAAAGAAAAACTTGAAGAGGATATGAAAAAAACAGGGATGAAAGAAGCAATGGTAGCAGGCACAGGTAAAATAGGTGGATTTCCTGTTGCTTTCTGTGTTCTTGATGCTCATTTTATTATGGGAAGTATGGGATCCGTTGTTGGAGAGAAATTTACAAGGTTATCTGAACTGGCAGTGGAAAATGGATTGCCTCTTGTTTCTGTTTCAGGAGGAGGTGGTGGTGCAAGGATGTATGAAGGAGTTATTTCCCTGATGCAGATGGCAAAAACTTCTGCTGCTGTTGGGAAGTTGAAAAAAGCAGGGGTCCTTTATATTTCAATTTTAACAGATCCGACAATGGGAGGAGTTGCTGCAAGTTTTGCTTTTCTTGGAGATATTATAATTGCAGAACCAAAAGCACTCATTGGATTTGCAGGGCCAAGAGTTATAGAACAGACAATTAAACAAAAACTTCCACCCAATTTTCAGACAGCAGAATTTTTATATGAACATGGATTGATTGATATGGTTGTGGAAAGGAAGGATTTAAAAGAAACGATAATAAAAATTTTAAGAATTTTCCACTCATGAACACTCTTTCTCCTTTAGAATTTCTTGATTCTTTAAGTGATTTTGGGATTAAACTTGGACTTGATAAGACAATTTATTATCTTGAAAAACTGAACAATCCACATTGTAAATTCCCTTCAATTCTCATTGCAGGAACAAATGGAAAAGGGTCTGTATGTAAAACTTTAAGCAAAATTCTCCAGGCATCAGGATATAAGGTTGGTTTATATACAAGTCCACACCTTGTTGATGTAAAAGAAAGGATAAAAATAAATGAGAAAGAAATAGGAGAAGCAGAATTCATTGAGGAAATAGACCGTTTAAGAAAAATTATTGAAAAGCAGCCATACCACCTTTATCCAACATTTTTTGAAGCACTTACAATAATTGCCTTTTCATATTTTTATAAAAATAAAATTGATATACTTGTTTGTGAGGTTGGAATGGGTGGAAGATTTGATGCGACAAATGTATTGCCTTCTTTTATAGAAATAATAACAAAAATCGGTCTTGATCATACAGAATTTCTTGGTAAAACATATAGAGAAATTGCAAATGAAAAAGCAGGGATAATAAAAGAAAAAACTGTAGTTTTATCTGCAAAACAAAACAAAGATGCAATGTCAGTTATAAAGAAAAAAGTTAAGGATAAAAAAAGTAAATTATTTACATATGGAGAAGAATTTGAAGGCAAACTTATTTCCTTTTCTCCTGATGGGAAGATGCTATTTGATTTTAAAGGAGAAGAAAGATTGAAAAATTTAGAAACTGACCTTATAGGAATTCATCAGGTAGAAAATTTGTCAATAGCAATCCAGACATCTCTTCTTTTAAAGGAAAAGGGATATAGAATAAAAGAAGAAAAAATAAGAAATGCACTTAAAAATATAAACTGGAAAGCAAGATTTCAGATTCTTCAAAAAAACCCCTATATAATTCTTGATGGAGCACATAATGTTGATGGAGTTAAAAATTTAATGAAGAATTTAAAAATGCTCTTCCCTAATAAAAAATTCAATTTCCTCGTAGGGATTTTGAAGGATAAGGATTACAAAAACATGATTAAAATTTTGCAGAAATACACAGACCATATAATTTTTACAAAACCAAATTCAGAAAGAGCACTTGAGCCGGAAATTTTAAAAGAACTGGTAAATAATAGAAAAAAGGTAGAGGTAATAGAGAGTCCTCAAAGGGCATATCAATTTATAAAAAAAACAAATAAAAACTGGTTAATTTTTGGTTCTCTTTATCTTGCAGGAGATATTCTTAAAATCAATTCCTGATAATTTTGGAAAAATTTCTGTAATATTTAAATTTTAGGAAGATTTGACAGAGGAAGGGAAAAATTATAAACTTACTGGAATTATTTAAAAATTCAAAAAAATGGGAAATAAAAATTCTGGCTTCACACTTATAGAACTGCTTGTTGTAATTGCAATAATATCAATTCTGGCTGGAATGCTTTTCCCTGCATTAAGTAAAGCAAGGGAGAAAGCAAGGCAGTCAACCTGTATGAATAATTTAAAGCAAATTTATATTGGACTTGAAATGTATGCAAATGACAATGACGAATTTTATCCTTTCTGTCAGGGGACATGTTTCTGGGGTTCTGGGAATATTGATTCGCCAAATTTAGGTTATCCTGGTTGGACAGAGCAATTATTTCCATATGTAAAGAATAAAAATACTTATAAATGTCCAACATATCCTGTTAAAAATGACCAGTTTTCTTACTTTTTGAGTGCAAGGGCTGCATATATTGATGCAGGAAATAAAAGAGCAGCAACAAATAGAAAAAAGATAAGGTATCCAAGTGCTTTTGTTCTTGCAGGAGATAATCAGTATAAAAATTTTCAATTGAATGATAATGATAAAGATGACTATTCCCAGAACTGTTTAAGTTGGAAAGAAACTCCAACACACTGGAAATGTTATCATCTTGGAGGGCTAAATGTATTGTTTGCTGATGGTCATGTTGTATGGTTAAAAGAATATGATAAACAAAAAATAACTTTCAGATATTATGATTTTTCTGACTGGTAAAATATGGTAAAATATTTTTATGAGCAGAAAAGGGATTATTAAAAGAGAAACAAAAGAGACAAAAATTGAAATAGAAATAAACCTTGATGGAAATGGAAATTATAAAATTAATACCCCTATTCCTTTTTTAAATCATATGCTTGAATTATTCTCCAGTTTTTCAAATTTTGATATTAAAATAAAAGCAGAAGGAGATATAGAAGTTGATACACATCATCTTGTTGAGGATACAGGTATATGCCTTGGTTCTGTTATTAAAAAAGCACTTGGAGAAAAAAAAGGAATAAAGAGATTTGGTTTTTCTTCAACTCCAATGGATGAGGTTCTTGTAAATATATCTCTTGATATTTCAGGAAGACCCTATTTAGTTTTTAATGTCCCTTATATAAAGGGAAGAGAGGGAAGTTTTGAAATAGAAGATGCAAGAGAATTTTTAAAGGGTTTAGTAAATCATCTTGGCCTTACATTACATATAAATCTTGTTTATGGAGAAAATTTACATCATGTTATTGAAGCGATTTTTAAAGGACTTGCTATTGCATTAAAGGAAGCAGTTAAAATAGAAGGGAAAAAATTACCATCCACAAAAGGCAAAATAGATTAAAATGGGGAAAAATAATTTACCAAATCCAAGAATTGCTGCAATACTTTCCTTTGTTTTTAATGGTCTTGGACAGATTTATAATGGAGAAATTAAAAAGGGCTTAACTTTAATTTTTCTTTCAGGACTATCACTTTTAATCCTTTTAATAGGTGCAATCTTTATTTTTTATTTCATAAAAACACTTCCACCTATAAGTTTCTTAATATTGGGGGTATGCCTTTTTTTCTTTGGTTTAACTTTAATGATTGTAATCGGGATTTACAGCATTTCTGATGCCTATAATAAAGCGAAAAAAATAATAGAAGAATATGAAGGAAAAACTCAATAAATTTATTGATTACCTTGAAAATCAGAAAAATTATTCAAAATATACTATAAAGAGTTATAAAAAGGACATAACCCAGTTTATAGAATTTTTAAAGGAGAAAAAGATTTTTGATTTTGAGAAGGTTGAATATGAGGATTTTATTAATTTTATTGGGAAACTGAAAAGTTCAAATTTAAAGGAAAAGACAATAGGAAGAAAAGTTGCTTCATTGAAGTCATTTTATAAATTCCTTGTTATGAGAAGATACATAAAGAAAAATCCAGCACTTTTAATTAAATCACCAAAAATACCTGAAAAATTACCAAACTTTTTAACGTATAGTGAAATCTTTAAAATTCTTGAAATGCCTTTTGATAAAAAAAACTGGCAGTTTTTAAGAGATAAAGCAATTTTAGAAGTTTTATATTCCACAGGAATAAGAGTTGGTGAACTTGTAAATTTAAAACTGGATGATATTAATTTTGTGGATGAAGTTATAAAGGTAAGGGGAAAAGGGAAGAAAGAAAGAATTGTTCCAATAGGGAAACCAGCATTAAATTGTCTAATTGAATATATTGAGAAAAGACCAAATAAAAAAGAAAAATTTTTGTTTTTGAATAAATATGGAAAAAAATTGACAGAAAGAAGTGTTGAACGACTTGTAAAAAAATATAGTAAAATCTCTGGAATAAATAAAAATGTAACACCCCATACAATAAGGCATACTTTTGCAACCCATCTTCTTGATAGAGGAGCAGATTTAAGGACTGTCCAGGAATTGCTCGGGCATGAAAGGATAACAACAACACAGATTTATACCCATTTAACAGTTGAAAAACTTAAGGAATTGTATGAAAAATTTCATCCAAGGGGTAAATAATTTTTAAGAGTTCTTTTTATTTCTTTTTCTTCCGGTTTAATATCGCCTACTTCTATCAAATCCCATATTTCTTTATGTTCAATAAAAGAATCTGGTTCAACTGTTTCAAGTGTACTTAATGTTTCAAGTTCAAGGAATTGTGAATTTGTATATACTTCAACATTACAGCCAAAATCAGGATATTCACCCTTTTTAAAATTAATCTTTTTAATAAATAGAAGACCACCAACATAATATGCAGTCCAGTTCGGATTTGCAATTGTCCCTATTTTAAATGGTTTTTCAATTTTTTCATCTTGTTTCACAAAAATAAAATTCTTAGTGAAAATTAATCTTTTATCAGAAATATCTGTATACTGCCAGAGTGAAATATGTCTGTCAGGCAAAAGTCCATGTTTATCAACTTTTTCTGGTTTTATTGGTATTATGGCAAAGCCGCCTTTTTTCATAACAGATAGAGCCCAGCATCCAAATTTTATTGGCCATCTTCCAGTATTTATTATTTTATGATTTATTTCAATTCCTTCTTTTACTCTTTTAATACTTATTTCTTTCTTTACAGAATTCTGTATTTCTGTATTTCCGTAAATATTTATACACTTATTCTTTTCTTCAATTTTTACTGGTTTGTTATCAAGAGAATAGGAACGAGGGTTACCTTCCGGAGATGTCCACAATCTATGTCCACCGTAAATATGCCATTTCCCATCCTCTGTATTTATAAAAAGTTCTGGTAACACCGCAAAAACATTTCCTGATGGGTACTTTTTAAGTGAAAAATGAATAATTCTTGGCCCAATATCTTCAGGTATTCCAATTATAAATTTATTAATTTCAAATTTTCTTATTTTCATTCTTATCCCCTCCTTTTTATAATTTTAAAAGTTTAATTGCATTTTCTCTTGAAATTTTTCTATATACATTTTCACTTATTTTACCTTTTTCAACAAGTTCTTTTAAAAATTTTACAAGAGGTATATCCTGGTCAGGTCTACATAAATCAGTGCCAAATAAAAGCCGATCAGAAAATTCATTTAAAAAGATAACAGCATATTCAATGTCCCTTATAAGTGCATTATATCCACTCATTGCAGAAAGGTCGCCATAAAGATTTGAATATTTTCTCAAAAGAAAAGGGACTCTTCCTTCTTCTATAACTGGATAATCGGGGTATCCATATCTATCTTTTTCTTCTTTTAAAACTGATATCTCTGCCCAGAAAGAAGGACCATGACCAAGAAATTTTAAACTGGGAAAAAGGGAAAGACATTTTTCAAGTTGAAGAAGGCCTGGGTCATCATATAAACCATAAGTATTACCCAATCTACCATTACCATCAAAAATTAAAGGGAACCCAATTTTTTCAACATGTTTAAATAAATTTAAAACCCTTTCATCAAGAAATGATAAATTAGGCATTACTTCTCCTAATCCTCTACAACCAAGTGATTTATAATAATTCAAAATTTTTTCAAAATCAGCATCTGGAGAATTTGTTAAAGCACGGGGGTCAATATTACAGAAAGGAATAAATCTATCAGGATATTTTTCGCATATTTCTATTATTTCTTCATTTGACTGTGGAAGGTAAACTTCCGGATTTACAATAGGAAGCAGAACTCCTTTTTCAATTCCAAGTTCATCATATCTTTTTAAAATCTGTTCAGGATTTGCAAAAAGAGGTTTTCCATCTATCCATATATATGGTCTTTTAAAAGCATGACAGTGAATATCTATAAAAAATTCTTCCATAATTTAAAAATTACTTCCTATACCAATAAGAAAAATTTTGGAATTGATTCCTTCATTTGGTAATTTTATCCCTGCATTTGATACATGTCTTAACCTTATTTCAGGATTTAAGAAAAACTTTTTGAGAGGAATTTTTACTCCAAAACACAAAGAAGAAGCAAAATTGAAATGTGTGGATTGTTCAACAAAATCTTGAGAAAGATAAATTATCCCTGTTCCTAATTTTAAATATGGCTGAAAATTTCCTTCCCAGAATTTATACAATAAGAAACATGAGACACCAATTTCAAAATTATCAGAAGGACTATTAACATATGCAATGGCTGGTTCTATCTGATAGAAAAAATGCTTGCTTTTTTTAATATTTCGTGTAAAATCAGCCATAAATGTATAAAACTGGTAATTCTTAGGGTTCTGAATTTTTGCAAAACCATAGCCGAAATAAAAATCTGTGTTGTAATTTTTTAACTCACAATAACCATAAGAAAAAAACAAAACAATTAACAAAAAACAGTATTTTTTCATTTTTGCAAATTTATAATATTATAAATTGGTAAAAAAATCAAAAAATTTTTGGAAAATTTATTTTTATTTATTTCCCCAATAATTTTAAAATCAAAAATTGAAAAAAAGGTGAAAGATAGAGCATTCTTATTTAATCCAGTAAAAGGATTTAATTTTATAATTTTTGACATAACATAAATTAAAAAATATAATTTTAAAAGGTAGTTTTATAATGGAGAAATAAAATGAAAAGTATGATAAAACTTTTGGTTATTGTACTGATTCTATCTGGTTGCACTCCTGTCTTAAAACAGCCACAACTACCAAAAGAAGAAATAGAAACAGAAAGGGAAAAACAGATAGAAATTGCTTTAAATACACAAATAGAAAGACAGATAAGATTATACAAAACAGGTCTTCCTTTATTAAAAGGTGCTGTAAATTTCTATCAAAAAAAACCATTTCTTTCTTCTGGAATAGTTGTTCATAGCAGTAAAAATTATAAAAAAGAGGACTTACCAATTTTAACTAAAAAATACAGAATTGAAGATTTTCCCACAATTCTTTATGTTCATCCGGATTTTGGAGCATATTCTGCTGGATTAAAGGTAAATGACCGAATAATTGAAATAAACAAAAGGAAAGTAAAAAATGAAGAGGATATTTCAAAAATAATGAATGAAATTGGTGAAAAGGAAGAAAAAGTTGAATTTGTTATTGATAGAAATGGAGAAATTTTAAGTTTTAATGTTCCTCTTACAAAAATATGCCCATTTTCTTTTGTGCTATACTCAGACCCTCAAATAGGGGATAGTATAAATGCTTTTACAGATGGTAAAACAATATATGTAACTCCTGGATTATTAAGATTCATTCAATCAGACACAGAACTTGCCTTTGTTTTATCACATGAAATTGCCCATGCTATTTTAGAACATGTTCAAAAAACCCTCGGTAATAGAATCCTTGGAACAATTGTTGATATTGCTATAATTGTTGCTACTGGAGTTAATACTCAGGGGGTATTTGGAAACCTTGCATCACTTGTTTTTTCAAAAGAATTTGAAAAGGAAGCAGATTATCTTGGAACATATATTGCAGCAGTGAGTGGATATGATGTTTCAGATGCGCCTAATTTTTGGAGAAAGATGGCTGCTGAATATCCCGGTTCAACAAAAGATGTTTTTCTTGCAACTCATCCATCTTCTCCTGAAAGATATATTTTAATTGAAAAAACAGTTAAAGAAATTAAGGAAAAGATTGAAAAAGGACTTCCCCTTAAAGTTGAATTAAAAAAATAAATGGATATATTTAAATTTCTACTTTTTATTTTAATCGGACTTTTTGCAGGAACAATTAGTGGACTCCTTGGAATTGGTGGAGCAACAATAATTATACCTGCATTAATTTATTTTTTTGGTTTTTCACAGCATGAAGCACAGGGAACCACTTTACTTCTTATGGTTCCACCAATTGGTATTCTTGCTGCCTGGACATATTATAAAAAGGGTTATGCAAATGTTCCAGTTGCAATTTTTATCTGTCTTGGATTTATAATAGGTGCATTTTTTGGAGCAAAAGTTGCTGTATCTATTCCTGAAAAATTATTAAGGAAATTATTTGCTCTATTCTTATTAATAATATCAATCCATATGCTCTTCAAAAAATAAGAAGTTTAGAAAGCGATAATACTTTTTGCCCACCTTAAAGGTGGGATTGGGGGATTGTTGATAGAGAAAGGGTTCAGGAGATATTAAATTAATTTTTTAACATATTTAGCAATTGAAAGACAGGATGTTAAACCAGGAGAGTCAATACCAATAAGATTTATAAAACCATCCATTTCCTTTTTAATTACAAAATCCTTAAATTCCTCTCCTTTTTTCTGTAATTTAGGTCTTATCCCATAACTTTCAGGGAAAAAATCTTCAATTTCAACTTCAGGTAAATATTTTTTAATACTTTTATAAAAAATTTCTCTTTTCCTTTCATCAACTTTATATTTTGAAACTTCATTATTAAGTGAATAGGGAGGTTGGTCTTTTTCAACATATTCAACATCAGGCCCTGCCCTTAATGAACCATCTTCTCTTGGTGTTAAATGTATTCCGAGCCCTTCATTTGATGGTACAGGATATATAAGGATAGGTATATTGAATTTTTTTGATATTATAAAATAATCACCTTTTGCCCAGTAAATCTCATAATTAAATCCAAGTTTTTTTGATATTTTTTCTGCATAAAGCCCTGCTGCATTTATAACAATTTCTGAATAATATTTCCCTTTTTCAGTTTCAACTAAAAATAGACCATTTTTCTTTTCAATATTTATAACTTTCTCATCAAATCCACAGATTCCCCCATTTTCAACAAATTTATTATATAAAAAATCCATAAGATAATGAACATTTAAAATGCCTGTTGAGGGAGTATATAATGCAATCTTACATTCAATTTCAGGGACAATCTTTTTAACTCTATCTTTTTCCCATATCTCAATATTAACCCCCTTTT
>Ga0080004_1122597_pt1 | contig 21153 bp, 13 predicted proteins | sample WasSprMetagenome_FD_69207 | JGI IMG/M metagenome (GOLD analysis project Ga0080004, IMG submission 69207) | Sulfidic aquatic microbial communities from Washburn Spring, Yellowstone National Park, USA - WS (SPADES assembly) (version 2) | ecosystem: Environmental > Aquatic > Thermal springs > Hot...
AGAATAGGGGCAAACAGCTACTCCTCTTGGAAGCTGCTTGGAGGGAGCAGCCAAAGCTCCCCTGCGGCAACAGCTGGATCTTAATCCTTTTTTATTTATTTTTTTATTTTATGGCGGGATAGGAGGTTCGAATATGAAAGCAACATTTAAATATTTTGTTTTCATTAGTAACAGGTGATGCGAATGAGGGCCAGCCTGATGAGGGTTATGGGTAAAATGGCTCTCCTAATTCTCCTCGTGCCCCTTGCTTTACAGGTTTTTGCCACCCCCATCTGCGAATACTACTTCTTCGAGATTCCGGATTTCGACTCCACTTATGTGAAGTTGGGCTATGTTGTTGATGGCGACACCGTCCGGCTGGCAAATGGAACTTATGTTAGGCTTGTAGGGTACGATGCCTATGAGCTGAGTGAGCCTATGGGACCTGAAGCTAAACAGGCTCTTGAAAACCTGTGCCAGTGGTCCTTTCAGGGAGTTTCTGCAGCTCTTGATACGGATGACTTGGAGCCCCGTGACAAATACGGCAGATTGCTGGGCTACCTTTGGTGTCCCTATTTGGGAGTCAGATTTGTGGATGGTTCTGAGATGATCGACTGGGCTAATGTTAACAAGTGGTTCCTCATTCAGGGACAGCAGTATGTTAAACAAACACTTTATATTCCACCAGATGAGCATCCTTACTGGGTTTGGTTAACGTATCATAACATTTCTCTACCTTATCTCAAGAGTGTTCTCAAGATAGTAGATCCAAAGCCTTCTATCATTGCTTATAATTATGTTACAATTCCCAGTGGAATATACTACATAAAATTTTACTGTAAGCTCTGTAATGCCACGCTTAGCGGCACATATAGCGGATCAGTAGAGTTAAACCTCATTTCAGATGTGGGCAAAAATGTGCAGCTCAATTTATCCTTTCATCTAATCGTAGCCCGTGGCTCAGATAATAAAATCTACTACAGTTTATGCAACGCCAGCACGTGCGGTGCAGGAAGCTATATCTGGGGAGGTCCTTGGGCACAGCTTCCCGGCTCAACACCAGATGCCCCCTCGGTTGCTGTAAACACAGGAAAGTCTAGGGCGTACATTGCGGTGAGAGGTATGGACAACGGGATATACTTCGGCTACTTCGACTTAGAAAACCAGACTTTCAGTGGCTGGAGGAAGCTATCAGGTTCTACCCCTTCTAGGCCTGTGTTGGTAGCTGATCCCACAGGAGAATTTTCCAGCAAGCTTGTGTTGGTTGTGAGAGGTATGGACAACGGATTGTATTACAATATCTACGATGAGGAAAACTCGAAGTGGTCTGGCTGGAAGCGTCTGCCCACAGGCTCAACAATCGATGCTCCAGCAGCTGCAATAGCTAGGAACAAATTATACATCGCAGTACGGGGTAGCAATGGGAGGAGCGTATGGTACACTTATATAGATATTAAAAACTGGCAGTTCGGTAGCTGGGTCAATATACCAGGCTCAACTCCAAGTGCACGCTACTTCTGAGAAATTGGGGAAATTATAGCCCTAATTTTTAGTCCGAAATCTCTAACATTACTTTATAATTGCCTTTTGGGCTTAACCTAAAAGCAATAAAAAAGTTTATGGGGAGGAAAGGGTGGGAGAGACATTAGTTGATCCGGAGAGCTTTGTCCACTTGGAATATCCGGACTGATCCCTGTAGCAGTGCCATATACTTGTGTCGGATGATCCTTTTACAACGACATGAAGAACTCCATTTAGAATGGATACAGCAGGAGATGCTGATGTGCTGCCTGTTGGAACAGGGTTCCAGCCTTTCCAAGCCCCATCCCATACATTAATGTATATTTTATTGTCCATGCCTCTGACAGCCAAGTAGAGGTTCTTTCCATCTGTTGTTAGACTTGGTGCACTCTGTGTTGAGCCAGAAATCTTCTTCCAGGTGAGGCTGTTGGAGGAGAGATTTAGCTGGCCATGCCAGATGCTACGTCCATCACCACCAATAACAACTATATGCATGATCCCGTTGAGGATCACAGCAGCTGGCGCGTTCACAGTGCTTCCTGGCAGGCGCTTCCATCCCTGCCAGCCATTATAATATGTGTTTATGTATATTCCATTATCCATACCGCGAACCACAAGATATATTCTGCCCGTGCTGTCAGCAGCAAGGCTGGGGGCGGAGGGGGTTGAGCCCGGAACTTTTGACCAAGAGGCAGATGAGGTGGCAGGATTCAGCACACCAAACCATATGGAGGATCCATCGCTTCCCTTCACTGCCAAATAGAGACGTCCGTTGATTAACAGAGCTGCAGGTCTGTCAGATGTGGAGCCTGTGGATGCCCTTGACCAGTTTCCCCACGACCCGCCATAACTTCTGTAATATATCCTGCTATCCATACCGCGAACAATGAGATAGAGCTGTTGAGAAGGAATGGAGTTAAACACAGCTTTAAGCGTGTGGGGCTTATCCATATACACGGTGTATGGATTTGCGGATCCAACATTTGTTCCATCAAGTTCCCAGTGGTCAAATGCATAGCCTGATGATGGTATTGCCGTTACGGAGACAGAGGAGCCAGGGTCATACCAGTATGATCCAGGAGCTGGGTTTGTGGTTCCCCCATCCGATGATGATATAATTAGCTGATACTGTGCCTTCCAGTTAACTGTGATAGTCCCTGGACCGTTAACTACAAGGCTTGTGCTCTGTTTGGAGGGATCTCCCACGCTTACATACCCAGTAGTGCTCCATCCGGCAAATGAATAACCAGAAGGCACATTTGCTGTTATAGTGTAGCAATTAGTGCAGCTAATTCTATCAAAGGCTCCCTGCTGCCCATTGTAATATGTGCCTGTGCCCTTTCCACTCCCGCTAACCGTGATAGATCCCAAATTTTGGGGATTTGTGTAGAAGGTAACTAGGGCATCAAATTTAGCGATTAAGTTTCCATTCCCGCTTACATCCACTAGAGTGGAGCGAGAGCTCGGGTCATGAATATATATTTTTGATGCAACCCCAGATTCCCACGTATCAAAGATCCATCCTCCAGAGGATGGATTTGCTTCAGCGCTGTAGGTTCCGACATTGTAAAGGTCGCATCCGCTACTATATACCTTATTGTTGAAGACTATTGTCCCCAATCCAGAGGGAAGAGGATAGAAGCAGACCTCTGCATATACTGTAAAGGATCTGCTACTCTCAGGGCCAACATTGCCCGCCTTATCCTTTGCCTTCACCCTGAAAGTATAGCTTTTTCCTGCAGGAAGGCCATTGTAGGTTTTACTTGTGCTTGAGGTCCAGCTGGACCATCCTGAGTCATAACCCTCCAGATAATATGAGTAAAGAAGATCGGATGTGCTCGTATAATCATCGCTTCCCGTCCAAGTAAAGCTGACATCCCCCTTTGTAATTCCGCTTGGGCCGCTTGTTATCGTGACAGTTGGAGGATTTGAGTCTATGACAAGAGAATTCTCCTTTATTGGAGAATAAAGGAGATTTGATGAGGATTTTCCGGGTGCTCCATGGAAAACATCCCACTCCACATCATAGTAGCCTGCTGCAGGGGAAGACTGCGTGTTTTTGAGGTCAAAGGCTCGGTTATACCAGGTGCTTCCCGAGCTGGTAAAGTCTATGAGGACATCATTTTTTGCATCCCACAGCCAAGTTGTGGAGCCATGCTGTCGGATATCAGCACCGAGCCCTATGTGAGCAAGTTGTGAGGATAGTAAATAATATAAATAAAACTTTCCTGTAGAATTTACTATATTAGGAGACAGATAGTATCCATCTAAGCTTAGGCTCTTGCCGGAAAATACTGCTATAAAGTTGTAAAGATCGAGGGATCCGAGACCTGTTACAGCGTCCCATTTAGTTGAAGCCGTGTAGATCCCATTATTTCCACTTTTGATATCATAAAAAATAAGTTTATACTTTAAATCATCGCCATAGTAGGCATAGAGGCTGTTGCCATCTATATACCACCCTCCCGATCTGGCTACAGCAGCCATACCTGCTGCTATAGGAGCGGCAAAGCTAGTGCCACTTCCAAGATACCATTTACCTCCAGCAACAAACTCTATATTGTAAGAGACTAAAGCTATATCAGGAACAGCCCTCTTATCGCATAACGATATTCCAGCATTACTCTGGTAAGATGGCTTCGGCACTATTTTCGAACATCCTCCTCCGCTGTACTCCCAGCCCTCTTCGTAATAATATTGATCGCTATAAAACACAGTTCCTCCTACAGCAACTACTAAGTCATCCGAAGCCGGATAAATGACGCCCTGCTTCGTCATTTCTGGATTTGCATAAGCTCCGTAGTCTCCAGATGCTGCATAAAATCTAATACCATTGTTATATCCATTTATAAAAATAGAATGGTAAACATCATAGCATTTACGAAGCAACCAATCGCACCCTTTTTCCTCATCAGCACCCCAGCTTATGGAAATTACATTTGGTCTGTAGTTAGTTATTAGATCATTTATTGCACCATACATAGAGCCAGAAGAAGCATCAGAAGCTACTGATAGGTATATATCTGCCTTCGGAGCCATTGCACTTGCCCATTCTACGTCTAAAGCGGTTTCGGGGCTCCAGTCATCATTCCATTTCACATTTCCAGGGTTTATTATGATTATATTAGTACCGGAGGGAAGATTATAGTATGTCTGAAACAAAGATAAATCCGAGCTTAAGTTTGGATCTCCGTAAGCAACTACGATTCCTATTTTCATGCCTTTGCTCCATCCTGCATCTATAAATGGTTTTACTCCGTAGTAGTACCACAGATCTTGAGGAGCCGGCGATTTTATTGAGGCTAGTATATCTTTTTTATTTTTTATCTTTTTAAAACTAAAAGGGGACTCTATTGTCATATTATCTATAACAATACCGGCAGTTGAGTTTAAGAACCAGTTTGGCAAAGTTGTCCCTGGAAATCCTAGGAGCTCTTTTGAGATCCCCATGTAGAATGTTTTATTGCCCATTTTATACACGTTTATTTCTGCCCCTAAGGTTTTCTCTATATCTGCTACTTTCCCCTCTGCCTCGAGCATCACTCTATTTGCCCACTCCTTTTTTATTGTTATATTATGATTTATTAAAAACTGTTTTACCTGTTCATACGCTGAAACATTGACATTTCCCTTCTCATCCACCTTAAAAGTTATGATGAATTTTATCGTCTTATTTTTCTCTAATGGGCCAAGAAGGGAAACTTCTCTGAGAAACTCTTTCAATCTCTCTCTGGAATTATTAATCGGCGGTGCCAGTAGAGAATCGGTTTTATTCGATTTAATTTGATGCTTAAGCTCCGGCAAGGAACTATGTGTGGATATTTCAGTTTTATTTGAGGACAGAACAATGATAGAAGGCATTATCAGGACAAAAACAAGGAAAAGAGTTACAATAACTCTTTTCAACCCTCTCATAAGGGGTCAGCACACAAAAGGGGGGAATTTTATAAACTTTTTTTATCTGATAGCGGAATCTGTAATTATCAGAAACATAAGAAAAACATGAAGAAGATCTTTTTCATCGGCTTTAGGCCACATCTGGGACAACAACACTAAATGGGCGATTAATTATTGATTACTTCACGAGATATGAGTTCAATAGCTTCATTCGAAGAGACAGTTAATCGAAAAGTATTTATACTAAACCCCTAAGGTTAATAAAGGTGAGGCCATGAGGACAAGACTATTTCTGTCTTGCCTTCTTTTAGTAACAGCCTTAACATCCAGCAGCTACTCAATGTTGGCATACGTATACCCACCTGCTGTGAGTAAAAACAGTTATGCGCAGTTGGATGCGAGGGGTACCTTATTGGGTAGCAGCCAGTATACAAACCACGATCCGTATATTATCGTAGTCAGAGGGGCTGATAACAAAATTTACTATACTTTATGTAACAACAATACATGTAACAATTGGGTGCAGCTTCCAGGCTCAACACCTGACGCCCCTTCTGTAGCTGTAGGCAAAGAAGGTAGAGCGTACATTGCAGTGAGAGGTATGGACAACGGGATATACTTCGGCTATATTAACTTAAACAATTGGACGTTCAGCGGTTGGACAAAACTACCTGGATCCACGCCCTCAAGGCCTGTGATTACGTTTGATCGGTATGTATTTGAAATGGTAGCACTGGTTGTTAGAGGTATGGACAACGGGATATACTACAATATACTTGATGAGAAGAGTCTCAAGTGGTCTGGCTGGAAGCATCTGCCCACAGGCTTAACAATTGATGCACCTGCAGCCGCAATAATCGATATGGGTTTACAGATTGTGGTGCGCGGGAGCGACGGGAAGACCCTCTGGCATTCATACTTATATAGATATGATTGGACGTTCAGCGGTTGGACAAAACTACCTGGATCCACACCAAGTGCACCATATATGATCAGCGATGGGTACAGGCTTTGGCTTGCTGTTAGAGGTATGGACAATAAAGTTTACATCAACTGCTGGGGAGGCGACTGGGTGGGGTGGAAACAGGTTCCCACTGGCAGTACTATCTCAAGCCCGGCTATAGAGTTGGGAGAGTTGGGAATGCACCTTGTGGTTATCGGCTCTGATGGAAAAAGCATCTGGTACACCCAGCTTGACATGGAAGGTTCCCAGATCTCGACTTGGAGCAGGATACCAAGTTCCTCACCTTCCCCGGTTGCCCTAGCTGGAATTTGAACATTTTACTTTCTTTTTCTTTTTTGCAGTTCATGCTTGCAGCGAAGGAAATTCTAGCTTGGCTGTCATGCTCCTATCCCGCCATAAATAAAAAAGGATTAAGATCCAGCTGTTGCCGCAGGGGAGCTTTGGCTGCTCCCTCCAAGCAGCTTCCAAGAGGAGTAGCTGTTTGCCCCTATTCTGTATGCGTAGTATATCCTGTCGTCCATTCCCCTCACAAAAATATAGAGATTCTGCCTGAATGCAGAAGCAGGGCCCGATGGTGTTGATCCTGTTGGCACACATTCCCATCCAATCCAAGATCCAGACCATGTGTTCACATACACCCTTGAGTTTAGGCCCCTCACCACTAGATAGAGCTTAGATCCATCAGTTGTCAAAGATGGTTCGGAATCGGTGCTCCCGCTGATCCTGCTCCAGTTAGCCCTGAAGGTTGATGGATCTACCTGGCCGTAGTAGATAGACTTACCATCTGAACTAACAACTACTAAATGCAGCTTCCCATTTAGGAAAGCTGAGGAAGGTCCCCTTACAGTTGACCCAGTTAGCTTCTTCCATCCTGCCCACTTCCCACTTGCAATATCGTAAACGTTCACATATATGCCGTTATCTCCTCCTCTGACAACCAAGTAGAGCTTAGATCCATCTGTTGTCAATGAGGGCCTTGATGGTGTTGATCCCGGCAGCTTCTGCCATGAAATGCTGCTGCTTCCGATGGAGCTCAAGAAACCGAAGTAGATGCTGCTTCCATCCATTCCCCTCACAGCTATGTAGAGCTTTCCATTTAAATAGACAGCTGATGGGGAATCGGATGTAGAGCCTGAGAGCTTGATGTAGCTGCAGGTCAGGCAGGTCTTGTAGTATACGCTGTTGTCCATTCCCCGGACTACGGAGATAACATCAACGGTTGTGCTCACCTTATACACGCCGGCACGATATTCTTGTGTGCGTGTAAACAGATAATCGGAGCATCCTATGTGCTTCATCTCATTAAGACTCCACAACTCTATTCCATACGTGTAATTGAAGATATACCACTGATTATCCTTCGGAAACACATATGCATTCGGCATTATCTCATCAAATATGCCACTCCATATGTATGTATGCTGTTTTCCATCCACATTATATACGCCCCAAACTCCTTTTACAGGGTATGTTGTCGTGTTTAATATTGCTGCAGCGTTTATCGCTGTAGCAAAGTACGAATAATGCGTTTTTATCTCATCCGTTACCGCAGATACATTGAAGTTAGCTGAGGATATGTTGGCCAGTATTGCGCTGAACTGTGGCAACACGATCCAGTTCTGAGAGTTATTCTTTATAGTAAAGTATGGCACTCCTTTATATGTTGTACCATCATATTTATTGACTTTTATTGTGACATCTCCCACGACGAAAGTTTGTGAATCTGAGGTTCCTGTGAACTCATATCCTCCTGTCATGCTCATGAAGGCGACTGCAGCTCCATTGGGCGTCACAAGCCTTGCGTGTATTACTTTATCGTTAACATTTATGTCGTCCACATGGAGCTTGAAACCCAGCCATGGTATATTCACATCCCCAGTTGTGTTAGTGAACTCGATTAAGCCGGTCTGCATGTAGAATCCTCTGCCTATTGAGACAGCCTTGCTCGGGAATGATGCATTGATACCGAGTATGTAGTGGAACATAACCGGGTTGAGGGACATGTTCTCAAGAGGAGCTAATATGCAGTCACGTAGATTACACTCCTTTCCTCCCATATCAAAGAACTTGCCGACAAGATTATTCAAGACCGCTGTATCATTGTACCTCCACTCGAATGGTGTGCCATCGGTCGCATTTATCAGTATTGCTGTATCATATGTTATTCCATTCCCAGCCACATCCCTAGAGACGGTGGTATACAGCTCAGGGAAGGTTAAAGTACTCATGTATGTTCTCTCGGCCAGGTTCACCGGGCTTCCCTGAAATATCCCTGTTCTTCCCTGTAACGGAATTGCCGTCTGAATCAAAAGCAGGGAAATCAGGGCAAGAATTCCTGCTCCACTTCTAGACATCCTACCACCTCTCCTTTAAGGACATGCGACTAGAACCTTTTTTAAGAAAAACTTTTCTGCCAAGTAAAATTAAAGATAATTTTCCTGTAAAAATAAAAGCAAAAAGCTTTTTCTCATTAAAAGAACTGGGATAGCTCGTTCGGGCTGGAGGCCTCTTTTTCTTCATCGAATCTTGGGATTATTGGGTTCTCATAGCACTTCAATAAAAGCGAAAAGTATTTATTTTATCGGCTTTTAAAGCGAAGGTGGAGGCGAAGTGAGATGAACACCATTTGTTCTCCCCTTTTCATGAAAAGAAGCCTAATATGGGCGCTTTTATTTGTTCTAGTACTGTCTCTTTCCCCTATTCAGCCTGCCTCCGCTGATCCGGGTTCTGGAGCCAGAAACCAAGTGTGGTATGGAGTGTCACGATAACTCTGGGACCCTATAAAGACAGGGCATATTGTGCAGCTACTTGGGGAAACTAGTAACATCTACGTTGCAGGTGCTGTTTCAGGTGCACTGTCTTGAAGCTGAGCCCAGATGGAACTATCATGAAGCAGATATACTATGGCGAGGCTGGAGGGCCGGATTGTTGAAGCTTCCTGGGAGCACCATAGATGCCCCTGCTGCAGCCGTGCTCGAAGGTGTGCTTCACATCGTGGTTAGAGGCGGAGATGGGGGCATATATCACGGGCAGCTTGATCTGACAAGCGGCACATGGCTTGGCTGGGCAAAGCTCACAGGCTCAACTCCAAGTGCACCTGCAGTCGCCTCACCCTAACATTATTTTAGAGTAATCAAGAAAAGTTGATTTAGAAAAAGATTTTTTAGTATAAATCTCGTTACTTTATCGAACCTTCAACATATCAGATCCTTAACAGCAGTATGCTAATGTCTTGTCTGTTGCAATACGATTCTTACTTTTATTTTAACTGATAGTAATTTAAGTAGTAATACTATTATAGTAAAATGCCATAGTATTCCATATACTGAAGTTATAACACTTAACGGATCAACATTGTTGTCCCTAAGATAATCTTTAATCTGTTCCTTGGCATAATCTGGTCTTAAGTAGGAAGGGAAAGGAAGAGCTATATATTTTCCTGAATATGTGAATGATTCCATATAAATTATATTTGTAAATGAATTAAATACTTTAAATGATACTTTACCAGATATTATAAGTTTTTCTGCACTACATCTTATCTCATAAAAATATCTCCATGTTGACTTCATATCATTTAACGTAACATTACCTTTAATATTTATCGAAGGAGTTAAAGCTATTATATTATTGCCTACATTATTGATAGATGAGTTCAAGTGGATAATAACTTTGCCTTCATCAAGCGGACAGATCTCCCCGCTAGTGTTTGTGAGGTAGATTTTACCATTAAGCTCATCTTCTAGAATAAGGTCTCCTTTGAAAGCTATCCTCGTGGCTGTTAAAAATTCTTTAGAGCTTGAGAGTAGGTTTACCTTCGGAAGGTTAAGTTGATTTATAGAATACAGCTTATATTTGCCATTTTCAAATATGGGGGTAGAAGTATTGATTTTACGAAGGAGATAAGAAGAACTTATGTTCCATCCCAAAGATTGTAATGGTTGCCCCTTGGGTATTAGTATATAATTTACTGGGAGAATGTTTGTCAGAAGAGATACTTCTCTAGAATCGTTTGCCTGCCAAAGGATGTCTATAAGAGGTTGGGAGAGAACAGCCATGCCGCTAGGATAAACAACATAACTAGAGGGGTTGGCCCAGTCGTAAAAAGTACCTACGAACTCATATAATGATGCTGATGGATGCCCGTACAGGAAGTTAATCAGCTGGATATCTTCATACGAGGGGTTTAATGGCTTATTCAACCACCACCCGTTATTAGCTTTCCAATAGCTTGCAGATGAAATATGATCAAGGGAACCCAGTGAGAAAAGCATTATGATAAGTAAAGCGATAAAAGACAATTTAATTTTATGCAAAAGATTATTATCAAATCGAATAGTGGGAAATGCATAAGAGGTGATCAATGCTAAAATAGGTAGGAAAAGTACAGGCTGGAAAGGATATGGTGTCGTTATATAAAAGAAGTTATAGTTAAAATAATTAAGAACTGCTAGTAAAGCTAACTGTAAGAAAAACAAAAGTACTATAAATTTCAATCCAAAGGGCCATTTCTTCTCACTTAATCCCAATTTTGTTAAGGCAATAATAGCCAGCAATCCAAGAAAACCCCATTCGATGGCAGGAGAATACCAGAGGGTGGCGATAGGGTAGTTTATCCGCATAGGAAATTTTGACGCTATAGCAATCCACATTAGCCCGTAAATGTACAGAAATAGTATAGCAAGTACGCTTTTTATCCCCTGGGAAATCTTAGTCAACCGACTCCTTTGGCAGATGTATTTTCTGCCCAAAGCGCTATAGCTAACTGAGAGAAGCTTTGCAAAAATTATCATAAGTATAGGCATAAAAGAAATAAAAATAAAAATAAAATTCAGTCTATATAACAACATTAAAGTAGCAACACATATGCTTGATGAAACAGTTGTTGCCAAAAATGTTCTTTTAACAAAAGCTGGAGAGGGTTTACCCAAAAGGAATAAAGCTAATAGGGAAAGAGATAACAGAGGAATTTCAGCAATGTGGCCCAATAAGATCTGAATGAAACACGACGAAAATATCACTATTTCTCCCTTCGAATCCACACTATGGTGTCCCTTTATCAACGCACTCATTGAAGCAAAAAGTAAACCTAAAGACCAAAGCCTAGTTAAAGCATGGCCATCGGCGTATATGGGTGAAACAATTGAACCTGAATAAATACCAAAATGCCTAGAAATCTGAGAAACATAATTCAACAGCTCGTTTCCAGACAATAAGTTAAGTGGTGGATTTATAATTAAATAAGTCCAAGAAAAACCAGATAGGGTCGTCCAAAGGATCACAGCTAGCAGAGCACTTCTAGAATTCTTGAGTAATATCTTTGCAAATATATATAAAGCAAGAATTGAAAATAAATGGTTGAAAAAGGCTATGATTAAAAGACCATTTATAAATGGAATGGGCAAAGATCTAGTCAATACGAGCCAGAAAAAGGAGTAAAAAGGAGGATAACCTTCTACAGGAGAGGCAAGATATCCATTTATACCATACTTAGCGAGAAAAGCGATTCTATGTGCATCAGCCCACATATCTCCTCTTAAGAAGGCATTACATTCGCCAATTGCTGAGTAAAAAATAAATGCATTAAACATCATCGCGGAGATAATACCAAATATTTCTAACAAGTTAATGGAAATCCCTACATAAGCTGATTTTTGTAGTTTATCATATTTGTAGTTGTATATAAGCAGAACTATTAACAAACTATTCAGCAGTAATATAATTAGGGAAGAACTAAAAATTTCGGTTTTGAGATACAAGTCAGCAACACCTAAAAGGGCGAGTATCAAACCACTTAGGGCTGGATAAAAAACACACTTTTCTAAGAAAGTTAATTTTAATTGAGTCAAAATAGTTTTATTCAGAATATAGGACGGAACATAAAGAAGGTTAGCACACACCACGATTGCAATGAATATCTGAATTGAAGGAATTTCATTCCAGGCCTGAAATATGATCCGTCCATTTTCGCTATATAGTATATGTGAAACTATAATATATATGGAAAGAAAGAAAACTCCTAAAATAATTGTAAGGAAATATACCTTATAACTTATTTCTATATTAAAGTAACGTAGCTTATCGTTGTTAGCAGATAGAGCAGTTGCTATGGAGACCGTTACCAGACAGGAAAGAATTAAAGTAAATACATCCAAATTTATCTGAGAAATATAGTCGATTTTAGAGACTCGTATTATTATACTATTTAACATATATGAAAGAAAGAAGCAAGATATTATCGAAAATATAAATTTTATTTTGTTATCTATCAAATACTCTAATTTAAATTCTGTATAATTTCATATAGTTTTTTCCCATTAGCCTCCAGAGAGAGTTCCTTTTCAGCCGTACTTCTGCCTTCTCTTCCTATACTCTTTCTTAAATCTTCATCCTCGATTAGCATTTTTAAGTAATTATACCATTCTTCCTCATTCCGAGCGAGGAATCCGTTAATTTCATGCTTTATGATATACTTTTGTTCTCCAACAGGGCTTGCAATAACCGGGATGCCTATGGCCATTCCTGCCGCGACTCTAATAGTACTTTTGCCCTCAAACCAAGAGCTTTTAATCAGGGGAGAAGCTAATACATCAAAATCTGAAATGTATTTTGGCAATTTCTCGAACGGAATCCAGTGATCTAGACCATAGTCAACCTCAACAAATTTTTCAACTTCTTTAAAAGTTCTCTTTACTGCATTATATCCAAGGTATGAAACAATCTTAAAGCGTATATCATACTGTTTACCTAGTTTTATTAGTGGATAACGCAACATTTTTAGATTTACCAAATGCCCGTATGCGTTGCCTATCCATCCGACTGTAAATTTTTCTGACTTTTTCTTGATTGACGGATTAAATACTCCTGTATCTATTGGTGTGTGGATTAGAAAAGAGTTATCGTTGAAATTTTTGACATATGATAGTATGTAATGGCTACTTACAGTCACAGCATCGCTGTCTTTCATAACCTTTTCTATGTGACTAAAGGAGGGACTTCGGGCTTTAAGTCCTAGTATTTTTCTTGTAGGGAGATATAACGGATCATCAAGGTCAAAAATAACTTTTTTCCTTTTCTCTTTCCACTTCTTCTCAATAAAATGTATTAAAAAGGAGGAAATGCGAGATATAAAGATTATATCGAACTTTTCTGTGTAATCATATAATCTAAATAAATCAAATAAACTATATGGGAAAATATATCTTTCGAAAGGGTTCAATGTATAAGTCGGTGATGGAGTAAGAAAGTTACATAATATTCCGTACTTTTCAAGCTCCTTTGCTAAAGGATACACTCTAACTTCAGTACTACTGCCAAGTGTTCTAGGGTCGCCCAGAATGTAGGGTGTCAAGAAGAGCATCTTCATTTCATACTCTCGTTTTCTTTCATTTATTATCTACCATAGCATGTAGATAAAAAGAATGTAGGGAAAAGGGATCTCTTTTAATTATTATTTCATACGATGGAACTATCTGCTTTAACCAGTAAGCAATTTTTTCAGCTTCTCCTGGTGTGTGATAGGCAGCTATCGTGAGTTTTGGTTTAAATTTTGTAAGAGTTTGCCTTGCCCCTTTAAGAATCATCAGCTCAGCACCTTCTGTATCTATTTTTATCAGATCAACTCTCTTCAATACAAGCTCCTGCACCATAGTATCTATTTTCCTCATGCGAACATTAACAGTATTCTCGTATTTTTCACTAATCTTAGGTGTTATTATAGAGTGGGTACCGGTAGCTTTTGAGAGGAAAAGCTTAGCCCTTCCATCTTTATCTCCAAGAGCCATTTTAAAAGCTTTAACATTGCAAGCATTATTTATCTTAATGTTCGTGAGAAGTCTTTGGTAATTTATAGGTGCTGGTTCGAAGCTTAAAACTAAACCTTTGTCTTCCACAAGCCTCGAAGCCAATAAGCTATAGAACCCATAATGTGCACCAGCATCTATAACTACATCACCGGGTTTCGGCTGAAGATATACCCTTTTAACTTCATCTAGAATCCATATTTCTTGTAGAGGTGCAATAACGCAGTACTCACGGTCTGTTACGAGGCATTCTCTGTCACTTATCTGTATAATTTTCCCGTAGCTCTTGTACAAAAAATGATTAAATAACATTACTCTTTTAAAGCTAACTGTTGCATCTCTTCCAAGTAATAACCTAGTGACACCTCTCCAAAAGGCAGATTCGTGATAAACAGCAGCAAATAACAGGCTTCTTATCATTAAGGAAGGTGTACTGAAAATACGCATATTCAACTCATTTTATGTAACGTTTCAAAGTGATCTATCATATCATTTATAGCCAGTTTCATGTTGATTTTTTCTTCAATAGTTTTTCTCGCATTAATACCCATATTTCTGGCTTCATTATAGTGCTCAATTAACCAAATAATTTTCTCAGCCATTTTTTCGGCGTCCCTAGGCATGATCACAAATCCATTCTTGTAATCTTTGACGACTTCTGGTGCCACACCTGTATTAGTTGCAATTACCGGTTTCCCAGCCGCCATGCATTCAAGCAGGTAAGAGGAAAGTGTTTCCTTTAGAGATGATGACACACAAATATCTGCTACATTACTCTGAATATATGGCATATGATAGTTGCTTATCCAGCCTGTGAAAATCACATTTTTATATATTCCAAGCTTTTTAGTCATTTCCTTCAGAGAGCATGTAAGAGGTCCTCTACCTCCTAAGACAAATGTTGTATCGAGCTTCTTCAGCACTTTAGAGGCAGCCATTAAGTAGTATTCAAAGCCTTTATGAGGATAATGACCTGCGGCATAAAAGATGACTGGATGTTCAATGTCCTGCAGATTATAGACCTCCAAATCAACCTTCAATTGCTTAGCTCTGTCAAACCATTCCAGATCAGGAGCAAATAGAGGTATAACCCATATTTTGTCCGATTTAAGGCCTAATTTTATTAATTGCCCTTCGCTATGTTTACTCAATACGATACATTTATTATAAAATGTGTTGTATGAAGCTATTGCAATAAATTGTTCAGTTCTTTTGTTAGGAAATGATCCTATAACAGATATACTTATAGGTTTACTACAAAGTCTCCTTGTAGATGCCCAGATTTTAATACCCTCTCTCACTCCGCCTCCGAGGATAAAATCAAAGTTCTTCTCTTTTTTAATAACATCCCTAAGAAGCCTGACTCCATTGATTAAACCTATTAAATCAACTCTATGTAAACCGGAGTTTATGTAATGTCTTATATCCCAATTCTCAAGTTCTTCAGATAAGCAGGAATATTGCTCTCTTCCGTCATAAAGAACAACAACGTCGATTCCCATCCTCTTAAGTGCTATGGCTAAGCGGGTGTAGTAAAATGTTAAACCTGCATTCGGGGAAGATCCAATAAGCAAAATTTTGTAATTCATAGAATTATTACCTCATAGCTTATGTTATATCATACAAGCTTAATATAAATAATAATCTATACGTGTACAAAAATATTTCTTATTTAGATATAGCTAAAACATTATCGCTCAGATTTTTCCTTTACTGGATAGCAAGCGAGATTTTATGATCCTTTCAATCGTTTCTCGGGGGTGAATAAGTTTATTTATTTCTAAAAATTTGAGACTTTTACTAATGTCTACTTTAAATTTTAGTTTATCCTCCTCTCGGAAAAGTGGCTCTATGCCTTGATCTACGATCTCAATTTTAGGTGAGATATTTCCATTAGTTAATTTAAATATAGCATTCTTAATAATTTCCGCAAGCTCCAAGATTGTTATGGGCTCAGGATAATAGACGTTTATTATGTGATCTAAACTGTTGCCTTTCTTCACTTTCCTTTCGAGAATTTTTTTAGCATAGGCTTCAAAAGCGTAGCATATATCGAAGATATCTACATAGAGCATAGGCCTGTACATGCTGTGCTTGAAAGGTGTTAAAGGCTTCCCTTTTAAGCCGTTTTCTATGAAGATGTTCGCAGCAGTTTTTTCTGGCATACCCTCACCTAAAACCGTCCCCATTCTTATAATGCCATAGATTTTGTTCGACATTTCATAATAATAGCGGACTATAGCCTCCTGTGCTATCTTGGAAAGCACGTATAATCTAGCTCTATCCTCTACCTTATCAGGTCTATACCCAAACTTCTCATCGATAACCCCCTCTAATCCCATTTCACCAATAGTATGCCATGAACTAGTCAATATCATGCCCTTAATGTTCGGTAACTCATCAACAGCTTTACAGACGTTATGTGTACCCACAAAGTTAACTTCATAGGCTAAATGTTTATTTTCATTAATTAATGGAATTTGAATTATTGCTGTATGAATAGCTAGGTCAACATCCGATAGCGCTCTCTTAACTTGTTCGTAGTTACGGATATCACAGAACTCGAAGGCAAATGATTTGTTCTCCGGCTCCCTTACATCCAATATTTTTACATCAAAGCTTGATGAAAGATATCTTGCCAAGGAAAAACCTACGAAGCCCGAACCGCCCAGGATCCCGATAACGTTTTTGCTCATACTACCTGTTTTTCCCGTTCATTTTTAAATTTTTCGTAGAGTTTTTCGAGCTGAGTTACAATTCTGTTGATAGAAAACTTTTCTTCTACAAGCTTGCGAGCATTACGACCCATTCTTTCGGCTTCTTCTGGATGTGCAAGTATATACGCGATTGCACTTGCCAACTCTCTTATATTGCCGGCTTGAAACAGCAAACCTGTTTCTCCATGCAGAACTATATCCTGCATCGCCTCAACATCTGAAGCTATTACAGGTTTAGAACATGCGTATGCCTCTAAAACAACATTTGGGAAAGTCTCATAGCGCGAAGGAAGCACGATTATGTCAGAATCTACATAAGCACTAAGCTTTTCCTTTCCATACAATGATTCAATAAATACTACAGATCTAGAAATGCCTAGAGATCGTACTAGAGATTTTACTTCGCTTAAGAACCCATCATCTGGTCCAACTATTGTTAAAACAGTGTTTTTGTATTTCTTTTCATTCTTAAGATGGGCATAAGCCCTAATCAGAAAGTCTATACCCTTAATCTTATGAATTCTGCCCAAGTAAAGTATGACTTTATTATCTTCTGGTATGTTAAACTTCTTCTTAAAGACTCCCTCATGCGGCAATTCTGTATATTCTGAAAGGTCTATCCCATTGGGTATAATAGCTATCTTCTCCTCAGGTACACCCATATTTTTATATTGTCCAGCCTCAACCTTGCTAAGGGCAATAACTTTAGTGGCATCTCTTAGCAACTTATAACCAAACAACACATCATAAATCCACTTCAACCTCTGCCATACCACAATCTTAGGAAGAGACCCACGAGCTTGTAAAACATAGGGAACATTGTATTTACAAGCATAGTGATGAATCACGATATTCTGAAAAGTTCTGTACTCATGAAGATGAATAACATCAAATTCTTTGACTTCTTTTCTTGCAGATAAGATGAGTTTAGGAGTGATGAAGAGTTTAAGTTTCTTAACAAGCATTAGGGAAAGATTTCTAAACCGATAAACTTTTAGTCCTTCGGCGACATTACTAAAATCCGTTTCTTCCAACCTAGAGTTAAAGTCTTTAGCATCAGTTGTATACACAACGACTTCATGGCCCCTTTTAGCAAGCTCTCTTGAAATCTGATATGCTGCTTTAACCGGGCCTCCAAAAGCATAAGCAGGAGGAAAATAGGGTACTACTTGTAAAATTCTCATGTTATAAGAGATGAATTAGATAATTATGCTACTGCCAACACTGTAAGGAGCTCTGCACCTATCTTGGCTAAGTTTACCTCGGCTTCGACGAATTTTCTGCCATTATCTCCCATTTCTCTACCCTTCTCTGAATCTCTAGCAAGCTTAAGCACATTTTCGGCAAGAGCAGTAGGATCACCGGGTCTGGATGTGAGACCTGACTTAGTTTTAAGCACATGCAGTGCAGGCATCCCGTTTGCTGTACAAAGTATGGGCCTACCAGCTGCCTGATACTCGTAAAGCTTGGAAGATATACCGAGGTAGGGTTTGCCGAAGTCCTTTAGAGGTAAGAGCAATGCATCTGCCTCACAGAGAAGTCTTGCGACCTCCTCTCTTGGCAAAATATTGTCTATTACATTCACATTAGTAGCTTCTAGCTTTTTCACGAGCCTCTTTATATAGGGAGCTAGCTCTCCTCCACCTTGCAGAATGAATTCCACGTTCTCATTTTCGAGAAGCTTGGCAGCCTTTACTACCTGTTCGAAATCATAGGCCACGGAGAAAGCACCGCTATAGAGCACTATAAATTTTCCATTATGCTTTGGGGGGCACAATTTGAACTTGTTTATATCCACTCCTGCTCTCACTACTTTGACCTTTCTCTGGCTAACCCTATACCTGCCGCAGATTACAAAAGTATAGCCAGGGCTTATGGGAGTTATGACCTTCGCCTTATGGTAAGCAATTCTAGCCATCGTTTCAGCTATTTTTGCCATAAAGCTTTTAGGTTTGAGAAGATTGAGGCTGTACACGTCCTCAGGCCATAGATCATCAACATTAAGGGCAACAGGTGCTCTCTTCACTGCTCCATAGATTAATGCGGGAAAGAATGAGATTATATTGGGATTAGCGGCCCATACAACATCAACCTTTCCCACTACTGGAATTGCAAAAAGGGAGGATATGACAAAGGAGATAAAAAGAATAAGCCTGTAAGCTAGCCCTACGGATGGTATCGGAGGGACAAACGTTCTAATGACCTTCACTCCATCTCTCCACTCTACCTTAATGGGCTTCCACCTGTACTCCTTGGAAATATTTCCGTACGGATAGTGAGGAAAAGCAGAGACTACAGTCACTTGAGCACCGTTGAGAATCATCCCTTTTACAGCATTATAGGCTCTGGTTGCTCCTCCGCCCATATCCGGGGGATAGTACTGAGCGATGACCAGAACTCTCAGTGGTTTGCCCACGAAAATTTCGCCCATCAGAATCTAGCTGAAGCTTTTATGTTGTCCCAGTTCTCCCTGAACCACTCGTACACTTTCCTCAGTCCGGTTTTCATGTCTGTTTTGGGCTCGTATCCGAGTATTTTCCTCGCCTTCTCTATCGATGCCCTCCTTCTAACAGCCTTGTCCCAGTCCCTTCTTGGCCTGAAAACTATTCCAGCCTTGTTTCCGGTTATCTCATTTATCCAGTTTGCTAAGTCTATCACCCTTGTCTCTGTCTCTGAAGCAAGGTTTATTGCCTCCCCAACGGCCTCCTCCACAACCCCCATCCTGAGCGTTCCATCAACTATGTCCTCTACAAACGTGAAGTCCCTCGTCTCCTCTCCAGTTCCAGTTATCGGCAGCGGTTTATTGTGCATTGCCCACCACATAAAGTTCGGTATCACATTCCTGTACTTTCCAGGAACCTCTCCAGGGCCGTAAACGTTGAAGTATCTTGCTATCGCAACTGGAAGCTTGTAGTAATCGTGGAAGTAGTTGCAGTATAATTCTCCCACCAGCTTGTTTATCTGGTATGGTGTGTCCAGGTGCAGCGACACGAAATCCTCCCTTAATGGCAGGGGTGCCTGGCTTCCGTAAACTGAACACCCTGAGGAAGCAAATACAAACCTCTCCACACCTGCCAGATTTGCATATTCCAATGTTTTTAAGGTACCTAAAGCATTAACAAGGAGATCTGTCTCTGGATGGTCCACGCTGTTTTGATTCGCAAAGTGTGCTGCTAGGTGGAATACATAGTGAGGCTTGTAGCTGAAGGCCCTCTTCATCCTTTCTTCATCCAGTATGCTTCCATGTATGAAAACCACCCTCTGGTGCTTGGGTATGTTCCACTCAAATGATGCTGATAGATCGTCTATTATCACTATTACCTCCGGCTCAGCCTTAAGAAGGACTTTTGTCAGGTTGGATCCTATGCATCCAGCCCCGCCCGTTATCAGTATTCTTTTTCCAGTGTAGTGACCAAGAACCTCCTCGAATTTCATTTTTTATACACCTCCTTAAACCACTCTATGGTTCTGGGTATTCCCACCTCAGGCTTCACGGTTATTTTAAAGTTCAAATCCCTTTTTGCCTTCGATGAATCAGGCCTCTTGACCCTTGTTGTGAAGGGCTCCGCCTCCTTATATGTCACCTTCGAGTCATCCTTTCTCAAATACCTCAGTATCAGATCTGATATGTACTTCACATCGTATAGCTCATCCCCTCCAAGATTGTATACCTCACCCGGCTTGAAGTTGTCAATTATATTTGCAACAGCCCTGCAAACATCGCTCACATATTCAAGGGTTCTCTTGTGTCCCAGATACACGGTATATGGCTCATCGTGCAATGCTTTGTATATGAACTTCGGAACAAACCCTCTATACGGATTGTAGTGTTCTCCTGGGCCATAGACATTGAAAGGCCTGACTATGACAGTCTCCGTGCCATATTGCATCGCTGAGTTCTTGATCATCATTTCTCCCACCCATTTTGTCATTGCGTAGTCATTCAGAAGGTGTAGATGTATCCTCTCCGGTAGATCCTCGGTCATAACTCCATCATAGTCTCCATATATCTCAGCGCTGCTGAAGAATATCATCCTGAACTTCTTTCTCTCCTGCATCCTTATGATGTTCTTCGTGCCGACAGCATTTGTCAGCCACAGGTTCTCGTAGTAATCCTCCCCATTCCACCTTCCGTACTCAGCTGCCAGATGATAGACATAGTCAAAGGGCATTTCAAAAACCCTTTCCACCTGTCTGTACTTGCTCACATCGCATCTGATGGACTTTGGATCGTTGGAATGCGTTAGATCGCAGAACCATACGTCATGTCCCC
>Ga0080004_1145958_pt1 | contig 21153 bp, 21 predicted proteins | sample WasSprMetagenome_FD_69207 | JGI IMG/M metagenome (GOLD analysis project Ga0080004, IMG submission 69207) | Sulfidic aquatic microbial communities from Washburn Spring, Yellowstone National Park, USA - WS (SPADES assembly) (version 2) | ecosystem: Environmental > Aquatic > Thermal springs > Hot...
CCCCGTTGTTTTTGGCTTTTCGCGAGCCGTGGCTTCGGGGGTCCCGCGGCGGGAAGTGGCAGGGCCGGGCTTCAGCTAAGAACTAAGCCCTCGAGGGAGGAGTGGGATTCAGTCCTAAACCGATGGATCGCCTCCGGAGGGTTTCCCGTGTTTTGAGGGCCGGGGTTAGGGTACGGGCAGGTTAGGTTAACTCTGAGTGTTTTTCTCTCTAGTAGCTTCTCCGGGTTATTCTCGCTATTATTTTCTCCCCTATGTCTCGTCTCGTGGTTACGTATCTCAGTATGTTTGGTAGTGTTGAGCGGAAGAACGGGTCGTGCATCGTTTTCTCCACGTACGCTCTGAGGACTGCGTGAGGTCTTAGCTTACAGGGCGCTTCCTCAACCCCGTTCTTCACAAGGCTACAGACCCTCAGCAACTCCTCCAGAGCTTCCTCAACACCATACTCTACCGCTATACTCCAAACCTCCCTGTTCATCCAGCTCCAGGCTACTAGGCAGTCCATTAGTAGAATCATGTGCTCTTTGTACACTGCGTGAGCGGCAGCGACAGCCACCTCGGCCTCCCTGCTAAGAGCCCTCGCTGTGATATCGTTCAGCTCGATGTCTTCCGCATGCTCTCTAATAAGTTTGCCACCGTCCATGTAGACTACCCATGTGAATGATGGGTTTGTGTAGAGATCAACTATGAACTCATTCTTAGCAAGAGTGATGGTGTATGGCTCAGAAACAGCTACTTTGAAGCCTCTGTGAATCAACGCCTTAACAGCTTTGGGAATGTCATCAACGCCTACGAGTATATCCAGATCTACGGAGACGTGTTCAAATGACCTCCTAAACTTATATAAGGCGTAAGTAGCCCCCACGCTCTCCAAGACCCCGACAACCTCGGCCGCGTTCTTCATAAACCACCTGTACTTAGCCTCTTCGTGAATAAGCTCATTCCTCAAAACGTCCCCTACTCTCCTGAGGTATGCTAGGTAGATCTTGTTCAACTTAGCAACTTCAGCTAATTTATAAATCTCCTCACTACTAAGCTTGTATAAGCCCTGCAAAGTCCTTAGAAGCTTCAGCGTCTCTGTCTCTCTAGGCATCTAATCACCTTAGCCACAACCCTAACAGGCTTGTTCTTACCAGTATCAATAGAGCACCTAGCAAGGTATTTGGCAAGAACACCATATACAGCGAGCTCCTTAGCAATAAACCCCCTTGGGATATCGGCCCTCTTAACGAGCGTATCTAGATCAGCATAGAGATAGACAACATTCTCCCTAGAGACAAGGCCTAAAAGAAGCCTACCAATCACTGAACGGAGGACCCAGGGAGCATCAAGAGTGACAACAAGCCAGACAAGGAAATCAAGCAAGCCACGATCACAAACAACAACCCTACAAATCCTCCCAAGCAGAAACCTTGCAAAGAGATGGGGAAGAATAGAGACAAACTCAAGAAAAACCCAGACACTCTTCAGTTTCTTAGGAACACAAATATTGTAGTAGGGATTGCAAGAGCCGCGAAAAGAACTAAACCTATGGAGAAACCTGGCAAGAATAGAGACAAAAAGATGGGAACCCCTAAACCAGTGAACACAGATACTACTATACCTAGAGAGATACAAGGTCAAGAACCCAACAGTGGTAGTCTTACCAGAGCCATCAGCACCGGAAAGGATTACATAAACATCTTCTTCCATCAAAATCAAACGCCTTTAAGCAATCTGTCTCATTAATATTGCCTTGTATAGTTTTAATTTAAATGCATAACTTGTTGTTTAACGCTGTATACGACCCTCCTATTTTAAACCCTCTTAATTTTACATGAATAATCCTAAACTATGTACTGCGTAGAATAGCTCCATAGAAAACTCAATATAGAGTTTTACCTTACTGTAAAACATAGTCTGGTACTAGGTGTCTATTATTTAATATCCACTCGAGTGTTTCTCTAAGCCCTTGATCGAAGGGCCTAGGCTCCAGCTCTAGTAGTCTCTTCATTTTCTCCGTGTCTGCATAGCCTCCCAACGGATCTCCCTTCGGCCTTGAACCATATCTTATCTCTACATCTATTCCAAGCTTCTCTTTAACTATATTCCTTATCATTACTGCTAAGTCATCTATTCTTGTTGGTTTACCCGTTCCAACATTTACTACCTCTCCTTCAACACCACCCCTCTCAGCAGCCCTCACGTTGGCCTCTGCTACGTCTTCTACGTGTATGAAGTCTCTTACCTGGCCTCCACCATAAACTATTAGCGGCTTTCTATTCAACGCTCTCATAAGAGATATCGCTACCACCCAGCTATGACTCCTTGGCTTGGGGATTTGTAGCGGCCCATAGATACTGAAGTATCTGAGAGAGACTGTTGAAAACCCGTACAATGTGTAAAACAGCCTTGCCTGGGTCTCACCCCATAGTTTAGAATTAGCGTATGTTGATAAAGGGTTAGGTTTCATGTCTTCTCTAAACTTTGGTGATTCCCTTGGGGGAGGCGAGGGTTGATCACCGTAGATAGCGGCTGAGGAAGCGAATACATACCTCTTCACTCCAGCATCTAGAGAAGCCTTTAATATATTATATGTACCAATAATATTGGTTCTAAAGTCTTCATCGGGATTGTATATCGTGGCTGCAACATCAGCGTAAGCTGCCAAGTGGAATACTATATCTACTCCTTGAACTACTTTCTTAGCGACTTCTCTATCAGCTATATCCCCTTTGACGAATTCGACTCTATCATCGGCCAAAATATCTCTACAATAGACCTCCAACTGGTTGAACGGATAGGCAGAGAGATTATCGATAATCTTTACATAGGCTACTCCCCGCTGAAGGAGCTTTCTAACTACAAAGCTACCTATATGCCCACATCCACCAGTCACCAAAACCGTTGTACGACCCCAGTTAACCATGTACAATCCCCTTATAATATTTATCCACGCTCTTATTATATTGAGACCTCGTTAAAAAACTATGCTATTCAATTCCATCGGTAAGACCGCTCTCTAGAGTTTTAAAATTCTCAGTAAATCACCACTGTATGGAACTATATATATCTTAATTTCTCTATCGGATCTCTTTCTCAGTTTTTGTACAAGAGCCCTCTTGCACATTATTTTTCTCAAGTTCTTGAATGGCCATATCATTGCCCTCGCTACCTGCAAACCGTATACTTTATTGCCCGTGGAGAGGAAGTAGAGGGCTGTTAAGAGGTACTCAAGGTATGTTACGAATAATGTAATTAACATATTTCCGACGCTATAGTTCTTCATCAACGTAATTAACCTGTTCCTTTTATTCAAGTAGTAGAATTCTGGTCTTGGCCTTCTAACTCCTATTCTACCTCTTGAAGAAGCACCTGATTTATGATAAATCGTGGATTCCGGCACATATAGGACTTTATACCCTGCTAGATATAACCTCCACCCTATATCTATATCCTCGTAGCCAAATATGTACGATAAGTCGAATCCACCAATTTCCAGAAGTATGTCGCGTCTAAATATAGTTAGAACCCCCATGATATAGGTTGGCTTATTGTATTGACCATAGTCGATCTCGTTAACACCCCGTGTGTAGTTGTTGCCGAAGTAGTCTATCCATCTACCTGCGGCCGCGCTATCATCGAATCTATCGCGGTCATAAAAGCTCTTGTATTTCGCGTCTGCAGCTACAACCCAGGGCATTTTCTCTAGGGCTCCAACTAGGGGTACAAGCCAGTTTTCATCGACCTCAATATCGTTATTCAATATAGCCACGTATTTACCTCTCGCAACTAGCACTCCAGCCATGTAGCCTCCGGTAGTGTATGTGTTCTTGCTGAGCCTAACTATTTTTACCGAGGGGTAGTTTTGTTGGACGAACTCCACGCTGCCATCCGTAGATCCGTTGTCAACTAATATGATCTCGAAATTTTGGTATCTAGTTCGCAACAATGAGTCTAGGCATGTCTTTAGATGATGTTTACCGTTATAGTTTAAAACGATTATGCTGACTAGAGGGTGCTTTTCTTTGTCAATATCAGACTTGCTACTCGTCATAGTCCACCTGTAAATTATGGTAGGCGAAGATGCTTTATCTCGATATCCATCTTTTGCTCTCTACACGTATAGGTGAATAAATGGAAGAAGTATTTAACAAGGGTCACATACTTAATGTCGTAGTGCGTCGTGTGCCCTCTTTTACGCCAAAACAACGCTAGCTTACTCCAATCTCTATCAATGAAGAAAACACGAACTCCCTTTGCCCTGGATAGAAAGCGTAGGAAAGAGATGTCTAGCCGCATGAGTACTTCAACATGTCTCGGCTTAAACGCCTTACTTATAAGACATAGATTGTAGTAATTTGCCCACTCCAAAGAGAACCCCTCATCAACAATGATGCACTTATACGTTAAAGCTGATACAATGAGCAGGAGGAACCTCAAACACTTGTAGATTACCTCTAGTAGAAAAGCAATGAAGGTCATCTTCTCCAAAAATCTCGGATTAATAAATAATATAGGGTCTCTTCTCTCTCGCTTCAACACTTGTAAAACCTTAAAACCCTCAGACCTCCCCCTGTTACCATGCATACCCACGGAGGGTGTTATATGTAGCAAGAACTCTGCATAGATGTTTAGAAACCCGAGACGCTTTAAACTGTAAACCTTATAACTAAACCTCTTTGCTAAGAACATTGCTATCGTTGACTTTCCCGAGGCAGGGGGACCGTCAATGATTATTATCACGTTCAGTCACCGGTATCTCAAGAGAAAGGAGTGAATGTAAACCATTCGCGACGAAGACGCTTTTATTCCTACACTCTAGGTATCCATGGGAGCCTTTTTAACATGAATAGAACCCCTCTAACTCTATCCAAATAAGCTCTGTATGGCGTTAAGAGGGTTTTCCCTAAATGCCCCCTCTACATCTCTCGAATCAAACACTAAGAGTTCTTTACCTGTAACCGCAACAATCTTGTTCCCCCACGCGAAAGCATTAACAAGATGGTTATAACGTGTAGAGGTTGGGTCTATGTAGAGAGGGTACCAATAATACAAATCCTTTGATACTAGAGTAGCTCATATATTGCTACACCGCCCCTAGCAATATCACTATCAAAACCAAATATCCATCTACCCCCCTCAATAAGCACGGGGACGAATTGCCACGGATCTTTGTATAGGGGTCTCCAGCTGAACCCGCAATCAGCTGAGAGAGCAACCCTAGCAATGTTTCCATCCCTAAGCGTAGTAATCAAACCCTTCTCTCCTCGTCAAACGCTATGTAGTGGAAGTGCCTGGAAAAGGGGTCTATGTCTCTATTCGATACAAGCAACTTGAAGTCCTCAAGATCATCGGAGACATAGATGCCTGTAGGGCCTTTGCCATACTCCTGAACGAAAACCTTACCACAGGCCTCAACAGCATGCCAAAACCAATTATCAACGCTAACCCTAAGGACTAGCTCGTCCTCATTATTAGAAACAAGGTATAAAGTGTTACCGGCAGATACCAGGAATTTACCGTCGCGACCCTACAGCAAAACGCAGGGAGAACCCTGTATCGAGATCAAAGTCCTCCAATCCCCGTTCTTAAGTTCAGAAACTCTACACCTACCACCTTCATCAATCGCCACGTAGATTGCGCCATCAATACTCCTAGCGCTGAGTGCAGAAATGACAAGTCTCATTTAAACCACCTTATAAGCAATTAGATACCCCTTCTTTAAGAGTCCAACAAGTATGAGTATGGAATGTAACATCCTGATAAGCACCCAATATTTCCCATGAGCGATTAGGTATGGTATAGACCTCGGGCTTATCAATTCTCACCAAAACGAAGCCCCTTAAGAGATACCTAAACACAGCATAGCCCATTTCAACTAATACATCTACACTCATCGATCCTGGTAAACTAGGTAAAGCCAGGACAATAATCCCGCCCTCCTTAACTAAGCTCTCAAGCCTCCTCAATAACTCCAGATCGAGAATTCCATAAACAGACTCAATCGCGATAATAGCATCAAAACGATCTGCATAATCGAAGGACTTAACATCTGAAGCATAGACCTCATCATATACACCAAGTTTTCTGGCAAACCTAACCTTATTGACATCAACGTCAATGCCAACAACCTTAGAAACGCCCAAATAATTCTTTAAGACTAGGTCCCAGAAACCAAGACCGCAACCAACATCAAGAACACTACTAGGCTTAAACTTCTTGAGGAGACCTGTAATCCAAGGCTCAATACCAGAACTGTGAAACGTTAAAGTATACTCAGAGTCATACGTTAGCCCACTATCGTTAGCACCAAATCTATGAGTTCTGATCACGCAATTTTAATCTTTGCCCTGCAGAGAACCACTTCGCCAGTTATTACTCTTCTATCCTGGGTATTATGCGGAATACTACACCTATTGATTGAATTATTTAAGATTCACGATATTGGCACACGAGATATTCTATATCTGAACTTTTAATGACGTTCTTACAGCTATAGCCTGTTTTTGTAAAAAACTCAATAACACCTTCTCTGTTATACTTAGTCACCTCAATCACCACTTTTGGTTTGAACTTTTTAATGCTTTCCTCAAAACCTGCAGTACATAAAGTTCCGCTCCTTCTACGTCAATTTTAACGATATCAATGTTATTTATATTTAATTTCTTAACCAAGTCATCCATGCGCATGGCTCTAACTTTGATAACTTCAAAGGCGTCAGTTGGATTAACTATGCTTGAAAGAGTTGAACTACGTTTTCTAAATAGCATAACATACCCATTGCTATTATAGGCCGTTAAGTTTAAAGCTATGACATTGCTTATGCTTGCTTGAATCTCCTTTATTAATGCTAGATATGCTTCAGGGTCAGGCTCTACTGCTATTACAATAGTATTAGGAAATCTTTTTGCTAGATATAAAGAATATCTTCCGATATTAGCGCCCACATCTATAAAAATGCAATATTTTCTCTGTGTACATATATTCTGCAGGCAACTAATGACATATTCAAAAATTGGCTTTTCGTAGTCAACTCTTAACTGCTCATAAAAGTCAGAAATGCTTGTTGCATAAAGTACTACACTATTTAGTTCCATGGGAATGAATTTGATAAGCTTATTTGAAATAACCCTAAACACCTCGATCTTTGTTCTGTAGTAGAGAAAATTAAATAATCTCGCTAAGAATATTCTAATGTGCCTACCTAACTTTAGCCACATAAACATCACTTCAGTGTTGTTATGCTTCTTAAAATTTCAAGATTGCGCTTTGTTGAAAAGAACATAGTATATGCTTCCTTTGCTCCTTGCTCAAGAACTTTTAAAACCTCCTCATGTTTCAAAAGCATCTTAACATCCTGCACTATGTTATTTGAAACGTAGATATGCTTCCCATGAATAAGTTCAGGATGCAGATATTTAGCATAAATTGTTGTTACAATTGGTCTTCCATAAAACAATGCCTCTAGAAATCTATTTGATATGCTTAAGAACGTTATGGGAAGCACAACCATCTTTGCATTTCTGTATAACTTAGCTAAAAAATAATCGTCAAATCCTTTACCTATTATATGAAGATTCTTCGGAGGTTCAGTACCTGGAAATACTTGTTTCCAATCCTCTAACGTGCTACCAGCTAAAACCACATCAACATCTAGCTTCTTAGCTATCAGATAAAGTGCCTCTGCCTGAGGTTTAGCTTCAGCCCTAAGGTACACACCCCTCTTACTAAGAACAGTAAAACCAAATATATAGTCTCCACGCTCTATCGCCTCGGATATGTAAAACCTAGCATCTCTAGGCATCGATGTGCTCTCAGATCTTTCCGTAGTTATGGATCCGTAAGGAGGGTATACCTTGATTAATCTATTGATAAGAGGAGGATAAGTCTTTCGGGCGAACATGTATGTGACATTGTCTAGAGCCATAGCATACGTAGAACCAGAAATATAGAACAAATTTGCAATGATGCTAGGTAAGTAAATAAGTAGATCTTGATAACATCCAAGTTGCAGATTGTTTACAACCTTAGCAGCCCTAATACTCCAAAGCCTAAGAACTATAGGAACCTCTCCATGGAGTAGTAGTCTTGCAATTATTGAAGGTATTCGAGGAGTGGAGATGACCATATCATAATCACCCACTTTTATTAATCCCTTAAGAAGATTGTGGCAAACATGCAAATAGGATATGTTACTACATGGTGTTTGCTTATATGAGACTGAGAATTCACCATTGTCACTCCCGATCCTTAATTGAGCAACTCTTACATCGGTACCTAAATGAACAAGCTCTACTTTACCAACAGCACTAAGAGCTGCTATAAACCCAAGTTCATGTCTGGATAACGCATCGTTAGCTCCTATATACAAGATCTTCATAGCCTTTCAGCCCCTTTGCTATGCATTTTAGAAAATCTCGTGCAATAATATTCCAGCTATAGGTGCTCGCATAAGCTATTGCTTCTATGCTGAGCCCCGCCCAATATTGTTCATCGCCTAGTATCTTTATAGCTTTCTCAGCAACTTCATTAACGTCGCCTATGCGAACCGGTATCACAGCATTTGTTCTATAGTTAATCCTTATGGCTGGAACTCCATAGGCAACAACAGGTGTACCAACAAATAATGCTTCAAGAACCACTATAGCAAAGGTATCCATATAGCTCGGGTATATCATGACCTTGCTTCTTGCAAGAAGCTCAAACTTCTTTATCTCATCAACATATCCCAGTAATGTAACGTTATTTTCGACTCCATAGGATTTGAGCGTTTCCCTAAAACTCCTTTTCTCTAAATCGTCAGAAATCCTGCCTATAATGACAGCTTTAAAGTTAGGTATTCTCTCCTTAACCTTCCTCAATATGAGTGGGACATCATAAATACCTTTTGCCATTGAAATAGAAGCCAAGTAAACGATATCTATCTCTCTATCTCTCACATTGTAAGGCCTGTAGGTGACCTCAATAGGCTTTATTACAGCCGAGCCCTTAACTGAGCATACTTTTGTAGCTTTTAAATGCATTCTTTCAAGGTCATATACTACTGATGGGCTACAAAGAATGAAATAACTTAAACCATGTCTATTTAATAACCCATAAAGCTTTATCATGATCTTGCTTGCCACGTTTAATTTCGTTTCTCTTACGTATGGCAACCATCCAATAGGCGAGTGAAGCATCACGAAAACTCTTCTCTTAGTTATTACGCCAGTTAGGAGGCTGACTAATACAATGCGAGGTGTTTGATAACCTGCGATAATAAGATCAATGTTCCTTTCTTTAATTAACTTTATCAAGATTCTGAACCATGAGAATAAGTCTAAGAGCTGATTTCTTTTGGGTGGTAAGTAAATAATGATGGTGTTAGGAGACAGAACTTTCGGGCATTTTAAGCAACCTCTATGCAGTGAAAACGGTATTACTACGTAATACGAAATCTCTGTATCTCTTCTGAATTCGCGCAAAACATAATACCACCATCTCTCAGCACCACCATAATGAATACATGGCCAAGCGATAATCGCCATCCTTATCATTTTATCACCTCACTGAATAATAACCCTATTCCCTCAAACAACCTCAGCATTCTCTACCACATACGATCTTGCAAGCCTGTTCACATATGGTGGGATAACCCTAAGACCCCTATATCTTCCATGAAATCTTTCATAAAGATGAATTGTGTAGAGAGGATGGCGCTCTATATCAACGTAGCGTTCGGAAGATCAAGGTTATAGGAAGTTAGGATAGAGGAAGATTTAAAGAACAGTCTCATCTTTAGTTTGTTTTCGTATTTTGCTGTATTCGTTTACTCAATAGATTTCTAAGCTTTGAGGGGCTCAGTGCCTTTGTGTTTATGAAAAGCATATTAAAGTACCTAGAACCGGCTTCGCGCCGATATTTTATAGGAGAGCCATAGTGTGGGACGTATCTAACGAGCTTCATATTATAGCCCTTAAGATAGTTGATCACTTTAGCTAAGTTTTTCTCGCCAACCTCAATAAGTAAAAATATAGTACTATCTAGTCTTTCGTTCATACCCTCTAATACTTCAATTTCTTTTCCTTCAACATCTATTTTAACTATAACTTTGTTATCTTTAGGAACAACCTCCTTGAGAGGGATTATTTTTGTCCGAAAGCATGCTCTTTGCCCTCTCGGCATGATATCAATGTAACTTGAGGCTAGGCTTTCCTCTTCGCATAAATAGGCTTCACCAAAATCTTTACCTGCAGCTACATTTAAAGCAATGTAGTCACACTTGTTTATCTTCAAGTTCCAGATAAGCTGTAGGTAATTGCTTGGATGAGGTTCAATAGCTATAACTTTGAAGCCATGTTTACAAGCTAAAACGGCGTAGCCACCAATGTAACTACCAATATCAACAAATAAAATTTCTTTAGGATCGAATAGTTCGAGTATGTGGCTGAACACCTCTTCCATCATCATATATTCTTCTGTTTCATACGTCATACCTAAAAGAGGACCTGTGAGTACATCATCAATAGCTATTTTAGGCCTAGAAAGCCTACAGAGGTACTTTCCATTCAGATCTATGTAAAGGTGTCCTTGGTAGCAATAAACCTTTCCTCCAGCCTTAATCACACGTTCAAGCTTTCTAGCAAGTTCTACTAACTCCTTAACATTCCTATGATCTACTTGAACTCTCAGCCCACAAAAACGTATCTCAGCTTGAATTATACCTCCAAAACGTGTGAACAGGTAGATTTTGAAAACTTCCAATGCGTTTCTCATACCAAATACTTCAAATAACGCTTTAAAGCTTGTAAGGGGCCTTAATAGGCTCTTATGCACTAAGGTATAGGGCATGACGCCTCGTTCCGTGCTTACATTTTAGATAATTGATGAGTAAGAAAAAAGCCACAGTAAGAGATAGAGGTATACCTATAATGAATACTCTTATGGCTTGTCTTAAAGCCCCATCGATATTCAACTTAGTAGTCCAATAGATCAAATAAAGCGTCCATACGAGTGGAAGGGAAAGGTACAAAGACACATTGTTTAATGCTAAGCCGGCAAAGAAGAGTAGCAGTAGTGCTAGAAAGCCTGTTTTTATAATATAGTGTCTTTTTTCAACATAAAATTTGACGACATCATTAAGGCTACAAACACTCCTAAATTCTCGGCCTTCAAAACCGCCACGTATAGTTTCTAAGTAAGCTAATGTAACTAAGAATCTTAGCGTATCCCGAAAGGAAGAGTGAACAAAGGGATCCGAGTACCTCATTTTGCGAACTTTAACATCATAAACCTCGATGGAACTCAACAAAGCTACTTTATAGCCTTGCTTTAATGCACGTAGACAAAACTCAGCATCTTCAGAGAAAGGCATAGGCTTAAAATTGATGTCCCTTATAACATGTTGTTTAATCCCGGTAAGATCCATACCAGCAAAGTGAATTAGCCAAATGTAAGAGGTATGATGAGGGCTTAAGCGTTCCTCTTTCCGGTTTTCCTTTAAGTTTTCCAAGAGCTTTAGAACAAAAGACCTGGCTTCCCGGACGTTACTAAAATTAGCATAGCTGCGCTTAATAGCTACTATATCTAAACGCCATTCCTGCACTACCTTAATCAACTCCCTTAAAGCATTTGGAGGTGCAATAACATCACTATCCCAGAATACCAGCACCTCTCCTTTCATCTCATCTATGCATATATTACGAGCCTCCCCGATGTTACTCTTTTTAACCACTGTCTTGTGCTGTATTCCTGACTCTTCGAGAATAGACTTAGCAATCTCTACAGTACCATCAGTTGACAAGCCATCAACAAGTATAAAGTGTATTTTGTCCTTTGGATAATCTTGATTAAGAAGAGATTTCAACGCTAAGTCTACAATCCACGCCCTATTAAGTGTTAACATACATACGGTGACTAAAGGAGGTTCTTCCGAAATCATATCTTACCCTCCTCCTGTAATCCCTTTAGAGGATTTGCCGATCAATAAGCCCCTAATGAATCCCACAAAGGAGCCTTCTATACTATACAAGAAAATCTTGACGAAAAACCCAATGCTTGCTTTTCCCAGTTTTAATAGTAAGGCTAGAGGAGAGAAGATCGCGTTGTAAAAAGCATGCATAAGAACAGCGAAAATACCTAGTACATCGTAATGTTTTGCGAAGAAATAGGTATCATTTTCAACTAGTTTCCCCCACCATTGAGGGCCTTTACCTAATGCCGTCAGAGCTCTTTTGTACATGTGGAAAGAGTAGTGAAAGGCTTTAGCTTCACCACATACTATTACCTTATACCCTGCTTTCTGAACTCTAAGAGCTAAGTCATAGTCCTCCGCAACTATAGGTTCCTCAACATTTACATCAAATAACCCTGCCTTTAACAATGCTTCTTTTCTACAAATCACGGTTAATGAAAATACATTGAGTTTCTTTCTCGCAAAATGGTTATGAACTCTAAGAGTGTTCAAAGCTTTCACTATGAATTGAACTGCTTTCTTATTAGTCTTGACAACAATAGATTCGCTTCCAAACGGATTGATAACGGCTGAATATGTGCATCCTACGTCCTTATCACTAGTTAGGACAGCAACTAGTTTCGTAAGCCAGCTAGGCTCTAATACTACATCATCCTCAAGTATTGCTACCAGCTCTCCTCTAGATCTCAGTATACCAATATTCCCAGTCATACATCTATTCCAATAACCTGTCTCTATGACCCTACAATCCATGTTCAGTTGTCTGCAGAGCTTCTCAAGTTTATCGCCATTAGACTCTGTAGCGATGATAACTTCGTAGTTCTTAAAATCCTGTGTTTTGATTGAGTAAAGGAGCCTCTTAATGCTTGCTAGGTTTTTTCCTATAGTGTTTATGACGATTGTAACATAGGGCTTCACAAGATCTTCAATATTGAGAATCTTTAATCACCCATAGATAAGCATAAATATCCAGTAGTTGAGTACGATGCTAAGATCTGAAGCGCTCGTATCATAGCCGTATAGTACCTTAAATTTTGTATGTGGAGCATATACTCCTAATGCTTGATCTATATTACGTTCTAGTGGACCTTTTAATGGAGTAGTATATTGAATTACTATGTATCCTCCCCCTAAGCTTGGCTTTACAAGATTCGAGAGCTTTATGGCAAAATCAATGTCTTGATCAAGAGCTGGAAGACTCCCTTGCAAAACTCTATAATTTGTAGGGGTTTTCAAGGGTGAGACCAAGCTTGATAGTGAAGATAGAATTAAAACCAGAACCAAGATGAGGAATCCTATAACGCGTACTTCGCGCTTCTTTAAAAGATCTGAGAAGTAAATGAGTGTTGTAAAGGACATCATAGGAGTGTACGTCCCTACAATATATTTTGTAGGAGTTTCAACCATAACAACGAAGAAAGATGCAAGCGCTAATGTCAAAACAATTACATTATTAAGCAAAACATATAGTAAGAAAGCATTGCAATTATGCCTACTCTTGAGTAGACAATGATGACGTATAAGTATGTAGAAAGATATGCCTGCAACTACTCCTAAAGAGGCTACATAGCCTATGTTAGCTGAAACGGGTACTCTCTGATATGTGCGTGGCGCTACCTCCACATTAAGAACACTAAACCTCTGAAAGCCGCTGAAAAATGCTTCAAACATATAGGACGCAAAGGTTTGTAGTGATTGAAATGCCCCTGTATAAAGACCTTTCAAAGCGAATAATATAGAGGCAGAAACCATTATTATCGCTACTAAACGCTTCACAGATTTATAACTCGGTTTTAGCAGGATCGCAAGGGATAGTAAAGCTAAAAACAGCATTATGAAGCCGAGCGGATGCATTAAAATACTTGTTACAATCATTAACAATATCAATAAATATTCAGACAATGCAGAGGCGCCCACTCTAACGACCTTGAATACAACTAAAATTATGAGGAAAGCTAAGACTCCAGAAAGACTATTGCTATGAGATGCTGATAGAATGCCAAGAGCATATGGATGTATTGTAAGTAGTATAGGAACGAGTAGCTTAAGTAGTTTCTCTCTTTCATGATTATATGTTTCGATAAGGTCTATGAAACTTCTGAATGCTAAAAATAGAGATGTCAGTAGTGAAATCGTTATGAGCTCCCATGCGTAGGTGTTTTGTTGGGGAACCAATTGAAGCCCTAGTATTTGCGATATTATGACGTATAAGAATGTATGCATGGGTGCCAAGTCGTAGTGTGGAGCATGCGTAGACTTAAATAGATGTCCCTCTAGCGACAGTATCGTAACGTCCCTCGCATCTTCTGAAGCTGCATAAGAGCTTCCGAGACTGTCTCCTGTAAGACCGAGTATCATAAAGAACCAGATTGTTATGATCAAAACATTCATAACTTTGTATGCATCGTTGGTTTTGGACTCTGTTTTGAGGGAATATCTTAGGGATACTATCGTGGTTAATAGTAGAAATAAGTCATAAAAGAACCAGCCAGCGAAGTACTCTATTGGCAGTCTCAGCATTAATGTGGACTTGAATACATATATGAAAAAGGATGTAACAGAGGCGATGACGCAAAGGATGCATGCCCCCTTGAATAGTGTTAGTGCTATCACGGGGATTTTTATAATATTCGTGGAACCACGAGTTTTTCTCTCTGCCAGTATCAATCCTAGTAACGTTAAGAGGAAGTAGATGCTAGCAATAAAGATTAGGAACAATGTTCTACTTAGAGTTAATGGCTTGAGAGCTGTATCGATAGCTCTACAGAGGTCTTCTATGAGTATCAAGATTTTACACCAACTTCTTGTAGAGCTCTATATAATCTTTAGCCATTCTTTCACTACTAAATGTTGTAATCAATTTGGTTCTTTTGTTTTGGAGTTCTTTCACCAATCTTTCGTAGTTTTCTTCATCTGCAAGACCCAATAAAGTTTCGGCAAATTTCTCCAGGTTCAAGGCGTTGACCGTCACGCCTAAGTTAAAACCTTCGACAAGTTCTTCAGACCACGGTGCTTTATGTGCGATTACCGGTTTGCCCAAGACTGCCGCTTCTATGACAACCATAGGAGCAGCTTCATAGAAACTTGGATGAACAAGAATATCACTGACTGAAAGCTTCTTTAAGAAAAGTTCTCGTGGAACCTTTCCGTAGTAAAATATTCCAGAAGAATTATCAAATCTATGCGTTACCTTTAACACATAACTTCTTAGAGGTCCGTCACCAAAGATCTGCAGATATAGGTATGGATTTCTCTTCCTAGCGATCCTGAATGCTTTCACTAGCTGTACAACTCCCTTATAACGCATTAATCGAGCTCCAAAAATAAGAAACCTATACTTTATGTTGAGTAATGCAGACGTATCTTTCGTTTGTCTGGTATACTCGCGTACGTCTATGCCGGGGTATATTATTGTATTCCTTAGGGAGCGTAGGCTCTCGTAACACAAGATATTATAGTACATGATGTGTTTAGCCACGTGAACAGCTACATCTGCATAACTAAGAGTATCCTCACCTAAGGCCTTCTCCATCTTCGCATACACTAATTGTGCTGTAGTACATGCTAGGTCTACTACATTAAGGTGCTTTAAGGAATCCCAATGCCTATTGTAAGGCGAAGGTGAGCCATGAAATACTAATACGACTTTAATGCCAACACCTTTCAATAGGTCCTTTAAGGTCTTTATAAGTATGTCTGACTCCGCATTCAATTGTATAATGTCTGGTCTTTCTTTCTCTATAATCCTCTGAACTCTCTCACTATTATACATTTGGAAGTAAGGGTATGTAGGTCTCAAAGAAAGGGTTCTCAAATAGTAACACTTACAGCGATTATCAAAGCAATACCTCACCTCATCTTCACTTCGTGACGGGGTTATAACAATAACCTCAATTTCCTTCTCTGTGAGTTTCTTTACCAACTCATAGTTATATGACCCTATCCCCCCAGAAATGTATGGCGGATATTCTGGTGTTATTATAGAGATTTTCACAGTATATCACTCATATCCCAGCTTTAGCTCTTCAAGTATTTTTTGTGCAGAGATCTTAACAGTATCACGAGATCTTAACCCAGGTTTGAATCCCAATCTCTTTATCTTGTCTATCTTTAGAGCTATTCTCTTTACGTCTCCTGGCCATCCAACTCCGTGCAACACTGGTTTGTATGTCTTTCTCATGTTGCTTAGCCCAATTGCCTTTATTACTTCGTCTGCTACATCATCTACGGTTATCCAATCTTTTGAAGCTATGTTGTATACTTCGTAGCTTGTTTCCGCCCTTCCCCACGCAACTATTGTTGCTTCCACCGCGTCGTCTACGTATATGTAGCTCCTTACCTGCTTCCCGTCCCCGAGGATCTCTAGCTCTGCTGGGTTCTTCAGTAACTTGTTTATGAGGTCCCATATTACTCCGTGCCTAAGTCTCGGCCCGACGACGTTTGCATAGCGGAGGACAACCGCTCTTATTCCGTAAAGCTTTGCGTAGGCATGTATAAATGCTTCACACGCTACCTTACTTGCTCCATAGACTGATACGGGCTTTATTGGAGCACTTTCATCTACCGGTATCTCCTCCGGTTCTCCGTAGACGGAGCTCGATGATGCGAATACGAGTTCTTTAACACCTTTTCTCCTCATAGCCTCTAAGAGGTTGAACGTTGCGACAACGTTTTCGTTGAAGTGTACTTCGGGGTTTGTTGTACTCACCCTAACCTCCGGGTTTGCGGCAAAGTGAAAAACAACATCGACTCTCTCAACTGCTTTCAGCGCTATCTGTGGATCTTTTAAATCGCCTATGATTAGCTCAACGGTATTTGCATCTAGGTGATGCTTAATGTTCTCTATTCTGCCACTGCTAAGGTTGTCTACTGCCCTCACCTTGTACCCATCCCTAACAAGCCTGTCAACGAGGTGGCTTCCTATGAATCCTGCTCCACCAGTCACTAAAACCCTCATTCTAGCCACCGTAGAGTTTCTTCAAGTACTCCAAAGCTACTTCGCTCCAGGTTGGTATTAAGCTTTTCTCTTCTTGTGGAACCCTGTTTAAGAATTCATAGACAGCCCTAGCTATAGCCTCGACGCCTTGGCCCAAATCAACTATCAGTGTTCTCTTCCTACCCTCAAAGTTTAGACCCCAAGGCTTCGCAATAACCACGGGTACCCCAATAGCGTTCGCCTCATTAACGCTTTGAGGATAAGACTCCTTCTCTGATAGCAACCCGAAGAGCGTTGCATGAGAAAGTATCTCTATGTACTCCTTAAAAGGTTTGAAGTCCCCCACTTCATAAGGAATGCCGAGTTCCTTTAAGAGCTTCCTAAGCTCCTCTGTATACGGCCCTCTACCAAAGACCTTCAGCTCTAGTTTAAGCCCGTAAGCATTGTTAAGGATTTTAACAATTTTTGCTAGTGAGTCTATGTTCTTGTACCTCTCAATCCTTCCACTGTAGAGCACGTATCCTTGTGGATCCCACCTCAAGTCCCTTACCCACTCCTCAACACCATTCTCAATAGGCATAGCCCCAACACCAAAGTCCCTCTCAACGAGTCGGGCCTCGAGCTTAGAGACCGTGTGGATCACGCAACCCATCATCAAGCCCTTAACATACCTCCTCCAGAACTTCCAGAGAAACCTCCTCACAGCCGTATGGCCTGTTCCGTGGTAGTATGGAGTTAAAACAACCTCCACATCTCTACTCTTAACGATCTTCAATGAGTAAACCGAGAGAATGCTGTGAATGCTGTGAATGTGTACGACCTCAACGCTCCTAGTAATCTCTGTAAGTAAACGCTCTAATCTACTCCTCATACGCGGGTAGTGGTAAGCGTCACCGGGACTCCATGTAGGCCATCTAACGACCCTAACCCCGTTCACTTCCTCCTCACGCGGTTCACCGATATTTGGCTCCCCAGCTATAACCGTTACCTCATGTCCCATTCTGATCAGTCTCTCCGAGACGGATTTGACCACATACTCTAGTCCACCGATACGTGGGTAGTAGTGTGTTGCTACCTGGAGTATCCTCAAATGACCACCTCTAAGTAGTTCGTGGGGGTCTACTTAGTCTGTGCAAGTGATTTGAATATCTTCTTCAACTTCTCAACGCTACTACTCCAAAGCCTAGCCTTTATTACCTCCCTCACGCGTGGATCTATGTCTCTACTCCTACACCTCCCTGCCTCCTCGAAAGCCTTAACGTAACCCTCAGGGTTCTTCACGATGTAAACCCTCCCGAGGTGCTGGTATGCTAGAACTTCCGGTATCGGGGTAGCAGCAACTACCGCCCCCTGCGATAGGTACTCCCACAACTTGTTTGGTGCTGCGTAGAATGCTGTTGGGTTCTCTACGTCGAACGGTATTGTCGCTAAATCCATTGCTGCAACGTATGTAGGTACCTCTGTATGCGGTACGAAGTCCAGCCATACTGACGCACTCCTTACTCCGTATACCTCCAGCCACCTACTAACCCTCCGGGAGTGCCCCGACTGTAGTTGCCTACCTATTAGCAGAAGCTTTACCGGTAAGCCCCTATCTCTAGCTACTGCTACAGCCCTTATTAGGGGCTCCATATCTAACCAGAACTCTATGCTCCCTATGTACCCCACAACTATATCCTCATCCCCAAACCCGAGCTTCTCCCTAACCTCCTCACCGCTGTACCTCTCCAGAAAATGCTCTGAGATACCGTTTGGAACTATGTAAACCCTCCTAGCACCTATACGTCTAGAGTACATAGCTAGTGCTACACCTGGTACTGTCACGACTGAGGCACTCCCTATTAGAAGCCTCGTCATGACCTCGAAAAACCCCTTAAGCACGGTTCCGACAATGCTCTTAACATCCGCTAAGTACCCTGTTGCTGATGTCGGGTAGTAGTCCTGGAGATCGAAGACTGTAGGAATACTCCTCTCCATAAGCCTCCTAATAGCATCATACATTAGTGGGGGTAGGAGGTTCCCGGCAAAGACAACGTCTATCGACTCCTCTCTAACTACTCTTACGATTTCGTAGGTGTAGCTGAGTACGTTGGTTAAGTAGTAAAGCCCTGTCTTACTAGTTCTAAACTCTATCGGGATCTCGTGAACTATGCATCTTGTTGAGAGCTTTGGCTTCCCGAATATGTTGAACCTGATAACATGAACCTCGAATTCCTCCCCGTCGTGTAACCTCTCGAAGAGGTGGTTATGCCTCTGTGGGAATGGGTGGCCTAGGTAATCACTACTTGGTATGACCAGTACTCTCAGAGGTTCTCCACGCATTTTGAGAGGTCTGTCCTAGCTATCCTCACGAGTTTCCTACGAGCCCTACCTATTTCGAGTACCGGTAACCCTCTCTCATCGTATAGGGCAAGCAGCTCCATGTAATTACAGTCCACCCGCTCAGTACCTACCAGAGCGTGAAGTACGTAGGGGTCTCTACGTACATCGGAGTCCTCCACCCTAACCCTACCGATGGAGTCCCTCAATATGCTCGCCACCCTCTCCCCAGCTCCCCCATCCCCGAGTAGCCCACCGCAGCCTCTGTGCTGAACTATGCCCTCACGATCTCTTAGTACTTCCAGTGCTTTCTCAATAACCTTCTCAGCTTCGACGCCTACGACTTTGTTGGTCCCGGCTAACACGGTCTCTGGTCTCTCAGTGTTGTACCTGAGGGTTAGTGTCGGTATTCCCAGAACACATGCCTCCTCCTGCACCCCGCCGCTATCCGTTAGGACGAGGGCTGACTTACTGAGTAGTCCTAGAAACTCGAAATAGCCGAGAGGCTTTAGGAGCTTTACGTGCTTACTTAACACCTCTAGTAGCCCAACAGCCTCCAACCTCTTAATAGTTCTCGGGTGGGCTGGTAGTACTACCAGTACGTGCTTAGATATCTCTACTAAGGCCTTCACGATGTTCTCCAGCCGCCACTGATTATCCGTATTCTCCTGTCTGTGAACAGTGGCTAACGCGAACCTTTCCGGCTCCAGCTTATACTCCTCGATTATCTTCTCCCCCCACTCTGCTGCGAGGTCTCTGTACCTATAGACTATGTCCACTATGGTGTTACCGGTTATGTAGATCTTCCTCAGCGGTACACCAGAGTGCGTGAGGTTTATAGCAGCTAGCCACGTAGGTGCGAAGTTCAGCTCTGCGATAGCATCAGCCACTACCCTATTCACCTCCTCCGGCATAGTACGGTCCCAGCTCCGTAGACCCGCCTCCACGTGGGCAAAGGGAGTTAAGGTCTTAACGGAGGTTAGTGCCGTAGCTAGCGTAGTATTCGTATCCCCCTGAGCTACGACAATGGAGGGCCTATATCTTTCTATAGCCTTCTCAACACCGACCATTACCCTAGCCGTCTGCTCTGCGTGGGAACCGCTCCCTACATCGAGGTCTAAATCGGGCTCTGGAAGGTTAAGCTGCTCGAAGAATACGCGGCTAAGCTCGTAATCGTAGTGTTGCCCGCTCCACACGAAGACGTAGTCTACCCCCAGACGATCCAGCCACCAAATAACAGGTGCTACCTTAATGGCTTCAGGCCTAGTACCAGCAACTATCATTATAGGCCCTCTACCTGCGGACAAGGAGTTATCCCTCAATTAAGTGTTTATATATACTTACCTTCTTTTCCTGCTCGCCAGGTGCTCTGCCAGAGTGATTGCGGCCGTTATTATCGCTAGTATTATGCTTGCTTCAGTGATTAGTGGTCCTTCTATCGTTGTTTTCTGTGTGAAGTCTGTGGGTTTTGTTGACGCGTCTATGATTGGTTTTATCGTTATTTCGTTGTTGTTTATCGCTCCCGTTACCTCGAACCTCACTTGTATTGATTGTGTTAGCGGCCATAGTGCTGGTGTCGGCGCTGTGAGGGTGTCGAGCGCTATGTGTAGTGCGTATAGCGCCGTGGCTAGGGTGGCTAGCCTTAAGTATTCCCTCCTAAACGCGTAGATGGCTAGTAGTGCGGGGGTTAGTGTTGCGAGCACTATTATTAAGCTGTGCGTAACCCATTTGTGGATCCTGAAAACGACGTCTATGTCGGGTAGCAGTCCTGCGAGAGCTATTAGCAAGGAGTACTTGGGCTTGGCTACCCTGCTCGATATTAGGTAGCTCGCTAAGTAGTGTGTCAGCGGGTCAGGCATCACTCAACCTAGGCTCTCAAGCGATCAACCGTAGTACCTGTAGAGCGGTGGGTTGCTTAAGTACGATATCCCTAAACACATGAGCCTCTTCAAGGACTTCATGGCTT
>Ga0080004_1114093_pt1 | contig 21143 bp, 16 predicted proteins | sample WasSprMetagenome_FD_69207 | JGI IMG/M metagenome (GOLD analysis project Ga0080004, IMG submission 69207) | Sulfidic aquatic microbial communities from Washburn Spring, Yellowstone National Park, USA - WS (SPADES assembly) (version 2) | ecosystem: Environmental > Aquatic > Thermal springs > Hot...
CCTAGGAAGACTCCTTAAAAGTAATGCAAAGAAACACTTGTTTCATATAAGTTACATTAAATATGCTGTGTCTGAATCAAGACATTCTGTATACCGTGAATTCCACAATCCAATCTGGCTTGAATTGAGCTAAAACAATGTATATTTTAAAGCCACTAGCAATAAGCTCCTCTTGCTTATCCGATAAAGCAATAGCTCCATGAGATGAAGATTTAAGTTCAATTACAGCCTTCTCCACTAATACTATTTCAGCACCTAACTTTTTCTCAAAATCTTTAAGGTGCATTAAATTTATGTCTTCATTTTTAATACTTTATTTCATTAAGCTGGTTTTAGGTGATGCAAACATGAGGGCTATTCCAAATTTAGATCAGAAGGCTAGGAGGTTTAACATAATTATCTGTGGTAGTGCTGATTTAAGTGAATACAATCCTTCTGATGTTTTCCAAATGCCAATTCGTAAGGGTATCGTGATTGGTCTCCATGAGGATTACACCATAGAGGATATAGCTAAGTCACTAGGAGTCTCAGAGGAAGAGGTATTGAATCACTTAAAGTTTTTGAGAGAAGCGGAATATGTAACAGAGAGGAATGGTTGCCTAATTCCCACCTTCTTCATTGCACTGAAAGATGATGTATTGAGGGCAAAGGATATGGCTAAGCATATTGGGAAAGAGCTTGCAGAACGCTATGAGTCTAGTTGGAGTCTTATTGAAGAAACATATCGTAAGCTCTCAGTTTCACATAGATTTAGCTTCGATAGGGTAAGCTTTGTCTTAGTTGGCGCTTATTCACTGGATATGTACATGTTGGAGGAATTTGCGGAGGAGGGGAAGATCATGCCTAAAGCTCCCAAGAGGAAAGCTGGTTGCTTTTACATGTGGGGAGTTGAAGATGGCATGGATTCCCTGGGCCGATATGGAATGCATTTAGACGAAATTGGTGAATATGGGTATGCAACTTTTGGAGGCGAAATTGAGAGGAGGAGAAGGTCTCCACCAGACCACTGGCTTAGAATACTGTTGGAATTAATGTGCGAGAAGAGCATGGCAGATGCACTCACTAAATTCATGAAGCTTCCAGCCTCCGAGAGAGAACGCACCGTTAAAGCAATAAATGAGATAACGCTGAAAGTTCTTGGAGAATATGAAAAGAGATATTATGATAGTGGATACAAGCTTAGCCCAGAAGCTGAGAAATATTTGAAAGAGTGGCTATATATAGATGAAAAACTAACACCCCTAACGCCAATATATACTAGAGAAGACATGCTCATGATAAGAGATTTCGCAAAGAAAATGTCCACCCAAATCTTCAATGTAATCTACAAGAATCTAAATAAGATTAAAGATACCTTCAAGAAGTGTAAAGCAAGTAGATATGCAAGCTTCGCAGAATTCTTCTGCTGGCTCTACCACCTAACCTTCACAGAAACCATAGATCACCTAATAATGAAGCAGAAGCTAAAAACGCCAATCCACGGCTACGAATACTGGATTTGGAAGAAATAACTTCCATAAACTTTTTCTAAAATTCAAAATCCTTTGCAGTTCAAGAATAAAAGTCTAAAAAAATTCTCCAACCATATTTTCCAAGTATTTTCATAATATAATTAATACATAACCAAATGTGCTAGCATATATCCAGTCTGAAGTTAATGGGGGTTAATAAAATTCGTGTGGATAGTGTTCATCGGACATGTAGAATCTCATGTATATATTTTCATAGGATGTGCTATGCTTAGCTTGTGCTATCAATTTCCCCCAGAAGATTCCAGCTTGTTCAAGGTTCATCGTATTAACCACTTTTACATTTCCTCCATTGAATTCTAGCATGTAAGCCCATTCACATTCAACCACTACATCTACATCATATTTCGAATATTCACGTTCACCCATATGCAATTCGAGAACGTATTTTTGATTTGCTTTTAACGGCTTAATTAAGTCCATTGTGAATGTGAATACTTGCCCTGGAAGTATTGTGAATACTTCGGGTTCAACGGCTTTATTGATCTTCTCAGCAACTTTAACCTTAGTCTTCTTGAATATCAACCCCTTCTTCTCCATGATCTTCGGCTGCTTCAAAACTTCTAGGAGTAGCACGTAAAATACTCTTGCAGGAGCATTATCAACATTTTTAACAGTTGCCATAGCCCTCAGCCCATCAACTTCAAACTTCTCCAGCGAAACTGCAGGTTCCACTTCCCTCATGCGAGCCTTCTTCCTCGCCTTCTCAGCCTCCCTCTCCGCTTCCATACGTCCAAAACCATAACCCCAAATTGCAGAAGCCACATCAATTTTAGTCATAAATTCATCCCCCATTCAATATTCCTATCCTCGAAAAACTATAAGTTACTTTCGATTACACTTGTTAACATTACATTAATAATTGAATGTTGGTATCAAATTTATGGGGAATTATGAGTTTGGATGTTGGTGAGGTTTATAGGCGTTTAACATTGTTTACTGTGCGTAGGTATGGTGCATTTTTGGGTAGTGAGCTTGGGAGGGTTAAGATGCAAGCCACCCCACTATTAAAGATGGCTGAAGCTTTGGAGAAGAGTTTGGAGGATTTACAGCCAATACAAAGCTGTATGGAAACATTCAAGGGGAAAAGTGACGATGAAGCCTTAGCAAGCCTATTCAAACTCATAGGCTACCTAAACTCTTTATCAGCATATCTAGAGCAGATTGGAAGGCTTGTGGAAAACGTAAACATGCTAAGAGAACAACTGAAGAAGGATGGATTGATATTCGAACTCCCAGAAATAACGAAGCCAGCCATGCTTGAAACAGCAAAACACGTAACACTACCAGCAATAAAAGGATTCCTAAAAGGACTAATAGAAGCATAAGCTAAGTCTTCAAGTGACCTCATAAATACCCCTCTACTATTAAGTTACAAATAATTTCTGAACGTTAACGTCTGCCGAGGTCCTATGGCAATTCTCGCTAGTTAAACCTTAAGTTGTCAAGTCTCCATAAAAAAGTTAAATAAGTTTAATAAGACTTTAAAGTATTAAAAATATGGAGGAAGTCGTATGGAAAAAAGGAGCATGGAAATAATCGAAAAAATAAGGGAAGACTACAAAGATATACTGGCAATTTACGCTAGATATAAACGTCTTAAAAAAGAACTTGGAAAACCAGAACGTTATCCTTTAGATCCGCAGAAAATTGAAGAGGATTTGTCAAGCGCTGAATTTTTTAAATTAATTAAGAAGTTAAAGAAGGAGTGAGACTTTGAAAGAGGAGGATATAGATAAAGTTAAAGAAACCTTTTCCATTACAAGGAATTTAATAAAAGAAATCTCCGATAAATTAAACGCATATTTAATAGTTCTCATCTGTCATAAATCTGTGGGACCTGAAGTAGCATATAAAATGAACAAGATACTTAGAAAATCTGTTAAAGGTGATCAAAAACTCGCCATTTTAATCGACTCGTTTGGCGGGGATATTGACACAGCTTCAAAAATTACTAAAATTTTAAATCAATATTCTAAGGGGTACATTGCTATCGTTCCATTCTATGCTAAAAGTGCAGCTACCTTGCTGGCATTAAGTTCAGAGAAAATAATTATGTGTAAAGCTGGAGAATTGGGGGTAACCGACCCTATGGTTAGGGATCCGGTAACGAGAATATGGGTTCCTGCATCATCTATAAGGGAGGCTATTGATTTCATTGAAAAAATAGAAGATCCGTTAATTAAGTTAGCTATGGCCGATAAACTACCTCCCCTTTTAATAGGAGCATATAATGTGGCAAGAAAAGTTTCAAAACAGTATCTTGAAGAAATTTTCAAGAATTACGGAAATAAAGATGAATTAATTGAAGCATTTACGGAAAAGTACCTTTCACATGGCTATCCTATAAATGGAGCAACATGCAAAGAATTAAAGCTACCTGTAGAGTTGCCTGATCCAGACCTTGAGGATAAAATCTACACGTTACTTGAATATTATCTCGACCTATTATCCGAATTTGAGAAGAAAGAGACGGATGAGAAGAAGAGAGGTGAACATTTAATAATCCAAACAAAAGATGCAAGCTATGTTATCATTAATGACGAAGAAATAACCATAGACCTCTAACCCCTAGTACCTTCTATACACATTATGTCACTATACAACTAGCCCTCTAACTCCGGACAATCTTATAGCAACATAACATACTCCTCAGCATGTTAATAATATAAATGCGGACATACGATAGATTTAAGATGTATGTCAATGATTGAACTTGGAAAACATAAACTTGATTTGCCCATCATCTACCTACAAAAGGAAGTTTCAACTTATCCACAGACTCCCTCCATAAATTGGTTAGTACATACATTTTAATCAATTGAGGTATTGATATGAAATCGCATCTACCCATAATAATATTTAACCCAGGCATTCTGATTAGCTCCCTATATTCACGTTCTCTATCTTCAGTTGCCACTACAAACATCTCAGCATTAAACTCAATAATGCTTAAAAATCTAAACAATGTTGAGCATTTCAAAATTCAGATGATGAAATAAAGCTTATCTTAGTGAAATAAGTAACTTTAGGATATTCTCAACGTACTTAGTTATTATTTCCAGCTCCTCAGAATTTGGGCTGTATCCTTCATGAACAACCTTATTTCTAATATTCCAGAAAACACTTGGAAGTTGTTCTTCTAATCCAGAAACTTTTACATTCCTTTCTTTTAGCTTTTCTAAGAGTTTTTTATAATTATTTTTAAATTCTTCACTTATTTCTAATCCCAGCTCTTTAAGTTTCTCTTTTACCATTATTTCCATTGCGGTAAGATAACAAATTGCGACACTCCAATTTTCAGTGAATCGAGGAAAAGTGGTAAGAAACTCAGATATTTTGGATACTCCTTGCTTTAAATTTAATTTAAGTTCAAATATTCTTAATTCTGCTTCTAGATTTTCTACTAAGCGAGCAATACTTTCTTTGACTTCTCTATCTTTATAGTATTCGGGAGAATCCAGCCTTGATATCACAGTAGAGATCTCCGATTCATATGGAGGCCATTTAAAAGCCTCTTTTATAAATTCCTCTGGATTTTTCCCTGCAATAATCGTAAAAAGAAGATATTTCACATGATCTGATTCCTTGACGCGTTCTAAAATTGTATCTTGGATAATCGTCCAAAGAACTCTAAAAGATTTTCTGATTTCTAACACAATATTTTTACAATCATCTCGATTCAGAGGGCTTTGCTTTGATAATTCCCATAGACGTTTAATATTGCCTTTCAGCTTTCCAATCTCTTCTGAAATAGGAGTTATAACTTCAAGCATACTGACTTGTTATCGTTATTATTTAAAAATTTTTCGTTTATTCATAAAAATTAAATTTTAACTTTTATTCTATAAGGTTTGATCTTTAAGTGGCAAAGTATCCATTTCTTTCCTTAGTGTAGGAGACGAATTTGGATAGGAGCTTGTGTTCTTCATGGATTGATTTTGCATTTCCAATTACTATCAGCTTTCTCCTAGCCCTCGTAAATGCCACATTCAATCTATTCTCATCTTCCACGAAGGACATGTCTTCTGTGCTTGTTATTGTGAAGATTATTACGTCCTTCTCCCTCCCCTGAAATGAATCTACTGTGTTCACTTCAAGTTCATCATCTTTAATGAGCTCCTTTATGTAGTCTCTCTGAGCCCTATACGGGGTTATTACACCAATATCTTCACTCTTCACACCCAAACCCTTTAAGGTTTTAACGATTCTTGCTACAAGTTTTGCTTCGGATTCATTGAATCTTGAACCATCCTCCCTCATGGATTCCATTCCATCCACATGCAAGAATACCACTGGGATGTCTGGATTTAAGAACTTCATATCCTTGGGATAGCTTTTAATGGTGAGTTTTATCCCTCTACATGTATCTACGGGGGAGATGTTCCCTTCATATATGTAGCGGCTTGAGAATCCTATTATCTCGCTATTGCTCCTATAATGCCTCCTCAACCACACAGACCTATCCTTATATTTGTCAAGCATATAGCAGAATATGCTTAACTTCTCTTGAACCTTCTTATCCTTAATATCCAATGTTTGGAATATGGGTAGAAGTTGCTTATGATCACCAACCAAAACCCACTTCTTAGCTTTAACCATACCCAACAAAGCTAAAGTTAAAGATGCCTGGCTACACTCATCTATAAGCACCATATCAAAATGCTCATTAACCAGTGGTGGTAGATGAGATTTTATCAAAGTTGAACCTATAATCCTCGCCTCAGCAACCAACTTCTCACTCTCACATTTCAACATCCTATTCCTCTCTTCGCAGAGCATCCTCAACTCATTTTTAGCTTTCTGTAGCTTAGCCTTATGCTCCATCCAACGACCAATCCTAAACCATTCATCCTTAATTTGATGAAAATATTGAAGCGCCTTCTTCATTCCACGTATTCTATTTTCCAACTCCTCCAATTTCGATCCCAAAATCGTTTTAGCTTTATAGCTGAGTAGGTATGGTCTAATATTTGGCAGAACCTTCTCAGGTCTACCAACCCTCAAAGATATATCAACTGGTAAAAGTTCGAGGGCATTATCAACAGCCCTATTAGTATGTGAAGCTATGAGAACCCTCTCCCCCCTCCTATACAATTCATAAGCTATTTTGGCAATTACACGAGTCTTACCAGTTCCAGGAGGACCAATTATGAGGAGAGATTCACCATCCCCAAGCCCCAAAGCATATTCAACAGCTTCCAATTGGAATTCATCTAAGCGGTATCCACCCTTAACATCAAAAACATTTGAAGGTTTAACCCTCTGTAAACCCCTCAAACTGCCAACTTCAAATACATGTGAAACAGCCTTCTGCCCAAACTCATCCAACTCACCATCCCTAATCCTCCTTATAAGCTCAAGTTGAAGATCATAACCCACCAAAACTTCACACTCACAAATCTCCAAACTCTGTCCTTCACTGAGATCCAAAGGCTTAAACAAAGCAACAGTTATGATGCGTCCTTCACCTAAAACCACACCAAGAGGCACAATACTACCCCTATCAATGTAGCCTACAACATCACCCTCCTCAAACCTTGGAATCCCACGCTCAAACTCAATCGTAACAGTATCCCCAGCAACGTCAATAAGCTCACCAACCACCTTATCCCTCTCAACCCTCCTCTTCTCCTCAGCCCTCTCCCTATAAAGCAAACCCTCCATAAACCTCAAAAACATGTCCTTATCAGCATAAAGCGGAACATAACCACAATACGGACACACAATAGAATTAAACCACCTACCACACCTATCACAGATAGGCATGAAACCCTCCACCTACTTATCTAATTATGATTCTCTTTTACACCTAAACTATCAAAAATATGTTAGAAACAAACTAAATAAAAGGTTAACCATAACATACTTTAAAAAGGTGAATGAGGAGCATTTTAGAAGAAGGCTCTTAGCATTTTTGTTAAATTATGCACCTTAAACTCTTCCTCTTGTTCCATTAGTTTTTTATGTTATTTAAGCATAATTTATTTTTGAAGTTGGTTTTGGAGGTGTTGTTTTGAGTAGGTTTATTGAGTCTCCTCTATTTCCTATTGCTGAGATTAATGATAAGTCTGCATCTGAGAAGCGTGGTGGAGGTAGACCTGATTTCTGGGAGATGGTTTTCTGGTGGACTCGTAAACCATTGATTGGGGCTAGAGCTGTTATTGCGGGCGCCCTACTCCCAGATAATTATAGCTTCTACGATTTCAAACGCCTAGTTAGACTTTTATCTGATATTAAGACACCACACAGGGAGAATCCACGTATCCCCTCACAGCTAAAGGAGTATTTCTCTAAAGTTAAGCTTCTAGATCCCTTCGCCGGTTTCGGTAGCATTCCCCTAGAAGCTGCTAGACTTAATTTAGGCGAAGTCGTCGCGGTCGAGCTTCTCCCAACAGCTTACATATTCCTAAAAGCCGTACTTGAATATCCAAAACTATTCGGCGAACGACTAGTCAAAGATGTTGAGCATTGGGGAAAATGGATTACTGATAGGCTTCGAGAAGACCCAGACATAAAGGAACTCTACGATGAAGATGTCGCCGTCTATATCGGCTCCTGGGAAATCAAATGCCCACACTGCGGACGATACACACCACTAATTGGAAACTGGTGGCTGGCAAGAGTAGCTGGAAAAGCAGAAGAAAGCGAGGAGGAAGGTGAAGAGGAAGAGGAGGGAACTAAAAGTGGAGTTTTCAGTAGACTAGCTTGGATGACACCATATACATCCTCAGGCATCGTCGGTATAAGAATCATAGACTTAAATAAAGAGCTTAATAAGGAAGAAATTAGCGCTAAAGTCAATGCTAGACAGGGGACGGTCGAAGTCTCTGGAAGAACATATAATGTCCCCAGACCAAACATAGAAGCTAAAAGAGAAACAGCAACATGCCTGCTATGCAACAATATAATCAAGAATACTGGCAAAAACGAAGAATGGTACGTCAAAGAAGCCCTAAAAGAGTACAACAATAATCTTGAAAGATACCTAAGAGGAGAAATAACACTAGAAAATCTATTGGAAAGCAAAGCCAAACCAAGGATGCTAGTAAAGGTGAAAGTAATTAAGGGAGAACTGGAATTTGAGCCAGCAACAAGCGAAGATAATGAAAAACTATGGAAAGCACTAGAAAAGCTTAGACAAATATGGGGAGATCCAGACATACCAATAGAACCTATTCCACTATACGATGTAAGAAGTATCTGGGTAGTAAATTATGGAATGATTAAGTGGTATAAATTATTTAATCCACGTCAACTCTTAACTCTCGTAAAACTCGTCAAATTAATACGTGAAGCAGGCAAACAAGTAGAGCAAGAAAAAATCAAGGAAGGATTAAGTAAGGAAAAGGCATTCAAATACGCAGAAGCAATAACAACATATTTGGCAATAGCTTTAGCAAGATTAGTAAACTTCAATTCTATCGTCAACACATGGTATTCAGGTTCCTTATTGACAAATAAAGTTCAATCTTCCTTGTCGTTTAGAGGTTTAGCGATGACTTGGAACTCATGCGACATAAATGTATTATATGAAGAAGGAAATCAATATTCAATTAGAGGAAATTTAAAATCCATTATAAAAGGATTGTTTTATCTAGTTTCTGTTACTTCTGGTAGTTTTAGTAAGATTGGAGTTTTACTAGATGATGCTACCAATTTGAACAAGCTCACTATTGAAAAGTTTGATCTTATCGTTACTGATCCTCCTTATAGGGATGATGTTCCTTATGCTGAGCTTAGTGATTTATATTATGTTTGGCTTAAGAGAGTTTTAAGTGATGTTAGAGAGGTTTTTGGTGTTTTGAAGCTTGCTCCCAGATTTCATGCGGAAGCCTTTTTTGATGAGTTTGGTAATGAGATTGAGGCTCAGTGGAAGGCTTTTGCTTTGAGGGAGGTTAGTGAGAGTGAGGGTAGGGTTAAGTATTCTGGTGTGAATATGGATGCATTTGATTACTTTAAGTCTCTTCTTTCTGAGTCTTTCAGGACTATGGCTTCTAGGCTTATGGATGATGGTTTGCTTGTAACGTATTATGCTCATACTAGTCCTGATGCTTGGGAGGCTCTTCTTGAGGCTGGTTGGCTTAATGCTAAGATGAGGATTACGGCTGCTCATGCAATTGCTACCGAATCTGCTGAAAGTGTTGTTGCTAGGGGTAAGGTTCGGCTTGATATGGCTATGGTGGCTGTTTGGAGGAAGGGGGTTTCTGGTGAGGCGCTTTTGGATGATGTTTATGCTAAGGCTGTGGAGGCATGCTCAAGGGATGCTTATGATTATCGTAGAGCTGGCTTTGATGGTGTGAACTTGTTCGTGGCAGTGTTGGGTAAAGTGTTATCGCAGTTTACGCAGTATGAACGATTAATAGGGCTTAAAGCGGCTGGTGAGAGTCCAGTGAAGGAGCTTGTTGAGAATTATATTTATCCAGCGACTGCTGAGGCTATAGCAAGGTCATATGGTGCTACGGGAGCGAGGCTGAGTTCAACTTCAATGTTTTATTTGTTGGGGAAGGTTTTGGTTGGTAGGAGGCCGAGGCAGATGAGGAGGGTTTTGGATAGGACGACAGCAATAATACTTTCCATTGGGACTAGAAGTGACTTGGATAGGCTGAGAAGTCAAAATATAATACTTCGTGATGGGGAGAGACTTATCCTATTAGAGCCGAGGTGGGGTGTTAGGAGTTTGAGGGAAGCTGTAGAGGATGCGTTGACTGTGAGGAATTTGGATCCGAGGAAGTTGAATGCTGTGACGGCGATAGATGTATTGCATTTGTTGGAGTATTATGCTGCGACTTTGCCGAAGGAGGAGTTTAGGAGGAAGGTTGATGAGGTTAGGGGGAAGGTGCCTGCATTGTTTGATGAGGCAACTGCATTGGCTAGGATATTGGCTTCCGGTTTACCTCCAGAGGATCCTGAGAGAGAGTTGACTAAACAGGTTTTGGAGGCTCTTGGGGCAACGGCTCCGGGAGCTTTAGACTCGTTTGTTAGGAGGTGATGGTTAGATGTTGACTGGTAATAATAGGGTTAGAAGTGAAGTGTATGATGAGGCTTTGGATGAGAAGATGGCTCCATCATTGGGTGGAGTGGTCTTAGGGAAGGAGCATGAGATGTATATAGATCCGGAGAAGTTCTTTGAGAGAACTTTGATTACCGATCAGATAGCAAGCATACTTGGGAACATTTTAAGCGTGCTGAGAGGCGAGAGTGGTAAAAAGATACTTGTATTGAATGCGCTCTATGGAGGGGGAAAAACACATACGCTTTTGGCAATATATCATGCATTAAAAGCTCCGCATACGCTGTTGAAAGCTACACCGGAGAATGATGATGTTAGGGCACGTATAAATAGGTTTGTGGAGGAGATAGGTAAACTTAGAAAGCCGGATATTGTGATATTCGATGGGTACTTCTCGGAGTTGGCACCATCACCAATAAGTCCACTAGATGTCAAGGCGTATAAGGTTTACACGTTATGGGGATATATAGCTCACACGTTAGGGAGTTATAGCATTCTAAGAGAGTATGATGAGAAGCAAGTAGCTCCAGATGCTAGTAAACTTATAGAGATCTTGAGGGATAGGAATGCTGTAATATTAATAGATGAATTGGCCCATTATGTTAAGAGATTCCATGAAACTCCAGATGAGAATTTACGTAGATACAGCTCAGCCATAGAGAACTTTATTGAAGCATTGGCTAAGGCTATGGAGATTGCGAGAAACGTGGTTTTAATGATATCGCTTCCAACGGAAAGGAGGGAGAAGGAGGAAATAACTGTTGAAATCACATATCAAGCAATAAGGCAATCAATATGGAGGATATTCAAGGCTCTTGCAAGAGTATATACAGAGCATATTGAGCCAATAGCTCCAAGGAATGTACCAGCCTTACTAAGGACGAGATTATTTGAGGAGATAGATGTGAGGAGAGCTAGGGATGTGTACGATACTCTTCGTAGAACCTATGAGGAAAACAAAGAGATTTTTGGAGCGCAGCCAACTCTGATGGGGGAATTGTTAAGGACTTACCCATTCCATCCGCTATACATAGATACGTTAATAGATATTCTAGACAAGCATGAAGGTTTGCAGAAGACTAGAGATCTGTTGAGAATAAGTAGGAAGGTTTTGAGGGAAGTTTTACGTGAAAAGAGACCTTACGATTTAATAATGCCGTGGCATATAGATTTAACCAAAGACCCTATAAGGAACACATTACTAATAGGCGAATATGAAGGCTTTAAACCAGTTGTAGAGGAGGACATTAATGAGAGAGTAAAGTTATTTGTGGGGAAGCCACTCCTAGCAAAAATAGCGGCTATAACGCTTCTGGCAAGGACATTCGTTTATGGTGGGGGATTGGCGGTAATACCGCCGAAAAGGGAGGCACTTCCATCAGAGGAAGATTTAGCTCAAATGATTTATGAGCCAGCAATATTCCATGATGAGGGGTGGGCTCCAAAGGACATAGTGGATGCTGTAAGATGGATAAGTGGAGACCTGCTATATGTTGTTAGGGATGAGAAGACGGGTAGGATGTGGTTCACAAAGTTTGTAACTCCAATAAAGTACATTGAAGAGAGAGCTAGGAGAATTGAAGATATATTGGCAGTTAATAAGATTTTAGAGTATGCTGATAAACTTCTTAGGGAAACTGCCGATGTCTTAATTAGGAGGAGAGCTGTGAGAGTGAAGCCAAAAGTGTTTGATGCAGAAGCATCACGGGCGTTGAAAGTATGTGAACCAATTGAGACGGATGATAGGAAATATGTCTTATTGGCATGCTTAGATGTGCCGGAAAGGGAGGATAAAAGAATAGCTCTACTGGAAGACGTATTCTATAGAACTAAAAGTGGAGGTACTAAGAAGTTTGCAAACACTATTTATGTTACGTTTCCAAGTACGCAGGAGCGTATCAGATGGGCTTTAGAGTATGCTAAGAAGTTGATTGCATGTGATGAGTTGGAGAAGGAGGACGTAATAGAGAAGTTAACTGGAATGTTGACGGGAAAAGAGGCTGAGATAGCTAGGGAAGTCTTAAAGAGGAAGCTCGAAGATTATAGGGGAGGTGTCTTGGAGAATCTAGTAAAGAATACGCTGAGCATATTTGATAGAATAGCTTACCCACATTATGATGAAAAGAGGTTAGCAAATAGCGTTAAAGAAATGGATTTCATGGCGCAGGGTGACAGCATTATAACTGCTGCTGAGAGAAGCTTATCTTCAACGGGCATAGGCAAACTTAAGATGGAAATGGATTATGACATGTTAGACTACTATTTGAAGGGGGTGGGTGTAGATATGTCGGAGGGACGTGAACCGAAAACTGTCAGAGAAATAGTTGACTACTTCTACTCAAACCCAAAACTACCAGCTGTGCCTAAGGAAGTAGTTGTAGATGCGATAAGGGATGGTGTGAAAAGACTTGTGATTGGAGTTAAATGTAGAGGGAGGGTGCGGTTTAAGAAGGTGTATGAAGCTGAAGTTCCGCAAGCGTCAGAGGGTGAATCAGTGCCAACAATAGAGGATGATGATGAAGTGTTGCCATGGAGGATAGCATTACAAGAGCAGATGAAAGCTTTTAAGAGGCGAGAGTTTGTAGAGGAGGGGAAGCGTAGAGTAGAAGAGTATATCATCAAAATTGGCGGTGAAGAGGCAGCTGTTGAAGAAGTGCTTAGTAAGATAGATAAATTTGATTTAGAGCAACTTAGAGTCGCCCCTATAGTTAAAGTTGTTAAAACGGTGTCCATTAAAATTGAGCCAACCAAATCGTTGATTGAAGTGGAGCCTGGTGGGTCGGCTTCCATAGAAGTCTATGTTACTCGTATTGGTCCATATGTTGGAGAAGTCTTTCTAAAGCCTTCATATGGAAGGGTGGATAGGGAGAAGCTTAAGATAGATGATGCTTTCACCAAGGAAAAGATTGTTTGGGTTATGGATAAAGTGCCGGAACATGCAGGGGACTATACATATACGCTTGAAGCAACCGATCTTCAAGGAATATCATTAGATGTGGCAAGAGTACTTGTTAGAGTTGTAGGTAAGGAGGTTTGGGGTAAGGGTATACCGCCAGCAGGCACTAGGGTTAAGGGTTTGGAAATGGATATTAAGGAGAGGTTTTCAGTCAAGCCTCTAGATACATTGAGAAGGAGGTTGAGTGGGGTTGCTGTTATTTCTGAAGCTAAGTTTGAGATAACTATGATGACTGAAGATGAGAGGAAGCCATCGGTAATGTTAAATGTAAAGGATGTGTCTATTGATGATTTGTTGACGTTGGTGATGGCAGTCATAAATAGGTTCCAATTGCTTAAAGCTTCAGCCTCGCTAAACATAGCGTTGAGACCAGTGAAGGGAGAATATTTCGTCATGCCTGAAATAACTGAGGATGAGAGAAAGGTGTTTGGGGAGTATGAGAAGGGTATCAAGTATTTGTGTAAGTGAATTGGGTGAATTGAAGTGAAGGGTGAGATACAACGAGTAATAGTCTTTGATAAGAAGAGAATTGGGAAAGTGCATAGGCGTTATGTTGATAATATGAAGATTTATCTTGGTCACCCTGTTAGAGGAGTGAAGCCGCTTTTTGAAGCTAGGATAAGTAAGGAGACTGCTAAACTTGCTTTGGAAAAGTTTAAGGCTAATTTTGAGGATAAGGGGGATTTCTTGATAGTGAGTGGTGAAGATGTTGACGAGAAGATTAGGAGGCTTGTAGTATTTAGTGGTACGAGGCAGACTGTTAATGATTTCTTGGGGAGGCTTTTGTTAGATACTGTGACCTCGATGGGTGAAGTTGAAGATCTCTTCTGGTATTCAAGATTTATTAATGCATATGAGGGAGGTGGTTATTGGGATGTCAATAGGGTTGCCAAATCCCTCAAAACCCTATATAGAATACGAGTCAAATGATGAAGCTAAGGTATTACTTAAGTCCGTAGTTGAAGGGTTTAAATTTCACCCCTTCTTTTTCATGTTGAGGGGGAGTGTAGCTTCTGAAGATCCAGTATACCCATTTGCTCATCAGCAAGAGTTATTGGGTAAATTGTTTGCTAGGAAACCTATAAGGGTTCTTATAGGTGATGAGATAGGTCTTGGGAAAACCATTAGTGCAATAATGCTTATTAAGTATCTTCTTGAAACTGAGGGAGTTAAGAGGGTATTAATCCTCGTGCCAAGAGTTCTCATACAACAGTGGGTTACGGAACTTAAGAGATTCAATTTAACAAACATCATGCAGTTAGAAAGGAATACCATATCAAGGTATTATGATTCAGAGTTTCCACAAGGAATCTATATAGCGTCAATAGACCTCATTAAGAAGGAGAAGCATAAGAAGAGGGTTTTGAATGTAACTTGGGATGTTGTTGTGGTGGATGAAGCGCATAGGGTTGGTAAATTAGGTAGTGAGGAAACTCAGAGGTTTATATTGGTAAGCCAGTTGATTAAAGAGCCGAGCGTAAACGTCATAATGTTGACAGCTACACCACATAGGGGTAAACCGGAGGATTATATTGAGAGACTTAAGCTCATAGATCCATTCATAAAAGCTGATCCAAAAGAATTGGATAATGAGAAATTCTACAGTCTATGTATGGGTTCAATAATTTTTAGGAGGACGAAGCCTGATGTAAATGACATTTATGAGAAAATGAAGATTTTTACGAACTGTAAATTTAAGGCTAGGGTTGTGAAGGCTTCAGACGAGGAGGAAGCTTTTCATAAGGAGCTAATAGAATTCCTACGTGCAAAACTTCTACAATATTATAGTATGATTGGTGAAATGCCGAAGGCTTTACCGTTACTTATGACATTAATAGCTAAAAGGGCTTCGTCAAGTCCGAGGGCAGCAGTAATAACATTGGATAGAATACTTCAGCGAAGAGCAGAGCGTATGAAATTTCTAAAGACCATGGATATAAGAGTAATGGAGGAGGAGCTCGATCATGAAGCAGGTTTAATAGCCGATGCGCTTTTAGGCTACTCCTTTGAGGATAGTGGTCTGTATGCTGATGAAACTGAGGAAACTGTTGATGCTGATGAAATTGTGAAGAGATTTGCTGATAAGTGTAGCATTTTCCTTGATGAGAAGGATGTTGAGAAACTTAAGAGGTTGCATGAATTGGCTAGGAACATTATAGGTGAAAGGGATTCGAGATTAAATTCTCTGGTAAATGTGGTTCTCAATCATTTGAGAAATGGTGAAAAGGTTGTTGTTTTCACCGAGTTTAGGGATACAGCAGAATACTTGTTTACGGAGCTTAAGAAGAGGCTCCCAAAAGATCTTGCTGATAAAATGGCGATGATAACTTCACTTGAAATTATACCACCAGCGCCATACAGTAAACATGTAAAGAAGTATGATATAGAGGATGTTAAGAAGTGGCTTAGAATTGGAGATCTTCACCTCTTAATTTCAACGGACGTTGCCTCCGAAGGGTTAAACTTACAAGTGGCCAATGTTGTTATCCATTATGAGCCAACGTGGAGTCCAGTTAAGATAGTTCAGAGGATTGGTCGTGTTTGGAGGCTTGGTCAAGAAAAGGACGTTTACAGTTACAGTTTACTCTTAACAGTTGAAAGCGATATTGCAGCACTTGAAATACTCTATGCAAAGCTTCTCTCATGGATGATATCTGGGATAGAGAGGAAGGTGCCCATAGGTGAAGAGCTGGAGGTGGATATGTTGCCAAAGGATAAGTCTTCTTGTGATATAATACAGATACCACTAACAACTGAGAAGGGGAAACCGCAGTATAGTGAGTTTAGGGCTTGGATAGAATTTATAACTGGTGGTAAGGAGAGGTTAAAGAGATATGTTGAGGGAATACTTGCAGCGTTGGTTAGGTTGAAGGAACAAGCTGAACGCTTAGGCTTAACTAGAATAAATCCAATAAAAGTAGAGAAGCTTCTTAATGAGGGTCTTGGAAACCTATATGGAAGAGAAGCTGAGTTAATCCTCAAAAACTTGTTAATAGCAACTGCTAAATTGCATAATTATGAGGTTGAGGAGAAAGAGTCTGGGCTATACGTTAAAGGTACGCATATGACTGGACTGAAAACTTTACTTGACATGTATAGGGCTATGGATTCCCTACTAAGAGGTGTGAAGGTAAAAACGCCAATTACATTAGTGGCAAGGAAGCCTTCCTCAGAAAATATTTCCAACGTTAAGGAGTTACACATATACGAAGCTACTATTTATGTAGATAGGAAACCAGCGTACTCAGAGATTATGGGGGTTGCCGTTAAAGAGGATGCCTTAACTGAAATATACAGGGGTTTAACTTTCCTGAGGGTTTTCAATGAATTATTGACTAATGTTATTGGCATTGGAGACCAATTTTGGGTTGAGGATAAATTTGGAGATAAAGTGAGGGCAAAGGTCCTATACGATTATCGAAACTTAATGGTTGACGAATACGTCAAATATCTAATTGGAGTAGAGGATAGGGGGATGAGCGCTCAACATGCAAATTGGATTCCAAGGGAAAGTGGTGGTAGAGATGCTTCACACTTCCTTTCATCTTCACAAAAGTTTTTAGGGGCAATAGTTGTAGTGGGTGAAGCTGTTAAGATACGTCCTCCACCTCCACCCATTGCTGTGGAGGAAGTTGAACAGAAAGCCATGGAATACGCCATAGAGTTTGAGAAAAGGAGCCAGAGAAACCCTGAAAATGTAAGCAAGATAGAGCATTATGACATTAGAAGCATAGATCCAAGGACTGGTGAAGTAAGGTTTATAGAGGTGAAGGGTAGATGGGATCTCGACATAACTGTTGAGCTTACTGAGACGGAATATGAATATGCGAAGAGGCTTGGCGATAACTATTGGCTCTATATAGTTTATGGATTCTCAACAGGTAGTCCAAGGTTATTGGCGATAAGAGATCCTGTGAATAGAGCTAAGTGGAGTACGGTTGAAGTAAAGCGATACCGCCTTATAGGAGTATGAAATGTTATGAGTCAGCAAAGAGTGTTTGAACATAGTTGTGGTAAAGTGAAGATTAGAGTTTATGGTGGATTGAATGAAATTGGTGGAAATTGTGTTGTCGTAGAGGATGGGGATAGGAAGATAGTTTTCGATAATGGTATCAGATTCTCGGTTCTTAGAAGATTGTATGGTGGGAGGATAGAGCCTCTCGGCCCTTTAGAGCTACGTGCAGTTGGAGCAATACCACCATTGGAAGCACTTCAAGGGGCTTCAGCCATCTATATTTCACATCTCCATCTAGATCATACTGGGCTACTCGGCTCTATCACCCCTGAAGTAGGCATAAAGATTCCAAGTACAAGAGTTCTGGAGAATACGTTGATGTCATGGTATAGAAAGCCTGGAAGCTGGTTAGCCTATGTTCCACCAGACTACACAGCTAAAATTGAAGAGGCTACTTCAGAGAAAGAAGACGAAAATAGGGTGATAGCATTACCGGTAAGTCATAGCTGCTTCCCAGCCTACTCCTTCCTATACACTGGAAGTGATGTAACCATATTTTATAGTGGAGACTTGAGACTTGAACCGTTAATCAACATAAGTCATCGACTAAATGAAGTTATAAGAAGCGTGGGTGTCGATAAGGTGGATGTAGCATTAATTGAAGGAACAAACTTTAGTGCAGATCACACACCAGCAACGACCTCTACGTTTAGAGATTACATATCCCTTATGCTAAGGGAATATGAGCTTGTATCTGTCTCAATAGATCCACTAGATTTAGAAGCCTTCTTGGCAATATTAGACATATCAATGTTAATGGGGAGAAATCTGGTTATAGGGTCTGAAAGACTGTTATGGGCTATAGAAGAAGTTGAGAAAATAATGCCAGAGGCACTTGACAAGATATATGTTAGTGAAGAGCTTGAAATCCCCACACCATTACTACTTAGAAACATAGGTTTAGCCAACGAGGTTTTCAAAGATCCAAAGAACTATGTGGTCGCCATTGAACCCGTAGGACTTCTCCAAATATTCAGGAAATTGAAGGTAAGTGGAGAGACTCCAGATTTAACAGGCTCAGCAGTTATTTTAATGGACCCTGAACCAAGAGAATCAATAAAGGAGGTTGAGGAGGGAGCTTTAAGAACATGGCTTAAAAACTTTGGAATACAAGCCTTTAGACTTAGATTATCTGGACATTACCTACCACATCAATTCCGCAACATAATTGAAACAATAAAACCAAAAGAAATCATTCCAATACATACAGAGGAAGCCAATCTAATGATTAGGCTGTTTCAAAGATTTAGGTGAAAAAGGCTTAGAGCTTTATGCTTTAATCATCAAAATAAGTTGAAGATTATGGATGAATAATGAGGTAGTTTATAGCGTTTGGCGAATAGTTTCGATTAAAATATTGTCTCTAATTGAAGTGTAAAAAGTCATAAATTTTTGATTTTTATAAAATGTTATTGGGTTAACTTTATGGAAGGAAACATCTTAAAGCAGAAAGTTTCTGAATATTTTAAAAGATATGGATATTTAGTTGAGTTGGATGAGAAGGTTTCTGGCTTCTCTGGCACTTCATACGAAGTTGATGTTTTAGCTATGGATAAGAATTTCATTGAAGTTAAGATAGCATGTCAATGTAAGGCATCACCGAATCCTATTGACGAAGACTTGATAATTTCTTGGGCTAAGATATGTGATGACATACATGCAATACCTGCATTTGCATCTACATCAGGTTATACGGACTCAGCGCTTGAAGCTGCTAGAAAGTTCGGTTTCATATTACTGGTATACAATGAACCCATGGGAACTCTGTACAAAATAGGGGGTAAGACTACATCACTTTTAACGGAAGAGTTCGACAATCTCATTAGTCAAGCTGAGTTAAAGCTAAAGAAAGTTGACAGTCTCATTAATCAGTATGATCAGTATATAAAGCTTGATAAAGATGAAGAAGCAAGGAAAATAGAGAGTGATATTAAAGCATTATTACATGTAGTTATTTCCCTATATAAGGAAGCTTTAGAATTAAAATCTGATAAACTTCTTTGGCTGAGGCTTGGGGATATTCATGAATCATACGGAAGATGGCTTGAATCTTTTGATAGCAAATTAGAGGAAAAGTGCGAGGAAGAAGCTTTAAAATGTTATATGAATGCATTGAAAGAGCATTTAAAAGAATTTTCTGAAATCTTGAAAAAGATAGGTTCCATACAGCTCTCTGATGATAATCGAAAAATTTTCATAAATGAATGTGAACAAATATTTGGCTTAATACCTAGCGAAAAACAAACTCTTAGCCGCCCGGAGCTTGTGGCACGAGTGGAGCAGGAGAGAGTACAAATTGCAAAATTCCAAATTAAAATGTTAGAGACATATTTAGATATTAATCCAAATGATGCGAATGCCTGGCTAAAGCTTGCGGAAAACTATGTAATTCTCCTACAAAACTATCCACTTCGTGATGATTATGTAAAAGAAATCGAATTAGCCTGTGAAAAGACATTGAAACTTGCCCCCAACGATCGCAGAATTATGGTTCAAGTTCATCATATCTATGAGAGAGTATTAGAATTCACATCGAGAGAAAAGGGGAGGTATATTCTCAATAAGTTAATTGAGCTTCTTAGAAAACTTTGCGAATTAGAACCTAAGATGCTTCTTCCACGGATGGAACTGGCTGAACTTTACGGAAATTATAAGATTACTGACAATAGAGAAAAAGACCTAGAGGAAGCAATACGATACATGGAAGAATGCATAAAGATAAGTGGAGGAGGTTGGAGTCTTTGGAAGAAACTCGGAGATCTATACTTTAAAAAATGTGATAAAGAGAAGATGATCGAGTGTTATTCCAAGGCGTTGGAAGAGTACATCGAATTCATTGAATTCAGAAAGAAATTCAGAAATCATAAGGCAAAAGTACAAAAACCTTAATTTTCAACTCTTTAAAAGTATATAATTTCAAAGATTCAAAATGAAAGTTGACCTAAAGCCTTTTATGTTTAATTTGTCGAAAATATTGTATTATGGGTAAGTGTCCTAATTGTGGGTTTGTTAATCCTAGTCCTGTGAAGGGTTGGAGGTATGGTGTTTTCACTGTTCAAGCGTATACTTGTGGCAATTGTGGGACGCAGTATCGGGAATACTATGATAAGAGTGGTAAACTTAGCTTTGTGTTGAAGCTTCAGAAAGGGAAGGGATTTGTAAAGGCATGATGTAGTGTTGTTGAGTGGTTTTCATGGATTTTAGGTTGGTCTTAGTCCGAATTTTCTTTCTAGCCATTCATATTTTCCTTTGAATCTGTAGAATTCTTCGATTTCGTTTATGTCTACTAGTGTGACTTTGTCTTTTATTTCGTGGAGTTCTCCGAGGAATTTCCTTTGGGCTTCTTGGAGCTGGTTTTCTGTTGAGTCGCGGTATGATTATACCACCTACGATGGCAGCATTCCTAGAATCTGAAACTAAACCGAAGAGTGCACTACCCAAGGTGAAGATATAGCTTGCACTATCCTTAAACCTGCCTGATACTAAGTTTAATATGTTTATTAACTTTTCAAAGCATCTAGTATTTTCCATATTTTGAGGGATCTTTCAAGGATTACTTCGGGTGCTCCGCTGGAGAATATGTGGAGTGTGTTGTCATGTTCATAGATGTAGGAAGCCATCTTCCGCGTG